>Ga0209295_1000020_pt1 | contig 371854 bp, 399 predicted proteins | sample Porto_5metaG_FD_187428 | JGI IMG/M metagenome (GOLD analysis project Ga0209295, IMG submission 187428) | Marine algal microbial communities from Porto, Portugal - Porto_5 metaG (SPAdes) (version 2) | ecosystem: Host-associated > Algae > Red algae > Unclassified | place: Portugal: Porto...
CCAACATCTCCGCTCGACTTGCATGTATTAGGCACGCCGCCAGCGTTCGTCCTGAGCCAGGATCAAACTCTCCATTATAGAGTAGTTGATTGCTCAATACTGCTGGCGTATCGCCGTCTAAAAGACGTGCGATTCGCTTGATCTGCCGAAGCTGATCAGTAATTAAGTCACGAACACCGAAGGTCGGAATGGCTGCTTGCTCCGATCGCCCAAGGGCGACCATCGCAAAATCCGTTCGCGCGCCAAGGCGCTCGTGACGTCTTTCGTTGACGTTTTGCTGTTCAGTTTTCAAGGTTCAAAATAATGATGGAGCGGGTGAAGGGAATCGAACCCTCATCATCAGCTTGGAAGGCTGAGGTTTTACCACTAAACTACACCCGCATATTATATAGAAGATAAATGGCGCGCCCGAGAGGACTCGAACCTCTAACCGCTTGATTCGTAGTCAAGTACTCTATCCAATTGAGCTACGGGCGCAAATAATTGAATATGTATGGTGCGGCCGAGAAGAGTCGAACTTCCACGGGATTTCTCCCACTAGGCCCTCAACCTAGCGCGTCTGCCATTCCGCCACGACCGCAAATAATATATTTTTTTGGGACAAATTCTATTATATGACATTACTCTTTCTTTTGTCAAGAACTAATTATTAAAGTTTAAGTTCGTATCAGTAACCCTGAAATTGGCTGGGGTACCTGGATTCGAACCAGGGCATGACGGGATCAAAACCCGTTGCCTTACCGCTTGGCTATACCCCATTGAAAAAATGGCGGTCCCGACCGGGATCGAACCGGCGATCTCCTGCGTGACAGGCAGGCATGTTAACCGCTACACCACGGGACCATTTGGTTGCGGGGGCAGGATTTGAACCTGCGACCTTTGGGTTATGAGCCCAACGAGCTACCGAACTGCTCCACCCCGCGACAATATTAATATTTTCAATTGAATCGCTCACAAGTATTATATTAGAAAAAGTAATTCAATATATGTATGGTGACCCCTACGGGATTCGAACCCGTGTTACCGCCGTGAAAGGGCGGTGTCTTAACCGCTTGACCAAGGGGCCAATTAAATGGCTCCGAAGGTAGGACTCGAACCTACGACCATCGCATTAACAGTGCGGTGCTCTACCACTGAGCTACTTCGGAATAATGTTTAAGTACTTGTCGACTTTTTCTATTATAAAGAGCCTAACAGGAATCGTCAATACTTTTTATTCATCATTTTATATTTAATTTGAGTTCAGTATTTTGTTTCGCAATTCATCTCAAATTGCCTAAGCCTATAGAGCATTTAGTTGGCCCATACGACTCTTAGGTTAATAGATTATAAACGGTCGACAATCATATGCATGATTGTTTAGAATGCACGGTCGATGGTTCCTTTGGACTTTTATAGATCTATTCATACTCTTCTATTGAATACGGATCGCCAGCACTTTCTTTCTCACATCTCCAGCGAAACTTTGCTGCAAGTTGCTAGACATAAAGAAAGAGCCGCTTCGTCAGCGGCTCTTTCTTTATAAACTCTTTTCCCTTTTCATCTGCAACTTTCCGCTGCAGCGCCCGCATCTATACTTGGCGGTATTCATGCGGATCTTTCTCGGAAATTCTGTTTTGCAGGATATGCATTCATATAGATGAAAGCCATTTGTTTTCCGGCGTTTTTCTGCGAGGAGAGAACAGAACCGTGGAGATCCTGTCTTTTGCAACAGCTCTCGGAAATCCTTGTCTCGATGTTTATATCCTTTTCCTTCGAGGTGAAGATGGTAATGACACAACTCATGTTTAATGATGCCTGTCAGTTCATTACCCCCGAACTTCTCATAAGAAGCCGGGTTGATTTCAATATTATGCGAGCCTAGCATGTAACGGCCTCCTGTGGTACGGAGGCGTTTGTTGAATACACCTTGATGGAGGAATGGCTTCCCGAATATGTCACGGGAAATCTTTGCAATCATCTTGGTCAATTCTTCGTTCGTCATTTTATCTCTCCTGAAGATCCGGCTGTTGTTCTTTCGGCGGCAGCATCGTCAAGGCGATTCGGCCTTTTTGTTTTTCGACCTGGTCAACCCAAACGGTGACAATGTCTCCGACTGCCACAACATCGAGCGGGTGTTTTACAAATCCTTTTTTCAATTTAGAGATGTGAACCAACCCGTCCTGTTTCACGCCAATATCGACGAAGGCTCCGAAGTCGACGACATTGCGCACCGTTCCTTGGACTTCCATTCCAGGCGTTAAGTCTTCCATTTTTAAGACATCGCTCTTTAGCAATGGCTGAGGGAACTCATCTCGCGGGTCGCGGAATGGTTTCTTCAATGCATCCACAATGTCTTTAAGTGTCACTTTGCCGACTTCCCACTCCTGGCTTAATGCCTCCAGGTCCAAGCTTTCTAGCTTCGCGATAATCTCTGGGCGGCCAATCATTTTTTTGTCCGCATCGATTAATTTAAGGATTCTCTCGGCAGCTTCATAACTTTCTGGGTGAATGCCGGTAGCGTCTAGTGGATTCTTCCCTTCTGTTATGCGCAAGAAGCCAACAGCTTGTTCATAAGTCTTGGCGCCGAGGCGAGGGATTTTCTTTAATTGGACACGGGAAGTGAATCGACCGTTCTCATCGCGCACTTTAATGATGTTCTCGGCGACGGTCTTACTGAGTCCAGCAACGTATTGAAGAAGAGAGGCTGAAGCAGAGTTAACGTTCACGCCGACTTGGTTGACCGCCGTCTCAACAACGAAGGTTAACTGGTCTGCCAGCTTTTTCTGTGAGACATCGTGCTGGTATTGCCCAACGCCTACTGCTTTCGGGTCAATCTTTACGAGTTCGGAAAGCGGATCTTGAAGTCGTCGGGCGATGGAAGCTGCGCTGCGTTCTTCGACTTGCAAGTCCGGAAACTCTGCACGGGCTACATCGGATGCCGAGTATACACTAGCACCTGCTTCATTGACAATGACATATGATGCTTTTTTCGCAGTTTCGCCGAGGAAATCGGCAACGAATTGTTCGGTTTCACGTGACGCGGTGCCATTTCCGATTGCCATGATTTCAATTGGGTAGCTGTCCGTTAGACGCTGTAAGATTTTCTTTGCGCCTTGTTGATCGGATTTTGGGGGATGCGGATAAATGACCGCCACTTCCAACAGTTTCCCTGTCGCATCTATCACTGCCAATTTGCAGCCTGTGCGGTACGCCGGGTCAATACCGAGCACCATTTTATCTTTCATCGGAGGCTGCAATAACAGATTGCGAAGGTTTTCCGAAAAAATGTGTATGGCCTGCGTTTCCCCTTTTTCACTTAGTTCCGTACGGATTTCGCGTTCAATGGATGGCTGGATCAGGCGTTTGTAGCTGTCTTCTATGGCTGCTTCGACTTCTTTCGCGGCAGGGCTTCCTGTTTTCATCCATTTATCTTTCATTAAACGAATGATCCGGTCGACTGGAGGTGTGACCGTTACTCTCAATACCCCCTCTTTTTCCCCGCGGTTGATGGCGAGTATACGGTGCGGGACAATCTTTTTGATCGCTTCGCTGTATTCATAATACATTTGAAAGACTTGTTTCTCGTCTTCGTGGCCTTTTTTGGCCGCTGTCTCCAGCAGTCCAGCATCACGAGTCATCCGACGGGATTTTTCACGGATATCCGGATCATCTGCAAAAAGCTCAGCTAAAATATCCTGTGCTCCCGCAATCGCGTCTTCCACAGTTTCAACACCTTTTTCGGTACTGATGTATTGTCCCACCAGTGTTTTCAACTGTTCTTTTCCAGGTTTCAAAAGCCAATCTGCCAGTCCCTGCAGCCCTTTTTCTTTTGCGATGGTCGCTTTTGTGCGGCGTTTTTGTTTATAAGGGCGGTACAAATCTTCTACTCTTTGAAGGACTGTAGCTCCTTTGATGGCTTTTTCAAGCTCCGGAGTCAATTGTTCTTGTTCTTCAATTGAACGGATTACGTCTGTTTTTCTTTGTTCCAAATTCTGGATGTATGTATAGCGATCTTCTACCGCTTTGATTTGGACTTCATCCAATGAGCCTGTCGCTTCTTTTCGGTAACGGGCGATAAAAGGCACCGTGTTTCCGTCTTCAAGCAGCTCAATGACTTGCTTTGCCTGGTTTGGTTTGACACCGGCTTCTTTGGCGATTAATGCGTGCAATTGCTGAGTATCCATTCTATGCACTTCCTTTCTGCCTCTCTATTTTAACATGTCTGTTGATAATGAGAGAAAAAAGCCTCCCTCATTACTTGTCCATAAAAAAGAAGCCTCTCCTTAATGGAGAAGGCTTCCTGAAATTAATGTGGCATCGTCGCCTGTTTGAATGGATGCAAGAATGTCTTCGTACAGCCGTCTAGGCGCTCCCGCTTTTCTCATCATCGCTTTTGGATTGCGTAAATCCACACCATCTGAGTGAATCAAAAATAAGTCGTTTTCCAAATACGTGTAAAGCTGGGTTTTCAGCTTTTGAGGTCTTCCCGATAGGTACCCCATGACAGGTAGTGGATAGATCACTTCGTCGGTTTCTCTTCTATAGAGATAGAAACGAATGTTGCCTACACAACTGTATTCCAAGGTGCGCTTCTTGAAATCCACTTTAAAAATTGCGACCGCGGCTCCACGTTTTTGCAACATCAAGCCATTGAAGCGATTCATCAATTGATCGATTGTCTCATGATGGTATTCTTTCAAAATTTGTGGGATGACCTGTGACGATTCACGCGCTACAGGCCCACTTCCCAAACCATCGGCTACGGAGCAAATAAAATACTCGTCTGTCAGTACAGTGAAATAACTGTCGCCAGATTCATAATTCCCTTTTTTTGCTGCGTTGTAGGCATAGGCTTCCACATTTTCATGGCGAATTTCTTCCACTAGGAAACCCCGCCGGCAGCCAAAATAGCTTCCTGAAGCTTTTTGATGGCTTTCCGTTGAAGACGTGAAACGTGCATCTGGGAAATACCCAGCCGGTCGCCCGCTTCCTTCTGGCTCAGCTGCTCTATGTAGGTGTATTGGATGATCTGCTTTTCCCGATCGGAAAGGACATTCATCGCTTCCGCCACGAGCATGCGCTGATCCGCTTTTTCATATCCATCGTCTTCCTGGCCGACTACATCAAACAAGGTAACCGTACTGCCGTCCGAATCCGCCTCGAGTGAATGGTCCATGGAAAGTGCTTGATAGCTTTTACCCATCTCCATCGCTTCCAAGACGTCGTCTTCATCAACATCGAGATATTCAGCGATTTCCCAAACTTGCGGAGAACGCTGAAGCTCTGTCGTCAGCACTTCAACAGTCGCTTTGATGCGCGGCCCCAGCTCTTTTATGCGGCGGGGTACATGAATTGCCCATGTTTTGTCACGCAAAAAGCGCTTGATTTCGCCGATAATGGTCGGCACAGCGAAGGCTTCAAAGCTTCGGCCATAGGATGGGTCGTAGCGACGGATTGCACCGAGCAAGCCAAGCATGCCTACTTGTGCAATGTCTTCGTGGTAGGATTTTCCGTTTGAATACTTGCGGGCGATCGATTCCACGAGACGCCGGTAATTAAGGACAAGGTTTGTCTGTGCTTCCTCGTCCTCCGTTTTTTGATAAGCTTCAATCCATTCCAGTACCTGTTCTTTCGTTGGCTGATTAGGATGAGATTGTTTCGACATCCTCTTCCACCCGCTCTCCTTCAACATGCTTGGTCATAAAGACAGTAACGCCTTCCTGATGATGCACTTTCACTTCATCCATCAGCGTTTCGATCAAATACAGGCCGAGACCTCCTTCGCGCAGGAACGCTCCCTCTTCCTGGTCGTGGTAAGGCCCGACTTTTGCCTTGGTTTCTTCGAAATTGAAACTTTGTCCGTGATCGGCTACCATGATTTCGATTTTATCTTCATACAATGCGCAACCGATGACCACTTCGCCTTCTTCACCTTCTGAATAAGCGTGCTGGACAGCGTTTGTCACTGCTTCACTTGAAGCAATCTTCAAATCTTCAATATCATCGAACGAAAACCCAATGCGGCTTGCCAGCCCTGAAATCGTCAGACGGGCAACACCTACGTACTGGGATTTGGCCGGGACGCGCATCTCTACATAATCGAAAGGACGCATGATTAGTTCCCACCCTTCCCGACTGCTGCTTCAATATCCATAATATCCCCTAGGCCCGTAATATCGAAGAGGCGCTTCAAGCGGCTTGAAAGCCCAGTCAGTTTCAAATGACCGCCTTTTGCGTTGATAGATTTATAGAACGCGACAAAAACGCCCAAGCCTGTACTATCCATATAATCCACACCGGATAAGTCCAATTCGGCATTCAAGCCTTCTTGTGCCTGATACGCTTCTAGTTTTTCGCGGAGCACCGGCGCTGTATGCGCATCAATCTCTCCATGAATTTCGCCCTTTAATTTATTGTCATTTTCTGTCAAATTAACTTGAATATTCATCTCTATATGACACCCCGTTTTGTATGATTCAATTCGGCTGAAGAAAAGCCATTCTACGCTTTCATACCCGCTATCTAACGCTTTTAAACATTGAATTAAACCTTCTTGTAAACCACTAAAGTGAAATCATCCTGTAGTTCTGCATTTTGCATTCGTTCAAGCTCATCGTAAACGTGTTGGACAATTGCCTGAGCCGGTTGGCTTTTCTTTTGCTCAATCAATTTGTAAATGACTTCGCGTTCGATAAAGCCTTCCTCTGTCCGGCCCTCTGTCACTCCATCCGTCATCATGATGATCATATCGCCTTTGTCTAAAGTAACGGAATGCTCTTCATAAACTGCAGCTGGCGAAACACCGAGCAATAAGCCTTTTGCTTCGAGTTCATCAAATTCCCCCGTGTCCGCACGATAGAGAATGGCAGGTTCATGCCCAGCCGACCCGTAAGTGAGCCTGGCTGCCCCGGCATCGTAATTCGCGTAGAACATCGACACAAACATTGAGTCATCGACACTTTTTTCAACGATCCGGTTAATGACGCCGAGCACGTCTTTCGGCAAGGCGTGCGAGCTGTTCAAGCTGTCCATGCCGAATTTGATCATGGACATGCAAAGAGCCGCCGGCAGGCCTTTACCGATTACATCGGCAACAGCTACGCCAGCGTATCCATCATAATCACTGACAAAATAAATATAATCTCCGTTCATCTTTTTGGCCGGAATCGACAATAAGCCGATATCCAGCCCTTCAAGGGACGGTAATTTTGTCTTGAGCAAGGTTTCTTGCACATTGGCTGCTAAGTCCATTTCCACTTTCAGCTCTTCCTGTCGCTTCAGCAAACTTTGGCGTTCCTGCAATGCCAATCCGTAATTAATCATCATTTCAATAAGGAAGTCAAATGAATGCCAAACAACATCCGGGAGATCGCTATAGAGCTCCCGGATGGCTGCTTTGTGCATGCTGATCACTTCTTCCGGAGAAATATTCTCCAGAATCAATTGCCTGCTGAAATTTTGGCCGACGTACAAATTTTGCTCCGTCTGCTTTTTTACATATTCGTTCAGAATTTCCTGGTATTGTGCTTCAATGTGTTGAGGCATTTAGCGTTCCCCCTAGCGGAGCCACTTCGTAGCCCGTATATCTGTCCCTTCGCCTTGGATCGTTTCAATCTTGAAATCGTCCATCAAGCGCTTGACACCCGGCAGTCCTGCACCTAATCCTCCTGATGTCGTAAAACCGTCTTCCATTACTTTTCTGACATCCGGAATCCCTGGCCCGCTATCGGCGGCGATAATCAAGATTCCCTTCATGCCGTTTTCGGTCAGCTGCTGGATCTCAATCCTGCCCTGACCGGCGTATAAATAAATATTGCGGGCAAGCTCGCTGATGGCCGTCGTGATCCGCGCTTGGTCCACGGTGCCGAAGCCGAGCTCTTTGGCGACGTTGCGTCCGAGCTGCCGTGCCGCTACAATATCCCATTCCGTTAAGATTTCCACTGAGGATTGGTCGCTCATCTTCAAGCCTCCAATTCCAGTTGAAGTTTCTCCAAGCCGTTCTCTAGGTCAAGTGCCGTCATAACATCTTCAAGTCGAATTCCGAGCTCGATCAAAGTGATGGCAACTGCCGGCTGGATACCGGTAATAACCACTCTTGCCCCCATAAGGCTGGACATGCTGATGACATCTCCGAGCACTTTGGCAATGAATGAATCAATAAAGTCGATAGAGGTCAAATCGATGACCACCCCGCGGGCGCTGGTTTCATGCAATTTAGTCAAAAGATCTTCCTGGAACTGCAAGGCCGTCTGGTCATCCAGCTCCCATTGGATCGAAACGATTAATGTATCTTTCAGTTTTAGAATTGGGATTCTCACATTCATACTTCTTCAACCTCCACAATTTTTCGGTTTGTCCACGCCAGCGCCTGTTCTACGCCGCGCTGCAGTGTGCTCGTTGTCGTAAAGTCGTTCAAATTGATGCCGAGCGTTACGATTGTTTGGGCAATTTCCGGGCGAATCCCGACGAGCATGCATTTCGCCCCGACCAAACGCACTGCATCTGCTGCTTGGATAATATGATGGGCCACCATCGTATCGACGACCGGCACGCCCGTAATATCCAGCAACACCACTTCAGCACGATGTTTAACAACACCGTCAAGCAAGTTCTCCATGATCAATTTCGCTCGTTCCGTGTCAATCGTTCCGACGAGCGGCATGACAGAAACTTTATCGAACACCGGGATCAGGGAAGCGGATAGTTCCTGCAATGCAATCTTTTGCAGGCTAACTGTGCGCTCCCAGGTTTTTGAGTATGTGTCGATCATGCTGTTGCGGATAGGCGTTGCCCAATTCGCAAATTCGTGGACAAATCCATCCATATTGTCGGGATGGATCGTACCGGCTTTGCGCATTCCTTCGTAGACGATTTCAGCGAAGTGGTCGATCGCTTTTGTCATGAACGTGATGGACCAGCCAAGGCGCACGACTTTTTCGGCAAAGTCCTTTAAGCGGTTTTCATAGACCTGATGGCTTTCAAGAAGACTCGAAGTCATCAGTCCTGCAAATTCACGGCTCGTCTGGTTCACCATCTCTTCCGACATTACCTGAAATGAGGGTTCGTCTTTCTCATCTCTCATCATTTGCTGCCAGTTGGCAATGATGCCGGTCATGTTTTCTTGTATATATGTAGCCATTTGTTTGTTCATCTTGTCGTAAAACCCTCCCGGTGACCCTAGCAGCCACAATTTCATACTTGTCTATCCATTGTATCGGAAAACGGAGCATTTCACATCTTTTTTGATGAACCGTCCCGATTATGATGATTTTCTATACGAAAACACCCCGAGAAAAGCCATCTCGGGGTATTTCCATGGAGTATGTATGCTAAAACTTTACAAGTCCGACACTGATTTCCAAAGCTTCGTCCACCTTTTCCATCAACGCATCGTCCAGCTGTGTAATCTTATCGGTCAAACGCGATTTATCAATCGTCCGCAATTGTTCAAGCAAAATAACAGAATCACGCTCAAAGCCGTATTTCTTGGCATTGATTTCCACGTGGGTCGGCAATTTGGCTTTCTGGATCTGGGCGGTGATCGCCGCAATGATCACTGTTGGGCTAAATCGGTTCCCGATATCGTTTTGTATCACCAAGACTGGGCGGGTCCCACCTTGCTCAGACCCGACGACCGGTGATAATTCTGCGAAAAAAACATCCCCGCGTTTTACAATCAAGTTGTCACCCTCCGCTTACGAGTTGCACTGTCGTGTGCTCCGCTTCGTACTCAGCGTGCGAACATTCGCAGGCAATCGACAGGTTGATCTGCGACATTTCCACGTAGCCCTTGATCATCGCTTCCCGAATATGATATGAATCGTAGACATTTTTCGTTACCCGTTGAGTAGATACGTAAATGAATTCACCGTTCTCCTCAATGCGTTCATCTGAATGGGCAGTAAGCTCCGACATGAATTGCTTCGGCAACTTGACTACCACTTCTTTCGTCTTTGACTTCTCGTACACAGCCGACACCTCCGAAAATCCCGATCTCTGTCTAGTTTACCTTTTCATCTTACCATTGAATCGTTCGACTGAAAAGGCAATCCGGTATTTTTGGTGCCATTCACATAGACGCGCGGAACCCGCTTTGTCAAAATACAAGGGATCTCATAGGGGATAGTGCCCAGCTTTTCGGCCCATTCGTCGATCAAGACTTCACCGTCCCCTTGGCGGCCAATCAACTGGACCGGTTCTCCGACCGGCAGTTCTTCACTCAGGCGGACCATGCATTGATCCATGCAGATGCGCCCGACAATAGGCGCCCGCTTACCGCGCACCAGCACTTCTTGCCCTTGCAAACCACGTAGCATGCCGTCTGCATAGCCAATCGGAAGTGTGGCGATCCACTCCTCGCCTTCACTCCGGTACGTCGCGCCGTAGCTGATCGTCGCACCTGGCTGCACTTTTTTAATGTGGACAATTTCCGTTTCCAGGCTGAGTGCCGGTTCAAGCGCAATCGGTGAATGTTCGCCGACATAAGGCGACGGGGCGATGCCATAGAGCGAGATGCCGATCCGTACGGCATCACAAGCGACAGACGGATGCATAAGTGACGCCGCACTATTTGACACATGGACCATGACTCCTTCAGGCAATTGCTCCAGCACACCATCCATCCGTTCAACTTGCTGTTCAAAAAGCGACGGATCCCGCTCGTCTGCTGCCGCAAAATGAGTGAAGATGCCATCAAACGAAAATCCACTTGAAGCCAGTTTGGCAAATGCCGCCTGCGCTTCTTCAGGCTGTATCCCAAGGCGCCCCATTCCGGTATCGACTTTCAAATGGATGCGCAACGGCTGCCCTGATACAGCGGCTTTTTCAGCCATCTCGATCCACTCGAGCGACAGGGCGGTAACGATGATATTTTCGCGCTGCGCAACAGGCACGAATGCAGCAGGCACTGCTCCCATTACGAGGATCTCCTGTTCAATTCCCGCACGGCGCAACACCAGCGCTTCGTCTGGCGTCGCGACCGCGAGCGTGCAGACGCCGTGTTCGATGGCAATGCGGGCAATTTCTTCTGCCCCATGTCCATAGCCATCCGCTTTGACGACTGCGATCACTTCAGCATCGCCCGCTTGCTTTTGAAACGCCGCTAGATTATTGCGGATCGCTTCTAAGTTGATGACTGCTTTTGTCGGTCGATACATTTCCATATTCTACACATCCTGTTCATTCGGTTTGCAAAACAACTTGCGCAGCGGCAAATTCTTTTGAATGAGTGATCGAAACAAACCCGCATTCCGCACCGCGGAAAAACATGCCAGGTTTGCCATTCTCATCTTTTCTGATTTCCATGTCCGAAAAAGGGCATGCCGCGCCGATTCCGGTACCGCGGGCTTTGGCGAATGCTTCTTTTGCCGCAAAGCGCCCTGCCAAGAATTCGGTTCTGCGTTTATTATTCAATAGAAGATACTCGGCAAGCTCCGATTCGGTCAGGACACGCTCGCGGAATTTCGAAGATCTTTCATCGAGCTTGCGGATTCTCTCCAGCTCGACAATATCAAGACCGATTCCTGTTATCATAAAGGTTTCTCCTTTCATTCGCAAATGGGTAACGGGTATAATAAAGCTATGAAATTGAGGTGACCTTATTGTTTATCAGAAGAGAAAGTTTTTCACAGTACTTAAGAATGTACCCCGTCGTATCGACCTTGATCGCGTTGAATGTCCTCATTCATTTGCTGACATTTTTGCCGATGCTCGGCGAATACATTTACTATTACGGCGTCGGGTCGAACTTCCACATCGCAAACGGCGAATGGTGGCGTTTTGTAACGCCAATCTTCCTGCACGGTAATCTGATGCATTTGCTATTCAATATGTTCTCGCTGTTCCTGTTCGGGCCAGAGCTTGAGCGTTTGACCGGCAAGGTGCGTTTTATCACGATTTATATGCTGGCTGGCCTTTTCGCATCGGCGGCCACTTACTTCCTGCAGCCGCTCGATTATGTACATGTCGGGGCAAGCGGCGCGATCTTTGGGATCTTCGGCGCGTTCGGTGCCCTCGTCTATTACGGTGGACGTGCATTGCCGCAACTCAAACAAATTATACTCCCGATTATCGTCATTAGTATAGTCATGACATTTGTGACACCGAACATCAACGTCACGGCCCACATCGCCGGCATGATCACTGGCTTTTTGATCGGCCTTAGCTATTTCCACCCAAAACGCATCGTCAGCTGGCGCGCCAAAAACCGCCGCTGATCTTCATGAAAAAACCCTCAGCCGATTTCATTCGGTTGAGGGTTTTTCGTTGGTTTCTGATCGATTGCCTGGCGCTGCCGTGACGGCTCATACCAAGCTAGGATACGTTCGGCATCTTCCCGCGCCAAATTCGGAACAAGCGCAGTGGCTCCGAGCATGCCTGATTTGATTGTTGCATGGACAGAAGCGACATCACGGCGACGCTGGAAAATCGTCCGTGTCACCGCAATCACTTGGATGCGTTTTTTCAGCATGTAAAAGCGATGCAGGCTAATGCCGCGGAATTGCGCAGTCAATTGGCGCCCAGAGATGGCATACCCCGCCGAGCGGTGCTGCCAGAGGCCGGTTGCAATAATGACCGGAACGATTGCAAGTGCCCATAAACCATAAGGATAGAAAAAATAGCCGAGCGCCGCGAACGCCGGGATGAGCCAGCCAATCGATAGCCGGTAAAAGAACGGGCGGCTTCTTTTCGGCAAACGCGTCAATTCCGGAGACCAGTCAAAATCCGGGAACAGTTCTTCCAGGACCGGTTTCATCTTCTCTTGCTTCACGAGCGGGAATAAACGAATTTTTTCATCTTTATCGGCCAAGGTGCCCCCTGCGCTTTCGACTGTAACATTTACATAGCCAAATAATTGGCGCAGCGGATTTTGCGTCATTTTGATGCCTTGCACACGGTTGAACGGCACAGAGACTTTTTTCTTCTCCAGCAAGCCGCGTGTAATGTAAATTCGTTCCTCATCTGCATGGATGGTGAATTGATAATTGGCGACGAGTGTCATGGCCACTGAAATGACCCACGCTAGCAATAGCCCGGCAAATACGGTCAATGCAACGACTAGATAGCCGAAGCGCATGAACAGCATAACTTCCTCATAAATTGCATCGTAAGGAATCAGCTCGGCAAACTGCGACAGAAATAAGGCAACCCCGGAAATGACGACGCCGATCCCCCCCGAAGTCGTCGCGAGCACTAATAATTCTTTCATGCTCATCCGGTACAAAACACGCGCCGGTTCTTCCACAGGCTCTTCGCGCGGCGGCTCCGCTTCGGCCGGCCCGTAGAGCTTTTCACCAGCCGGTTCGGCTTGCTTTGCATAGCCGCGCTTCGCCACATGCATTTCCTGTTCAATACGGTCGGCTTCCGCCCGGTAAATGGCGGTCAGTTCCGCTTCCGCCTGTCCCGCTTTTCCGGAGCCGGCCGTTTCGACTTTCACTTTGACGAGCCCAAACGGACGGTGGAAAATCCCTTCCGTGTAATTCAAGCTTTGAATGCGCTCAAACGGGATATAGCGTTTCTTTTTAACGAACAACCCGTACTCGATTCGCAACTCCCCATCTTCAAACCAATAGACAAAGCGTTTCCATTTGATGATGCCGGCAATCAGCATGAACAATAGCACAACGCCGCCAATTAGCAACGGCAATAAGCCTTGCCAGCCCTGGTTGAACATGCCGGAAATTCCGTCTTCACGGAACAAGTTCGCGCCGAAAATGATGACGAAAGGCAAGATCAATTCTTTTAAGCCTTTTAAGAAATTAATGAGTGCTGAAATCGGATGCAGTTTATAACGCGTCTCAGACATCATCTTCCGCCACCCTTGCGAGCACGGAAATACGGGAGCGCAATTCGTCCGCTTCTTCCGTAATCAATGCTGGAATGGTATGGGTTGTCGCAGCAGTCGAAATGGAGATCTCCGATAGATCGTATTTACGGAGAATGGGCCCTTGTTCCGTGTCGACATGCTGGACGCGAACCATTGGCACAAGCGTCCGTTTGACGATGAACAAGCCGTGCTGCAATTCGATTTCCTGGTCGCGTACTTCGTAGCGCCATCTTTCCCAGCGAATTTTCGGGAATAGATAGACAAATAGGAAAGCGAACAGCACCAAGGCGCCCCCTGCTGCGGCATAAATCCAATTTGGCCAATCGAAAAAGTATGTAAGAGTGCCTACACCGGCCAATAACAAAGCGACGACCACTGTCTCGATCATTCCGTAAAGGCGCCAGACAGTCAGCCCTTTCCGGGAGATCCGGTTTTTCGGTTGATGGTTCATTATGTCATCTCCAATCAAGAGTACTCTCTTCATCTATACGTTTCATGAACCGTAACGTTTCATTTCATTGTACCTTATTCCGAGACGACAAAAAAGACGGAGAATCGGCAGTTGCTGCCGGTTCTCCGTCTTGTTATCTTATAGAATGGATTTTAGGATTCGTGACGGCGAGTGCGTCCCGGACGCCCTCCGCCTGAAGGACGGCTTGAGCTTGATGACTCACGACGGCCTTTATAGCCACCGCCAGACGAGCGTCCGCCGCCTTTGCCTTTGTATCCGCCGCCGGATGAACGTCCGCCGCCGCCTTTACCTTTGTAGCCGCCACCGCCACGTGATGGCAATGGGCGCTCTTCAGTAATTTGGACTGGCGCATCTTCCGGATCTTTCGTCAGCGTTTTAAGTGCTGCTGCAATCAAATCAACTGCATCGTGTTTTTCCAACATTTCTGTTGCAAGCTCACGGTAGCTGCCGAGGTTGTTTTTCTCAGTCATTGTTTCCAATTGCTCTACTGCAACACGCTGAAGTCCGATAACCGCTTCGTCAGCAGTTGGAGGGATTAAAGCTTCCATTTTTTTCTTCGTTGTTCTTTCAACGATTGACAAGTAACCCATTTCGCGTGGTGTAACGAAAGTGACGGCTACGCCTTTTTTACCGGCACGGCCAGTACGGCCGATACGGTGGACATAGCTTTCAGGGTCTTGCGGGATATCGAAGTTGTATACGTGAGATACGCCTGAGATATCAAGTCCACGCGCTGCTACGTCAGTTGCAACCAAGATGTCGATTTTGTTTGCTTTGAATTGCTTCAAAACAGACATGCGTTTCGCTTGGCTAAGGTCGCCGTGAATTCCTTCAGCCAAATAGCCGCGGAGATTCAATGCGTGCGCCAATTCGTCAACGCGGCGCTTCGTACGTCCAAAGACGATCGCAAGCTCCGGCTGTTGAACGTTCAACAAACGGGAAAGGATGTCGAATTTTTCGCGTTCTACAGATTTCACGAAGAACTGCTCGATGTTTTCGACAGTCATTTCTTTCGACTTGATTTTGACGATTTCAGGTGTCTTCATGAATTTTTCTGCGATGCGGCGGATTGGATCCGGCATTGTTGCAGAGAAAAGAAGCGTCTGACGGGTTTCAGGAACATTCGACATGATTGACTGAATGTCTTCGATGAATCCCATGTTCAGCATTTCATCAGCTTCATCCAACACGAGCGTATTGACGTTTTCAAGCTTCAGCGTGCGGCGGTTGATATGGTCAAGCAAACGACCAGGTGTGCCGACGATGATTTGAGGGCGGTTTTTCAAAGCGCGGATTTGACGGCCGATTTCCTGGCCACCAAATACGGACAAGATGCGCACGTTTTTGTCTTTACCTAGGTTGTAAAGTTCTTCAGAAACTTGGATTGCCAATTCGCGTGTCGGTGCAATGACCAAACCTTGCACGTTTCCGTCGCGTGTGTCGATTTTCTCGATCAACGGAATACCGAAAGCGGTTGTTTTACCAGTACCTGTTTGTGCTTGCCCGATAATGTCTTTGCCTTCCATGCCCAGGCGGATTGTGCCTTCCTGGATAGGTGTCGCTTCCTCAAAGCCCATACGTCTTACGGATTTCAATGTTGTTTCGCTGATGTTTAATTCTGTAAATTTAACCAAATTTTTTCAATCTCCTTTTGTCTTCATCTTATTTACAAATGGTACACATTTTAGATGAATTTATGACAAGGTCGAGCCTTTATTAAGAACTTTCACGTCGAAAATCATGCTCTGGAGTTTTAAGTCAGAGGGGATGTGTGAACAGGAAAAGCTCGGTCGTTGCCGAGCGGTCTGCACAGCGGGGGTTGTCTTCCCCATCAAGTAGAACAAACCGTTTATGCTCAAAAAAAACCTCTTCACGGAGGAAGAGTGTCTCAAAAATGTATCCATTGCTCTAAACAGAGTAACATGCTTTAGCTGCACATGCAATTGATATGCAAAGGTTCCAATTATCAGTTTACTGTCCCAGGCGCATGAATTGCAGGGCTTTCGGAAACCATTCAGCAGCATCGTCACTATAGCAGATCAAATGCTTGCCGGTCGCCGAGTGATAAAGCTGCTTTTCTTTTGAACCGAGGTGGTCATATATATGCTTAGCTGCAGACGGCGGGACGACGCTGTCCTTTTCGCCTTGGACAATGAACACCGGGACGTCAATCAAATGATAATACGGTTCGACCGTTTTGACGACGCGCAGGAACTCGATCGTCGAACGAATTGGGGTATTGCGGAATTTATATTCATATAGATGGTACAGCGCATTTTGGTTGATGCGCCTGCCGAGCACATCACGCATCGCCTCCCGCACTTCTTCACGGATCTGCACTGGGCTGATGTATTTCACAGCCGCACTCAATAACACGAGCCGGTCGATTTTATAGCGCATCGATAAGTACAGCGCGATCAACCCACCCATCGAGAAACCGACGATGATGACGCGGTCGGCTTTCGCTTTGAGGCGTTTTAATGCAAGCTCCGCTTCCATCATCCATACTTCCGCGCTTTGTTCCCCGAGTTCGAGCTTTTCGCCATGTCCTGGCAATGTCGGAATCTCAATGACCCAATCTGTCTGCTCGCTCAAGTAATCGGCAAACGGCTCGACTTCAAACGGCCCTCCGGTAAACCCATGGATGCACAAGACGCCGGTTTTCATTGGCCTGTGAATGGTTCGATGACTTTTTCAAGCGCCATGCCACGCGAACCTTTGACGAGGACAGCTGTGTCTTTTTTGACGTTTTTTTTCAAAAGATCGACAATCGGGCCGTAATCGTCTTCACTCCACAATAATTTCCCTTCGTAAGAAGTAGCTAATTTGTCGTAAAGCCATTTCATGCGCGGACCGTAAAGACAGACCCCTTCAAGTTCCGGGCCAATCGAACTTGCCAGCTCTTCATGGAAATGCTGTTCATTTTCGCCAAGTTCCAGCATATCGCCAAGCACTGCCCATTTCGTTTCTTTCATCGTCGTCTCGCGGATAAAGTTCAGTGCCGCTTTCACGGAAGTCGGTGCCGCGTTGTACGCATCATTAATGAACACTGCCCCGTTATCAGCAGGCACCAATTGCATGCGCATATCGGTCAGCGCTGCATTTTTCAACGAGCGGCGGATTTCTTCTTCCGTCAATCCTGCTTCAAGGGCGATCAAAATAGCCGGCAAAGTGTTTTTCACCTGATGTTCGCCAAGTACCGGGATGGAGAACTTCGCGTCGATGATGCCATTGACCAAGAAGCTGCTGCCATCTTCAGTCGCTTTGATATCAGTCACGCTCAATTCATTATCCGGGCCAAAGCCGAACGATACCGCTTGCGTGAAATCTTCAACAAACGGCAACAGCAAAGGCTCATCCCCGTCGTAGAAAAGCTTGCCATGCTGCTCGAGTCCGGCGACGATTTCGAACTTCGCCTCGGCGATGCCTTCTCTCGACCCAAGGTCCTGCATATGCGCTTCGCCGATATTGGTGATGACCGCATAGTCCGGGCGTGCAAGCTCAGACAAGAATTGAATTTGTCCGAAGCCGCTCATGCCCATTTCGAGCACCACGTATTTGGTGTCTTCATCCAAAGACAGGATCGTCAGCGGCAGCCCGAGTTCATTATTGAAATTGCCTTGCGTTTTCTGGACTTTATAGTATGGCTTCAAGACGCTCGCGACCAAATCTTTTGTCGAAGTTTTGCCGTTGGATCCGGTAATGCCGATCACGGTCGCCTTGAGTTCATTGCGGTAAGCGCGCGCCATTTCCTGCAATGCCTTTTCGCAATCGTCAACGATCAACAAAGGCAAATCGGACGGCGGCTCCGGTTCGTCGCTCTGCCATAATGCAGCGGCAGCTCCCGCTTCGATCGCATAGCGGACATATTTATGCCCATTGGCATTTTCGCCGCGGAACGGAATGAACAAATCGCCCGGCTTCAGCGTCCGCGTATTGATCGACACGCCAGTCACTTCAATCCCTTTTAAATTCGTCTTGATGTCCAGCCAATTGGCTATCTGTTCAATCGTTTTTTTCATAGGTTCTCCCCACTCAATCCATTTTAAATTGCAATAATTGTTTTTCTTCAAAACGTTCAATAGCAAGTGCGATAAGTTTCTCAATCAAATCAGGATACTCAAGGCCGGTATGCTGCCACAACAGCGGGAACATGCTGTACGGCGTAAAGCCTGGCAAGGTATTGACTTCGTTGATGATGATCTCGTGGCCGTCTGTCACGAAAAAGTCTGCGCGTACGAGTCCTGAACAATCGAGGATCTTGAACGCTTTTTTTGCGGACTCAACAAGTTGTGCATAAACCACTTCCGGCAGTTCTGCCGGGATGATCATCGCCGTGTTGCCGTCTTTGTATTTTGCCTGGTAATCATAGAAAGCTTTCAATGGTTTGATTTCACCTGCCACCGAGCATTCGGGTTCATCGTTGCCAAGCACGCCCACTTCGATTTCACGGCCGACGACACCTTGTTCGATGACGATTTTCCGGTCGAATTTAAGTGCTTCCTCCACCGCGGCGATCAGTTCTTCGCGCGATTCGGCTTTGCTGATTCCGACACTTGACCCGAGATTTGCCGGCTTGACGAATACTGGCCACGTCAATTCCTGCTCGACTTTGTCCAACCACAGATCCTGGCCGTTTTTCCAATCACGGCGCAAGAAATAGACATAAGGCGTTTGGTTCAATCCGGCTTGTTCGAACAATTGCTTCATGACTACTTTGTCCATGCCCGCTGATGAGGCAAGAACGCCATTGCCGACATACGGCAAATTCATCACTTCGAGCAAACCTTGTACAGTGCCGTCTTCCCCGTTCGGCCCGTGGAGCAATGGAATGATCACATCAAGTGCTTGCTCTTGAACATTTGGAAGGAAACTGGAAATGTCGTTATTGCGCTCCACATCCCCTGCCAGTTGAAGTTCTTCTATAGAAGAAACAGCCCCAACTAAAGGAGTGCCTTTTCGCCATTCGCCTTCTTGTGTGATATAGATCGGGTAAACTTCGTATTTATCAAAATCAAGCGCTTTCGAAAATGCGCTGGCTGTTGTCAACGATACTTCGTGTTCAGCGGATTTGCCGCCGTATAAAAGCCCAATTCGTTTTTTCATCAATGACCCTCATTTCGTTTTGCATATTGCCTAGTTTATCACGAACGCTGTCAGCCGAAAAATCTTTTTGTCAGCGGCTGTAAAATCGCACTGAATTAAGTTAGATTGTAGAATTAGATAGCGTAAAAGAAAGTAGTAAAATCGCTCCAGGCGGACGCTTTCGGGCCCACAGGATGTGGGTCATGCAGCTGGTGCGACAGGACGTCGCGCTTCCAGCTGCCAGGGCATGGACTCAGCCTCTTTTTTCGCTAATGGTTCACTTTAAAACTCAGCTATTCCCTCAGCTGCTCTCACATTTGCGAGCAAATGCGTCGCAAATGAACAAGCTCAAGTACCTTTCGCTTATTCATTAGTCGCCGCCTTCCACTCTTTCATCTGACCTATTTGAATAGGCATATCACGAATCCTTTTAACTTTGGCAAATAAAAATGATACCCGCGTCTTACCAGGTATCATTTCCAGCCTTTTTGTTTTCGGTCGTAGACAATCCGTCCCGATAGCGGCTTGCGGATCGTTTCCCCAATATCTTCCCAGAACTCGTCCATAAAATCGATTTCGCCGACGGTCCGGACGTGGAGTTCAATCGTATTTTTCGTTTTTTCAGGGTCAGCCAGTGATAGCAGTACCCCTTCGCCCATGTCCATTCGCAGTTTATGGAATTGCTCTTTCGGCAGCTCGGGAATCAAGTCCCTCATCCGGCGGCGAAAAAAATGCTGGCCGTTCGTTTCCTTACGGATGATTTGCGTGAAATGATTGGCGATCAATGCACCGAGTTTTTCCATGCGCCGGAAATAGATCTTGGTCCATTCCTTTTCCTCGCCTGCCAAATACACATAGTCGTTTTGCAGCGTGGTGAAGAATGGGCTTTTTACCGGTTCCTTTTTATGTCCCAGGTAAAGAAGTTCCGCCTGCTCTTGGGCCGTCAGTGAATTCAATTGCTTTTCACTGCGGAAATCCACCCAACAGAATTCACTTCTTCGATTGGAGCGCGCCCTTTTTAATTGGCTGTATTCTTCCCTCGTCGCGAAGTCCAGATGGGTGTGCATATTAAAAGAAGCTTCCTCATACGGATGCTTCAAAAGCAAAAGATTCTCCGGCATGTCGACCGCTTCGAGAAAATGCCCGAAGCCGAAACCGCTGAAAAGCGCCATCCGGTCCGCTTCGCTCACATAGATATATAAATGCTGTATGTAAAAATCCGTCTTCAACGGTCTTTTCTCCATGTGCCCCACTCCATTTCCTTTCTCATTATACGGCTTGGGGGCCGGTTAGGAAACATTCCTGTTTTCAAATCGTCATTACTTTTTGCATGCGCACAACTTTGGCGTATGCTGTATAATGATGGGCGTTATAGATTAAGAAAAGTATAGGTGAATTGATATGCAAACTAACAAGAGCTTTTCCGATCGCTTCGATTGGTCGCTCACCTTTATATTGTTCCTGTTTTTCATCGTTAGCTTGGTCGCAATCTCTTCTGCCCAGACTTCGGGGCAGTACTTAACCAATTTCGTCCCACGCCAGGCGCTGTTCTACATCGTGTCAGCCGGGATGATCGCGGTATTGATGTACTTCGATACCGATCAATACAAAAAAATGGCGTATTATTTATACGGAGCAGGCATTTTGCTCTTACTCGCCCTAATGATTGCGCCGGACGGGCAAGGCCAGATCGCACAGCCGATCAATGGCGCAAAAGCCTGGTTCCATACGCCATTCGTCAATATCCAGCCAGCCGAGTTCATGAAAACCTTCTATATTCTAGCGCTTGCGAAAATGATTTCTTCGCATCATGAACATCATGTGCTGAGAACCATCAAAACCGATTTGCTGCTGCTTGGGAAAATCGCCTTCAAGCTCGCGGTACCACTCGGCTTCATCCTGCTCCAGCCTGACCTCGGAACGGCACTGGTGTTCATCGCCATTACTTTGGCCATCGTGGTCGTCTCCGGAATCTCCTGGAAAATCATCTTGCCAAGCTTCGGCGGTGTCGCGCTCATTGGCGTTACCTTATTATGGATGACGCTCAATATGCAGGATTTGCTGGGGCGCTTCGGCTTGAAGCCCTATATGTTCGAGCGCATCTACACATGGCTTGATCCATATTCCTATGCAGAGTCAGGCGGCTATAACCTGATCGCCGCCTTGAATGCAATCGGTTCCGGGGAAGTGTTCGGCAAAGGCTACCAAGGCCGCCAAGTATACGTTCCGGAAAACCATACCGATTTCATCTTTACCGTCATCTCGGAAGATTTCGGCTTTATCGGAGCAAGCGCCGTCATTATTTTGTTCTTCATGCTCATTTATCATTTGACGAAAATCACGCTTCAATTCAAGGATACCTTCAGTACCTATGTGTGTGCCGGCATCATTGCAATGATCACATTCCACGTCTTCCAGAATATCGGCATGACCATCCAATTGCTGCCGATTACCGGGATCCCGCTCCCTTTCATCAGCTACGGGGGCAGCTCCTTGATCGGCAATATGCTCGCGCTCGGCGTCGTCTTCAGCATGCGATTCCATCACAAGAATTATATGTTCGACCGCTCTAGCCAAAATTCATAAGTACAATAAAAAACTCCGGCGCAATGGGCGTCGGAGTTTTTTTATGAAGAATGCGATGAGGCTTGCGTAGGTTGCGGCAATGCCAGGGTTTTGCTGAGCTCAACACGGGATTTTGTTATCGTCGCTTGGACGCCAAGTTTTGCCAGATTCGATACAATGTTGCGGATCTCTCCATTTTTAATCATCCATGATCACCTCTTTATAGAGTAGTTGTTGCTATTTGGACGTGTGCAGATCTCGCTGATGTGACTGTTCCGTTCGAAATAGTTGACTTTTCCTTATCTACGTATATAATACCATCATTTCAGGGTTTCAAACGTATCAATTTGATGACAAATGCAAAGTCTGAGTTAATCTCTTGAATCGCATACCCCCTTAAGGTATACTCGGGGTGTAATCAAAACTATTCATTTGTCGATTGGATAAAGTCGGCGAACGATTCGCTAGCCGAAAAATTGGAGGGGATTTGAATGAGTGAAGCAATCGAAGAAATACCAGCCCCTGATGCCTGCAGAAAAAGCCACCATCCCCCTTCGGTCAAGCGGGATTTGACGAACCGGCTGAATCGCATCGAAGGGCAAGTGCGCGGCATCAAAGGCATGGTGGACCGGGATGTCTATTGCGATGACATCATCACGCAATTGGCAGCTACCCAGTCCGCATTGAACAGCGTGACAAAAGTGCTGCTCGACGGCCATTTGAAAGGCTGTGTCAAAGACCGCCTGGCTTCAGGCGATGAAGAGATTCTGGATGAATTGCTCGTCACGTTCCAAAAGTTGATGAGAAAATAATAATATAGAAATCAAGGAGGAATTTTTCATGAAAGAACAAGTCCATTTGCAAGTAAGCGGCATGAGCTGCCAACATTGTGTCAAATCCGTAGAAGAAAGCGTCGGTGCACTTTCTGGCGTCGAAAAAGTGGACGTTTCACTTGAGCAAGGCGCAGTGGATGTTACCTATGACAGCGCGAATGTTGATGTGGCGCAAATCGCCTCAGCTATCGAAGATCAAGGCTATGATGTAGCAGCATTAAGCGAATAACTGCGGAAACGCAGTTATTTTTTTCAAAACAATATACCCCTATATGGTATGAAGGTGGGATTCCCAATGGCAATAAAGCAAACGGAATTGCCGATCACCGGCATGACCTGTGCCGCGTGTGCGAACCGGGTCGAGAAAGGCTTGCAGAAGCTTCCCGGCGTGTCCGAGGCGACGGTCAATTTCGCAACTGAAAAAGCATCGGTCAATTTCGATGACGAACAATCCAATTTGAACAATTTGCATCAAAAAGTCGAACAGCTCGGCTATGGCATTCAGCAAGAAGAAGTCGATTTCTCGATCCAGGGCATGACATGCGCAAACTGTTCAGCCCGGATCGAAAAGGCGCTGAACCGAATGGACGGTGTCGAAAACGCGACAATCAATTTGGCGCTAGAAAGCGGCCATGTGGTTTACAGCCCAGGCACTTTGACTCCTGAAGCTTTCGTCCAAAAAATCCAATCGCTCGGCTATGACGCCGTGCTCGAGCAGGACCAGCAGGAAGCGACCGATTACAAAGAACAGGAAATCAAGAAAAAGACTCGCCTTTTCTGGATATCTGCCGCTTTCTCACTGCCGCTCCTATGGACAATGTTCAGCCATTTCACATTTACGTCCTGGATGTATGTCCCTGAGTTCCTGATGAACCCGTTTGTGCAATGGGCGCTTGCGACGCCGGTGCAATTCTGGGTCGGCGCGACCTTCTATAAAGGCGCCTATTTTGCATTAAAAAACAAAAGCGCCAATATGGATGTATTGGTTGCACTCGGTACATCGGCCGCCTATTTCTACAGCGTCTATCTGGTCCTTGCAAACTTAGGGATGGGCCATAATATGGGCTTATATTTCGAAACGAGCGCTGTCTTGATCACCTTGATCGTTCTCGGCAAAGTATTTGAAGCCCGCGCGAAAGGCCGCTCGTCCGACGCCATCAAGAAACTGATGAAGTTGCAGCCGCAGCATGCGCTGGTTGAACGCGGCGAAGAATTCGTCAGTGTGTCGATCGCAGATGTCAAAGAAGGCGATATGCTGTTGATCAAACCGGGCGCTTCGATTCCTGTCGATGCGGCGGTTGTTTCCGGCAGTTCCGCTGTTGACGAGTCGATGTTGACAGGTGAAAGCCTGCCGGTCGATAAGTCGGCAGGCGATGCGGTATTCGCCGCGACCGTCAATGCCAATGGTTCATTGAAAGTGCGCGCCGATAAGATCGGCAAAGACACGGTGCTATCGAATATCATCCGCGTTGTCGAACAGGCGCAAGGATCGAAAGCGCCGATTCAACGGCTCGCCGACCAAATCTCGGGGATTTTCGTGCCGATTGTCGTCGGCATTGCAATCGTGACGTTCTTGATCTGGTACTTCCTCGTCGCCCCTGGAGATTTTGGGGCGGCGTTGACCAGCACGATCGCCGTTCTCGTCATCGCCTGCCCGTGCGCGCTGGGGCTTGCTACCCCGACGTCGATCATGGCCGGTTCCGGACGCGCCGCTGAACAAGGCGTGTTGTTTAAGACTGCCGAATCGCTGGAAACGACGAAACATATCGATACGATTGTGCTCGATAAAACCGGCACCATCACCAACGGCAAACCGGTCGTCACTGACTTTATCTCAGTGCCGGATATCGATGCCGAACAAGTCAAACGGCTTGTTGCCAGCGCGGATAGCGAATCCGAGCACCCCGTTGCACAGGCAATTGCAGACTTCGGTGCTGCTGGGCTTGCGGTCAGCAGATTTGAAGCAGTTCCTGGACACGGCATCAAAGCGTATGTCGATGGCCGGGACGTTTGGGTCGGCAACCGCCGCTTGCTTGACGGCATCGCAGTCGACGAACAAGCGGCCGAACAATTGGAACAAGACGGCAAGACCGCGATGTTCATTGCCATCGACGGAAAATACGCTGGCCTTATCGCTGTCGCAGACACGATAAAGGATTCCGCAAAAGCCGCCGTCGAAGAAATGAAACGCATGGGGCTGCGCGTCGTCATGCTGACCGGCGACCAGCAGCGCACCGCCGATGCCATCGCCAGACAAGTCGGCATCGATGAAGTCGTAGCCGGCGTACTGCCTGCTGAAAAAGCCGGACATGTGGCGAAGTTGCAAGAACAAGGACGCAAAGTTGCGATGGCTGGAGACGGCTTAAACGATGCACCGGCACTTGCCACTGCCGATATCGGCATGGCCATGGGCACTGGCACTGCCATCGCCATGGAAGCGGCCGACATCACTTTGATGCAAGGCGATTTGATGCGCGTCGCGGATGCCGTTCGCATGAGCCGACTGACCGTCCGCAACATCAAGCAAAACCTGTTCTGGGCACTCGCCTATAACTCGGTCGGCATTCCGATTGCCGCTGCCGGCTTCCTAGCGCCTTGGCTCGCAGGCGCAGCGATGGCGTTCAGTTCCGTTTCCGTCGTCATGAACGCATTACGTTTGCAGCGCGTAAAATTGAATAAATAAACAAATCCCAAAGCTCCCGGCTGCTATCAAGCAAGCGGGAGCTTTTTCGGTGCTTATCTTTTTTCTGCTGCCGTTGTTCTGAGTGGCAAACAAGAGTAAAATGAAAACACCAGTCTTTGCAGAAAGCAGGAATTCCTTTATGAAGAAAACTATTTTATTGCTCATGTCGGTCCAGTTTTTCGTCTATCTTGGCTTCGGCTTGATCATCCCGATACTCCCAGAAGTAATCGTCCAACAAGGCTATGCGGACATCCACGTCGGGGGCTTGATTACGATATATGCGCTCTCGTCCTTTTTTACCGCGCCATTATGGGGCAGATTATCTGACCGTACCGGCCGCAAAAAACTGATCTTGGTCGGGCTTGCCGGATTTGCAGCAAGTTTCTTCCTGTTTTCGCTGTTTCTCGATAATCTTATCCTGCTATACATGTCGCGCGTTATCGGCGGCTTGTTCTCGGGTGCGCTTTATACGGCGGTTACGGGATATGTCGCAGACATCACGACAGATGAAGAACGCAATAAATACATGGGCCTTCTCGGCATGTCAATCGGGCTCGGCTTTATTTTCGGGCCGGCGATCGGCGGTTTGCTCGGCGCGGTCTCCTTGTCCTTGCCGTTTACCGCTTCAGCTGTCCTCGTGCTGTTATTGATGGTCTATGCAAGCATCGTCTTGAAAGAACCGGTGCGCAAAGGAGAAGCGGTCAAACGCAAGCTAGTGCCAAAAGGCGCCAGTACGCTTTGGCATTACCGCATCCGTTATTTGTTCGTATTCTCTTTCATGGTGACGTTCCTTCTCGCAGGTTTGGAATCAACGTTCCAATTGTTCCAGATTGACCAAATCGAAATCACCCCGCTCCAGCTCGGCTATTTGTTCATGGCCTCAGGCTTTGTGGATGCCGCGATTCAAGGCGGTGTTGTCCGCCGCGTGAAAAACGGGACGGAGACGCAGTGGATCATCGGCGCACAAATTGTCACCGCTTTAGGCTTGGTGCTGTTGCCGTTTACGACCAGTTTGGTGTTTGCTGGTGTCGCACTCAGCATCTTCACTGCAGGCAACGCCTTGGCGCGCACTGTACTCGTCTCGCTCACTTCGAAAGAAGCGGGCGGCAAATACGGGACAGCGGCCGGGATGACCTATTCGATGGACAATCTCGGGCGCATTATCGGCCCGCTGTTTTTCACTTGGCTTTTGACGATGCAATCCGGCGCCATCTATTACCTTTCCGGCGGGCTCGCCATTTTCAGTATTCTATTGATCGTTCTCTTCAAAGCTTCCAAAAAATCGTTGCGCTATACAGGGCGAGAAGCCGGCCAAACAACGGCATAGAAAATCCCCGGACAGCTTGGCTGTCCGGGGGTTTTCTATAGATATAACAAAACGATCCACATGATGTGGAGCGATAATATGCTGATATATATAAAATTGGTTGCCAAGAGAAAATAGCGCCAGATCCGCGACTCAAGCTGCACAAGCGGGGTAAAGAGGAACGCGGCAAGACAAGCGGATAACAACACCTTAAGTGTAAAGATCGCAAACGGCGGCAACCCGCTAAGCAAGGGATTCGCTTCTTCGATCGCTCCTGCCAATAGCCCCCAATAAGTCAAGAAACCATCCGCTAAATTCAATACTATCAATGTCCAGATCGGTTTTTTAAGCGGCGTTGTCAATTGCTCAGACATGGCACGCACCTCTCTTCCCTGTAAATTAATTTATTTATGGATAAAAAAGGCATTCAATCAGTTAAACTGATTGAATGCCTGAAAATCCTTAATATGGCGTGCCTCCGTTTATATGAAGGACTTGACCGGTAACGTAGGATGAATCGTCGGAAGCCAAGTATACATACCCTGGCGCCAGTTCATCGGGTTGCCCGGGCCGCCCGAGCGGCGTGCCGCTTCCGAAGCTTTCGACATCCTCCGCTGGGAAGGAAGCCGGAATGAGCGGCGTCCAAATCGGTCCGGGTGCCACGCCATTGACCCGGATGCCTTCTTTTGCAAGCGATCCGGATAAAGCACGGGTGAACGCCAGAATCGCGCCTTTGGTGGACGAATAATCGATGAGGCTTGGCTCGCCGCGGAAAGCGGTAATCGATGTGGTATTGATAATCGATGCGCCAGGCTTCAAATGGTCCAGAGCAGCTTTTGTCAGATGGAACATGCTGAAGATATTAGTGCGGAAGGTTTTTTCCAGCTGCTCTGCCGTGATATCCCTTAGCGATTCCTGTACATGCTGCTCTGCGGCATTGTTGACCAGCACATCGAGTTTCCCGAATTCCTCGATTACTTGCGCAATAACTTGCTGGCAAAACGCTTCATCGCCGATGTCTCCCGCGATAACCAGGCATTTGCGCCCTTCCTTTTCGACGAGTTGTTTTGTTTCTTTTGCGTCTTCGTGTTCATCCAGATAGGCAATCGCGACGTCTGCCCCTTCTTTTGCAAAAGCGACGGCGATGGCTCGGCCGATTCCGCTATCGCCTCCAGTTATAAGAGCGGCTTTGCCAGGCAAACGCTGCGAGGCCCCCGCCAGATTGCCCACGAAATCCGGGCGCGGTTCCATTTCATTCTCAAATCCAGGCTGGCGCTCTTGATGCTGTGCCGGCACTTTTTCCACTTTGTCTTTCATCGTGCATCTCCACCTTTCTCGAGTTTTATATCTCCTCCGCTTTTCCCTTTCTACGTTCTCCTAAAACATGGAACTTCCGGAACGCAAAAAACAGCCGCCTGCTGGAAACAAGGCGGCTGTTGCAGATTCAGGACAATACGTTATCAAATGGCTTTTCCGCAAGCTCGGGATAAGCTTCGCGAATGATAGCCGGGCGCATGCTGTAAGCTGTCAAGATCAAGAGGCACAGGCTGCAAGCCCATAACACGTATTGCGCCGGCACCAGGTCATAGAGCAAGCCGAACAGCAAGTATCCGAGCGGCATCATGGCCATCGCCATCGATTCCAGGATGCCGAAGACGCGGCCGCGGTATTCTTCGTCGACATCTTTTTGCATCATGACCCCGATCGGCGTGTTGACGAAGACATTGGAGATGCCGAACGCCAGCATCAGGAAGAGCAGGTAGATGACATTGCCCCAATAGGACAAGCCAGCGACCAGTGGCAGTGAGACCGCCGCAAGCAACAGCGACATGATCATGATGGCACGTTTGGAAAATTGCAGCGGGAATTTGACTTCCTTGCGCACCGAGAAATAAATCGATGCCAGCAGCATGCCGAGCGCAATCATCGCTTCAATGAAGCCAAAATGCGTCGCTTCCACTTTTAATTGCTGGACGGCGATGAACGGCAAGCCGATCATCAAGGCGGAGAAGAAGAAATTCAATCCGACAGCCGTTGTGACGATGACGGTAATGACGCGGTTTTTTCGCAGATAGGCAGCGCCTTCTTTCATGCCCTGCCATACGCCTTGTTTGTCTTCCGCAGACTCCGTTTCGGCGCGTCTTGTATAGAGCCGGAAGTTCATCGTCGCTTCGAGTGCCGCAGCAAGCGCATAGGCGATCACTTGGATCAGCAGGAAAACGTTCATCGACACAAAGCCGAACAGCATGCCGCCGATGACCGGCCCGCCAATCGTGGCGATGGCTAGCGCCGATTGGTTATAGCCCATCGCTTTTTGGATGCGGTCCGGGTCGATCAAATTGGCGATGGAAGATGAAAAGGCGACGCTGGTAAACATGGAACTGACGGAAATCAATGCAGTCGCTGTATAGATTGCCGCAAGCGACAGGCCGTTTGACAAGCTGTAGAGCAAAAGCCCTCCGACGGATAAGACGCTCGCTGCCTGAGACAGCAGCACCACGGCTTTTTTCGGGTAATTATCCGCGACGTAGCCGGCAAAAGGCGCAAACAAAGTCCGGGGCAGGATGCTGCAGATTAAGTTGATTGCGAAACTGGCGGCGGAACCGGTCAAAGCCAGGACGTAGAGGCTGATGCCGAATGCGTATACCGAACTGCCAAATGTGGAAATCAATTTGCTGATGGTGAACGTATACAGATGGTACGTAGCCTGTTTGATTTTACCCGCTTCGTTCATGTTTATCGCTCCCTTTTCAAAAGTTTAATTTAATTAAACAAAATATATCACGCATTTATTCGCAATGCAAGAGAAAGTTTAATATAATTAAACAAATAACCATTATTATTTTCTAGATAAGCGACATTGATGGTTGTACTCATTTACAATGGAAATAAAAATACTCTAAAGAACAGCATCAAGACGATACATTATAGAAAAAGCAGGTGAGTTTATGGCAACTTTGGGGGAACGCATTAAACAAATACGAAAAGAGCAAGGCCTGACTTTGCAGGCGCTTGCCGGAGATGAGCTGTCGAAGGGCATGCTCAGTTTGATCGAGAACAACAAAGCGAATCCGTCGATGGAGAGCCTTTCCTACATTGCGGAGCGGCTTGGGATCGATCGAACTGAATTGCTTCAGGAGATGCCGACCGCAGAGCTTCGCGCTTTGCTCGATGAAATTGAAGACAAGCGCCGGAACGTTTCGGGCACTAGCGAAGAAATGGTGGCAGGCTATGAGGAAATTGCAGATCGTATCCATCCTTATGTAGAGAAATTACCGTTTCGCTACGAATCGGCGCGGCTGCTTGAAATCTATAGCCGCTGTTGCTATCACTCGAAACGTTACGATTGGAAACCGGCGTTCGATCGTGCTGAAGCGATATATGAACAATTGCATTTGATTAATTCCATCGCTGACCTTCATATGTTTCGTGCGCTGATGAAATTCACTGAACATCATTACGCAGAAGCCTTATCCACATTGCAGGAATCTCGCAAATTAATCCAAGAACAAACTGGCAGCCTTGATCCATTGAAAAAACTGGATTTCGATTATTATGAGTCTATCCTGTATTCCGCTACTGGAGATAAGGAAAATGCCCGCCGGATGATGGAAGAAGCTATCTCCTATTCCAAGAAACAGCAGATTTTCTATCAGATTAATGCGCTCTACAGGTTAGCAGGCTTTGAAGCGCTTCTTGCTGGCGATATAGAGCGCAAGGATTATTACGTCGGCAAGCTTAAACTTTTTGCCGAGTTTTCAGAGGATCCTGAAATTGGAGCCTATGCCACTGCCATCGAAATCCATTATTTGAATTCGTTCACCCATGAATACGAAAAAGCAGACCAGTTGCTCGAAAAAATGCGCCACTTACTAGATGAAGAAGATTTTTACTTCTTGGAAAAAGGCAAGGCACTTTTCGGCAGGGGGCGGATCCAGGAAGCACTAGACTGTTTCAAACAACACCGCATGAACCTTTTCATCCACCACCCTTATGATTTATCGATGCATTACGAAAAAGAAGCCTATATGGCCTTGATCTACGAACAATTAGGCGATTATGAGCAAGCGAAAACATACGCCCAGAAGGCCAAGGAGTTAATCGAACCGATGCCGGACCTCCCTTATAAACAATTCATCTTGGAAACGCACCGGAAAATCTTTGGCAAAACGGACTGACAGTCAAGGTCCACACAAAAACGGCAGGAAAGATAAGATCGAACTACGTGAGAGCTTATCTTTGCGACGCAATGCTCTGCATTGTTAAGCAAAAGCAATCACGAGCAAACGCTTCTTCAACTATTGAGACAGGGCTTTGATTCGTGAATACAGAAAAGGCAGGAGACCCGGGTCTCCTGCCTTTTCTTATTTAATTTCTTCGAAAGCTTCTTCAATATCATATAAGCTGATGTCGAGATACGGGGTTTCGCCAATGGCGAGTTTCACGAGCTGCATGCCGAGATACGGTCCCGCCGTAAGCCCTGATGCACCGAGTGCGTTAGCGGCGAAAAGCTGCGCTTGCCCCGGTACTTGGCCGATGAACGGCAAGGCGCTGAGTGTCGCCGGGCGGAACCCAGTGGCTGCGCCCGTGAATTCGGCTGCGGCAAGCCCTGGCGCGACGTCCAAAGTTTTCTCCAGAATATGAAAAATGCCGCCGGCGGTCAGTTTAGCGTCAAACCCGGCATTGTTCTCGTGGGTGGCACCCGCAACGATGCGCCCATCTTCAAATGGCACGATGTATTGGCCGAAAGGCACCATCGCAACCGGCCAGTCACCTGTCCCCGACTCGCTAGACTGCAGATGCAAAATTTGCGCCTTTTGCGGAACGACTTTCAATTGAAGCCCGAGCGGTTTGAACAGTTCCGCCGCCCACGCGCCGCCCGCTGAGATGATCCGCTCTGCCCTCAAACTTTCACCGTTTACTGCTACGCCTGTTGCCTGCCCTGCTTCAATAAGCAGTTTAGCGTCACCTTGAATGACCGTCACTCCCAATCGGTTGGCGGAACGGATGAGTGCATCACGGATAGCGCTGCCGTCGACACGCGCCGCCCCACTGACATACAAAGAGCCGTAACGGTCGCCGGCATACGGAAACCTGGCTTTTGTCTCTTCCGGGGTCAATCGTTCGAGTTCGCCCATCTCAGGTGATCCCGCTTGGCGTTCGCGCGCTTTTTGTTCCATTTTGTCGAGTTTCGATTCTTCGTGGATGCTGACGATGCCCACTTGCTTGTAGCCGGTCTCTTTTTCGCCGAGCGCTTCGAGTTCCTTGATGAGAACCGGGTAATAGGCGGCGCCGTTTGAGGCAAGACGGTACCAAGCCTGGTTGCGTCTTTGGGAGATCCACGGACAGACGATGCCTGCTGCCGCGCCTGTCGCCTGGCCGCGGTCTGCCCGGTCGATCAATGTGACCTTGTGTCCTGTTTTCGCTGCGTAATACGCTGCGCTTGCCCCGACGATGCCGGAGCCGATAATGATGATCGATTTCATTTTTCTGCACCTTGCTTCCTTGACAATCTTCTACCCATTCTACCGAATCCCAGCAGGAGACTCAAATTGTGCTGGGATGGATTGGAAATCTTCATTTCGGGTAAAGCAGTCATATAAAGAAAATCCAACGGACGAACCTTAAGGAGGAATCAATGTTTATGGAACGCAGCACTGAAACTGAGGCACTCATGCCGATGACATCGATCCGCAGCGGCTCGGGCATCGAAATCGCTCCGGATACGTATTGCTACACGACGAAAATCTCCAATGTTTTCTTGATCGGCAACCCTTCCATCAGCCCGCGCTGGGTGTTGGTGGACGCTGGCATGCCCCACTCTGCTGAAAAGATTTTAAAGGAAGCCGAAAAACGTTTCGGCCCGGATCAGCAATTGCAGTCAATCTTACTGACGCACGGCCATTTCGACCATGTCGGCGCACTCATCGATATTCTCGAAAAGCATCCGGTCCCTGTCTATGCACATCCTGAAGAATTTCCGTACTTGACCGGAAAAGAAGATTACCCAGAGCCCGACTCCACTGTAGAAGGCGGAATGGTCGCGAAAATGTCCAAAACGTTCCCGGTAAAAGCCATCGATATTTCGGAGCATTTGGTCGAGTTTCCGGCAGACGGCAGCATCCCAGATTTGCCGAATTGGCGCTGGCTTCATACACCTGGCCACACAAAAGGCCATGTCTCATTCTTTAAAGACGTTGGCCGCGTATTGATCGCAGGCGATGCGTTTGTCACGGTCAAGCAGGATTCACTTTACAAAGTGATGCGCCAGAAAAAAGAAGTGCATGGCCCGCCGGTGTATTTAACAACCGATTGGCGCGCCGCTTGGGAATCGGTATCCAAGCTTGCGGACTTGAAACCTTCTTTCGCTGCCACCGGGCACGGCAAACCGATGCGAGGTGCGGTCTTGGCGAAAGGTTTGGTTGAACTAGCGGATCATTTCCCGGATGTCGCCGTTCCATCTTACGGCAAGTTTGTCCATACGAAATGAAAAGTTAAAAGAGCGCTTTTATATGCGTTCTTTTTTACGCCAATAAAAGTTTTGGAACTTTTCAGAAATCCTGTTTAGCATTACCTAAATATGGGTATATATAATATGCACTCCCACCTTTTTTGGGGAGGAACTAACGAACGGAGATGAACGACAATGACCAAACAAGTGCTTTTTGTATCAGACCATGGCGACCCTTTGGCAAAGCTCGGCGGAAAACAAGCAGGCGGCCAAAACAATTACGTCAAGCAACTGGCACTCGCTCTTGAAAATAGAGGGTGGCAGGTGGATGTCGTTACCCATTGGTGCGATGAAAATGCCCCTCAAGTTGAACATTTCGGCGAACGCTGCCGTGTGATCCGCGTAGAAGCCGGCTTCAAAGGATTCGTTTCAAAAAATGAAATGTACTCCATGCTTCCGGCATTTTATACAGAAATGAAACGGCTATTGCCGCTATCGAATTATGATATCGTCCATACCCATTATTGGCTTTCTGGATTGATCGGCAAAAAGCTTAAAGAAGAATTCGGATTGCCTTATATCCATACATCTCACTCGCTTGGATGGGCAAAAGAAGAAGCGACCGGCACGCATGATGCACGGCGCGAAAAAGCAGAAGAAACCGTACTTGCCCACAGCGACCATATTTTGGCGACGACAAATACAGAAAAACAAGTGATTAAAGAGAACGTTACCGCGGCTTCTCCCATCTCAGTAATCCCCATCGGAGTCGACGAAGCGTTCCGCGTCCGCGGCAGCCGACACCATATCCGGAAAAAATTCGGCTACGAGGACCCCCTCTTCGTTTTCGCAGGACGTCTGGAAGCAACGAAAGGCATCTTCACATTATTGAAAGCCTTCAAGCTTCTTGCAGAAAAAAGCGCCGGCCGTTACACGCCTGAATTGGTGATTGCCGGCGGTGAACCTGATGCCATCGACACGGAAACAGGCTTGCCGAAAGACCCGGAGCTGCGCAAAGCAGTGCGCGGCATTGAACAGCGCGTCCGCTTTGTCGGACCGAAAAACCAAGAACAATTGGCCCTGCTGTTCAATTCAGCTACCGCCACCATCGTCCCGAGTTTCTACGAATCGTTCGGCATGGTTGCAGCTGAAGCGCAAGCTTGCGGCAGCCCAGTCATCGCTTCGAAAGTCGGCGGCTTGAAAAATGTCGTCGAAGACGGCGTCAGCGGCTTGCTCGTCGAATCACAGAACGAAATCGACCTGGCGATTGCCATGGAAGTACTTTCCGTCAACTCGCTACTGGTCGAACGCCTGAGCCGCCAAGCGGTTCGCATCGCCCGCAAAGATTTCAATTGGGTTAGCATTTCAAAAAGAATAAATACATTGTATGAGGTGATTATCCGTGAACGGAGCAACACACTTGCTAGCGACCGACCTGGACGGAACCTTAGTCGGTGATCGAGCTGGGCTGAAGGAATTGCTGGATTTTTATGAACAGCAGCCTTATGACGTCGGTTTGATCTATATTACCGGCCGCCATCTCGCTTCTGCACGCCAGCTGATTGCAGATGAAGGGCTCCCGATTCCACAAGCGCTTGTCACCGATGTCGGGACCGAAATCTATACGGGAACCAATTTTTTAAAAGATGAAAATTGGGAAGCCCATTTGATGGACGATTGGGCGCCCGAGCAAGTCGAAACGCTAGCGAAGACAATCGACGGCTTGACCCCACAGGATTTGCCTGTGACAAGCCGGCGCTCCTACCATGTCACGGATGCACAAGCGGTCGAACAATTACGTAACCTCTTGGAAGCCAAAAAAGTGCCCCATAAGCTGATCTTCAGCGGCGGCAAAGACTTGGACATCCTGCCATCGAATAGCGGGAAAGGCCAGGCACTCCGCTACCTGTTGGAACGCCACGGAATTTCCGATGCTAAACTGCTGGTCGCGGGTGATTCCGGAAACGACTTGGAAATGCTGACGCTCGGTTTTCCTTCCGTCATCGTCGGCAACGCTCAACCGGAACTCAAAACCCACGAAGACCACCCACTCATTTTCCGTGCGAATCGCCATTGCGCCGGCGGAATTTACGAGGCGTGGAACCATTTTCATGTAGACTGAACCCTTTGGAGAACGCGTTTCTTCCAAAGGGTTTTCTTGTGCCGCTATGGGTAATCATTTGTTTTTTCAGCCATTTCGTTTATATTTAGAAGGAAGACATTTTACGAATCAAGTGGGCCGCGCCCATACATAAACATGCTGAAAATCTATATAAAGGAGGACTGAAGATGAGCAAAGTCGCCAATCTGCAAAAAGAATCACTCGCGATGCTGAAACAAACGAGCCGGACCTTTTTCATTCCGATCAGCTTTTTGGATCCTGTCCTGAAAAAAACCGTCGGCTCCGCCTATTTGTGCATGCGCGCAATTGATGAAATTGAAGATCATCCCGAGCTTCCTGCTGAAGTGAAAGCGTCTCTTCTGCGCTCCATCCAACATATGCTCGAAACGGATATGGACGAAACGGAATATGCGGCGCTTGTCGCCCCTTACGCGGATTATTTGCCATCCGTAACAATGCGGCTTCCGGATTGGATCGAAGTATGCCCGTCCGAAATTCGCGGAAAAGTTCTCGAATCGACAGCCATCATGGCTGGCGGCATGGCCAAATGGGTCGAAAAAGACTGGGTCATCCATACGCGCGAAGACTTGGATGATTACACTTATTATGTCGCAGGGCTCGTCGGTGTCATGCTTTCTGATCTTTGGAGGTGGCATGACGGCACCGAAACCGATACGGAACTCGCCATCGGATTTGGCCGCGGTTTGCAGGCTGTCAATATGCTGCGCAATTACGATGAAGATTACGAACGCGGCGTCACGTTCGTCCCGGACGGCTGGACGCGCGACGATATGTTCAGCTACGCACGCGAAAATCTATCGCAAGCTGACCAATATGTAAAATCCATCAAAAATAAACGCATCCTCATGTTCTGCAAAGTACCGCTCGCACTTGCCCACAGCACCTTAAAAGCGCTGAAATCCGGCAAGGAAAAGATGAGCCGCCAAGAAGTCGAAGGCATTGTTGAACAATTGAAAGAAGAAGAACGCCTCAGTTAAATAAAACTGCACTCTCATCCGCAGAGTGCAGTTTTTTTGTAGTCAATAAAGTTGAGAGGCAGTTAATTACAATAAAAGTTATAATAAGGAAATAACATCCACTTAGCTCTCTCTTTCTTTCAATTACACAACTAGTCTATACTAGAGGCAATAAACAATTATCCACAAAGGAGAATGGCCATGACCGTCACCATTATCAGTGTGTTGACTGCTGCAATCTTCATCTTGAATATTTTCCTTGCAGCGGCGCTGGTGTTTCTGGAACGCCGGGATGCTTCCTCCACTTGGGCATGGCTATTGGTGCTCTTCTTCATTCCGATTGCCGGATTCTTCATCTACCTGTTGCTCGGCCGCAAGCTTCGTCAAAAAAAGCTTTTTAAATGGGAAGAAGGCCGTAAACGGATCGGAATCGAAAGCCTAATCGCCCATCAAATGAATGAAATCCATGACGGCACTTTCCCTTTTCAGGATGTCAGCACAAAGGATTACAGCAATTTGATTTACCTGCATTTGCGCAATAACGGAGCTTTGTTGACTCAAAACAATCATGTGAAAATCTTCAACGACGGCCGGGAAAAATTCGATGCCCTGATTCGGGATATCGAACAAGCACAGGATCATATCCACATCCAATATTATATCTTCCGGCTGGACCAGCTCGGCAATCGCATCATGGAGGCTTTGCTCGCCAAGGCGAAAGAAGGCGTAAAAGTACGCCTGCTGTATGATGACATGGGCTCTCGCAGTTTGAGCAAGCGCCATTTCAAGGAATTTTCAGCAGCCGGTGGCGAAGTGGAAACCTTCTTCCCTTCCATTATGCCGATCATCAACCCCCGGCTGAACTACCGGAACCACCGTAAAATCGTCGTCATTGACGGAAAAGTCGGCTATATCGGCGGCTTTAACGTGGGAGAGGAATACCTCGGTCTCAACCGCCGCTTCGGCTATTGGCGCGATACGCATCTCCGGCTGGAAGGAAATGCCCTTTACCCGCTCCAGACGCGCTTTATCCTCGACTGGAACCAGGCTTCCGCGCGGCGTGACATCGTGTATGATGAAGCGTATTTCCCTCCACAGCCTGAAGATGGATCGACTTCGATGCAGATCGTCTCCAGCGGCCCGGATGAAGAATGGGAACAGATTAAAGACGGTTATTTAAAGCTGATCCATTTGGCGCGCGAATATATTTACATCCAGACGCCGTATTTCATTCCGGATGCGAGTTTCTATGACGCCCTCCGGATTGCGGCGCTGTCCGGAATCGATGTGCGTATCATGATCCCAAACAAGCCAGACCATCCATTTGTCTACTGGGCGACGTATTCCTACGCCGGGCAGATGTTACGAGCCGGGGCTCGTGTGTTCATTTACGATAACGGCTTCCTGCATACGAAAATGATTGTGATTGACGACGAAGCGTCGACGGTCGGCACAGCGAATATCGATGTCCGCAGCTTCAAGTTGAACTTCGAAGTGAATGCCTTCATTTACGATGAGAAGGTGTCGATGGAATTGGCCGACCTGTTCAGGCAGGATACAGAATTATCGTCAGAACTGACTTATGAGATGTATATGGCAAGAACCCGCATGATCAAATCGAAGGAATCCATCGCCCGCCTATTGGCGCCGATTCTTTAATCAAACCAGTAACGCCCTTTCCATATGGAAGGGCGTTTTTTCGTTTGGTGAGTTGTATGTGTGATGAATTTTTGAAATCAGAAAATGATAGTAGAAATGTATGGTGGTGGAGATTACGCTGCAAGGGGCACGCTTGCCGAGGGGCGGGTGTTGAGCCAATGTGCCGCAAAGAGCGCGGCACATTTGTCTCGCCAGCCCGCGCGGTCCCTCCGGCGTCGGCCCCTTTCCGCTCCATCTCTATTTTTAGAGAGGAAATGAAACTCATCACACATTGAAGTAAGTGTGATGAGTTTTGTTTAGCTTCGTAAATCCAAATTAAATAGCCATAGCAGTTTCATAACTATCAAGTCTAAATAAGCGTTCCCACAAGTTGATGAAGAAAATCAACAGTGACACGTCTTCGCACTTAACATCCAATGAAATCTTAAAGCCGAACCGCGCACACGGGTGAGCCGGAGCCATAAGACAAGTGCTCTTCTTGGCTTATGGTGGGAGGCATGCCCAAAGCGGGAGGCGACTATCTCACGATAAAATACTCAACGAACGTTTCACCTCACTATCAAGTCTAACTAAGCGTCCCCGTCAGTGGATGAAATTAACTAACTGTGAAACGTCTTCGCACGCAACATCCAATGAAATCTAAAAGCCGAACCGCGAATACGGGCTAGCCGGAGCCATAAGACAAGTGTTCTTCTTGGCTTATGGCGGGAGGCATGCCCAAAGCGGGAGGCGACTATCTCACGATAAAATACTCAACGAACGTTTCACCTCACTATCAAGTCTAACTAAGCGTGCCCGTCAGTGGATGAAATTAACTAACTGTGAAACGTCTTCGCACGCAACATTCAATGAAATCTAAAAGCCGAACCGCGAATACGGGCTAGCCGGAGCAATAAGACAAGTGTTCTTCTTGGCTTATTGCGGGAGGCATGCCCCAAGCGGGAGGCGGCTATCTCGCGATGAAACCCGCAATGAATAACAAATCTCGCTATCATACCCAACTAGGCTTTCTCTAAAATAAAAAACCGGCCGCTTCCCTTTTCTGGAAAACGGCCGGTTCTATTTATTCGTTGCTTAAATTCCCAAATATTCTTCCAAGGTGATGTTCTGGTTGTAGATCGCGGTGGCGGCTTCTTTTCCGACATAGCGGAAATGCCAGGATTCGTGCATATAGCCGGTGATCTGTTCTTTTCCTTGCGGGTAGCGCAAGATGAAGCCGTAATTATGGGCGTTTTCTTTTACCCATTTGCCTCCTGCCGTATCGCCGAAGGAAGCGGATGCCCAGTGCTGTTCCTGGCCAGCTTCACCGATATCAAAGGCGAGGCCTGTCTGGTGTTCGGAGAAGCCAGGGCGTGCACTGTAGCGGTCGGCTGCTTCCTGGCCGTCTTTGGACACATAACCTTCGTATAATTGTTTTTGGCGGTCAAACCCGCGGTATGTGCTGAAGGCGACCAATTGCAGGCCGTCTTTTGCCGCTGCTTGTGCCATCGAGTCAAATGCCGCGCGGGCCTCCGCATTTTCGCCCGGTGCATAACTTGCAGGCAGCGGGTGTTGTTTATTCGCCAGCAGGATGCCGTTCACGATTGTAGGTTCTGATGGCAATTGATCAATCTCCGGATAGACAGTGGCGTCTTTCGGTGCCGGTGCAGGCGTTTCTTCTGTAGGCTGCTCTTCCGGTTGTGTTTCAGGCTGTTCAGTTTCTTCTGTCGCTGTTTGCTCTTCTTTCACTGCCGGTTCCTCCTCTGCAGGGGCTTGCTGTTCGGTTTCTGCCGGTTGTTCGGTAAAGGCCTGTGCCAATGCTTTCATGCTTTCTTCTGTATCCCAATTATGCATAGAGAGCCATACTGCGGCAATTGCTGCCCAGATTGCTGTCATTGCGATCACCATCCATTTTATATAAAATTTCTTGTCGAAGTCGTTTTTCTTTTTTGAGGGTTTCATGGGCTGGCCAACTTTCCTGTCAATTCCTTTTCCATTCTATCATTTTCTTCCCGAAAATTCCCCTGGCGCGAAAATATTTCGGTATACTTTAATCAGACTTCTGGAAAAGAGTGGAGATTTATTTATGCACAATCAAAAATGGCTTTCGTTGAACTTTTTTGCGTTTTTCTTTACATGGGGCGTCTTTTTGCCTTATTGGACCGGCTGGCTAACAAATGAGAAGGGGCTAAGCGTATCGGCTGCCAGCGTCATCATGGGGACCGGCATGGTCGCACGGTCACTATCGACTTTGTTTTTCTTCCCGCTCCTGACGCGGCTTTTCTCACTTGGGCGCTTGATGCAGATCCTTGCCATCGCTTCGTTTATCGTAATGGCGTTATACATCCCGGCCAATTCCTATACCTTGCTGTTCATCATCACATTTGCCTTCAGCTTTATTTACCCGAATTTATTGCCTGCGATGGAAAGCGGCGCGACCGTCTTGATGCAGACCGACCGCATTCATTACGGCAAAAGCCGCTCCTATGGTTCGCTTGGCTATACGATCGCTTTATTGATTGTCGGGGCGGCTACCGCTGTCTGGCAGGAAAATGCGATTTTATGGATCATGCTTTTGGGTTTGCTGTTCATGGCGGTCACTCAATCGCTCGCTTCTCCTGTGCCGCTGCAGTCGAGGCCGGCACCGCGAACGAAGAAAGGGCCAAGCGCCACAGCGGAACTACTGAAATCCAAAGGGTTTTTAACCGTCCTCGTCGTGTCCATCCTGTTGCAGGGAGCGCATGCGGCTTATTATAATTACGGCTTCATCTACCTTCAGGATATCGGCGTCAACAGCTTTTACATCGGCCTGATCCTGAATGTGGCAGTGATTTTTGAAATCGTCTTTTTCGTCAAAGCCGATACACTGTTCGAGAAATGGTCGGTGTCGTCGATGTTCCTTTTGGCAGGCATCGGTTCGACCGTTCGCTGGGTCTTGATTTTCCTGTTCCCATCGGTTTGGGTATTCATTTTGGCGCAGACGCTTCACGCTTTGTCTTTCGGTGTCGCGCATTTTGCTTTTATCCGCTATATCTTCAAAAAGCTCGACCCGGTCAATATCCCAGCGGCGCAAGGCATGTACGCTGCACTCGGCATGAGCTTGAGTGTCGCACTTTTGACTTTCGCCGGCGGCTATCTATACGAAATCGCCCCAGGCTATTCATTCCTCGGGATGGCGGCGTCTTCGTTCCCGGCCGTGGTGCTCGTGCTCTTGACACGCAAACGCTTTGCTTATTAAAAATATTTAAAAATAATGTTCCGACCCCCTTAACGGCCGCCACTGCACCGAATAATTTGGCATAACTGTTAAGGGAGCTGGGAATTTTGAAAGAGATATCAAAGCATGACCTGCTGACCCTCATGAGTCAGTTGGACTTTCTTCTGGAAGAACGCAAAAAAGATAAACACCATCATACAGAAACAGCACAGGCTAATTAGCCTGTGCTGTTTTTTTAGATAAAGATCGTGCCGAAGACGACAAAAAACAAAATGCCGAAGATGATCGCCATGCCTTTCATCCATTTCGCTTCCCGGTCCATACCGCGCTCTTTCATTTGTCTGTAGCGGAACGTGTTCGTCAAGACAAAAAGCAGCGTCATGAACAATACGGCGATTTCCATGCTGCCCATGAACAAAAAGACGATCGCCAGTATGCTGAGTAATAAAATCAAAATACCTTGTAAAATTTTCGGGTTCATCAATGATCTCTCCTGAAAAAAAAGCCGGCAATTGCGCCGGCTTTTTGTTTATTTGTTCTTGTCAGCTGTTTCAGTTTCTTCCACCGCTTCTAACGCTTTTTCCGGATGTTCCGAATAGAACTTCCGGCCGATGAACGTTTGGATGATCAACAAGATCCCGCCGACTGCCCAGTACACAGGCAATGCAGCCATCGATGTGAACGAGATGAACATGATCATGATCGGAGACAGGTAGATGAAGAATTTCATCTGCTTTTGCTGCTGTTCCGGCATGGTCCATAGCGATACTTTCGCCTGGAAGAAGTACACCGCACCCGCAATCAAGGTCATAGCAATATCCGGCGAACCGAGGTTAAACCATAGGAATTCGTGTGAGCGCACATCCGGCGAATAGAGAATGGCAAAATATAAGCCCATGATGATCGGCATTTGGATGACGACCGGCAAGCAGCCCATATTGAGCGGATTGACGTCATGCTTCTTGTAAAGCCCCATCATTTCCTGCTGGAGCTTCATTTGCTCTTCTTTATCCTTCGTTTCTTTCAAGCGCTTCTGGATATCTTCCATTTCTGGACGCATCTTATCCATCTTCACTTTCATGCCTTGCTGGCGTTTATATGTGCGCAGCATGAACGGCATCAAGACGAGGCGGATGATGATCGTGATGACCACAATCGCCAGCCCGTAGCTTCCTCCGAAGAGGTTCCCTAAATAATCGAGCGAAAAATCAAATGGCGCTACAAATATCGAGTAGAAAAATCCTTCTTTGTTTTCAACTGCTGAACAGCCGCTCAAGAAAGCAATCGTTGCCGCAAGCATGAGCAGTAATGTAAGTTTCTTTTTCACGTTTGTCACCTTCACCTTTTTGGACTATTAAGAAGTATAACGATATGGACGCAAAAATTCAATGCACGGTCCGTGGACTGGCTGCTTTTTTCATTTCTTGTGACAAAAATTTGGCATAAGAAAAAAGGAGAATTGCTTCTCCTTTACTTGGCATTCGGCAAAGTATAGCGGAAATAAGGAATATGCTGGCTGTCGCGGAATTGCTTCGGCGTCACCGAGGTATATTTTTTGAAGATCCGCGTAAAATAGCTCTGGTTGCAGAAGTGGAATTGCTTGGAGATTTCCGAAATTCCTTTATTGGAATGGCGCAAATAATATTGCGATTCTTCCACGCGGCGCACGTTCAAATATTCCACCAGCGTAATTCCTGCATGCTCGCGGAAAATGCGTGACAAGTGGCTGGTCGAAATATTAAAGTGTTTGGCAATCTCCTCCACCGACAAATCACGCTCGACTTCATCGTTGATGAAAATGACCACTTTGTTGACAGTCTGGTGGCCGAATGACGGCTGTTTGCGTTCCGAGATGATCGATGTGAAAAACTCGATCAGTTCATCGGCCACATACATAAATTCCGAATCGTTCATATGCTTATCGACCAATTCGACACAAGCCGCATTGAAAGCAAACGCTTTTTTCGGCGGTACGCGCATTTCATACAATTTACGTGCCATGACGGACGATAAAATGATGTAATAATTGCGGACGGTCCGAATGATGTCTTTTCCTGCGTGAAGGGCGAGCATGTCGATCAATTCACGCAAAGTTTCTTTAGCACGGTCTTTCTCCAGGTTGTGGATTTCGTGCATTAATTGTGTCTCGACTTCAAAAAAACGTTCCAGCCCCTCCAGCTGCGCGACGTTTTCTGTTTCGTTCATAAAGATTCTGGAAATGGTTTCCTGAATGGATGGCGTTTCAAGTATATTCATCTTCTCCCCGGCTTTCTATGTAAAAAATTTAACGAACTTATTCATTTAATGAACTGCTTGAATAAATAATAATAATAGCGTTTTACAGATAAATTTACAAGTTTTTAAGTAAATTGAGCTAATTTATATTTCAAACATATGACATCAGTAACAGTTAAAACCAATTATACACTTAACTGTACGTTTCAGCGACGAAAAAGTTCCAATTTCCAATGTTTTTACAAAAAATTCAAAACAGGCCGTCGCTAATTCACGGCCTGTCCTGTGCTGTATCTATATCCGGCCAGCTGTCCAGCAGCCTTTATTAGTCGGTTTCCCCAGGAACGACCGCACGGATATGGCGCGGCATGATTTCAATATCAAATGGCGTGGTGCTGCCTTCGTCGCCGTCGATATTACAAGACAGCGGTTCGCTTGTGCGGATCGAAACCCGCGTCGTGTGGATGGCTTCCACCGACCGGTCTTCCTCAAATTTGCCCCGTACCAAAGCAGTCGCCATGCGAACAAATGCCGGAAGCGCAGCGTTTTCGACTATATACAAATGAAGCAACCCGTCATCGGTCAATGCTTCCGGCGCAAGCTTCTCGAACCCGCCCACCGAATTGGTCAATGCCACGAGGACGAGTTTGGCCTCGCCTTCCCAAGTGCCATGGTCATGCTCGATGACAAATGTCGTGACTTCATCCGAAGTGGCTGCTTTGACGCCTTCCACAAAATAAGCGAAAGCCCCGAGCTTGGTCTTCTGTTCAGGCTCGACTTCATAAGTCGACTCAGCGATTTCACCGATCGCCAGGATATTCATGAAGTATTGATCGCCGACTTTTCCGATATCTACGCGTTTTTCACGCCCTGTCTTCAAGCCTTCAATCGCTTCTTCCGGATCCAGCGAGATGCCGAGCGCACGCGCAAAGTCATTGACGGTGCCGAGCGGAACCAATCCGAAAAGCGGTTCGTGTTCTTTTTCTGCCAAACCCGATACTGCTTCGTTTATTGTGCCGTCGCCACCCATCGCCACCACAAGGTCATAGTGTTTTTCGCATGCTTCCTCAGCAAAATGTGTGGCGTCTCCAGGCCCTGTCGTTTCACGCATATCGGCCTCGTAGCCCATTTCCGTTAAGGTCTTTTCCGCAAAGTCTTTATAATCTGCCGCTTGTTCCTTCCCTGAGGAAGGGTTCCAAATGAACATCGCTTTTTTCATCTTTTTCCCTCCGGTGCTATAATAAGGTCATGTGTTTCAATACCCTAAACCACGCGGAATATAATCCACCTTGCCGCATTTATTTCTTTTCACCCAGGCGCCGGCCTATTGACAAATGCGTCGCTCAAGTTGGAAGTGCCGCGCATCACTACATCTTAAAGGAAGTTGGGGACCCCCTTGCGCTTTTTCATTTATCTTATCATCTTCTTCGCGTTTTTTGATTTATTTGCCCAATTGCCAATCATCAGCCCGTTTGCCGTATCGCTCGGTGCCGGGCCATTTTTGGCAGGCCTTGCTGTCGGCATGTATTCATTATCGAATACATTCGGCAATATCATATCAGGCATCTTCTCCGACCGCAAAGGACCTTTTGCCATCTTATTGACCGGGCTTGCTTCGACAAGTGCTGCGCTGTTCATCTACGGCTTGGCAGAAGGACCTTACAGCCTTCTCGCCATCCGCTTTTTACATGGCTTAGCGGCTGGGTTGACGGTACCGGCCGCGTTCACTTATTTAGCGAACCGTACCGACCATAGCCGCCGCGGTAAAAATGCAGCAATTTCCGGCGCCTTCGTGGGGCTTGCGGCAATCATCGGCCCTGCTTACGGGGCGATTTATACAAGCCGCGGCAGCGTCCCAGAGACCATGGCCGTCACCGGCACCTTGATCGGCTTGCTCGCGATTGCTGCGTTCTTTCTGTTGCGGAGGCATCAAGTGAATAAGCCAGTGGATATTTCGTCTGCTAAACGCCAAGCTTTTCAATGGAACGCAGGGCTTTGGCGCTCGTTTTCAGGCGCATTCTTTTTGATGTTCTCACAAGGCGTGCTTGCTTATATGCTGCCGTTGAAAGTGGAGGCGCTCGGGCTTCCCACTCAACTGAGCGGCTTATTGCTAAGCGCATTCGGCCTGTCTGCCATCCTGGTCTTCCTGTTGCCAATCAATCGGCTGTTCGATGCCGTGCGCCCGATCATCACTCTAATCATCGGCTTTGCCGTCATGGGCACTTCGCTGTTCGCACTCGCAAATATCTCGACAGAACCGTTGCTGTATGCGGCGATGTGTACGTACGGATTCGGTTTCGCCCTGTTGTTCCCTTCGATCAATTCCTTGTTGATCGATGCCACAGAACCCGCATCAAGAGGGCGTGCCTACGGATATTTTTATGCCTTTTTCTCCATCGGCGTTGTCGCAGGTTCCGGAGTCACCGGGGCTTTGGCACTCACTGCAGATGGCGGTTTCCTGTTCAGCGGCTCGCTATTGCTGTCGATCGCTTTGGCCAACTGGCTGACTCTCGAACGCTGATTTTCTTGGCAACGTAAAAGACCGCCTCGGCACATGTGCCAAGGCGGTCTTTTTGAAGTTTACAGCTTGTCGGTATTCAAACGCGGCTCGGATGAAACCGAATCGGTGTTTTCCGATTTTTCTTTGCTGTCGTCGTTTGAAGAAAGTTTTGCATCGTCATTGTCTTCTTTCTTTTCTTTCTGCTCTTTTTCATTGTAATACTGGACAGTTGCTTGTGTACCGCCTTCAGCCGTCATCTTGTTTTCCTGCAGGTCGGTCTTATCCAAGCCTTCGCCTTTTTGGTCTTGCTGGTCTTTGTTCTGGTCCAAGTTTTGGGATTCCATATACTCATTCACCTTCGCTTTCACATCATTAAATGCAACAGTTGCTTTCTCGCGGTTTTCCGGTTTTTTGAAATATGCATATGCACCGGCTGCCAGTCCTGCTAAAAGCAGGCCTCTTCCGCCACCTTTTTTCCTAGCCATTTGCAGCACTCCTTTTTCTTTTCTTGTTATGCCTTGTTTACCCTAATCAGCCAAAGCTAATCATGAATCACTCAGCTGTTTCTGCTGCATATCGCTTCATGTCGATATGCGGAATGCCGTCCTCATTGTAAATCTCTGAAATCGCTTCGAATCCGAATGAACCATAAAACTCTTTCAGATACACTTGTCCTTGCAATTGGATCTCGGGTTCTTTCCATTGTTCGTCAATATAGCGGATCGAGCGCTCGAGAAGTTCTTTTGCGAGTCCACGTCCGCGCGCCTCTTTGCGGACGATGACGCGGCCGATCGATGGCGCATCGTATTTCTTCCCTGCCGGCACCAACCGGGCATAGGCAAGCACCTCGCCGTCTTCTTCATATACCATATGGGTTGAAACTTCATCCAACCCGTCCAATTCCGGGTATGGGCAATTCTGTTCCACCACAAATACTTCGACACGAAGCTTTAATATATTGTATAATGCTTGTGCTGTGAAGTCGTCAAATTGATAACTTTTCCACGCCATAATCCATCGCCTCCTATGATTTCATTATTCCACATCAATGGCTATTCAGGCTAGAGTTTGATATGATAGCAAAAATAATTCCAGAGGTGATCGCATGATTCGCACAGGTACACCGGCAGATATCGAATCTGTACGGGAAATCGCTCACATCAGCTGGAATGATACGTACGAAGGGATCATTCCATCTCCCATACAACTGAAGTTTTTGGAGCAATCCTACTCGACCCCAATGCTCGAAATGCGCATGGAGCGGACGATCCTCCTGCTTGCCGAACAAGACGGGCAAGCTGTGGGCTTCGCGAACTTCACGAAAGTCGATGAAGACGGCGATGCCGAATTGATCGCCATGTACATGAAGCCCGAGCACCAGCGTTCAGGCTTCGGCAAGAAACTGCTGTCGGATGGCTTGTCGCGCTTAAAAGGCGGGCAGCAATTATTCGTCTATGTCGAAAGTGAAAACCAAAAAGGCCGCAATTTCTACGAAGCGAACGGCTTCCTGTTGCTCGAAGAATTTGAGGAATTGTTCGAAGGGCATCCCCTTCAGACAGCCAAGTACGTTTTCGACCTTTCAGGCCAAGCGCAATAAATCTAGAACTGCACAAAACCCCCTCGAATTCGCTTCGAGGGGGTTTTCTTTGCTTGAATTTAAGAGTTAACGATTCTTCTTTTCTTACAAGGGGCGGTACGGCGTGTCGTCTTCACGCGTTACCGTATCATTTCTTGTAGCCGGTTCATTGTCTCTGCCCATCAATTCGTCTTCACGGAGCGGCGGCTTGCGCACGAAGCACATAATCGCAGCGATGTAGAAGAGGATCGATGTCAGCGATAAAATCCCGGCGAAGATACCGCCTAGGATGAAGAAAATACCTGCAGTGTTCGCTTTCTCAAATGATTTCAATTTCGTGATGGCCAAAACGGCGAAGACCGTACTGATCGCAAGCAAAATGACCAATACCCAGCCAATGACGTCAAATCCTGCCACGATGGCATCAAATGTATCTACTGCCATTTGGGCATCTTCCGGACTTGATAAAGTCGGATCATTGCGCAGTTCTTCCTGCATCTCCATTTGCATCTGACTGCCTTCAAAACCACTTAAGCTGGTGATGACAACGATGGTTAAAATGATGCCGATTACATTGAAAATGGAACCGATGATGCCAAGAGCTTTTTCTCCTGTCCTTTTGATGGTTCCGTAATTCTCCGGTGCCTGATTCATTAAAAAACCTCCCATTTCTGTCTCCGGGCTGCACGGCGTATTTGAACGCTTCCGGCGTGCCCTTCTTTCCTTATTATGTTTCTTCTCTCATCTATACGCTTTCGCGCCATTTTGGTTTCGTATTACTTTCATTCCCGCTGAAATATTATTAAAACTTGTTTAAATTTTATCAAGCTGGGTATTTTATTACTATCAGCAAGACAAATACAAAATATAAAAGGGGTTCTAAAAAATGGAAAATAAACTAATTTTTAACCAAGCGGATTTCATGTACGGAGTAGGCGGCGCATCTATCCTTACAGCCATCGTGTTCTTCATGACAAGCCTGTAAGAAGGAGTGAGCCTATGAGCCAAACATTCATCAATACATAGAAAAGCAATCCACCTCATGAGGAAATGGATTGCTTTTTTTGCGTCTTGTATGCGAATTGCAATTCAGGCTTTGACGTCGTTGTATTCATCCGAACGCTCGAACACTTCCGCTACATATGAACAAACCGGCTGCATCTTGAATTGGTTTTCACGCGCATAAGCTGCTGCGTGGTCGACAAGTTCTTTTGCAAGCCCTTGATTGCGCAGGCTTTCTTCGACATAGGTGTATTCCACGACCATCAAGTCAGCCATTTGCGTCCACGTGATTTCAGCTTTCACTGTCTCGCCGTTTGTTTCGCGAAAAGCGAATTCATCATGCCCAAGTTCTGTAAATTTCAATTCCATCGATCCAATTCCTCCTTATGTTCCACTTTATCTGTGCAAATAAATCGAAATTCCCCGTTGCTTCAGGTTTTACCGCCAGCTAGCGGTTGATCTTCAACGGACGGAGAGAGTCTTCGATTTCCTTGCGTCTCGGCTCAAGAAATGGTGGCAAGGCCAAGCCTTCGCCAAGTTCGTCTGCATTTTCATCAGTCGCAAAGCCGGGCTCATCTGTCGATAACTCAAACAGGATCCCGTTCGGCTCACGGAAGTAAATCGCTTTAAAATAATAACGGTCCACTTCACCGGACGTTTGGAAACCGTTGGCACGCAAATATTCGTTCCATTGATGATACTCTTCATAAGTTTTCACACGGAACGCTACGTGATGGACGCTTCCTCGGCCGGGACGCTCCGGCGGAAGGTCTGAGCGCTCCTCTAAATGTATTTCGCCGCCAGGGCCGCCTTCTCCTGTCGTAAAGACGATTATTTCAGGCTGGCCTTCCACTTCCGGCGCATAAGCACCGGCTTTTGAAAACCCGAGAATATCTGTCAGCACTTTGGCTGTACGCTCCGCTTTCCGTACCGTCAGCCTCACTGGACCGAGCCCGCGAATCGCGAACGCTTCCGGAACGCTCGCTTTTGTCCAAGGCTCGCCGAATGGAATGCCTTCTCCATCATCGACGACAAGCATTAAGCGTGAGCCTTCAAAATCCTGAAATTCCACGGTATCCCGGCCAAAGCGCTGTGTTTTTTCGCCGTGCGGGACGCCGAACTCACGGAACCGCTCCAACCAATAATCAAGTGCTTCGCTTGATGCGAGGCGGAAGCCTGTATTGCTGATGGAAGTGACGCCGGGGTAGGTCCTGCCAGCCATCGGAATATCAAAATAAGTCATATCGGTTCCCGGTGTGCCTACTGCGTCTGCATAAAACAAATGATAAGAAGACGGGTTATCCTGGTTGACGCTTTTTTTGACGAGGCGCATCCCCAGAATGCGCGTAAAGAAGTCATGGTTTTTATCTGCGTTGGCTGTAATCGCCGAAACGTGATGAATGCCTGCAACTTGCATGAAAAGCACCCTTTCTTTATCTCGAATTCGAGATTGTTATCTTTAGTTTAGCATTCAGCAGGGTTTTTCTGCAAGACAGCTGTTTCTATTAACACGCCCAGGCGAGTGAAAAGCAAAAAAAAGTCCCGGAAATCATCTTTATGATTTTCCAGGACAGCACAGCTTGCTATTCGTTTTTTTCTACACCTGTATTGGATGGCTTAATTGAACCAGCCGCGAACGGTATTGGCCAAATCACGGAAAAATTGTTTCACACTTTCCCAGAAACCCTCGTCATTGACAACGGTACCGATTTTATCACTGATCGTCTTGCTCAAGTCTTCCAATTCAGTCGACCATTTCGAGAAATCGATATCGAGCTGGCGGATGCGGTCCATCAAATCGACCAGCAATTGGCGATCTTCAGGGCTCAATTCAATTTGCAGGCGGCTCAATTGCTCTTCAACGATCTGTTCGACATCTTCACGTGTTGCCGGATTCTGTTCAGCGATCTGCTTTTTGATTTCTGTCAATAATTCGCTGACTTTTTCTTGGTCGACGCCGCCTTCAGACAATTCTGTCGCCACGGATAATTCGTCATTGGCAACATCTGTCCGTTCAGGATCGAGCTGCTCCCCGTTGACTTCATAGGCTTTGTAGATCCCCACAAGTGCAGAATGCCCAGTTACCGCTTTCGGTGCAGCCACTTCAACGGTGGCATTTTCAATGCCGGCCGTCAGCATGGCGTTGGCGTACATATCCGTTGTCACTTGGGTGATATTATCCGGCGTGGCGATTTCAATGACCAGCCCTTCGCCTTCTTCCGTGCGGGTGATTTTGGCAGAAGAATACATGCGTGCCCGCGCGTCCCCATCCGTAATGTATGTGACTAGGTCCTGCCCGGTTACTTCAATTTCTTCCACTTCCGCTTCTCCAGCAACGTCCAGGCTTTCAGCAACTTGCGCCTTTTCATCTGCGGATAAATCGCCTCCGTAAACGACGATTGGCAAGCCGAATTTCTCATTTATCCCGACATTTGCGGATGCCGCACCGGCAAAAGCCAATGCGAAAGTCATCATTAATGTGGCAAGTATCATTATTTTTTTCATGTTTTTTTGCCCCTTTCTTCAAATATTAGTACGCATTTGAGGCAGAAAGGTTCCTTAGCCAAGCAATTTTGTCCAACCGTCTTCTTGCACGATGCGGCGTTCTTTGTAAAGCCTGCCGAGTGCACGCTTGAATGCGGCTTTGCTCATGCCGAACATTTCCATGATTTCATCGGGCGACGATTTATCGGTAAACGGCATTTGGCCGCCTGCATTTTCCAGGTAGCGCAAAATTTCTTCCGCATCGTCCGATAGGCGTTCCTGTTTGCGCGGCAAAAGAGACCCGTTGAGCGTTCCGTCGTCTTTGACATCGATGATGCGCACCGTTTTTTCTTCGCCGAGGCGCGGTTCTGCTTCACGCTCTGATTCATGGACGAAGACTCGGTAGTTTTCTGGCACCGACAACATGAATGAGCCGACCGGCAGCAAGCGGTAAGCGCGTGCTTTCAAATCTTTGTTATAAACTTCAGCAGGCGCCCGCTCGTAAAGTTCCAGCACCTTTTCTTCTGTCGCCAGGCGCCCGTAAAGATCACCATAGCGGTCTGTCCGGAGCGTCATGAAAATATGGTCGCCCTGGGCTGGCCATAATTCCTGCACCGGCGGCAAATCAGCCGGCAGGACGTAAACTTCACGTGTCGTGCCGATATCGACGACTGCGCCTTCTCGCGGAGAAATCTTCAATACTTTCGCCCAACCGTATTCACTCGGCAAAATATGCGGAATCATTGGCGTGGCGGAGATGCCGCCTTGGCGGTTTCGGTACAAGAAGACTTCAATCTCCTCGCCGACCTCTTGCCCTTCTTCTATTTCCGATGCGTTCATCGTCACTTCATCACCGGAGCCATCCGATAAGATCCACTGGGATGTGGAACGGTCTTTAATGTGCAATAATGCTTTCAATCCTGGATGCAAAGCCATGCTGCATACCTCCTCTATTTGGGTTAGCTGTTTTTTTGCTCATTGCTTAACTTCTTCAATTTTTCCGCTACGCCTTTATCTTCTTCAAGCAACTGGACCAGATCAGCGATGCGGTCGATGGAATTCCAGCTCAAATGATGCTCGATTCCTTCTACATCGCCATAGATTTTATCCTCATCCACACCGATCAGCCGCAAAAATTGCTCAAGCAAGTCGTGGCGCTGCAGCAAGCGCTTGCCGAGTTTTTGCCCTTTAGGCGTCAGCATCAGCCCCCGGTAGCGTTCGTAGATCAAGTAGCCGTCCTTATCGAGTTTTTGCACCATCTTCGTCACCGATGACGGCAACACCGATAGCGCCTCGGCGATATCCGAGACGCGTGCGTACCCTTTTTGCTCTATTAATGAATAAATGATTTCAATATGGTCTTCCATACTTGGAGTAGGCAAATTCCGTTCCTCCCTCGCGTCGCTATGTTCAGTTTACTATACTGCCGCCTTGTGAACAACTGAGCATAGGCGCTTGCTGTATGCTTTCCCAAGCGCCGAATAAAGGCAATTTTCCAACATTCATAAAAACAGCATTGAACGCAGGGCGATAGGTTTAGCGCATTTTCGCTAAGGGTAATGATAGATATAACACAAAAGATAGATGAAATTGAAAGGTAGGTGGAGAACATGGGACGTATTCTTTGGATTATTTTGGTAGTAATTCTTGCGGTATGGGTGATCGGATTCTTATTAGACGTAGCAGGCGGACTTATTCACATTCTTTTGATCATCGCGGCAATCGTCTTGATCGTTAACTTAGTGACAGGCAGGAAAGGTGTTTAGATAAACACCGGACCCTAAAAATCCCAGGAAAGCAGAGCGATCTGCCTTCCCGGGATTTTTTTATGCTCTCACTTTCGCATAGACGCATGTATCGCGGATCTTGCCGTCATGTCTCGACAGGCTGTCCTTGCGCATGATGCCTTCGAGTTCAAAGCCAAGTCGCTCCGCTACTGCGCGGCTCCGGACATTGTCCGGGTCGCAGCGGATTTCGACGCGGTTCGCTTGCAACTCTTCGAACGCAAAACGCGTGATGCGCTCTACAGCTTCTGTTACATAGCCTTTTCCTTCAAAACGGCTGTCCACCCAATAGCCGATTTCGAATTTGCGCACTTCCCAGTCGATGCGGTGCAAGCCGCTCGAACCGATGAACTGCCCGCTGTTCTTATCGAAGAAATGCAGCCGCAGGTCTTTGCGCAACATGAAATCTGTTTCTGCTTGAATCAAATTCGCCGTCATTTCCGCGAGATTCGGCTCGTGTTGCGCAAACGGCATCCACGGGCGCAATGCCTCCAATGAGTGGCGCACCGCTTCAAAACTAAGCACGGCATCTTCTCTTTTTGGCGCACGGATCACTAAACGTTCTGATTCAAATGTCTCTGGAAACTCCAGTAACAACGGATTGAAAGGAGGATCTGCCGGCGCTTTGACTGCGTCATCCCACATGACTGGCGTCGTTACGCCCGCTTCCCAGTCTTCGCGGGTCATACCGTAAGTTACCGCGTCGTGATAACGGTTTTGTTTCGGCGAAAACCACGCTTGGCGTAAATGCGCTTCCTTCACGAAACCAGTTCGTTCGAATGCTTTGCGCATCGCAAAATTATCGTGGCGCGTATGGCCTTCCAGGCGGATTTTCTTCTCCGGCAAGGAAAAGACGAAGTCAGCGATCATGCGCAGCGCTTTCGGGCCATAGCCCTGCCCGCGGTAGGAATCGGCGATCCGCAAATCGAACAGCGGAATCTCATCCTGCAGGTCAAAGATTTTCACCAAGCCCACTTGTTCGCCTTCGTCGTTTTCAATCCAAAAGGTCTTGACCTGATCCGATTTATAGCCGCCTTCTACGATCGTCTTTTCGATCAAGGCGCGCACCGGGTGTTCGTGGCCATGATAAGGCCATGAGTTGGTCGTCATAAACTCGATCAATTTCTCGTGCTCTTCCATGGTCCATTCTGTTAACTTCAAATCGCAACCTCCAAACGCCTCTTACTTCTGGACTTTCACCAAGCGCAATGCATTCAAGATGACCAATAGCGTAGCTCCCATATCCGCAAAGATTGCGATCCATAACGTGAGCCAGCCTGGAATGATCAAGAGCAGAGCCAAGATTTTCAGTGCCAGTGCAAAGATGATATTTTCCTTTATTATACGCAAAGTTTTTCTGCTTAGTCGAATAGTATATGGAAGTTTCTCCAAATCATCCGCCATCAAGGCGATATCCGCTGTCTCGAGCGCCGCGTCCGTTCCGGCTCCGCCCATGGCTATGCCGATATCGGACGCCGCGAGTGCCGGTGCGTCGTTGATGCCGTCGCCGACCATCGCCACGCGGCCATATTTTGACTGCAGCTCTTTAACGGCCGCTAACTTGTCTTCCGGCATCAAGCCAGCGCGAATATCCGTCACACCGATTTCCCCGGCGATGGCTTTAGCTGTTGCCGGGTGGTCGCCCGTCAGCATGATCGTATGATCGACACCGATTTCCTTCAAGCGCTCGATAATCGCCGGGCTTTCTTCCCGAATGGCGTCCGCAACGCCGATTACCCCGAATAGATGCTTGCTGGAAAATACCGCCATCGCAGATTTTCCGCTTTCCTGCAGGCGATAGGCAGCTGCCGGTGCATGGAACCCGTGCTCCTCTGCCCATTTCAAGCTGCCGACACGGATGCGTGTGCCACCGATTTCTGCGTGCACCCCTTTGCCGGTCAAGGATTGAAAGCGTTCGGATGGGTATAGTTCTGGCGCTTGTTTCGTGATGGCACGGGCGAGCGGATGCTGTGATAAGACTTCGACAGACGCCGCGATCTTGACCACTTCCTCAGGCGTATAGCCTTCTTCCGGCAACACATCGGTCATTTCCGGATAACCTTTCGTCAAGGTGCCGGTTTTGTCGAATGCGATAGCCTGTAGGCGCCCTGTTTCTTCTAAATGGATGCCGCCTTTAATAAGTACACCCTGTCTTGCCGCATTGCCAATTGCCGTGACAATCGCGACAGGCGTCGATACAACAAGCGCGCATGGGCAGCCGACAACGAGCACGGCCAGGCCTTGGTACACCCACAGCTCCCAATTTCCCGTAACAAACCCTGGAACGAGCGCAACCAAAAATGCGACAGCAATAATTGCCGGCGTGTAATATTTTGCGAAACGGTCGACGAATTGCTGCGAGGGCGCTTTTTCTGCCTGCGCTTCTTCCACTAAATGAATAATTTTCGCGATGGTCGTGTCTTCCACACGTTTTGTGACCGTCACTTCCAACGCGCCTTCTTCGTTCATTGTGCCGGCAAACACTTCATCTCCCGGCTGTTTGGTGGCAGGGATCGATTCACCGGTGATCGCCGCCTGGTTGACAGCCGATTCACCGCGCAACACTGTGCCATCCATGGCGATTTTTTGCCCGGGCTTGACGATCAATACATCACCGATGCGGATGTCTTCCGTTTCCAGTTCAATCAGTTCGCCATCGCGTTGGATCAATGCCCGTGATGGAGCAAGGTCCATGAGCGAACGGATCGATTGGCGGGCTTTGTTCATCGAGAACGATTCCAGCGCTTCACTGATGGCAAATAAGAATACGACAACTGCGCCTTCCCGCCACTCGCCAATGATGACCGCGCCGATAATCGCGATGGTCATCAATGTTTTCATATCAAACTCCAAGCGACTGAGATTTTTCGCTCCAGTGGAAAACATTCGATAGCCGCCGATCAGCATCGATGCGCCGAACAAGCCGATTGACCACGGATGCGCCTCGCCAAGCTGGAAGGAAGCGATGATGCCGGCGATGAGAAAGACGAACGAAATGGCCGTTTCTACTGTCTGGCGCCGTTTGTAAAACGGCACGTGGGCTACGCGTTGTTTTTCCGGATAGACGCGAATATGGTCGAAGGCGCCCGCTTTTTCCAATTCTTCGATCGACACATTGCCATCGACACGCAGTTTGGATGCGCCGAAGTTCAGTTCAACGTGTTTCGCTTCCGGCAGATTGCGGATATTCTGTTCGAATTTCGCCGCACAGCTTGTACACGATAAATTTTCAAGACGATAAGTTTTGCTCAACTGAAACACCTTCTTTCGCATGTTCATTCGCGATGGTCACAAGCTGGCGCACATGGTCATCCGCCAAGGAATAATAAATCTGCTTGCCTTTGCGTTCGGATTTCGCCAAATCCCGTTCGCGTAAATACCGCAAATGGTGGGATGCTGTCGCTGTCGATGAGCCGATCACTGCGGCAATGTCGCAGACGCACATTTCTGGCTCGATCGTCAGCGCATAAGCGATCTTCAAGCGCGTTTCATCTGCCAGCGCTTTGAACAAAGCCGAAACGCCATCAAGCTCCACCATATGCTGCTGCACCCGATCGACCGCTTCGGGATGGACTTTTGTAATATCGCACATCTCTTTCACCCTGTTCACACCCTTCATTCAAACCTTCATTTGATTGATTTCAGTATACGTTGATTGACCCTAACAGTCAAACGGTTGTTTGAATGAAAAGTGCAGCCTCTCGTTCGTAATTCAGTAAATGCTATACTAGTAAAAACAACGACACCATAGAACAGGAGAGACGAATTATGTACCAACACGTATTGGTTGCCATCGATGGATCCGATCATTCAAAACGCGCCGCACAACATGCGATTCAACTCGTTGAAGGAACGCCTTCGGCACAAGTAACAATTATTTGTGCGGTCGATTATGGAAAATCCGAAAGAGAAAGTAATCGCGGGCTCACAAGCGAGCAAATAGCTACAGCTGCCCGCGAATATATGGCACCGTTCGAAGACATTTTCCGCCAAGCAGGGGTACGCGTAAAAAGCGTTATTGTCCACGGGGCACCTGGTCCAGCTATCGTCTCCCACGCCAACGAACACCCATACGATATCGTCATCATCGGCAGCCGCGGCTTGAATCCCGTTCAGGAATTCGTGCTCGGCAGCGTTAGCCATAAAGTAGCCAAGCGCGTTAAAGCGCCGGTGTTGGTTATCAAATAAAGAAGAACTGCAATCAGCAGCGCTGTTCAACCCCACCCATTTTGACAAGCTCGGGGCAAGTATCTGTTGTCATGCAGAAAAACAGAAATGGGGATCATGATGCATAAAGGAAAACGCAATTCCATCGCCGATGTCCCAGGCGTCAAAGTCGGCCATATCACACTCGACGAAAAGATCAATGATGAAGAGTCAGTCTGCACCGGCGTCACGGCGATCCTGCCGCATGCCGGCAACTGGTTCGAACAAAAAACGCCTGCTGCCTCGTTTGTATTGAATGGCTTCGGCAAAACCGCCGGACTCATCCAAGTCGATGAACTTGGCGTGATCGAATCCCCGATCATGCTGACGAATACTTTCAGCGTGGCAGCGGTGCTGCAAGGAACGATGGACTATATGCTTGCGGAAAATCCTGCCATCGGCGATTCGACCAGCTCGTTGAATGTGGTTGTCGGCGAATGCAATGACAGCTATTTGAATTCGATGCGGCGGATGGCGGTCGAACCTCTTCATGCCGCCGAGGCGATTCGCACAGCTTCCGCTGACTTTGCGCAAGGGGCTGTCGGTGCCGGAAAAGGGATGATTTGCTATGGCGTCAAAGGGGGCATCGGCTCTTCTTCACGCACTGTGGAATACGGGGATGAACAGTTCACGGCCGGCGCATTCGTTTTGACCAATTTCGGGCGCAAAGAAGAAATCGCCATCGCCAATTGGCTGCCGGAAGATGCTCCGGAACAGCGCCCGGACGGATCTGTCATCATCGTCATCGCCACCGATGCACCGCTCGATAGCCGCCAGCTGAAACGGCTCGCCAAACGTGCGGCGATCGGGCTCGGCCGAACTGGCACGCATGTACATAACGGCTCAGGAGACATCATCATCGCCTTCTCCACCGCCTATACCATTCCCCACCAGCAGCAATCGCCTTTTAGCGATTTGCGGGTATTGCGCGATGACCACGACGTGATGGCTTCGCTGTTCCAAGGCGTGATCGAATCAACGGAAGAAGCGGTCTATCAATCGCTGTTCCATGCCGAGACCACTGCCGGGCGCATGGGACGCGTCGTTGAAAAAGGCCTGTTCGAATAAAAACACACGCAAAAAACCGTTCCGCTATTTCAGCGGAACGGTTTTTTTACGTAGAAGCAATTGAATAGCCGACAGCAAACAGCACTAGGCCGGAAACAAGTGTCGCGGAAATATAAAAGATGCCCCGCTTCCAATGGCCGTCTTCAAAATCCTTCACACTGTCGAGCGCCATCGTCGAAAATGTCGTGAACGCTCCGAGAAAACCGAAGATTCCGGAAGCTGCCGGCACACCCGCCCCGAGGCATGCACCGATGATGAGCGAGCCGAGACTGTTGACGAACCAAGTCGCAAGCTTCGGCTGGCGTGCATGATTCTCCACCGCCATATAACAGAGATAGCGGGCAATGGCACCGAGAAAGCCGAATACAGCGATGCTGATCATTCGACCGCCCCCTTGCGCCCCGCCAATAGCCCTAAAGCCGCTGCAGTAATCGATGCGGCCGTCATGCCAAGCGCATACATGATGCCTGTTAATAAGGACGATTCAAGCAAGTGGAACCAATCCGCTGAAAAGGCCGAAAAACTTGTGAACGAACCAATCAGCCCGGTCGAGACGAACAGCCGCGTTCCCGCCGAACGCTTCACTAATCGGGCCGCCGCGATACCGATGATGAAGCTTCCGATAATGTTCACAAGCCATAAGCCCAGCCCCGCCCCGGCGAATTGAAACACAGCCGTGCGGAGAAGCGATCCGGCCATGCCGCCGAACCCTACAGCCAATATGTTTTTCATAAAATCCCCCGAATAGTTTTCTTCAGTATACCTTATTCAGGAGTAAGCGTTAATTCGGCTCCTTCCACATCGCCTTCAATTTGGGTTTCATGAAACTCGCCTTGCGCCCATTTGTCGACTTGGTTATGGAAAAAGTCGGACTTCACGTGGCCGCTCAGCCCTGGCCCGACAATGTGATAGGCTTTCGACAAATCGGCAAGGTCAGCCACAAAACGCCAAGATGCCCCGTGATCGACATCGCCATCATCATTGAAGGCCGCTGCCTGAACGGTAATATTCGAGCCGCCCACTGGCACCTTGTCCGGATTCAAGAACTGTTCGAGAATCGGTGAGGCCCCCGCGACAGGATGCGGGAAGGTCAACTGATGGTATTCGCCCCATTCCCAGTCTTGCGGATCGCTGCCTTGCGCTGTTTCGATATCATCGAGAGCAAGATCGAGCGAATCAGCGAGCCATTTCCCTGTGCCGCCATATTCACGGACCCATGCGCCCTCGTCTCCTTCAAAAGCTTGGCGCAACATAGCGTCAGTGATATGGTTTTTGCCTGACAGCATATCGTAGACATCTTCAGGAAATTGTTCTTCGAATAAGGTGTCCGGCAATTGGCGCATCCATGTATGGAAGACGAAAGGCGCTGCTTGTCCTGCACTGTCGACTTGGTCCCATTCCCGCAGCATTTTGAACAATTCTTCGTGTTCATCCGTCGTTTTTTCGACTTCCGCCATCATCCCCTCAAGAAATTCTGCAGCGTACAGATTTTTCTGGTCCATCTGCAAAGCCATCATGTCTTCCGCAGTCAGTTTATCGTTCCCTTCGAGCACTTCCGCGATGCGCTCATAGCGATAAGGCTGTGCCCAGAAATCCGTGATATGGTACGGATAGCTATCATCTATGACTTGGTTATTGGCGGTCGCGATAAAGCCGGATTGCGGATTGACCGAGCGCGGCAATTCATCGAACGGCACATAGCCATCCCAGCCATATTCAGCAGAATCACCCGGCACCGGCAATTGCCCGTCGCCTTGCTTGCGGATTGGAATACGCCCGTTCGCTTTGTATGCAATGGTGCCGTCAGTCGATGCGAATACGAAATTCTGTGCAGGCGCCTGGAAATCTTCCAAAGCTGTTTCGAATTGTTCCCAGTTCTCCGCTTTATTGAAATTCAGCACGGCCTGCAGCTCAAGCGTCGGCTCAAGGGCTGTCCACTGCATGGAAAAGACGGCGGAAGGCTCTTCTTCTTCATACAAGACCGGCGATACGATAGGCCCGTGGCGCGTGACGAGCACTTCGAAATCAACTGTCTCCCCATCCTTTACCTTTATCGGCTCTTCTAGCACCTCCGCTTGTTCCCATTGCCCTTCATAACGGAACTGTGTCGGATCGTCAGGGTTCGGCGTTTCGATATACAGATCCTGGACATCCGGCCCGACATTCGTCACACCCCATGCGATCTGTTCGTTATGCCCGAGAATGATTCCCGGAATACCTGCGAAAATGACGCCGCTGACATTTTGCTCCGGCGACTCCAAATGCATCTGGTACCAAATGGATGGTGTGCTGAGCCCGAGATGCGGATCGTCTGCTAGTAGCGGCAGCCCGCTTGCCGTCTTATCGCCTGAAACGACCCAGTTATTACTGCCGTTGAATTCTGGCGGAATGACTGACGGATCGAAAGCACCTGCGACTGCGACCGGCTGTTTTTTGTTCGCTGCCAAAATCGCCGGCGCCTCTTCCGGATAGCGTATGAACAATTCGCGCGCTTTATCTTCCGGGAATTCATTCAACGCCCAATGCCGGACAGCGAGTGAATTCCAATGGCCGCCAAGATCATAGGCCATGAATTTGCCGATTGCTAAAGAATCGACCGGCGTCCACGGTTCGGGTTCATAGCCGAGCAGCGCGAACTCATAGCTCAGGCGCCCTTCTTCATTGGCTTCTTCGATATACGCGTTGACGCCTTCCGCATACCATTCGAGCACTTGCTTCGCTTCGTCCCCGTAGCCAGCCCAAGATGCTTCTCCGGCACGACGCAAGCTGAAGGTGCGGAAATATTTATCGGTATCAACGGCTGCTTCGCCGATTACTTCAGCCAAACGTCCGCTCGCTTGCCGCCTCGATAAATCCATTTGGAACAAGCGGTCCTGCGCCTGCACATAGCCCTGCGCCCGGTACAGGTCTGCATCACTTTGTGCTTGGATATGCGGCACGCCGATATCGTCCCTGACGACCGTCACGCGCTCTTCCAGCACAGCTACAGCCACCTCGCCTTCAATAACCGGTTTCGACTTTGATATGTAAACGTTTGCAAAAATAATTGCAACGGCTGCCAAGACGAGCAGCGACCCGAATGCAATCAATAGCCATTTCCCCCATTTTTTCTTTTTCATCATTAGATCCCCCTTTTTGCTTTTCATTCGACTGGCGCCGTGGAAAATCCTTCCTCAGCATCAAAAAAAGCCTGCCGCAGAGGCAAGCTTAGTTGACGAAATCTTCTTCTCCAAGCACCAGTTTCACTTTCGGCACTTGTTTCTTTTCAGTAAGGACATACAGCACATCCCCTTTTCTGAGACGCGTCGTTCCAGTTGGCATGACGAGCTTGCCGGAACGGATAATAGCACTGATCAAGGTTTGGTTCGGAAGGCCGATCGTCTGTACCAACTGGCCAGCGAAAGGCGATTTCTCCGATAATTCGACTTCAAGCATTTCTGCATTGGCACGGTCCATCGACACCAATTCCAGGGAATGGATGCGCTTTGGAACCGGACGGCCATTCAACCCAAGTTTCTCGGCAAAAAACGAGATGGTCGAACCTTGCAGCAACGCAGACGTCAGCACGATGAACGAAACGATATTGAAAAACAGGATACTGTTTTCCATGCCGGCGAGCATCGGGAACGTCGCCAGAACGATTGGCACCGCTCCCCGCAACCCTGCCCAGGACATGAACAGCTTTTCTTTCACATCATAATCGAAGAATGCCGTACTGATGAAGACGGCGATTGGGCGCGCTACGAAAATCAACACAAACGATAGCACAAGCCCTTTCCAAATAAGATCCCAATCAGCCAATTGGCTTGGGAAAACGAGCAGTCCCAGAATGACGAACATGACAATTTGCATAAGCCAAGCGAAACCTTCATGGAAGGACACGATCGAATAGCTATGCGTCAAATCACGTGTCCCGATCACGAGCGCTGCCAAGTAAACCGCAAGCAGACCACTGCCGCCAAGGACAGCTGTAAAGCTATAGATGAAAATCGCAAAACCAGCGGCAAGCACCGCGTAAAGTCCAGATGCATCCAATCGGATCCGGTTGATGGTCCATGACGCGAAAAATCCAAGTGCCAATCCCAGGACCAAGCCAAGCCCCATTTGAAGCAGGAAGCTGCCGAGCATTGTCCAGACCGATGAATCTGGGATCATGATCAATTGCACGAAAGCGATGGTCAAAAACATCGCCATCGGGTCGTTCGTTCCTGACTCCGCTTCGAGCGTTGAGGAGATTTTGGCTTTGATGTTTTGGCCTGCGAGAACGGAAAATACCGCTGCGGCATCCGTCGAACCGACGATGGAACCAAGCAGCAAAGCCTGCAGCCAAGTCAAATCAAAAACATAATACGCTGCGACAGCCACAATGCCTGTCGTGATCAAAACCCCAAGCGTCGCCAGGACGATCGAACCGCCAAGAACCGGGCGGATATGCTTCCATTGGGTTTGCAAACCGCCTTCGAAGAGGATAATAATGAGGGCAACAATTCCGACCATCTGGGCAATTTCTGCGTTGGAGAAGTAGATGAGGCCTGAAACATCACTGCCTAACACCATGCCGAGGAACATAAACAAAACGAGCGAGGGAACGCCGGCGCGAGCAGATACTTTCGTCATCAAAACGCCAGCAAGGAGGAAGATCCCGCCGATCAAGATTATACCGTCTACACTAAAGCTCTGTATATTGACCACCCACTCCGCAAATTACTTTGAATTCATTATACCATAATAATGGCCCTACTTAAAAAAGCGGCACTCCGTCTAAGGGAGTGCCGCTAGTTTAAATCAAGCCATTTCTTCGCCGACGATTTTTACTTCAAGCTCCAAATCGATGCCGAATTTTTCGAACACCGCTTTTTTCACCATTTCAATCGTTTGAATGTAGTCATTGGCGGTCGCGTTGTTTTTATTGACGATAAATCCGGCATGTTTTGTCGAAACTTCCGCACCGCCGAATCCCTTGCCCTGCAATCCGCTTTCCTGGATCAACTTGCCGGCAAAATTGCCTGGCGGGCGTTTGAAGACACTTCCTGCAGAAGGGAATTCAAGCGGCTGCTTGCTTTCACGCTGGAAAGTCAAATCAGACATTTTCGCATCAATGACCCGCTGCTCGCCTATTTCGAGGCCAAACTCGGAAGCCAGGACATAAAAGCCTTTCTTCGTGATGATGCTTTTCCGGTAGCCGAGTTCCAACTCGTCTTTCGTCAAGACCAGCTTTTCCCCTTCTTTCGTCAAGACCGTCGCCTGGACGATGACGTCTTGAATCTCGCCGCCATATGCGCCGGCGTTCATTGCCATTGCGCCGCCGATTGAACCCGGGATGCCGCAGGCAAATTCCAATCCTGTCAGCTGTCGGTCAGCTGCCGCTCGCGATACGGTTTTAATGTCTGCGCCGCCTTGGGCAATGACCGTCGTTCCATTGATCATGATGCCGTCCAGCTTTTTGAACGTCAGCACGATTCCACGGACGCCACCGTCGCGGACGACCATATTGGAGCCATTCCCAAGCATCAATAGCGGGATATCATTGTCATATGCATATTTTACAGTGTAAGCTACTTCATCTTCAGTTGTTGGTGCTACAAATATATCGGCCGGCCCGCCCATTTTCGTCAATGTATGCAAATGCAAAGGCTCGTCCATTTTGACGTGATCTTCTGCCACAAAACGGCGTAAATCCGCCAACCAAGTTTCTTTCATCATTCCAAGCAAATCCCTTCTAAACTTTTCGCTCTTAATAGTATCCATTTTTCATCATGTTTTGACAAGCAATATTGCCTTGTTAAGGACTAAAGTCCAAATAAATTTTATCTCTAATTAAAACTATTTTAATTAAAACCTATTGACTTCGAGATATTAATTGATTATAGTAAGGCTAACACATACGAAATTGGAGGAATTACTCATGAAAAAATGGACAGTAGACCAAGCGCATTCAGAAATCGGATTTTCCGTGAAACACATGATGATCTCAAAAGTGAAAGGCTCTTTCGCTTCTTATGAAGCACAGGTGGAAGCAGATGAAAATAACTTGGAAAATGCATTGATCGATTTCAAAATCGATGTGACAAGCATCGATACCAATAACGAAGACCGCGACAACCATTTGCGCTCTGCAGATTTCTTTGACGCTGAACAGCATCCTTACATTACGTTCAACGCAACCGATATCCGCAAAAAAGACGATGACGAATACGAACTTGAAGGCGACTTAACGATCAAAGGCGTGACCCGCCCAGCGAAGTTCGAAGCGGAATACGGCGGCAAAGCTACTAACCCATGGGGCGTTGAAGTCGTTGCATACAACGTCAACGGCAAAATCAACCGCAAAGATTTCGGTTTGACATGGAACCAAGCGCTTGAAACAGGCGGCGTGCTTGTCGGCGAAGACATCAAATTGAACTTGGAAATCCAAGCGAACCCAGCATAAGCATAAAAAAAGAAGCAGCCGCCGCTGCTTCTTTTTTTCTACGTTTTATATGCCGCCTTCCAATTTCTTCAGCGGTTTCACGGCAGGCCCTTCCAATACTTCCCCGGTATGCGAGAAGCGGGAACCGTGACACGGGCAATCCCATGAAGTTTCGGCATCGTTCCATGCCACGTCACAGCCCATATGCGTACAGGTCGGTTTGACGAGATGCACTTGGCCGTATTCATCGCGGTAGCCGCCCGCTTTTTTGCCGTCCACTTTGACAAGGCCGCCCTGCCCTTTTTCCAGGTCGTCGATTGTCTTGGAGGCTTTTTTCAGTTTGCCGCTGACCAGTTCTTTCGCCACCGATGCATTGTCCTTCAAGAAACTTGCCGCATCGGCCGTTTTCACTTTCGGCCGCGTCGGATCGAATAGCGCAGCGTATGGGTTGTCGCGCCCGACGATTTGGTCGGTCAAAATCCGCCCGGCAATGGCGCCGTTCGCCATCCCCCATTTATGGAATCCGGTCGCGACGAGAATATTTTCATATCCAGCGGTGATCGTACCGACATAAGGGATTTTATCCAAAGTCGTCATATCCTGGGATGACCAGCGATACGGAATTTCCTCTGCAGCAAAATAATCTTCACCGAACTTCGCCAAATTCTCGTAATGCTCCATCGTCTCGACTGAACTCTGGCCTGTGGCATGGCCATCGCCGCCAAGCAACAAGAGTTTCTCTCCGTCTTCTCCCGGCGTAAAGCGGATAGAGCGGGATGGGCTGTCGGCACTGATGTACATGCCTTCAGGAATCTTGCCTTCGGTCCGGACAGCAATGGCATAAGAGCGGTTGACAGACAGTCTCGAGAAATACATGCCGTCAAAATCGTTGAACGGATAATGCGTGGCGACCACTACTTTGTCGCAGGACAAATGAGATAAGTTTTCCGTTTGGATCACTGGGTCTTTTTTGCTTAGGATTTTCATGGCGCGGCTTTGTTCATGAATGTCCACACCCATTTTCTCCAGTTCTTTTACGAGGCCAGTCAGGAATTTCACCGGATGGAATTGGGCCTGGTTGCGCATGACGAGCGCCTCCGTCACAGGAAATGGCAGTTCCGACTCCTCGCGCGCAAGTCCGCCATCGATGCCAAGCTGCTGGTACGCTTCCGCTTCTTTCTCCAATAACTTCACCGTGGAATCTTTTGTCGAATAGATAAATGCATCCTGATGCGAGAAATCGCAATCGATGTTCAACTCTTTTGCTGTTTCTTCAATGAATTTCAATCCGTCCATATTGGCTTCGTAATAGAGCTTCGCTTGTTTTTCTCCAACGAGCTTGATCAGCGGCGCATAATACAGGCCGTGCTGAGCTGAAATTTTCGCAGTTGTATAGCCCGTGACGCCATCAATCAATTTACCGGCATCAAGAAGTGTCACTTTCTTTCCTTCCTTCGCCAATAGATACGCGGTGATGACACCGGCGATGCCAGCCCCTACTACTGCAACTTCCGTGGACTTATTGCCGGTAAATGCCGGGTAATCCGGCAATTCCTTGTACGCTCTCCAAAAAGACTCCTTCGATTCGGGAATACGGCTTTGCTGTTCACTTTGAGACATGCTGCCCCTCCTTTATTGAATGTTTTGCTTATTGACTGTCTACCCCTATGTGGAAATCATTAACCAACGAATGCACGAGGCATGCCTCGGACATTCGTTTGCGAAGCTTGAGCATAGCGAAAGTTGAGCAAATAAATGTTATAGAGGGCAGCTGAGTTCATTTATTTGCGACGCATCTGCCTCGCAGATGTGGGAGCAAACTAGCGAGGCATGCCTCGGACATTCGTTTGCGAAGCTTGAGCACAGCGAAAGTTGAGCAAATAAATGCATAAAAAAGCTGAATCGATCCATTTGATTGGAAAAGCTCAGTCCCGGCAATTTTAAGCAAAAAAAAAGACGGAGCCGCCGAAGCGTTTCCGTCTTTATCATTCATTATGCGTTTACTTTAGAAAGTGTATTAGCTGTTTCTTTTACGCGTTCCATGCCGTCTGCGATGATTTGCTCAGCACGGTCAGGATACATATTGTGTCCTTCAATGATGACTTCCTCGATATCTGTGATGCCGAAGAAGTTCATGATGGCACGGATGTAGTTAACGCTCATCTCACTAGGTGCCATTTCCGGTGTCGAGTAGACGCCGCCTCGTGCGTTCAAGATGATGACTTTCTTCTCTGGAACCAACCCAACCGGGCCTTCTTCTGTGTACTTGAAGGTCATGCCTGCACGGTAGACATAGTCGATGAATGTTTGCAAGGCTGCAGGAATTGTTTTATTCCACAATGGGAATGCGAAAACGACTACATCAGCGTCCATGAATGCGTCCATCGCTTTGTTGGCCGCCGTCAAGATGCGCTGCTCTAGGTCAGTCAATTCTTCCGCTTGTGCGGATTTTTGCATGGCATCGAAGAAATCCTGCCCGAAATACGGCATGTCTTCTGCGAATACGTCAAATGTATTGACCTCTGCATCTGTCTTTAAGTTCTCCATGAATACTTCGTGCATTTTACTTGAAACGCCCTCAGAAGCCGGACGGTTATTGGCTTTTACGACTAAAATGTTTTCCACTTGTAAAACTCCTTTATACTATTAATATTATTCTTTAATTCAAGACTTTTTAATTATAAGTAATTCGAGATACAAAGTCAACGCGCTTGCTTGGCTTATTCGCCGTCGCAGGAATCTCCTGTGCAAAAGCTTGTTTTCGCTTTTCCAATCGGCTTCAATGCCGGGCGCAAACCTTCTTCTTCAGCGATTTGTTCTAATGCCTCAATGAACGCTTCAAGCGGCTGCGCCCCAGAAATCGCATACTTTCGGTTAACCACGAAAAACGGGACGCCTTGTACACCGATTTGCCCGGCTTCTTGGATGTCGCGCTCGACCTCGCCCTGGAATTGATCCGAATCGAGAACTTCCGCTGCCTGTTCGCGGTCAAGCCCTGCTTTTTCAACAATCGACAGCAAGGTCTCCGCATTGCTGATATTATGCGCTTTTTCGAAGTAATGGTGCATCAATAGCTCGGTCAGTTGATGTTCCTCGCCTTGTGTGGCAGCCCATTTGACGAGTCGGTGCGCAGAAAAGGTATTAGCGTGGGGCATGTTCTCCACATCATAATGCAAATCAAACGCTTTTGCCTGTTGTGCAACCCCCGCTGTCATTTCTTTTGCCCGTTCGAGGCTTTGCCCCATCTTTTCCGCCAAGTGTTCGTAGGCGAATCTGCTGGAGTCCACTGGCGCTTGTGGATCCAATTCGTATGCTTTAAATGTGATCTCCGCTTGGCTCTCATAGCCTGAGCGTACGAGTGCTTGTTCCAATGTGCGCTTTCCTATATAACAGAATGGGCAAACGTAATCTGACCAAACTTCAATTTTCATAACTACTCACCTCGCCACTTACTATAGCAATGACATAGATACGCCACAATTTTTTTGCTTGAAAATAATTCCCAGCACAAAAAAACTGACTCCCATAGGGAATCAGCTTAAAGCTTCGGTAATGACCGGAACGATTTGTTTTTTTCTTGAGACAACGCCCGGCAAAATCACGCGGTTGTTGACGACGCTTGACTGAAAGGCAGATTCGATGATGTCTGCGCGGCGTCCGAGGACGATTGCTTCCGAGTTATTGTTCAGGATATCCGTAACGGCGAAGACAAAAAGGTCCAAGCCTTTAGCCGCGACTGTATTGCTGATCAGCACTTCCAATTCCGCCTGGCGCTCTAGGACTTCCGCTACATCGATGGCGTTGACTTGCGCCACTTCAAAGCGGTGGTCACCTGCTTCGAATTCCTTGGAATCGAGTGAAATCAAATCTTCCAGTGTTTTATTGCTTAAATCGGCGCCGGCTTTCAACAAGGCAAGACCGTACTCTTGTGAATCGACACCGGCGATCTCTGCCAGTTCTTTCGCTGCTTGAATGTCCTGATCGGTGCAGGTCGGGGATTTGAATAGCAATGAATCCGAAATGATGGCTGATAGCATCAACCCGGCAATGTCAGCCGGCACTTCGACTGCATGTTCTTTATAAAGCTTCAATAAAATCGTCGCTGTGCATCCCACAGGTTCTGCGCGGAAATAAAGCGGATCGGTTGTTTCGAAATTAGCGATCCGGTGATGGTCAATTACTTCGATCACTTGGACTTCATCGATATCGTCGATGCTTTGCTGGCGTTCGTTGTGATCGACAAGAATGACTTGCTTCACTTCGTCTGAAGCGCGTTTCACCAAACGGGGATTCGAGGCTTTGAAATGGTCGAGCGCAAAAAGCGTCTCATTGTTCGGTTCACCGAGGCGAATGGCTTCAGCGTCCATTCCGAGCTCTTTTTTCAGATGGGCATAAGCGATTGCCGAACAGATCGAATCGGTGTCCGGGTTTTTATGACCTAATACAAAAACATTTGACATGAATAATGGCCTCCTGGCTTGTGTAGTTTCTGAGATTATTCTATCACAAATTGCCTCTCCATAAAAAATCTGCGACTGAAAACCTAGTGTTACCCAGCATTTCACCAACTAAATACGGAAATAATTTTAGAATTATCAGTATTCTTAAAGTTTAGTGTGTACTTTAGCACGTTTGAATGGTATTATATTACTAACTAATCCTATGTTTTTGGAAGGAAGAGGTGCCAGTGACTATATTATTGGAAAAGAAATACATTCCCTTGTCCCATTATTTTCAATCCGCGACGAATTCCAACATCCGTTTGACCTTTTCGGAAATCGAGCAGATCATGGGCCAGAACTTGCCCAACGCCGCCTACTTGAACAAAAGCTGGTGGAAAAAGTCGAAGCCCCCTGCAAAACATTTCCACGCCTGGATGGATTCCGGTTACCGCGTTGCGGAAGTCGAACCCGACCGTTATGTCGTCTTCGAAAAAGCGGATGCCAAGAACACAGCAGCCAATAAAGAGGCCGAAGACAAAGATATTTTGTTGATCCGCACCGCTGAACACGGGGATGCCCGGTCGCTGGCCTTGCTCCAAAAAGCCGTGGAGGCGGAATCCGATTTCATGCTTTACGGCAAGGACGAGCGCTCGCTTTCCACGCAGCGTGTCCGCAAGCAAATCATCGAGTGGAAGCAAAGTGGCCATTCCGCTATTATCATCGCCATCTTGAATGGCCAGCACGTCGGCTATTTGATGGTCATCGGCAATGAAGCGAAGCGGGCGCAACACCGGGGAGCATTAGTCCTTGGCCTTCTGAAGGAAGCACAAGGCAAAGGCATCGCCAAATCGCTCCTCGAAAAAGCGGAAGACTGGGCCAAGCAAAAAGGCATCTCCCGCCTGGAATTGACGGTCCTCGAAGCTAACGAGCGCGCCCGCAAGCTCTATGAAAAAGCCGGGTTCGAAGCTGAAGGCATACGCCGCCGCTCGCTCATCATCGACGCCAAAGAACACGACGAAATCTACTTGGCCAAGTTTTTGGATTAAGCCAAAATTTAAAAATGCCCGCCATTCACTTTTGAATGGCGGGCATTTTTTATAGCGTTGATTAATTCAACACCGTTAACCATAAATACAGCCCGGTCAAGGTGATGAACAGGGTCGGGACAGTGAGGATGATGCCGACTTTGAAGTAATATCCCCAGCTGATTTCGACTCCTTTCGTCTTCAATACATGAAGCCATAAAAGTGTCGCAAGCGAACCGATCGGCGTGATTTTCGGGCCGAGGTCGGATCCGATGACATTGGCATAAATCAAGGCATCGCGCATGACGCCGTTCGTGTTCGTCTCGGCGATGGCCAAGGCATTGATCATGACCGTCGGCATATTGTTCATGCCGGACGACAGGATTGCTGCGATAAAGCCCATGCCGATCGTGGCCGCATACAGGCCGTGCCCCGCTGTCCATTCAATCGCCTGGGCGAGAACCGAAGTCAAGCCGACATTGCGCAATCCGTAAACAACGACGTACATGCCGATCGAGAAGAAGACAATCGCCCATGGTGCGCCTTTTAGCACCGTCATTGTTTCGACGTGCTTGCTATTGCGCGCAATCGCCAGGAAAATAATTGCGATGGAGCCGGCGATTAAGGAAACCGGGATCTCAAGCGATTCGCTCATGAAGTAGCCGATCAGCAAGACCCCAAGAACCACCCAAGACAGGCGGAAAATGCGGATATCTTTGATCGCAGTATCCGGTTTTTTCAAAACCCCAGGGTCAAAACGGCCCGGGATGTCTTTTTTAAAGAATAAGTACAGCACAAGCATGCTTGCCAGTATACTGAATAAGTTCGGAACCACCATATGCAGCGCGTATTCCGTAAAGCCGATGCCAAAGAAATCAGCCGACACGATATTGACCAAGTTGCTGATGACAAACGGCAAGGAGGCCGTATCAGCAATAAAGCCGGATGCCATGATAAACGGCAAAATCATGGTATCGCGGAATTTTAACGCCCTTACCATCGCAAGGACGATCGGCGTCAGAATTAGCGCCGCGCCATCATTGGCAAAAAGCGCCGCTACGACCGCCCCAAGAAGCGTGACGAGGAAAAACATGCGCAAGCCGCTGCCTTTGGCGAAACGCGCCATATGTAATGCCGCCCATTCAAAAAATCCGATCTCATCCAAAATCAAGGAAATGATGATCAAAGCGACAAAAGTTAATGTCGCATTCCATACGATCCCCGTTACGTCCCACACGTCGCCGAAGTCAACGACGCCGAATATCAAGGCGACAACTGCCCCCGCAATGGCCGACCAGCCGATCGACAAACCACGCGGCTGCCAGATGACAAATAGTAATGTCACCAGAAAAATAATAATCGCTAACCAAACATCCATTTCAGTTCCAACCCCTTAATTGCAATTCACTTTCTTGCCTTCCGCAACGAGCGATTCCACTGTCCGTTCAGGTTCCGGCAGCATCGCTAGAAGCGAGGACAGCACCTCATAAAGCCCATGCTTTTCATTGAGCGACCAGATCGTCCAGCGCCCGCGCTTTTCTTCACAGATCCATCCCGCCTGCTTGAGTTTACGCATATGCTGGCTGATGGCCGGCTGCGACATATCGAGCAGCTCCGTGAATTCACAGATGCACAATGCCTCTTTCGACAAGTATTTCAAAATCAGCATGCGATTTTCGTCGCTTGCCGCTTTCAAGCTCTGTTCCATTTGTTTATAGTCCATTTCAGTCACCTCTTTTTGGCAATGGGTTTATTATATAAGCAATTACTTATGTATGCAAGAGGGCATTTCGATTTCCGAACAATTTCTGACACGAAAAAACCGCTCCCCGGTAAAGGGAGCGGTTTGGATAGTTCCTTATTTGTTTTCAAGCAATTTCAGTGACTCGCGGTTGAACGCCGGGATATCGTCCGGCTGGCGGCTTGTTACCAATTGGTCTTGGCATACAGCCACTTCTTCGTCCACAACAGTTGCGCCGGCATATTCCATATCGACTTGGATCGATTTGAAGCCTGTCGCTTTGCGGCCTTCCAAAGCTTTCGCCGTAATCAATAGCTGTGGCCCGTGACAGATCGCAAAGACCGGTTTTTTAGCATCCATGAATGCTTTCGTGAAGGTCACGAAACGATCATCTCCGCGCAATTGGTCCGGCGAAAATCCGCCAGGCAATAGCAGTGCATCGAATTCGTCCGGGTTCACGTCGTCAATGCCTTTATCGATCGTGACAACGGCTTCGCCCTGCTTGCCGGTCACTTTCTTGCCTGCTTCCTTTTCGATATTGATCAGTTCATGGCCCGCTTCGTTAAACGCTTTTGCCGGTCCTGTATACTCCACATCTTCGAACATATCTGTAATTAACGTTGCAATTTTTGCCACTTTCCTTCACTCCTTCTGTTTATGTGCTCCCTTTCAGTATTCCACGAATTGGAAAGCTTAAACATCTGGATTACGGACGGAATTTCGAGACAAACGGGTTTTCCGTTTCCCAGAAGCGGTACGGATAATGGACCGCTTCCTGTGAATTCCCGATGCCGACGCGAGGCCCTGCCGACACCGCATGCACCGCATCGCCCTCAGCAATATAAAGCGGGCGTTCAGTGAAATGATGGCCATTATAGTCCATTGTGATGCCCATCGCCTTCGTCAGCTTGCCGGGACCACTTGTCCATTGCTTCATCGGCATATGCGGCCCTCGGCGCTCAGCCATGAATTCGACACCTTCGACTGGCTCTACCGCGCGGATCAAGATGGCGCGCGGCGTTTCTTCCGGCCCGCTGACGACATTCAACAATGTATGGGTGTGCATTTGATACGTATACACAAGGCCGGACCTGCCAAACATCACTTCCGTGCGTTTGGTGCGGCGATTGCCGAAACTATGCGCCGCCCGGTCTTCCGCCCCCATATAGGCTTCGGTCTCGACGATCCTCCCAGCGACAATTCCGCCGGGCAGTTCGTGGACCAGGATCTTTCCTAATAGGTCGCGTGACAAATCAAGTGTCGGCGCTTCAAAATAATTCGCATCCAATGGCTCAAACATGTTAATCCCTCCTAACGGCATTATACCGAATGAGGGGCAGTCACTGCATCGATCAAGGGTTCGATATCTTCAATGCGGCCTTCATGGAATGCCTGGACAATTGCGCTGCCGACAATAAAGCCATCGACATCATCACGCAGCCTATCGACATGGCTTTCTTTCGAGATACCGAATCCTGCATAAACGGGGACAGGGCTCAATTCCCGCACTTTTCGCGTGAAGGCGCCGACTTCTTCCGCCAACTCATCACGGCTTCCGGTAATGCCGGTCACGGTTACCGCATAAACGAACCCTTCCGCCTGCTTGAGGATTTCTTCTAGGCGGCTCTCGATGGTCGTCAAGGTGACGAGCTGAATCAGCACAAGTTCCTGCTGTTTCGCGAACGGTTCAATCAATTGGCGATGCTCGAAAGGCAAGTCCGGAATGATGACGCCGGATGCCCCCGCTTTTTTCGCTTCCTGTGTAAAACGCTCCGCACCGAAGCGAATGACCGGATTTAAATACGTCATGATGATGAGTGGCACTTTTACTTCGAAATCAAAGCGCTGCATCTCATCGAGCACTTTTTCCAGTGTGATGCCTTCAGCAAGCGCACGGTTCCCCGCCGCTTCGATCGTCGGGCCATCAGCGACCGGATCCGAGAACGGAATGCCGACTTCAATCGCCGTCACCCCGCGCTCTTGCAGATACTGGATCTGCTCACCGAGTTTTTCAATTCCGCCGTCGCCTGCCATGATATAGGCGACAAAGGCTTTATGTCCTGCTTGTTTCAGTTCTGCTAATCGTTTCATGACAGCCCCTCCAATTTTTCGGCGTATGTCGCCATATCCTTATCGCCTCTGCCGGATACGCAAATGACGAGCACTTCATCCGCTGTCATCGACTGCGCTTGTTTTTTCGCTTCCGCTATCGCATGGGCAGATTCCAAGGCCGGAATGATGCCTTCAAGACGCGACATTTCAATGACCGATGCGAGCGCTTCGTCATCGGTGATCGCTTCGTACGTCACCCGCCCGTTGTCCGCAAGATGAGCGTGTTCCGGGCCGATGCCCGGGTAATCGAGCCCCGCAGAAATTGAATGGGCTTCTTGCACTTGCCCAGCGTCGTCTTGCAAGATCTTCATCATCGCCCCGTGCAGCACGCCTTCCGATCCTTTAGTCAAAGTAGCCGCATGGCGTTCAGTATCCACGCCGTCTCCAGCCGCTTCTGCGCCGATCAAGCGGACCGATGCATCTTCGATAAACGGGTGGAACATGCCGATAGCATTGGATCCGCCCCCGACACATGCCACAATCGCATCCGGCAAGCGCCCTTCTTTCTCAAGGATCTGCCGCTTCGTCTCCTTGCCGATGACGCTTTGGAAATCGCGCACCATCGTCGGGAATGGATGCGGCCCAAGAGCTGAGCCGATCAAGTAATGAGTGTCTTCAACATTGGTGACCCAATAGCGCAGCGCTTCATTCACCGCATCTTTAAGCGTTCCGCTGCCTTTTGTGACACTTTCGACGCGCGCACCCAATAATTTCATACGAAACACATTGAGCTGCTGGCGCTTGATGTCTTCTTCTCCCATGAATACGACGCAATCTAAATCAAACAACGCACAAATGGTAGCCGTCGCTACACCATGCTGGCCAGCTCCTGTTTCAGCGACGATTTTGCGTTTGCCCATACGCTGTGCGAGCAGCGCTTGGCCAATGGCATTGTTCACTTTATGGGCGCCGGTATGGTTCAAATCCTCGCGCTTCAAATAAATTTTCGGTCCGCCCCACGCTTCGGTCATGCGCGCCGCAAAGGTCAACGGCTGTTCACGCCCGACATATTCTTTTAGATAATGGTGATACTCCTTTTGGAACTCATCGTCGTTTTTGGCATCTTCATAAGCCGCTTCCAACTCTTTGACTGCTTTCATCAAAGTTTCCGGTACAAATTGACCGCCGTAGCGCCCGAAAAAACCTACTGGATCTATCGTCTTCTCCTGTGTTCTCTCCATCGAATCACCCTTTGCCTGTAGTATGAATTGCTGGATTTTCACTTTATCTTTTCGGCCATCCGTTTCTACGCCGCTCGACACATCGACCATGAACGGAGCAGTTTGGCTGATAGCCGCTTGCACGTTCTCTTTATTCAATCCACCTGCTAAAATAAGGCGGCTATGATCCAAGTCCACATTTTCCAGGAGGCTCCAATCAAACACATGCCCGCTGCCTCCTCGGTAGTCGGTGCCTGGCGCATCGACCAATATATAATCCGCAATCGAGTTGTTCAATTTCTCTACATCATCCGGTGTGCGGATCGAGAAGGCTTGAATGACTGGCACTTCGATGCGCTGTATCAATTCGTCTGGTTCATCGCCGTGCAATTGCACCATCGTCAACGGTACCGTTTTGACGGCGTTTTCGATCTCTTCGTATGAAGCGTTGACGAAGACGCCGATCCGCTGCATGCCATTGTTTGCGAGACGCGATAACTCTTGCGCCCGTTCGACCGATACACGCCGTTTGCTTGGGGCAAAGACAAATCCGATTGCATCCGCTTGTGATGCGGCTTTAACGTGTTGCTCTTCCATCAATCCACAGATTTTAACACGTGTCATTGCGCTGCCTCCTGTCCTGTTGCCTGGCGAATCCAGCTTGCCGGATCTTCCGAACGCATCAACGCTTCCCCGACCAGCACGCCTTGTGCGCCGAGTTCATATGCTTTGTGCGCATCCGCCGTATCGTTCATGCCACTCTCGCTGATTAGCACCGAACCGCTGCCGAATGTAAATTTCTCAGCCAATTCCGCCGTCCGTTCCAGTGACACTTCAAAAGTTTTCAAATTGCGGTTATTGACGCCGATCAATTGTGCTCCGATCGCGACGGCTTTTTCCAACTCTGCCGCATCGTGCACTTCCACGAGGATTTCCAAGCCGAGCGAATCCGCATAGCGGAATAACCGTTCGAGCTCCTCGTCTTTAAGCGCTGCCACGATCAATAAGATGATCGTTGCTCCAGCCGCTTTCGCCCGTTCAATCTGGATTTCGCTGACCATAAAATCTTTGCACAACACCGGCACCGAAACCACTCGTGCCACTTTCTTCAAATCTTCGATGGAGCCTTTAAAATACTGCTCATCCGTCAAAACGGAAATGGCGGCTGCACCAGCCCCTTCGTATTGGCGGGCCTGTTCAACGACGTCCACTTCCATGCGGATGGCGCCTTTTGAGGGCGATGCGCGTTTGATCTCCGAAATGACTCCACGGCTTTTTCGCAAGCTGTCGATGAGTTTCGGTTTGTCCGGATACTGCTCGGTTTTAGGATAACTATTTTTATAGGCAGTGATTTCCTGCCGTTTGGTTTCCATGATTTTGTCCAATATGGTCATACGAGCACCCCCGATGCTAGGCGGTGCAATTCATACACACGCGCCGTTTCGCCTGAAATGATTGATTTTCTTGCCTGATGCACACCTTCCGCAATGCTTGCCGCACGGCCGCTCACATAAAGCACCGTTCCCGCATTCAGCGCTACCGTATCCAAATAAGCGCTCGGCGTCCCGTCGATCACTTGCATGAAAATCTCTGCATTACGCTTGGAATCGCCGCCACGAATCGCCTCGATCGGCGCTGTTTCAAGCCCGACTTCATGAGGATGGACCGTCATGCTGCGCTTGCCTTGTTCATCAAAGACAATCAATTGGTTGGTTCCGGCAAGAGATAATTCATCCAACCCGCCTGCTCCGTGGACAATCGCCCCGCGTTTTCTGCCGAGGCGCACCAAGGCATCGGCCATCGGTTCCATCATGTCCGGGCGGTAGACGCCGCTCATTTGGATGGCGATCGGCAAAGGATTCGCCAGCGGACCGACCATGTTGAAGATGGTCGGCGTGCCGATTTCCTTACGCACTTCGCGCAAGCCACCGAGTGCCGGATGGATCGCTGGCGCGAACAAAAAGGCGATGCCTGTCTGTTCGACTAGTGCCGGCAGTTCCTCTACAGCCAATTGAGTGGAAATCCCGATCTCTTCCAATAAATCAGAGCTGCCCGTTTTGCTGGAGACGCTTCGGTTGCCGTGCTTTGCGACGCTCATGCCGCAGCCTGCCAAGACGAAAGCCGTTAATGTGCTGATATTGAAGCTAAAGGATTTGTCGCCGCCGGTTCCGCAAACATCCACCAGCTCGCCTGCCATTTCCGGAAGCTTCACTGCTTTCTCTCGCATCGCCAGGACCATGCCGACCAATTCATCAGCCGTCTCGCCTTTTTCGTGCAATTCATTCAAGAAATTTTTCATCTGCTGGCGGTCCATGCGCCCTTCCAATAATTCCAATGCTCGCTGTTTCATTGTATGTTCATTCATATTCTCTGCTCTGCTCATCTCAATCTCTCCTCGTCTCGTTTTTAAATGCAAAAATCCCCGCAACCGGGATCTATTCCGGTTGCGGGGACGGTTTTAACCGCGGTACCACCACGCATTAATGCATTTTGCACTCACTCAAACAGGCTTCTTAAGCCTTCCCCTTTAACGCAGGGATACGTCCGCCATACTCGCTTCCGCTTTCCGGCTGGCTCTCATAAGTCCATTCGCACAGCGCTTCTAATCAGCTTCCACCACCCGCTGACTCTCTAAATAGACGCCACTGCCTACTCGTCTCAATCCTCGATTTAAACTCTTCTGTTCTCATCTCTGCTAACTCTTCTCTCGAATAGACTTGCCGCTACCAACAAGTTGTCCTTCATACTAAAAGGTTTTGTATATTCTGTCAAGTGACAAACTCTAACTTCTCTTTACACATTGACGGATCGCCGGCGGGAGGATCGATTTTGATGATGACTGGACCGGTTTGCACAAGGCGCGTACAGGCATGTAATACACCCCGTCTAGGATACAGGTGCCCGTCAAGTTCTTTCTATCTAGAGGCCCATCCGTTTAGCGATGATGGTTTTCATGATTTCATTGGAACCCGCATAAATTGCTGCGACTGGAATGTCTCGGTAGCGCCGGGCGATTTTATATTCTTCCATATACCCGTAGCCGCCATGCAATTGCATGCATTCACCCGATATTTTCTTCGCTGTTTCCGTCAGCCAGTATTTAGCCATCGATACTTTCGAGACCACGTCTTTTCCAGCCATATGCTCTTCAATTAAGGATTCCAGAAACGCTTTGCCGAGTTCGATTTCGGTCGCCATTTCCACCAGTTTGAATTGCGTGTTCTGGAATGCGCTGATCGGCTTGCCGAATGCTTTGCGGGATTTTACATAGTCCATCGTCATCTCGAGCATATCTTCCGATGCGATTTGCGCGGCAAGCGCCACGACGAGCCGCTCCTGCTGCAATTTTTCCATCAAATATGTAAAGCCTTTGTTTTCTTCCCCGACTAGGTTGGCGGCCGGCACTTTGCAATCCTCGAAATACAGTTCGGACGTATCCTGCGCATGAAGCCCGACTTTATCGAGCTTGCGCCCTTTCGTAAACCCAGGCGTCCCTTCTTCGACCATCAAGAGCGAAATGCCTTTGTGCTTCGGTTCCGCTTTCAAGTCGGTCTTGACGACCACCAACACATGCGTCGAATTGATGCCGTTGGTGATAAAGGTTTTTTGGCCGTTGACGATGTAATGGTCGCCGTCTTTAACAGCCGTGGCAGAAATATTGGCGAGGTCCGATCCGGCGCCTGGTTCCGTCATTGCAATCGCGGTGATGTACTCGCCGCTAATACAGCCCGGCAGCCAATCCTGTTTCTGCCGCTCTGTTCCGTATGCTTCAATATAAGGAACGGTAATATCATTGTGCAGCCCGACACCCGTCAAACTCGCCCCGACCCGTTCCATTTCCTCGCCGATAATGACCCCGTAGCGGAAATCAAGGCCAAGCCCACCGTACTGCTCTTCTACTTGAGGGCATAAAAAGCCCATATCGCCGAGCTGTCTCCAGAACGACTTCGGGATTAGGCGGTCTTTTTCCCATTGTTCGTACTGCGGCACCGCTTCTTTTTCCAAAAACTTGCGCAAGGATTTGCGGAACATTGTATGCTCTTCTTCTTCAAAGCGGTATCTTGCCATTTCTCCCATTCCCCTTTTCTTACTTTATTTCGGCTGCATGCGAATTGCGCCGTCCAAGCGGATCACTTCGCCGTTTAATAGCGGATTTTCAACAATGCTTTCGACCAATTTTGCGTATTCAGCAGGGTGTCCGAGACACGCTGGAAATGGTACGGTCGCAGAAAGCGAAGCGATGGCGGATTCCGGCAAGCCGTCGAACATCGGCGTTTTCATGAGACCCGGCGCAATGGCCATGACGCGGATGCCGTCACGCGCCAATTCACGCGCAATCGGCAAGGTCATCGAGACGATGCCGCCTTTTGAGGCGCTATAGGCCGCTTGCCCAATCTGCCCTTCAAATGCGGCAACGGATGCGGTCGAGATGATGACACCGCGTTCGCCATTTTCATTCGGCTCGTTCTTTTGCATAGCCGCCGCCACAGCGCGCAAGACGTTGAAACTGCCGACCAAATTGACTTGGATGACTTGTTCGAACCGCTCGAGCGCAAGTGGCTTTCCTTTCGACACGACTTTTCCAGGTGTGCCGATGCCTGCACAATTGACCAGGAGATTGACAGAGCCCAGCTGATCGACTGCCTTTTTTACATTTCCCTCCACTTTCAGTGCGTTTGTCACATCCGTTTCGAAGTAACCGACTTGCCCTTTGGCAAAATCGGCTATCACTTGTTGTGCATGCGCTTCGTTTAAATCAAAGATCACTGCGCGCCCGCCGCTTTCTGCGATATGGCGCACTGTCGCTTCACCAAGACCTGATGCGCCGCCCGTGACGATAGCTGTCACATTAGAAAAATCCATTTCATTCTCCCCTTTGGCTGTATCTTTATCTAGTTAACTGATCCGTTCAATGATCGTTGCATTGGCCATTCCCATGCCTTCGCAAATCGCCAGCAAGCCATAGCGGCTGTCAGAGCGTTCCAGTTCATGCACAAGCGATACCAATAATTTCGTGCCGGTCGCACCTAAAGGATGCCCGAGTGCAATGGCGCCGCCGTTGACGTTGAGCTTATCCGGATCTCCCCCGATATCCGATAACCACGCGAGCGGAACAGGCGCGAATGCTTCATTCACTTCATAGCGGTCCATATCTTCGATTAACAGCCCAGCTTTTTCCAGCACTTTTTTAGTTGCGGCAATTGGCCCCGTCAGCATCAAAGTCGGATCCGAGCCGACCACTGTGCGGGCAATGATGCGCGCTTTCGGTTTCAATCCGAGTTCGTCGGCTTTTTCTTTCGACATCAACAAGACGGCGGACGCCCCGTCGCTCATTTGGCTGGCGTTTCCTGCTGTGATGACGCCTTGTTCATCGAATGCTGGCTTTAAGCCGGCAAGCACTTGTTCAGTCGTTCCAGGCCTTGGCCCTTCATCTGTCGTGACTTTCTGGGAATCGCCTTGTTCATCCGAAACATCAATTGAGACGATTTCCTTGTCGTAAAGCCCCGTATCAATCGCGTTTTGTGCACGTTCGTGGCTCTTTACTGCATAAGCATCCAATTGCTGGCGGCTGAACCCCCATTTTTCAGCAATGCGCTCTGCTGACAAGCCTTGATTGATGATTTCGTATTGATCGGTCAGTTTTTCACTCGGCTTCGCGCCTTGCATATTGGAGAACATCGGGACGCGCGTCATGCTTTCCACACCGCCCGCAATGACAATGTCCATATCACCCGAAAGAATCGCCTGCGAACCAAAGTGAACGGCTTGCTGACTCGATCCGCATTGGCGGTCTATGGTGACGCCCGGCACATAATCCGGAAACCCGGCAATCAATGCCGCCGTTCTGGCGATGTTGCCGCCTTGCTCGCCCGATTGAGAAACGCAGCCAAGAATGACGTCTTCCACCATGCCTTTATCGACTCCTGCGCGGCTCACCAATTCTTCCAGCACGACAGCTGCCAATTCGTCCGGGCGCGTCTCCCGGAATTGCCCTTTGCGCCTGCCAATTGGCGACCTGACACCCTCAACGATAACTACTTCTTTCATTCATAATCACCCCTATTTTGAAATCGCTTACATTATATTAAACTGAATTGAATGACTATTCACTCACCTTCATTTATTGTACAAGAATCCTTTATGGATTACTACACGAAAAACCGCGACCGGAACTTCCGCACAACTAAAAAAACCTCTGCAGCAATATGCCGCAGAGGTTTTCATCATTCTTCGATCAAGCCTTTTTCAATCAAGAAGTCACGCGCTACTTCGTTCGGGATTTCTTGGTCTACATCCACGCGCGAATTCATCGCGAGCATTTCTTCTTCCGTGATTTGCCCGGCGAGCTCATTCAACAAGCCCTCAAGCTCCGGATATTCTTCGAGTGTTTCCATCCGGACGACCGGTACAGCATCATATTTAGGAAAGAACGATTGATCGTCTTCTGTCGTCTCTAAATCGAACAAGGCGATGCGGCTGTCGGTAGTGAAGGCCGGGATGACGTCGACATCACCGTTTTGGACCGCTTCATACATAATGGCCGGGTCGAAGCTTTCAGTCGCTGAAAACTCGAACGGATAAGTCGCGACCATATCATCGTAGCCGTCTCCTTGGCGCTCATAGAATGGATGTGGCGCCCCGAAAGTCATATCTTCCGACTGCGAGATTTCCGCAAGGTCTGAATAGGTTTCCGCATCGTAATCTTTAGCGTAGGCCAAGGTATAGCCATTTTCAAATCCGAGCGGTTCGAGCCATGTAGCATCAAGTTCTTCTTCATAGCCCGCTCGCACTTCTTCCAATACTTCCTCGGAAGACTGCCCTGGAGTCGATTCCCGCTTCAATACATCTTTCAGGCCAGTCCCCGTGTATTCAACATAGAGGTCGATATCTCCTTGCTCGAGCGCAGGCGTCAAGATCGACACTTCCCCGAGCCCTTCTTCGTATTCCACGCTATAATCCGAATTTGCTTCGATATACTGTCCTAGAATATGCGGCAGGATATACTGTTCTGTCCAAGGTTTGCCCCCGATGACGATCGGTTCCGACTCTGCGCCGCCGCTGCAAGCAGCAAGAATCGCAGATGTGCCGAGCAATACGCCAAATGCTGTTTTTTTCATTGTTGTTTCCCCCTTTTCGGCCCGTTTAGAGCCCGTTTCCTCATTCATATTACGGCTTCACTTCACACCACAGGCCCGGAACTTAAGTTTTCAATCCTTTTGGTGTAGCGCGTTTTTCGATCCATTTTAAAATCAAATCAAACCCGATCGCCAACAAAGCAACCGGCAAAGCACCCGCAAGCACCAGGGAATTATTATACGATTGCAGCCCGCGATAGATAATATCGCCAAGCCCACCCGCTCCGACAAAAGTCGCGAGCGTTGCGATGCCGACCGTCAGTACCGTCGCGGTGCGGATGCCAGCCATGATGAACGGCAGCGCCAACGGCAATTCAATTTGACGCAGAATCTGCGTTCTCGTCATGCCCATTCCACGCCCTGCTTCAATCGTGGATCCATCGACTCCGACAATGCCAGCATAAGTATTGCGCAAAATCGGCAATAACGCATAGATGATCAGCGCGATTAAAGCAGTTGGAGAACCAATGCCAAGAACTGGCACTAAAAACCCAAATAAAGCTAGACTTGGTATCGTTTGGAAGATGGCAGTGATTCCGATGATCGGTTCGGCAAAGCGTCGGTAGCGGGCAATCATAACACCCGTAGGCAAAGCGATTGCGATGCCGATGGCTACAGCGACAAAGGATAAATAGATATGTTCGATAAAGGCATCTTGAATCATGTCCTGGCGGCTTACCAGTGTATCGAAAAATGCATTCATGCAGTCGCCTCCTTTTCAACATGGAGGGCAGCTCTCAACAATTCACGCTCTCCGGCAAAGCCGACTAGTGTTCCTTCATCGACTACAGCAAGGCGCGATTTGCCGCTTTGCTCCAATAACTGATACGCGTCGCTGACAGACAATTTAGCATCTGCCCGCTCCGCTTCCCCCGCCCAGTCCTCATCGAAGAGAAACGCGAATTCCTTCAGACGCCGGTCTCCAAATGAACGTTTTTGGTTGATGCGCTCAGTGCCGATAAAATTCCGCACAAATTCATTGGCGGGCTCATCGATTAATTGCTGCGGCGTCCCGACCTGTTCAACTTGCCCATCTTTCATCACCACAATCGTATCGGCGATTTTCAAGGCCTCATCCATATCATGGGTGACGAAAATGATCGTTTTATGGATTTCTTGCTGTAAATGGCGCAGCTCGTCCTGCAATTGTTCACGGCTGATCGGGTCGAGCGCCGAAAACGGCTCATCCATCAGCACGATGTTCGGATCACCCGCAAGTGCCCGAACAACGCCGACACGCTGCTGCTGGCCGCCACTCAATTCCAATGGATAGCGATCCATGAAGACAGCAGGGTCCAACCCGACTAATTGCAGCAGTTCTTTCGAGCGTGCGTCGGTTTTATCAGCGGGCCAATTCAACAGCTTCGGAACTAACGAGACATTGTCGGCGATGGTCATATGCGGAAATAAGCCAATGCGCTGAATGACATAGCCGATCGACCGCCTTAACTTCACCTCGTCCATGCCGGTGATCGGCTCATCGTCTATGTATATGGCGCCCTCCGTCGGATTTTCCAGCTTGTTCACCATTTTCATTAAGGTTGTTTTCCCGCAACCACTGGGGCCAATAATGGCGGTCAGCTGGCGGGCGGGCAAATCGACCGTAACGTCTTTCAACGCTTCCGTACCATCCGGATACCGTTTCGTGACTTTGTCAAAGCGGATCATTCGCTTCGCCCCCTTTCATTTGGTCGTTTTTCTATACCCTTATACACAGGGCTTTACTCCCGTTCCGGCTGCCCAAATTTCAAGTGTACCGGATTGGCGATTTGTTCATAGCCGATTTCCTGGTAAATCTTATTGGAAGTGCCATTTGCCAAGTCTGTATAAAGCATAGCAAAATCATACTCATTCAGCAGCTCTTCCGTAATTTCGGCAACAAGCGTCCGGGCATAGCCTTTTTTTCGCAACTCTTTGGGTGTAAAGACGAATGAAACGGTGATGCCGTGCTTGGATGGCCGCGCTTTTTTCATGCAGGATACCGCACGTCCCCCATCTTCCCAAAGAAATACCTCTTTACGTGAAATGAAGTCGGCGATTTTTTCTTCCGCCTCTTCTTGCGACGGATTGCCGATACCCGTGTCTTCACCGAATAGTTGATACCAATCGACGAGCAACGCGGCATCAAGCCGGTTCGCCACTCGCCAGGTGCCAGGGCTTTTCGGCAATTTCTTCTGCACTGCGTCGATCCGGTACAAACCTTGATCCATTGCGATTTCTACAAGGCCTCCCCACGCTTCTGCAAATCTTTCAGCGCTCTCTTTGTCCCCGATAACCCCGGAAACACCAATTTCCGCATTGCGGAATTCATTCGCCGCCAGCGCCTCCACATTCGCGCCTTCACGACAGACGATCCATTGCAACGGGTGGGGAGGCGTCATCAAAGCCAATGCTGCAATTCCTTGCGCGTCTTCAGCGAGCCCTAAAAAGAAGGTTTCATAACGTTTTTGTTCAATCTGGCCAAGCACACCAAGAAACAAACTGTATAGGTCTTCCCTTTTTTCAAGCAACGGCCGTACTTTTTCCACATATTCGCCAATCTCCTGGTACCATTTCCACTCCATATCTCCACACTCGTTTCCATTAAATTCATTTCTTCATTACTTATTAGCTATTTTTGGCTCATTCCCTTTTTTCACTTTAGAGAAACAGAAAACGCGGACCTTATTCGGCCCGCGTTTAATCATTCCAATTCCATTTGTTTCGTTTCAGTTCCAAGGAAGGCGACCGCCGATGCGCCGATCAAAATCGAAACGCAGAAAATCGCAAAAATCACGTTGATGCCGAAGCCTGCCGTCAGCATCGAACCGACAAGAATCGGGCCGAGAATGCCGCCGATTCGGCCGAACGACGCCGCCATCCCTGTGCCCGTCGCACGGATAACTGTCGGATACTGCTCAGGAGAGTATGCATAGAGCGCTCCCCAAGCGCCGAGGTTGAAGAACGACAGGAATGCACCCGATACCAATAGCGCAGTGACGGTGTCCGCGTTCCCGAAAGCCAATGCGGAAGCAGCTGTCCCGATCAAATAAGTCACCAGCACGAACTTCCGGCCTACACGTTCGATCAGCCAGGCAGCGGAAAAATAACCCGGCAATTGGGCAAGCGTCATGATCAATACATACTGGAAACTTTGGATAAGCGGAAATCCTTTCATCACCATGACACTCGGCAGCCACAGAAACATCCCATAATATGAGAAGACGACGGTAAACCAGACGATCCACAGCATCATCGTTGGACGCCGATAGGTTTTTGACCAAACGTCACGAATATTGGTGGAAACGGAGCGCAGCACATCCTTTTTGGCAGTAAATTGTGGCGAATCCGGCAAATTGAGGCGCAAGTACAAAGCGTAAAATGCAGGCAATGCCGTCAGCAACAGCGCGACCCGCCAGCCATACGCCGGAATGATGAAGTAAGAAATGATGGCAGCCAACAACCAGCCGGCAGCCCAGAAACTCTCCAACAATACTACCACTCGCCCACGGTCTTTTGCCGGGACACTTTCCGATACCAAAGTCGAAGCGACCGGCAATTCTCCCCCAAGCCCCATGCCGACAAAGAAACGCAGAATCAAGAAAGCGGCAAGCGTTGTGGTGAATGCCGAGATGCCGCTAGCTAGTGAGAACAACAATAAGGTAATGATGAAGATTTTCTTGCGCCCAATACGGTCGGCATAAATTCCGAACACGAAGGCACCGACCGCCATGCCGATGGAATTGACGCCGCCGATCCAGCCCATTTGCTGGGAAGTAAGCCCCCAATCTTCATGAAGTGCCGCAATAATGAATGCCAAGATCCCGACATCCATCGCATCGAATAGCCAGCCGAGCCCCGCCACACCCAATAATTTTCGTTGTGATATAGATTTTGTGTTTTTTTCTGTAGCAGTTGTCATTTTCTTTCCCCTTGTCTTGACACTTGTCTGTTATTCTTTACACCCTAACTATACCGTTACAGACTTCAAGTGACAAGGGATGACTGAGAGCTTTGCAATCAGCTTCCCGAATTATTCGAAGAAGCGATTGCCGCGCTCACACCCAGCATCATCGCTGCCTGCTGCGCCTGCATTAGCATTTCCACGGAAGCCGAAAATACCGCCGCTTCACTTTCCCGCAGCTCCACCGATTCTGCCATGGTTAATTGGACCGCTGATGGCAAGACCCATTGCCCATACCAGCGGAATAATTTCGATGCCTCCAGGGCACGGGCCGCCTCCACTACAGCAGCCAGCGCCGCCCCGTCGGCATTTGCGATAGCTAAAAAACCGAGCAATGGATAATGCTCCCCGCGCACTTTGATGCGCTCTGCTTTCAAGAAATCACGGATCGCTACGACACGCCCCGCCACTTCCGGTTGAAACGCCGGCGAGTCAAAGGTCATCACTTGGCTCAGCCATTGCAGATGATTGCCGGCTGAAAACCCTTGCGTCCGCAGTTCTTTATAATAGCGGTTCATCGTTTCCGCGCGTTCCCGGACGTCCCCTTCCCGATTCGAAAGCAAAGCGACATATGGAATATCTTCACTGGATGTGAGGAATGGATGATAGGTTTTCATCGCATTGTACAATTCCCTCGACCGTTCCGCTTGTTCGGGAGATTCCATCATCAAGCCCGCGAGATATGTATAGGCACTCTTCCAGAATTTACTGTCGTTCAGCGCCTGCTGATTGGCATTGAGCTCAGCCAGCCCATTTTCCGCCGGTTTCTCGCCGAGCACCAGATATGCCGTCACAATGTGATGGAGATGCGCACGCAGCGGCGAGGTGAACCCTTCTTTCTTTTTGATGAGCTGAGAAACTTCGCGATGTGCATCCTCATCGAATTCACGCCCGCGGCTCAAATAAATCATTGTTACAGCAAGGGACACTTGCTTATCAACCGTCCAACCGAGCGCTTTTGAGACTTGCCCGTAAGTTTCTTCGATTTTTTTGGCTTCCATTGAAAACGCCTCCTTGACCATTTATACGGTCAAGGAGGCGTGAGGTTTCAAGTTACGCAAGAAGGACGAGGCTGAGAGCCATGACCGCCATTCCGGCAACCAATCCATAAATCGATAAATGGGCTTCGTCATAACGCTTCGCTGCTGGCAATAATTCATCGAGCGAGATGAACACCATGATCCCTGCAACACCCGCGAAGATGATGCCAAACAAAGTATCGCTCAAGAAAGGCATGAGGAACAACCAAGCGGCAATTGCGCCAACCGGTTCGGATACCCCCGAGAGAAAACTGTATTGGAACGCTTTCTTGCGGCTGCCCGTTGCGTAATAAATCGGCACTGACACCGCAATGCCTTCAGGAATATTGTGGATTGCCACGGCAATGGCAATGGCAATGCCGAGCGCAGGGTCTTGGATCGCTGACATGAATGTCGCAATGCCTTCAGGGAAATTGTGGATAGCGATGGCCAGCGCCGTGAAGATCCCCATCTTGCGAAGGCGCGCGTATTCATCATTGGTCGGGCCATCGTCCATATCTTCTACAGTGCGCACTTCATGGGGATTCCCCATCTGGGGCAGGATCCGGTCAAGTACCGCCATGAACACCATGCCGCCGAAAAAGCCGGCGAGCGTTAGCCAGTAGCCTGCCGTCTCTCCTTGGGCAGCCGTCAGCGAATCTTTCGCTTTGAAGAAAATCTCGATCATGGAAACATAAATCATGACCCCGGCCGAGAACCCGAGTGACACCGACAAGAACTTCGTATTGGTGCGCGAAGCAAAAAATGCGATCAAACTGCCGATCCCGGTTGCCAGCCCCGCAAACAGCGTCAAGCCAAGCGCGAATAAAACCGTACTGTCCATAAAGCCAACTTCCTTCCAGTAGTAATGAATAAGGCTATTCTACTCCAGAAGTTTCCTTTGTGCAACTTTTTTTAACACAGAAAGATTTCCCATTATTCATGCACTTCATTGCGCAGCAATCGCCCAAGTTTTTCCCAATCCGCATCTTTATGTTCGCGGACTGCCGGGTTATAAAACACACTAGCTGGATGGAAGGTCGGAAAAATATGATAGCTCTCCTGCGTCTCTAGAAATGAGCCGCTGTCTTCATCCCAATACAGGATTGGCGTTTCCATCAGCGTTCCATGCAATTGCATGATCTTCGCTTCACGCCCAACGAGCCGCTGCAGACCGATATTTCCGAGCGTCACAATCACCGGAGGCTTCACCGCCCGAATTTCTTCATCGAGGATCGGGGCATGGGCGATGATTTCTTTCTTGTTAGGGGCCCGGTTGTACTTGCGCGTCACCACTTCACCGCTCCGGGTGCGTTTTTCACCCCATTTATACGGACGGCTTCTGACAGCGCTGGTAATATAGACATCTTCCCGCTCAAGGCCGATTCCTTCCAACGAAGCCATCAATTCTTTGCCGGCGCGCCCTGTAAACGGAATGCCCGTCTCCACTTCATTCTCTCCTGGCGCTTCTCCAACCAGCATCAACGCCGGCGATTGCGGGCCGCTGCCCCAAACAAAGCCTTCCACAGCAAAATCCGCGATGCGCTTTTTCCCCAATTCAGCCAGTTCTTCTGAAATTCTATACATGCTCATCACCTTTTCCTTTAGATAAGTAAAAAATATAATTTTCTCTTGATTACCGCCATTTGCAATCGTTTTCACGTAATAAAACCTAACATAAATAGAAAATAACACTTGCATTGTCAGAAAACATTGATTAATATGTTAACAAACCTAACACGAAATACACGTTAGAAAACCTAACACGAGGAGGAAGAAGCATGAAAAAGATTGAGACTATCATTCGCCCTTCTGTTTTCGCCGATGTCCGGCAAGCATTAGCTCTCGAAGGAATCGATGGGCTGACCGTAACTGAGATCGCCGGAATCGGCAAACAGGAAGGGCGCGTCGGCTTGTTCCGCGGGAATGCCTACCGAATGGAGTTTTCTCCTAAGCTGAAACTAGAAATGGTCGTCTCGGACGAAAAAGTTGAGGACATCATCCAAGCTTTGCTTGACTATGCGTCGACAGGCGAAGTCGGAGACGGGAAAATTTTTATCCTGCCTGTAGAAGAAGCCATCCGGATCAGAACAAAAGAACGCGGCACTGTCGCGATTGGATAAGGGGAGATCATTATGGAAGCTGTACAAAGCTCAGTTGATATGCTGTGGGTCATGCTCGGCGCCATGCTTGTGTTTTTCATGCACGCCGGGTTCGCCATGGTTGAAACAGGATTCACTCGCTCTAAAAATACCCTTAATATTTTGATGAAAAACATGATCACCATTTCACTTGGCTCCATTCTTTATTTCATTGTCGGCTATGCATTGATGTTCGGGCCGTCATCGTTCGGCTTGATCGGCACAGAAGGATTCGCTTTATCAGGTGTCACGGATATCGGGTTCTTCGTCTTCCAAGCAGTTTTCGCCGCCACCTGTGCCACGATCATCTCGGGCGCCGTCGCGGAACGCATGCACTTGACCGCTTATATCCTGCTGACCGTTGCCATGACAGCCATCATCTATCCGATTGTCGGCCACTGGGTATGGGGAGGCGGCTGGTTGTCTGAAATCGGCTTTATCGACTTCGCCGGTTCCACGGTCGTTCACTTGACAGGTGCCGTCGCAGCTTTTATCGCGGCTTGGAAAATCGGGCCGCGCCTCGGGAAGTATTCCGGCAAAACCGTCAATACGATCCCTGGCCACAGCTTGCCGCTCGGCGCGCTTGGCGTGTTCATCCTATGGCTTGGCTGGTTCGGCTTTAACGGCGGTAGCACGCTCGCGGCAGATCCTGCGCTCGTCCCGCCCGTCATTGCCAACACTTTGCTCGCAGCATCCGCTGGTGTTTTGGCTACAGCCCTTTACACTCGCTTCCGCTACGGCCGCATTGACGGCACATTGACGATGAACGGTGCACTTGCAGGGCTCGTTGGCATCACTGCCGGCGCTGCCAATGTATCCTTCCTCGGTGCGATTTTGATCGGCTTGATCGCCGGCATCATCATGACGGAAGCCGTCCATCTATTGGATACGAAAATTCGCGTGGACGATCCAGTGGGGGCTGTATCGGTTCACGGAATCGCAGGGATTTGGGGAACTCTCGCGATTGGATTCTTCGATGTTAACGGTGGATTGCTTTACGGCGGAGGAGCTGAAATTCTCGGCATCCAGGCAGTCGGCGTACTGGCCGTCATCGCTTGGGCATCCTTGTCTACAGGCGCCGTCCTTCTATTGATCAGCATCGTGACGCCGTTGCGTGTGACAGCCGAAGAGGAAGAAACCGGCTTGGACTTTGCAGAACACGGATCACAAGCCTATTCAATGCAAGACGTCCTGCGCGGTTCATCCGGCAGAGCGGATAATTTTGCAGACCGCCTGAACCAGCTTGGCGATGAACGGCCAGCTTCAGGCAAAGTATAAAACAAAGAGAGAGAAATTCTGGGGGTCCTCTATAGAAAAAACGAACGGAGAAAAAATTCTCCGTTCGTTTTTTATTGCCCAATTTAACGCTTATCTATATCTTCCAGCTCGACAGTGCGCATAACCTTGCGCTTACGGAATTGCCGCTCCCTCATTTCATACCATATAGCTACCAGGACAAATAAGGTGTAGCCGAGAAACAACCCCGCCAATACATCCGACAGGTAATGCGTACCGCTTGCCACTTGCGATAAGGCGGTGAGCACCGCCAGCAGTACAGCGGCAAGCCAAATCAATAGGCGAATCGATTTGGCGCCGGCTCTTTCGCTTAAGAAATAGGCTAGCGTGAATAAATACAACAAGCCGACCATTGCATGATCGGACGGAAAGCTATAGGACGCCACCTCTTCTGGAAATTCCGGCGTCGGCCGGCCGAACCATTGCTGCAGCAATTGATTCAATGCGTTTCCTGCACCGACCGCCAATAAAACGAAAAACATGCCCCGATAATTGTGCCGGAACAGCCATAGAAAGACCAATAACAGAAAACTGACAGCAAAAATCATCCATTGCTCCCCGATAAACGACATGGCCTCCAGCCACCCCACCCCGCCGAACAAAGAAGCTGCCCGTTCGTCCAGTTCCCGGACCGGTTCTTGCCGATAATAATACAGTATTCCGAAAAACCCAAGCAGTGTCGCCATCGCTAATGGATAAAAGATTCGCTTCATACTTGCACCTTCTTCCCTGCCGCATCCATCAGGCATTTTGGAAAATCCCGCAACCAATAAAAAACCCGTATGGAGTACACTTCCACACGGGTTCTGGATTTCCTTGTTTTCACATTCAATAACTTCTGCTATTAGGAATTGAAATACACGCAAATCCGGCAATCATTCATTTGCTGGATCGGAATGTCCATATCGTAGATTTCCTTCAACGCATCCGATTGGATGATTTCTTCCGTCGGTCCGTCTTTGACGACACGGCCGTTTTTCAACGCGACGATGCGGTCGGAATAGACCGAAGCAAAATTGATATCGTGAAGGACGATGATGACCGTTTTACCGAGCTCATCGACTAAGCGGCGCAAAATCTTCATGATCTGCACGGAATGCTTCATATCTAAATTATTAAGCGGTTCATCAAGCAGCACATAATCCGTGTCTTGCGCGATAACCATTGCGATAAACGCACGCTGCCGCTGCCCGCCGGACAATTCATCTAAATACGAATCCTCCATATCCCCAAGGTCCATGTATTCGATTGCCTGATCGACCATCTGCTCATCTTCTGCGTTCAAGCGGCCTTTCGAATACGGGAAGCGGCCGAAGGACACCAATTCGCGGATCGTCAAGCGTACATTCATGAAATTCGATTGCTTCAAAATGGAAACACGTTTCGAGAATTCATTGGACTTCATCTGCTTCGTATTGGTCTTATCGATGAACACTTCCCCGGTATCTGCATCCAAAAGCCGACTGACCATCGACAAGAGCGTCGATTTCCCCGCCCCGTTCGGCCCGATGAAGGAAGTGATCTGCCCTCTCCGAATATCGACCGATACATTTTCCACGACTTGTTTCTTTCCATATAACTTCGTCAGTTCACGGACTTGGATCATTTAGACCGACTCTCCTTTAATAGCAAATAGATGAAATAGACGCCGCCGATGAAATTGATGATGACACTGAGCGTCGTATTGAACGTGAAGACATGTTCGACCACCCATTGCCCGCCGACCAGCGCAACGATACTGATGATGCTCGCACCGGCAATGACAACCGAATGCTTATAGGATCTAAAAAATTGATAGGACAGATTGGCGACGATCAAGCCGAAGAACGTAATCGGCCCAACGAGCGCCGTGGCAATAGCGATCAAGACGGCAGAAAGCACAAGCATCTTCTTGACGAGTGCATCATAACCGACACCGAGGTTCACCGCGGTATCACGCCCCAAAGATAGCACGTCGAGCGATGCATTATGGCGCCAAGCCAAACCGATCAGGACGACAATGAAAAACAGCGAGATCCACACCAAATCGGCATTGACGTTATTGAAGCTCGCGAACATCCGGTCCTGGACGATCTGGAATTCATTCGGGTCGATCAGCACCTGCAGAAATGTCGAGACGCTGCCGAAAAACGTGCCGAGAATGATGCCGATCAATAGGAGAAAGTAAATCGGCTGATTGTCTTTCTTGAACAGCAATTTATAGAACAATAAAGCGAAGATGACCATGACAGCAATCGACAATAAGAAATTCACTTGCTGGTTAATGATCGTGATATGCCCCGAGCCTAAGAAGAAAATCAACACCGTCTGGAGGAGCATATAGAGCGAATCCAGGCCCATGATGCTCGGCGTTAAAATGCGGTTATGGGTGATCGTTTGGAAAATCACCGTCGCATAAGCGATTGCCACACCCGTCAGCACCATCGCGAAGACTTTCACGCCTCTTCTCGGCAGCGCATAATCAAAGCTGCCATTCAAATTATCGAATAAATACAAACCGCAGGCCGCTGCGGCAAGTCCAATTAAAATCCACAGTTTAGGTACATCACGCATACGCCTTCCTCCTAAACAACATGATCAGGAAGATAAAGCTTCCGATGACCCCCACCATCAGGCTGATCGTAATCTCGTACGGATAAATCAAGACACGCCCGAGAATGTCACAGACCAAGAGGAAGATAGCGCCGAGCATCGCGGTATGCGGCAAGGTTTTCTGAAGATGGTCCCCTTTGAAGATGGAGACGATATTCGGGATAATCAAGCCAAGGAACGGGATCATGCCGACCGTCAAGACGACCGTTGCGGTAATGAGCGCGACCAGTGTCAAGCCAATATTGACGACGCTACGATATTTCAGTCCCAAGTTTTTTGAGAAATCCTCCCCCATGCCTGCGACCGTAAAGCGATTGGCATACATATAGGCGATGATGAACACCGGCACGCTTATGTAAAGAAGTTCATAGCTGCCTTTCATGACCATCGAAAAATCGCCCTGCAGCCAAGCCGACATGTTCTGGATGACGTCTGCCCGGTAGGCGAAAAACGTAGTGATTGACGACAGGATATTGCCGAACATCAAACCGATGAGCGGAATGAAGATGGCGTCCTTGAATTTGATGCGGTTAAGAATTTGCATGAATAGAAAAGTGCCGGCGAGCGCGAACAAGAACGCCACTGCCATTTTCTCAATCATTGAGGCGTTCGCAAATAGCAGCATCGAAACGAGGATCCCGAGGCGCGTTGCATCGAGCGTCCCGGCAGTGGTCGGCGAGACGAATTTATTGCGGCTCAATTGCTGCATGATGAGTCCCGCCATACTCATGCCGGCCCCCGCAAGTAAAATTGCGACTAAGCGCGGAAAGCGGCTGACGAGGAAAATCTGTGTTTCTTCTGATTGAAAATCAAGGAGATCCAGCGGACTGATGCTGCTGACTCCGACAAACAGGGAGATGAACGACAGAAGGATCAATATGGGTATTAGAATACGTTTTTTCATGTAATGCCGCTCCCTATCTAGTGCTATTGCCAATTGAGAATGATAATGATTATCAATGACTAACTGTTTTTTAGTATAGCAGTATAAAAAATAGCGTCAAGGGTTAATTGAGAACTATTGTCATTAGGAATATCGGCACTTTGAAATGTTCACTTGTTTTTCAAATTTGGTGACCGACTTTTTGCATCACTTGTGGAGTCGCCGGCCTGCTTTGGGTTGGCCTCTTGCCTCAAGCCAGGAAGAACGCCTGTCTTGATGCTTCGGCTCACCCTTGACGCAGGTCGGCTGAGAGATTTCATTGATTGAAGTGTGTTTAGCTAGATTTACTTCTTTAAGCAGTTCCCGGCTAGTGGGGGAATCGCTTCTTGGGTTGGGAATCAGGGTGTGGCGCGGGATTTGGCATCGCTTTTGAAGTCGCTGCCCTGCTTTGGGTTGGCCTCTTGCCTCAAGCCAGGAAGAACGCCTGTCTTGATGCTTCGGCTCACCCTTGACGCAGGTCGGCTGAGAGATTTCATTGTCTGGAGCTTGTTTAGCTGAATCTGCTTCTTTAGACGTTCCCGGCTAGTGGGGGAATCGCTTCTTGGGTTGGGCTTAGGTTGTGGCGAGGAATTTGGCATCGCTTGTGAATTCACCGTTACGCGCAGAATCATTTCACCACAAAAAAGCAGAGGGAAATTCCCTCTGCTCGCTGTTTTCGATATTAAAATTCGATTTCTTGGGCTTGTTCGAATACTTCTGGCGGAATTTCGATTGGCTCGATGGCATTGTAGTCGCTATAGTCCACTTGCATCTGCGATTCGATTGCCATCATTTCGCCGCGCACGTCGACGTCAAGTTCCATATCGACTTCCATGCGGTCCGCTAGATAAGTTTCCTTATCCAGCGTGATAACGTAATTCACGGCGTGCACTTTCAGGTCTTCCGGAGATAGAGGGGCTTCGATTTCCATTTGGCCCAAGGTTTTTTCCAATTGTTCGTCCGTCAGTTCCTGGAACTCTTCTCCTGAGGCATCAAGTGTCAGAATGTAGGCTTCATCCGTTTCCTCCAACACGAAATCCTCTTCGAAATCACCGAGTTCGTCCAATTGGCGCGCAGGGTCAGCCGATTGCTGTCCGGCAATCGACTGCATATTTTCGTGCATTTCTTCTGGCATCTTCAGCCACATATCGACGGACGTCTCATGCATGTATAAGCCCTCTTCTGTCATATACATTTCCGTCAGCATCGGATTGCTGTTGTCGATGTCTTCCGAGACAATGCTGGTCTCCCCTGTTTGATGAAATGCCAAAGGCTCATAAGTCATTTCCATTTCAGAATCCACCGTCATGTCGATTTCCATGCCATCCGGCTGCATCTTCATCTGTTGTTCGGTGTTCGACTGTGCACGCAAGCTGTCCACTTGCTGCGAAGCCTCCACTGCTTCTGCGTAAACTTCCGAAGCGCTCATCGTTTCTTCCGGCGCTTCTTGCGCAGGATTCTCGCTTTCTTCTTCAGTCGTCGGTGCTTGCGCATCGCTGCATGCGCCAAGGCCGATGACAGCAGCGCCCGTTCCTAGGACTGCCATCCATTTTCTCATGGCGTTCACTCTCCTTATAAAGACTTGTCGTCCATTATACAGCATTCTGCCCTCACTCACAGTTTACCCACTTTAGAGCCGGTTAATTGCCGCTCCTATAGAATGCCGATCTCCCACACAAAAAAGCCGGAGAAACTCTCCGGCTTTTCATACTTTCACCTATTTGCATCTAGCTAAATTATTTGCCTACGACGAATTGTTCGTATCGGTCATAATCCGCACGGCTCAGTTCCACCGTAATCAATGTGCCTTCCTCACCGTATTCGGTTTCTTTGATGCTCGCATGGTCGTTCAAATACGCGACGACGTCCCCGCGTCCGAACGGAATTTCCATCCGGCACATGACGTGGTTCGCAAAGAGCCGGCTGCGGATGCTTTCGAGCAGTTCATCAAGTCCCGCTTCTTCTTTAGCTGATATCCACACCGCATCGGCGCTCTTTCTTGGATACATGACGCCAGCAAGGTCTGATTTATTATAGACATATAAAGTCGGGACGTTTTCGACGCCCACATCCTGCAAGGTCGCGTCGGTTACTTCCATCATATAATCATGCTCATCGTTCGAGACATCGACAACATGGAGCAACAGATCCGCATTGCGCGCTTCTTCAAGCGTCGAGCGGAATGCTTTGACCAAGTGGTGTGGCAAACGGCTGACAAATCCGACGGTATCGGACAGCAAAAAGGTCTTATTGTCTTCCAACCGGATTTGGCGAATGGAAGTATCCAAAGTCGCGAACAGCATGTCTTTCTCAAATACCTGCTTGTCGGCATCTTGCCCTGTCTTCGAGAGCAAACTGTTCATGATCGTCGACTTGCCGGCGTTGGTATACCCGACTAGCGAGACGACCGGCATGCCTTTTTTCAACCGTTGCTTGCGCTGTGTCGTGCGCTGTTCTTTTACTTGATCGAGTTCGCGTCTAAGCTTGGTGATCTGATCTTCGATTTTCCGGCGATCAAGCTCCAGCTTGGTTTCCCCGGCGCCACGGTTGGCGAGCCCACCGCTGCTGGCACCGCCTTGCCGGCCGAGCGACGCGCGTAAGCCGACGAGGCGCGGCAGCATGTATTGCAATTGCGCCAATTCCACTTGCACTTGCGCTTCGCGTGTACGGGCGCGCCTTGAGAAGATGTCCAGGATAAGCATCGTCCGGTCGATCACTTTGCATTCCAGCTCTTCCTCAAGGTTGCGGATCTGGGACGGCGACAGCTCATCATTGAAAATAATCAGGTTGGCATCCGCTTCTTCGTATAACATTTTCGCTTCATCGACTTTTCCTGTGCCGATATAGTGCGCGGGATTCACGCGATCCAAGTTCTGGTGCAGTTCGCCCACCACTTCGACGCCCAGCGCTTCCGCCAGATTCCGCAATTCTTCCATGCTGTATTCGAAATGGGTATCTTTTTGCAATTGGACCCCCACAATAATCGCTTTTTCAATTAACTGTTCCATCTATAGTTGCCTCCTTCGGCAGAATCTTGATTCCGCCCAGTCCCTTATGTCTTCGTCAATTTTAAGTTTCCTTCTATCCTACCACAGTACCACGCACGCCCCTATCCGAAACGCGGCGCTTGATAGCGGCCATGTTCGAAAATGATTTCCTCCACAGGCGATTCGAAACGCACTTCACGCAGCCGCTCATTTCCCTGGCCAGCCTCAAACACGAGACGGCAATTTTCCAAGGCAACGCTCCCTCCGAGCAAGCTGCTCCATTCCGCTTCACTCTGCAGTGGATTTTCCACTGAAAAAACGAGCGCCTCCAAGCGCAGGCCTTCATTAAGCTCTGTGATTGCACCTTTTTGTTTCAAGCCGGCAAAACGCGCCTCGTCCGGCTCTTCCCACTCAATAAAGAACGGCAGCGGCAAAGAAGACGATACCGGCTGATCGATAAAGAGCAAGCGCCAGCGGATGGTTTCGCCTGTTTCAGTCAGCCGTTCGGCGTCCATTGGCCCGATCGTCCGGAATCCCCGTTCTTCAATTTGTTTTGCCAGTAGGTCCAGGTTATCCGAACGCAGGCAAACCGTGCCAAAGCCTCTCTGGTCATGGCGCAAATGCTCGACAAGCGGATGCCCGGAACGTTCTGCAACGCTTTCATCTTCAATTGTCAGCCACTCGATATAATAATCCGGCCCGTACATAAGGGCGTTTTGCGTTCCCCAGTTTTTATGGCTGCCTCCCGCAACTGCATGGAAACCTTTTTCGTTCCAAAACTGGCTGCTGGCTTCCGGACTGGTGTGGGTAAAATGGACGATGTGATCCAATTTCATTTGCAAGCACTCCTTTTCATTACTCATTGATCGCTTTCTTCTATTAAATATAATACCCTCTAGCGTTGCCAATTTGCTGTGTATATGGTCACTTTTTCCCTGTCAATTCTGATTTTTCCGCAAAATGGGTGGTTTTTAGGCATCATTTTCGATACGCTAGGGTATAGGAAAAGATAATTACCATATTTCAAAGGAGGTCATCATGGATAAAAAATTATTGAAAAACCCCGTGTTTATCATATCGACAGCCGTGATCCTGCTGTTGGTAGTTGCTGGGGCATTTATGCCGATTCGTTTCGGCGATGTTGCCGGTACCTTATTTAACTTCACCACTCTTAACTTCGGTTGGTTCTACTTGCTAGCTGTCTTCATCATCACCCTTTTCCTAATCATCATCGCCATTAGCAAATATGGCAGCATCCGGCTCGGAGCCGACTCCGACCGCCCGGAATTCCCGTTCTTCACTTGGATCGGCATGCTGTTCTCAGCCGGCTTCGGGGCCGGGCTCGTCTTCTGGGGCGTAGCGGAACCGATGAGCCATTTCTTTACAACACCGTTCGGCACGGAAGGACAGACAGAAGAAGCAGCGCGCATTGCGATGGGCTATTCTTTCTTCCACTGGGGCGTCAGCCAATGGTCCGTCTTTGCCATCGTCGGCTTGGTTATCGGCTTCTTGCAGTTCAGACGCAAAAAGCCCGGCCTGGTCTCGACAGCACTTGAACCGGTCTTAGGTTCAAAGCCAGTGGTCAAGCATACGATTGACTCGCTCGCAGTCATTGCAACTGTCATGGGAATCGCGACTTCACTCGGTCTTGGGGTCTTGCAGATGAACGGCGGCTTGAACGCCGTATTCGGCATCGACAATGCATTTCCGATCCAGTTGGCGATCATCGGCGTCATGTTCGCTGCCTATACCCTATCTTCTTCTACAGGCCTTCATAAAGGAATTGCCTACTTAAGTAATTTGAACTTAGGCTTGGCACTCGTCCTGATGGTCTTCGTCTTCTTTGCGGGACCGACTGTCTTTATCATGGACACATTCACGCTCGCAATCGGCGATTATATCACCAATTTTGTTCAGTATAGCCTGCGCATGGAACCCTATACCGGCGGAGAGTGGGTACTTGGATGGACCATCTTCTACTGGGCTTGGGCCACCGCCTGGTCTCCATTTGTCGGAGCGTTCGTTGCACGGGTTTCACGCGGGCGCACTATCCGCGAATTCGTCTTCGGCGTACTGGTCATCCCGCCAGCTATCGCTTGTGTATGGATCGCCGTTTTCGGCGGTACAGCTTTATGGTATGACTTGAACGAACAATCGGGCATCGCGGAAGCGGTCAATGTGGATCTAACTTCTGCCTTGTTCCAAACCTTCGATGTTCTGCCGCTGTCGACTATCATGTCCGTATTGGCGATTTTGCTGATCTTCACCTTCCTGGTGACGTCAGCTGACTCCGCTACATACATCTTAGCGACCATGACCAGCTTCGGCAGCTTGAACCCGCCGACTTTATTCAAAGTCATCTGGGGTGTTTTGATGTCTGCTATCGCAGCTGTCTTGCTTTACGCTGGCGGGCTTAGCGCCTTGCAGACCGCTTCACTCATATCGGCCTTACCGTTTACGGTGCTCTTGCTCTTGATGCTTTGGTCCTTTACCAAAATCATTCGTGGAGAGTCGCCGCCGATACGTAAATCCGAATTGCGCCGCTTTAGACGCTTGGAACGCGAAGCGCGTAAACAACAGAATAAGTAAGCGCAGCATCAACAATGCCTTAAAAGCTCTAGATTTTGAGCTTTTAAGGTATTTTTTTATGGAACGGGCTGACGTCGCCTTTGCTTGTACATAAAAAAACTGATTATTGAATCAATAGTTCTTTACTTTTTTCGCTGAGGAGTTATAATTAAAATAAAGGGAATGTTTGTTCGCATTTTATAAAATAATAGAAAGGAGTATTATCCATGACTGTCAACGTCTACATGATTTTCAACGGAAATTGTGAAGAAGCGGTAGCCTATTACGCAAAAATATTCGGGACAGAACCGGACGGGCTTTCACGTTTCGGGGACATGGCTTCTGAACCTGGTCAAGACATGCCCGAAGAGATGAAATCCCGGATTATGCATGCAAGTTTGGACATCCACGGAAGTGCTGTCATGTTTTCAGATGCCATGTCAGATGCCCCGATTACAATTGGCCAGAACATCAACGTAACGGTAATATCGGATGACTTAAATAAAATGACGGAGGAATTCAAGCTATTCGCGCAGGACGGAAAAGTGCAAATGGAATTACAGGAAACATTCTGGAGCCTTGCATACGGCATAGTAGAAGATAAATACGGCGTTGTCTGGATGTTCAACCATGACGACGGCCGGCAATGAACAGGCAAACCTTTTTTTTGCAGCTAGGCAGCATGAAATAAAAAATAGGCTATCCTCTCAATGAGAGGATAGCCTATTGTCATGAATTATTTTTTGTCTTCTTCGATCAAACGAACGGTTTCATCGAATTCTGCATCGATTTCAGCATTTGGCTTATAAGTCATCAAGCTGACAACCCAAGTTGCCAACCAGCTAAGAATAAAGCCAGGAATGATTTCGTAGACGCTTCCGATGAAGTTCGTCAGGTCAGTTGCGCCTGGATCTTCGGGAACTGTCCCTACAAGATCCCAGATGATGACAGTGACAGCACCGACGATCATTCCGGCAAGCGCACCTTTAGCAGTAAGCTTGCGCCAGAATAGCGAAAGCAAAATGATCGGGCCGAAAGCGGCGCCGAACCCTGCCCATGCGTAAGCGACCAATCCCAGGATGGTATTGTTCTGCTCCCACGCAAGCGCTGCTGCGATAACGGCGATAGCTGCTACGGCAATACGGCCGAGCGTAACATAGCCTTTAGCGCTTGATTCTTTTTTGAAGGCAATTTTATACAAGTCTTCGATCAAAGCCGACGAGCTGACGAGCAATTGAGACGAAATCGTACTCATGATTGCTGCCAGAACCGCCGCCAAGACAAAACCTGCAACTAAAGGATGGAACAGTACTTGGCTCATGTCCAAGAACACCGCTTCCGGGTCCACGAGCGTGGATTCAGGGTTTTGCTGGAAATACGCAATCCCGACCAAAGCCGTACCTGTAGCACCGATCAGGCTCAAGATCATCCAGCCCATGCCGATGCGGCGGGCAGTACGAACTTCCTTCAACGTTTTAATGGCCATAAAACGGACGATGATATGCGGCTGGCCGAAGTACCCAAGGCCCCACGCTGCGGCAGAAATGACGCCGATTGTGGAAGCTCCTGAAACTAAGCTCAACATGTTCGGGTCGACTTCCCGGATGCTCGCTGCCGTTTCACCGAATCCGCCGGTGACGAAAATCCCGACAACCGGCACTGCGATAAGCGACAGGAACATCATGATACCCTGCACAAAGTCCGTATAGCTGACGGCGAGAAATCCGCCGAATAAAGTATATGCGACAACTACCACCGAACCGATAACAAGGCCCAGATGGTAATCCATTCCGAATGAGCTCTGGAAGAATAAGCCAGAAGCTACCATTCCGGATGAAACGTAGAATGTGAAGAAAATCAAAATGATAATACCAGCGACAATCCGCAAGAGGCGCGAGCTGTCTTTTAAACGATTTTCTAAGAAGCTAGGAATGGTGATGGAATCACTGGTGACAAATGAGTAGATCCGCAGACGAGGCGCAACAAAGAACCAGTTCAGGAATGCACCGATTGTTAATCCGATGGCAATCCATACTTCTACTAGACCTCCAACGTAAATTGCTCCAGGCAGTCCGAGCAATAGCCATCCGGACATGTCGGATGCGCCGGCGCTGAGAGCCGCAACGGATGGGCCGAGTCCCCTTCCCCCGAGCATGTAATCGGATAAGTCGGCTGTCTTCTTATACGCATACCAGCCAATGAATAGCATAGCCGCGAGGTACACGAGTAAGGCTATGATTTGATAAGTTGTATCTGTCATGACATCTCCTCCTTTATTAAACACTTTAACATAATGAGCTTATATGAAAAGGGGGCTTTGCGTTTTATTTCCTATTTAAATGGGCATAGAGAGGCAAGGAGGCGATAAATATGCCATGGAATAAGAATGATTACCCGGATTCTTTCAAAAATTTGGATGAAGATGTTCGCAACAAAGCGATTGAGATCGCCAATGCACTGTTGCGCGATGGCTATGAAGAAGGACGCGCAATTCCGATTGCTTTGGACCAGGCGCGTGATACCGTTCAAGGGGACAGTGACGCGCCGGTGTACGAAATCCGCAAGCATTCTGAAGGCTGGCAGCTGAAGAAGAAAGACAGCAAAAAAGCGATTCTTATCGAGGAAACCAAGGATGATTTAATGGGTGAGGCGAAGCGTTACGTCAACCGCAATAACGGGGAGCTTCATGTTTACGGAGAAGATGACTCGCTCCAGGAAAAATTATACGATTAAAAACAAAAACAGCAGGACCGGAAAAGCTGCCGCTTTTTCGATCCTGCTGTTTTGTCGTTCAGCTTTTTTCACGGTAGCGGGCAATGGCTTCAATTCTATTGCTCGCTTCGAGTTTATCCAGAATCGTAGAAATGTAATTGCGTACGGTGCCTGTTGTAATGAACAGCTCTTTGGCGATTTCTTTCGTGCTGCGCCCTTCTGTGATCAGTTCCATTACTTGCCGCTCCCGTTCAGTCAACGGATTGCTGCCCGCATAGGCGAGATCGACCAGTTCCGGCGCATAGATCCGGCGGCCATCCATGATGGTGCGAATCGATGTTCCCAGTTCTTCGCTTGGGCTGTCTTTTAAAAGATAGCCACTGACCCCTGCTTTTCGTGCCCGCTCGAAATAACCTGACCGTGCGAAAGTTGTCAGGATAATGGTTTTGCACGGGTGGTCTTTCAAGGCTTCTGCCGCATCCAAGCCGCTCTTGACCGGCATTTCAATGTCCATGATGCAGACGTCGGGATTCAGCTCCTCGACCAACCGGATTGCTTCCTCCCCGTTCGACGCCATGCCGACTACTTCCAAGTCATCTTCCAGATCCAGTAACGACCCGAGCGCACCAAGCATCATGCGCTGGTCTTCCGCCAGTACAATTCGAATCATGAATTTCTCCCCTCCACATCTTGATAAAGAATGACATTCGGCACCCGGATGTTCAAAGTCGTGCCGTCCATTACTTCGACATCCACTTGCCCATTGACGAAGTCTAGCCGTTCCCGCATGCCCGTGAGCCCGTTGCCCTGGACTAGCGGGTTGCCTTCAGGAAATCCGACGCCGTCGTCTTGCACTTGCACGAGGATTTCGTTCGGCGTCTGCTTGATCAACACCGTGCAACGGGAAGCTGCACTATGTTTCACGACGTTGGTGACTGCTTCCTTCAAGCACATGCTCAGCACATGTTCCATTAACAGCGGCGTATTGTTGAGTTTGGCGTTGCCATAGAAAACGAAATCCATGTCCGCAGCCCGCAGAATTTGTTGGATGCGCACCAACTCATCTTCGAGTTTCGTGCCGCGCATATCCGTCACCAGTTCACGCACTTCCTTCAAAGCTGTGCGCGCAGTTTGGCGGACGTCTTGAATTTCAGCGGCAGCGCGTTCCGGGTCTTTATTGAGTAGTTTCCCCGCCAAGTCACTTTTCAAGCCAATTAATGACAATTTTTGGCCGAGCGTATCGTGAAGATCACGGGCTATCCGTTCCCGCTCCTCGATCAGTACCAGCTGCGAAATCCGTTTATTGGCGTCTTCCAGTGCCCCTTCAAGCTTCTCGCGTTTATGTCGGTTATAGGTATTGAACGGCAACAGGATGACGCCGAGAACACTCAAGATAATGAATGGCAATTGTGTCATATACAAATTGAAGTCCATAATCATGCCATAAATGATGGCGGCGATTGTGGTCCCGATATGCAGGCCGTAAATGATGAAAAACCCGACCTTGCTGCGGATATTGCCAATGAAGAACGCCAGAAAAATCGCCAGGTAAACGTATCCGAATAAAAAGATCATCGCGACATTGATGATCATCTCGACGCTTACCCATAAGTACACGAGAAACGAATGTGAACTAAATGACAAGCGGTAAGCAATGAAAAACGCCACCAACAGGATGATGCCTGCTGCGATTTCAGTCGGAGAAGATGACCGGAAAATGAAAAAGAACGGCAAAATGCAAAAAATTGTCCATGCATAGATGCTCAACCATGTATTACGGGGAAAAATTTGATACCAGTTTTGCATAACTGCCTCCTAAAGTTTCTTTGCTCTCATCATACCAAAGCTCATGGACAAAGAGAAAACCTGTGCAGTTTACCCGCCGCAAACAAGCTTTTCCACAAAGAAAAAACTGTTCTTGCCTCTAGGTTGAGGCAAGAACAGTTCCACTTTATTGCTGTGCTGTCCGGGAATCGCCAAGCAAATGCTTGATGGCGCCGAATGTGACGAATCTCTTGTTCTCTTCATCATACACTTTGTATTTCAAGGATTGGAAACTTGTTTTCAAATTGACTGTCGTCGCTTTTTGAAGCGGCGGCGTGGAAACATGCGCTTTTTCCAAATTGTAGTTCGGAACGCGCGGGCTCAAGTGATGGACGTGGTGGAAACCGATGTTGCCAGTCACCCATTGCAGTACTTTCGGCAATTCATAATACGAGCTGCCTTCGATTGCCGCTTTCACGTAATCCCATTCGCTTTCGTCCTCGAAATAAGAATCTTCGAACGTGTGCTGAATGTAGAACAACCAAATGCCCAGTGCCCCGGCAGTGAACATGATCGTACCTTGGATCAACACAAACGCCTGCCAGCCGATCGCCAAAATCATGACGGTATAAAGAACGACCAATGCAGCATTGATGAAGTACGTATTGTTGCGTTCTTTCTTGCGTGCATCTTTACGGTTGAAACGGCTTGAGATCAATACGAGGAATAACGGCCCTAACCCGAACATTACGAGAGGGTTGCGGTACATGCGATACTTGAAGCGTTCCCATTTGGAAGCCTCTACATATTCGTCGATCGTCATGACCCAGATATCGCCGACTCCGCGCTTGTCGAGGTTACCGCTCGATGCGTGGTGGATGGCGTGCTCGCGTTTCCATTTTTCATAAGCAAAAAGTGTCAATATGCCGGTAGTCGTCCCGACAATCGCGTTCGCTTTTTTGTTTTTGAAGAACGATCCGTGCGTGCAGTCATGGAAAATGATGAACATGCGGACGACAAATCCAGCTGCGATAACGGAAATCCCTACTGTTAGCCAAACGGAAACATCCAGTGCGAGATAAGCCAAAAACCAGAGAATGAAAAATGGGGGTATGGTATTAATCATTTGTTGAACACTTGCTTTAACATCTGCTTTTTCAAAAGGGGCGACAAACTTACGTAATTGCGCTGTCTTTTCTTTGCTCATATCTTGTCTTCCTCCTAGAATGGGCGTGCCCATCGGTGTACTTGTTAACTATCATATTACGCCCCTGCCGCCTTGTTCATAAGACATAAACGTCTGTTTCTGGGCATGACACCTGTCATGGTTTTCGTCTTTTCCATAACTTTCTAAAATCAAGAAAAACGTGTATACTGAAATATATGCAGAATAATCTGAATAGAGGTGAACACTATGACAGGACTGGTAGCTGTCATCATGATCTTTTCCATTCCCCTCGTCGCTATCTGGACGGACTATTTGACCAAAAAGAAGAAAATGCACCAGCGTGCACTGGAGACGGAAGTGGAACTCGAAAAGCTCAAGCATGACAATTACGTCATCGAAACACAGAAGCTGCGCCTGGAACTCGAGCAGATGAAACTCGACGATGCCCTGAAGCACCAACCGCTCATAGCCGAACGGCAAAAAGACGCGTCTGCATAGACGCGTCTTTTTTTGTGCAACTTTCGAGATACTCAGACGAAAACTTGCTCTTCTATTTTCTTTAAACCATAGAAATAGCCGCGGCGGTCCATTAATTCCTGGTAATTGCCTTGTTCGATCAAGCGGCCATTTTCTAAAACCAGGATACGGTCCATGCTTTCAAGCCCCGATAAATCGTGGCTGATGATGACGAAAGTGTCCTGTGGGTGATGGGTGAACAGCTCACTGTAGATGGATTGGGCCGTTACGCCATCGACTGATGAAAACGGTTCGTCCAATAGCCATAGCCGTTCGCCTTTCAAGAACGCCCGGGCCATCGCAAGACGCTGCTTTTCACCGCCTGATAAATTGCGTCCCTTTTCGTAAACCGGCGCCGACAGCTCCAAATGCTCTAGCCGTACGAGTTCGAGTGCTTCGCGCAATTGTTCTGCGTCTGCCTGCTCATTCGCAATGCGCAAATTGCTTTCGATCGTCCCTGAAAAGAAATGGTTCTCCTGAAGCACAATGTTCATGCGTTCCCATACATTTTCGGGGCGCATGCCGCTAAGCGCTTCATTTCCGAAACGGATTTCTCCCTCCACGGGTATCGCTACTTTCAGCAATAACTGCAATAAAGTTGACTTGCCCGAACCGCTCGGGCCGACAATCGCTGTTTTGGACCCTTGCGGCAACCGGAAACTGACTTCATCGAGCGACAAGCGGCTGTCATCCGGATAGCGGTAGCTTAACTGATCTACCCGGATATCCACGGGCCCCTCAGGCATCGCCCCTGTGCTATTGTCCGGTTCTTCGTCCACTACTTCTTCAAGCCTGCGCGCAGCGATTCGGCTTTCTTCATAATACGCCGGAAGCGCTGCAAGCGGGCCGACATTCTCAAATGCGCCGAGCGACACCATGACAAGCATCGCCAAATACAAACCGGACAATTCCCCGGTGGACACAAAATATGCCCCAGTCGCCAAAACGAAAAACGAAGCCAGGAAAGCCACGAGCGCATTCACGGACTGAACCCGGTTTTCTTCAAGCCCTTCGTTTTGCTGGGCCTGTTCATAACGGTTTGCTGCATCCTGCAATTCCGCGCTTTTTTGATCGAGCGCCAAATGGATTTTCAAATCCTTGAACCCGTAAAGAAATTCCGCCGACGCTGCCGCGAACTCTCCGCGGGTTTCTCCTGTCGCATGCGTTTTCTTCCGTCTCCGTAGAGCGAAGAACGCCGGCAGGATGACGACCACAAAAATTGCACCCGCCAAAACCACTAAGGCCATAGGCAACGAATAAAACGACGTGAAGAACACCGTGGCCACCAAGACCATGCCGACGACAATCGGCGGATACAATACGCGCAGCAGGAAGTTCTGCAAACTTTCCACGTCGCCGACGATACGCGACAGCAGATCACCGCTCTGATGACGCTGGAAAATACCCGGCGCGAGCGGTGCCAGCCGCTCAAAAAAACTGCCGCGCAAATGGCCGAGCATCGTAAATGTTGCGCGGTGTGAAAACAGCCGTTCCGCATAGCGGGTAATGGCGGCTGCAAAGCCGAATAACTTGAGTGACGCTGCCATGACGACCAAAGTCGTCATTTGGGCAGTCAAAGCCGCCTTGGAAATCAAATAGCCGCTTGCTCCAAGAAGCGCAACACCGGCAAGCCCTGCCAGAAAGCCGAACACTACGGCAAGGGCGACGTCGCGTTTTTCTTTCAGCGTCAGCCAAAAAACCGTTTTTAATTCACCCATGCCTGTTTGCCTCCTTGCTGCGCCTCAATCATGGAGCGGTACGGGCTGAAATTGTCCATCAGCTCTTCGTGCGTACCGATGGCTTCCACCCTTCCTGCGTCCAAGACGATAATGCGCGATGCGTTGCGGATCGTGTGCAGACGGTGTGCAATCGTGATGACGGTAGCTTCTTTCGACAGCTCTTCGATGGCTTTTTGCAGCACTTGCTCTGTATGAAGGTCGAGCCCTGCAGTCGGTTCATCAAAAAACAATAACGACGGCTTCTTGAGAAATGCACGCGCTAATACGAGCCGCTGCTTTTCACCGCCGGACAATCCGCGCCCCGCTTCACCGATCACCGTTTCGAATCCTTGTGGAAACGATTCAACCAATTCCAAAATGCCCGCTTTTTGTGCCGCCGCAGTCAGTTCTTGCTGCGCCACAGCCCGGTTCGCACCGAGTTCGATATTTTCTTTAATAGTCCCCGCAAATAAATAGGGATCTTGCGTAATATAGCTCAATTGCCCGAACCATTCATCTTCGCTCACTTGTTCTTGCGGGAGTCCATTAATCAGCAATCTCCCGCTTGTGGCCGGCAATAATCCAGCCATGACATTCATTAAGGTGCTTTTTCCGGAGCCGCTTGCCCCGACCAGCGCGGTAGACGTCCCCGGTTCCAGCTTGAAACTTGCCGGTTCGAGGTGAAATCCTTCTCCGTACTGGAAGCTCAGTTGCTCCAGAGCCAAATCAATCGGTGCATCGACTGGGGATTCACCCCACACGACCGGCTGATGGCTTTTTGCCAATTCTTCTGTCAGCAACTCAGCAGATGCCGCACTGCCTCTCGCCGTATGAAAAGCGCTGCCAAACTCCTTCAATAAATTAAAGAAATCCGGCACGAGCAGCATCACGAGGAAAGCCGGGAAAAAGGTGATGCTGTCAAAGACCACGAGGCGCAAACCGATTTCGAGCGCCACAATCCCGATACTCAGCATGGAGATGTATTCGAGCGTCAAAGAAGACAAGAAAGCTGATTTCAAGACGTCCATCGTCGAATCGCGGAACTTCAAGCTATTGTCTCGAATCGTATCGCTCTGCCGCTTCGCCTGCCCGAATAAACGCAATGTCGTCAACCCTTGCAGCACATCGAGGAATGCGCCTGAAAACCCCGCCAATTGCTCGACTTTTTCATCCGCTTTCTGCTTCGTTCTCTTGCCGACAATCGCCATAAATAAAGGAATGAATGGCGCTGTGATTAAGATGATCAGCCCAGTTGTCCAGTTCAGGTAAAAAATCACCCCGAGCAGCATCAGCGGGATTGTATAACTTTGGATCATCTGCGGAATATATTTGCTGAAATAACCGTCGGTGTCATCGACTGCTTCGAGCAACAAGCCGACTTTCCGGCCCGACTGCCCAGCAATCGACCCCTGCAACGGATTTTCTTTATACGAAGCGATCAATTCCTGCCGTAAACGGCGTCTTGCTTCCATAGACAAGGTGACACCGAGCCGGCCGATCGCATAACTTGCTACAGCCCGCAGTATAATGACTGCCAGCAACGCAGCCAATAAGGGCAGCACTTCTTGAAAAGAAGCGGATTTCAGAAATACTGAATCTGCTACCCATACAAAGAACAAAGCCTGCCCGATCATCGCGAGCCCCTTTGCCAATGAGGCTAGAAACAACAACCGTATATGATTGCTCTGGCTGTAGGCCATTTGTTTCAAACTTCCCATTCCCATCGTCCTTTCTTTCACTTATCTCTATTATAAAGGAGCATTAGAAAGATTCCTTTGGGGACGCACGCACGGAAAGCCATTTCCCGGGAAATTGTTACAAAACGGTTCACATTTCACGAAGAAAAGCCACGCAGCAAGGCTGCGTGGCTGAGATATCAAGTATTCGCTCAATTTTACGGCTTTCTCCCGGTGCTTGGAAAAATGACAGCCTGTAACCACAAGGCATCATCTTCAATCTTCCTCTTCAACGAGGTGTCCATGCATTCCTGGCACTCTGCCGTCAGCTTCTGAAGTTCATATTCAAAGACTGCTTCTTCCTCTTTCGTGATCATGGCATAAACATCACCTTTCGACACTAACGCGAGGATTGCGCACGTGATTCATTACCTAACACTTTACCCGATAACTGAGACATTATTCTTCTTTTTTATAAATGGCATCATTATTTTATTTAAACGAACAATAATAGCACCGAGTAAATGGACAGGCCTATTACAAAAGCCCCTAAACTGCTTTCCCGCTCCTCCGGCAGTTCTTCTTTCAGCACGTTTAAAATAACGCCGCCCGCAATCAAGGCCATGAGAAACGCAATGATCAATTCGTGCACTTCCGTCAGCCAGCCGATGACCCAGCCGGCCGCAATGGCTGCAGCGAGAAGCCATCTGCCATATCGGTCATATTCGCCTTGATGCGCTTCCCGAAGGCCCTTGTCATTGGTGATGAAATGGACGCCAAGCGCAATGAAGAATAGGGTCATCCCTACTACACCTTCGTACTCTTCACGCATCATCAAATAACCGATGACCCCATTGTACACGGCGAAGGAACCGATATGGATCCAGAATACGCCTGATGAAGACTTGCCTTCCGCTGTCCGGCGCTTCGAATTTTTCACCATTTGCTCCAAGCCGTAAAAAAGGACCAGCCCGGCCATCGCAGCTAAGTAAATATGATTGCTCAGGAAACCTTCACCCGGAGCGCCGAACTCCTCATGGACCTCTTCCTGGAATTCACCCAGTTCAGGCAATAAGTGCAAAAATACGTAGGCAACGGAAACGCCGCCTGCAATTGATAAGAACCGGCTGCGCGGCACGGCTTTTAGGAAATTCATGTTTTTTGAAAATAAATGGATAACGACAAATCCCATTACAAACAGCAAGCTAAGCCATTCCAAACTACCCCTCCTCGACTAAAAAAGCAGACGGGCGCATTCGCCCATCTGCCAGCATTCGCCTTTTAGGCATGTAGTTTTCAGTTACCCGTTCAAGCCATTTTTAACCCATCCAGCGACTTGTACCGTACGTTTTGCTTGGTGCGCTACAGCACCTTGCACGTCTTCAAGCATATTGCCATCCTGGTCGACCGTGACGCTTGTTCCGTAAGGGTTGCCGCCTGCCTTGAACAACACTTCATCTGTGTAGCCAGGCGCTGCAATAATCGCACCCCAATGATGCATCGTCGTATAGACCGCCAGTACAGTCGATTCTTGTCCCCCGTGAGGATTTTGCGCAGAAGACATGGCGCTCACCACTTTGTTCACCAATTTGCCTTGCGCCCATAAGCCGCCGGTTGTATCAAGGTATTGCTGTACTTGGGAAGATACGTGGCCAAAGCGCGTTGGCACGCTGAAAATAATGGCGTCTGCCCACTCGAGTAAATCGTTGTCAGCTTCTGGCACATCTTGCGTCGCCTCGTAATGCTCTTTCCAAGCCGGGTTCGATTCAATTGCCCCCATCGGCGCATTTTCTTTCACTTTTGCGATCTTCACTTGTGCTCCTGATTCTTTTGCTGCCGCTTCTGCCCATTGCGCCATCTGATAATTGGTTCCTGTCGAGCTGTAATAAATGATTGCTAAGTTTACATTACTCATGTCATAACCTCTCCTTTATCGTTTTGCTCCGTGGCTTGCACGAATTATCCTATATTCAAGATAACTTCTTTTACTTGTGTGCCCTAAATGGAAAGATACTAAACTTTCTTTTCTGAATATCCATGATTATTTGTAAATCAACAACTGGGGGTTCCAATCAACAAAAACCAGATGAAGGAGGTCCTTCATCTGGCGGTGGTTCGATTAGTTAACGTTCTCAGCGATTTCTTCCGACATTTCACGCAGCTTGAATTTTTGGATTTTCCCGGAAGCGGTCATCGGGTATTCTTCAATGAATTCAATATAGCGCGGAATTTTATGATGGGCGATTTTGCCTGTGCAATAAGTGCGCAGTTCATCCGCACTGAGCGTCTCGTCTCCCTTTAGAATAACCCAGGCCATCAATTCTTCTCCGTATTTTGGGTCCGGCACGCCGACAACTTGGACGTCTTGGACCGACGGGTGCTGATAGAGGAATTCCTCGATTTCACGCGGATAGATATTCTCTCCGCCACGGATGACCATGTCCTTGATGCGTCCAGTGATGGAGATATAGCCGTCTTCGTCTTCTACTGCGATATCTCCGGTATGCAGCCAGCCGTCAGGGTCGATCGCTTCTTTAGTCGCCTCTTCGTTTTTGTAATAGCCTTTCATGATCAAATAGCCTCTCGTGCACAATTCGCCCGGCATGCCTTTTACGACTTGTTCGCCGGTCGCCGGGTCGATGATTTTCACTTCGACGTCGTCATGCGGCTTGCCGACCGTCGCGACGCGTTTTTCGATGGCATCGTCTTTGCCGGTTTGCGTGATGACGGGGGAGGATTCGGTCTGGCCGTAGGCGATGGTGATTTCGCTTGCACCCATATTGCTGATGACTTTCTTCATTACTTCGATCGGGCAAGTGGAGCCTGCCATGATGCCCGTGCGTAATGTCGAAGTATCGAACGAGTCGAAATCGGGATGGTTGAGTTCGGCAATGAACATCGTCGGCACCCCGTGAAGCGCGGTGCATTTCTCGTCCTGCACCATCTGCAGGACGCGCTTCGGCTCGAACTGTTCCGCGATGACCATGGTCGTCGCGTGCGTCACTGCTGCGAGCGTCCCAAGCACACAGCCAAAGCAATGGAAAAACGGCACCGGGATGCACAGGCGGTCGGTTTCACCCAAGTTCATCATATCGCCGACGAGGCGCCCGTTGTTGACGACGTTGCGATGCGTCAGCATGACGCCTTTCGGGAATCCGGTCGTCCCGGATGTGTATTGGATATTGATGACGTCATTCGGTTCCATCGAACGGAAGCGTTGTTCGAGCTGTTCATCCGCTACCTTTTCCGCGAATGCTTCAAATTCACTCCATGTGTAGATGCCCGGATAGCTGTTTTCGCTCATGACAATGACGCGTTTCAGATGCGGCAGCTTAGGCGAGTCGAGCTGTCCTTTTTCTGCATGTTCCAGCTCTGGGCATACTTGATTCAACACTTCGATATAATCTGTGCCCTTGAATTCTTCCCCCAGAATCAAGGTCGTGGAATCCGATTGCTTCAGCAGATACTCCAGTTCGTTTGCCTGGTAACTCGTGTTGACGGTGACCAGGACACCGCCCATCTTGCCTGTGGCATATTGGCTAAGCAGCCATTCACGCTTGTTATCGGACCAAATGGCGATATGTTCGCCTTTTTCGATGCCGAGCCCTATGAACGCTTTCGCTAGCGTATCGGTCTCCTGGTCAAATTCGGCATAGGTTTTGCGGATGCCGCGTTCTGGATAGACATACGCTTCCGTCTGTGGAAACTTTTTCGCCTGCTCCCGTACGATTTCCCCTACTGTTTGATCGAGAATTGCCATTTCTTTGTCCCCCTTGTTGAAAACGGTTTCATCTATTTTATTATCGCAAAATTCCAAATAAAAGGAAAGCGCCTTTTCCAGCTTGTGAAGTCGCCCCAGGCTGCCAGCCGTGCTAAAATGAGGCTATCATAAAGACGGAAGGGATTTTCCATGGAACTTCAAACTATGCACGCTCAACTTGCAGAAAAACTGCACAGCCACGCACTCGTCACGGCCACCATCAGTCAGCCGCGCCAAAAATCGAACGACTTGAAACGCATCAAATTAAAACCGGTCGAACTGAAAGAAGGCTACCGCATCCAGTTCGAATATCAATATGAACAGATCTTGAAACACCAAAACCTGACAGTCGAACAGGCAGCTGCAGAGCTCGAACAATTATTCGCAGACTTCCGCCAAGCCCTGTTCCAATTCACCGATGAAAAAGTCCAGATCCAATTAACCAAGAAATTCAAAGTGAGCTATAAATCCGAAGCGGACGTACGCGCTGCTGCCGATTTGTCCCACAACCGCAAGAAAGATTATCTGCTAGAGGACGGCAAACCTTATCCGTTTCTTGTGCGCCTCGGCGTCCAGTCGCCAGACGGCAAAGTCAAGAAACAGAAATACGATAAATTCCGCCAGATCAACCGCTTCATCGAATTCATCGACGATGCGCTTGAGCATTTGCCGAAAGACCGCCCAATCCGCATACTCGATTTCGGCTCCGGTAAATCTTACCTGACTTTTGCGTTGTATCATTATTTGCGCATCGAAAAAGGCCTCGATTTGCGTGTGACCGGACTGGACCTGAAAAAAAGCGTCATCGAGGAATGCCAGAACATCGCCCGTGACCTCGACTATCAGCAGCTGGAATTCCTCGTTGGCGATATCAACGACTACGACCAAGACACCGCAGTCGATATGGTCGTTACGCTTCACGCCTGCGATGTGGCAACGGATATGGCGCTTGCCCGCGCCGTCAAATGGAACGCCGGCGTCATCTTGAGCGTGCCGTGCTGCCAACACGAGCTCAATAGCCAAATCCAATCGTCGCCGCTTGATGTCATGCTGCAGCACGGTTTGATCAAAGAACGCTTCAGTGCGCTCGCGACCGATTCGATCCGTGCGGAACTGCTTTCTTTGGTCGGCTATGAAACCCAATTGATGGAATTCATCGATATGGAGCACACGCCGAAAAATATTTTGATCCGCGCTTATCGCACGAATAAAAAACCGGCAGCCGGCCAACTGGAACGCTACCGGGAATTCACCAAATTGTTGAACGCCAAGCCGTTTCTAGAAAACGAATTGAAGGAGCTCCTATGAAACGAAAAAATTTAGTCAACGGCATGATCCTTGCTTTCTCAGTCATCTTTATCCGCTTTATCGACGTCCGCGTCTACGATATGCCGCTCATATTGACTTTAGTCCTTTTGATGGTGCTGATTTACGGGGGCATTCGCCTCGTCGAACGCTTCCCGGCACTCGATGAACCCGTCAGCAAACGAACATCGCTGATTACCAACACTTTGGTCATTGTCACCATCTTCCTGGCATTCTTCGTGCTTGGGCTCTAACTTCAGATGTGTGCGGAAGGAATCAATGCTCAGCATTGGTTTCTTTTTTTGTGAGAATAAATTTGCTTGTGGAATTGTTGCTGATGTTGATTTGAGCTTCATCTACTAGTCGCCGCCCTGCTTTGGGTTGGCCTCTCACAGCAAGCCAGGAAGAACACCTGTCTCACTGCGTCGGCTCACCCTTGGCGCTGGGCAGCTTAGATATTTCGTTTAGTGTAGCCTGTTCAAATAGCTCTACTTCTTTAGTTAGTTGCCGGCTAGCGGGGGAATCGCTTCCTGGTTTGAACGTATATGAGGATAGCGAGGGGTTGCGTGTCGAAGTGTTTCTGCATTTCGATTCGGGCTTCATCTACTAGTCGCCGCCCTGCTTTGGGTTGGCCTTTGGCAATAAGCCAATGGATTGGCGAAAGGAAGTTGAGCCGATTCATTGGCGACGCATCTGCTTGCAGATGTGGGAGCAAGGGGTTCGACCTGATGCTTGAATAAAACTTTTATCTTATTGCGTCGGCTCACTCCTTTACGCTTGGCGGCTGAGAGATTTCTTTGATCAGGGTTTGTTTAATTAGAACTGCTTCTGTACGAGTTGCCGGCTAGCGGGGGAATCGCTTCCTGGTTTGAGCGTATATGAGGATAGCGAGGGGTTGCGTGTCGAAGTGTTTCTGCATTTCGATTCGGGCTTCATCTACTAGTCGCCGCCCTGCTTTGGGTTGGCCTCTTGCAATAAGCCAGGAAAAACACCTGTCTTATTGCGTCGGCTCACCCTTGGCGCCGGGCGGCTGAGAGATTTCATTGGATAATGCTAGTTTACATAGCTTTCTTTTTGCATTAAGTTGCCGGCTAGCGGGGGAATCGCTTTCTGGGAGGCAGCAACTGAGACATAGATGCTTATTGACGGATTCAAACGGACAATTGTAGCTCCTCTATCCAAGGAGACAAAAACTATCAGGTCTGACACACTTCCACTATCTATATTGAATAAATCGAAGAGATTGTTCACCACTATAAAACTAGAGACGAAGTGGAAGGGGCCGACTCCGGGAGGAGCAGCGTAGCGACGAGACAATTGAGACCCTGCAAACGAATAAGCGAAAGATATTGAGCAGATTCGTTTGCGAAGCTCGAACATCGTGAGAGTTGAGCAGGAGGTTTTTGCGTAGCGACGAAGCGGCTCAATGCGAGCCCTCCGGAAAGCGTGCCCCTGCAACGCAGTCGTAAGCGGAAGCTTTTCCGCTCCCCTGCTCCGAACCTCGTTCCAACGCGCAGTTATTATCGCCGACTATTTTTCACACAAAAAAGCCGCTTCTTTTTCAAGAAGCGGCTTTCATGCATTCAAGGCGTGTTGTCATTCGGCTTTTCATCCGCCTGTTCTTCGACGACTGACTCAATATAGGTCTTCACCGGCTCCAGCGTCAGTTCCAAGTGGCTGGTCTTCAGATTCTTCGCCAAATAATCGAGCTGGTGGTCTTCTACCGCATCCGACTGCAGATTGAGCACATCATTGATATAGAGCATTCCTTCATTCGTCGCCATCGGGGAATCGACGCCGTCTTGGTTTCTTTCCTCGACCGTTTCCAAGCCATGGACCAGTCCCTGTTCTTTCAATTCGGCCATTACCGCTTTATACTTTTCTTCCCCGATGCCTTGCGACAAGCTGCGGTCGAGCTCTTGGACTTCTTCCAATGATGCACCTTTGTAATACTGGGCATAATACGCCATGAGCACTTGTTCTGTTTCCTGCAATTCATTCATAAGGCCAAACCCTCCATATATTCGTTGTTAATGGGTTTATTCCCGCTGAGGCGATAGTTAAGCCTGCCGGATTTCCAGAAAACTGAAACTTTCTGGGAAATGAATCGTTAGTACTGAAGGAAGCAAAACGGAAAGAGGTGGCTCATATGAGCAATGAGAAAATTGTTGAGATTCGCAAGCTCTCAAAGACGATCGGCAAAAAGCAGATCATTAAAAACTTGAACTTGGATCTCCATAAAGGGGAGATTACCGGGTTTCTCGGGCCGAACGGGGCAGGCAAAACGACGACAATCCGGATGATGGTCGGATTGATGAAGCCGACGCAAGGCGATATCCTGATCGGCGGCAAATCGATCCGCACCGATTTCGAGGGAAGCATCGAAAAAGTCGGCGTCATTGTCGAAAATCCGGAGATGTATAAATTTATGTCCGGCTACAAAAATTTGGTGCATTTTGCGCGTATGCATAAGGGCGTGACAAAAGCCCGCATCGACGAAGTGATCCAGCAAGTCGGCATGCAAAACCGCATCAAGGAAAAAGTCGGTTCGTATTCACTCGGCATGCGCCAGCGCCTTGGCCTTGCACAAGCACTCCTCAACAATCCGGAATTCTTGATTTTGGATGAACCGACAAACGGGCTGGATCCTGCTGGCATCCGCGAGTTCCGCATGTATTTGCGCAAAGTGGCACGTGAGAACGATGTCGCTATTTTCGTCTCCAGCCATCTATTGTCGGAGATCGAATTATTGTGCGACCGTATCGCCATTATCCAAAATGGCGAATTGATCGACATCAAAAACGTCAACGAGCACCAGCAATCCCGCTATTACATAGAAGCCAAGCCCGCTGACCAGGCGAAACAAGTGCTCGAAGAGATCGGCTTCACCGTGCACCCGCACGAAAACGGCTATCTGATTGATACAGAACCGGAGCACATCCCGGGCGCCATCAAGCTGCTCACTGCTGCAGGCGTTGATTTGTACGCTGTCCAGCCGCACCGCACGACCTTAGAAGATCAATTCCTTGAAATGACTGGAGGCGGCGAAATTGCTCAAGCTCATACAAAATGAATGGATGAAATTATGGAGTAAAAAAGCGACATGGATCATGGCTATCCTGCTGATTGTCATCTTATTGGCAAATGCCGGCATCACCAAATGGATTGAATCCACCGCTCCTGCACCAGAGATAGAGTGGCAGGAAATGGAAATGATGAACTTGGCTTCAGCCGAGGACCAATTGCAAAATCCGGACATCGGCCCTGCCCAACAAGATTATTACGAAGGCCAAGCCGCCATTGCAGAATATCGTTTGGCCAATGATGCTGCACCTTTTAAAGTCGAAAGCCTACAGCAGCAAGTGCTCGATAGCCATATGATGCTGTCGCTCGTGACGCTGTTCACGGTCATCGTTGGGGCAGGAATCGTTGCTTCCGAGTTTTCACAAGGAACGATCAAGATGTTGTTGACGCGCCCGGTTAAAAGGTGGAAAATACTGACGTCCAAATACATTACGACAATGTTGTTCGCCTTATTATTTGCCATTCTTACTTTCGTATCGATCGCTTTATTCAGCTGGATTTTCTTTGGAGTTGGAGACGGCGCATTCCTGGTATGGAATGGATCGGAAGTCGTGGAAGGCTCTTACTGGGCTGAAGCATTGAAACTATCCGTGCTCAGCTTGGCGAGTACATGGATGATCGGGACGTTCGCATTTATGCTCGGGACGGTTTTCCGCTCCAGTTCGCTTGCGATCGGCGTATCGATATTCCTTATGTTTGTCGGCGTGCAACTCGTCTTCTTATTGCAGCGCTTTGAAATCGTCAAATACTATTTGTTCACACATACCGATTTGACTCAATTCTATACAGGCTTCATGCCCATCCCAGATATCACGATGGCCATGTCGCTCATCGTTTTGACTGTCTATTTCCTGGTCTTTATGGTGATCAGTTATTGGACATTCTCCAAACGCGACGTCACTGCCTGATACACGCAAAACCCCTTGAACGCTTTACGGTTCAAGGGGTTTTTTCATTCAATATGCAATACCGACGCGGCTTTTCAGGAAGTCATCTGAATCCAATTGCTCGTAAGCGAATAATGCGGTATCGCCGGCTGTGATTTCTTTGCCGTCTTCCGGCAAGTAATTTTCTTCAAAGCGGAAATAGCCTTTCGGTTCGCCATCCGGCAAATACGTTGGGCATACAATCGTCCAGTCCAAATCACTTTGTTCCAATGATTTATAGGCTTTTTCATGTTCTTCCGCCGCAAAGGTCAACTGGCGCTTCGAATCGCCTCCCTGATAGCGGAGCAGCCCCGGGCTCAAGCGGCTGTTCAAAATACCGGCGGTCCCGATGGTGATGATGCGCCGTATGCCTTCCGCTTCCATCGCTTTCACGATTAGCGGTGTCGCATCCGATAAGGTGGTCGTGCGGTCGGTGCCGATTGCGCTAATGACGGCATCCGCCCCTTCCAGCGTCTGGCGAATGTCCTCTTCATTGCGGACATTGCCAACAATCAAGTCCAGATTTGCATGGGGTTCAAGGTCCGCTCTCCGGACCAGTGCCTTCACTTCATGACCGTCGCGAAGCGCCATGTTCAAGACGTATCCGCCGACTCTTCCGGTTGCTCCAAATAACGCGATTTTCATTACTTCTCAGCCTCCTCAATTATTCCAGGTTATTGATGAATGCAGTTCTTATTTGAATAGATACCCGCGTTTGGCCAATACATCCTTCAAATCAGGGCGATGGGGCTTGTTCAAGAAGGTCGCCATCTGTTCGCTCCATTTGGCGGTTTTTTGGTTGTTCGAGCGTGCGGCATAATAGGCCATGATCGTTTCGTCATATGCCGGCAAAATTTCTGCGTATTTCGCTTCGTCGTATTCATTTTCATGAAGCACGGCTTCTACAGGAAGCCGCGGCTTCACTTCATTGGCTTCGTTCGGCACGCCGACCGTCAAGCCGTAGACCGGGAAAACGCCTTCTGGCAAACCAACAAGCTTGCTGATTTCTTCCATATTATTGCGCACTCCGCCGATATAGCAGATGCCATAGCCTTTGGATTCAGCGGCAAGTGCCAAGTTCTGCGCAAGCAAACCGACATCCGTGACCGCGACCAGCAAGTTCTCCGCCTGATCGAACACAATATCTTCTCCTTGCAGTTTCGCAGCGTGCCCTAACCGGTTGTAGTCGGCGCACATTAAGAATACGGCTCCTGCCCCTTCCATCTGTTTCGGGTTTTTGGACAGCTCGCCGAGGCGTTTGCGCTTGTCTTCATCCGTCACCCAAACGATGGAATAAGCTTGCACGAAGTGGGACGTTGCCGCATATTGAGCCGCTTCGACCAATTCATGGACTTGCGCGCGCGTCAATGGCTGGTCTTTATAGTCGCGGACCGATGCGTGTGATTTCATTAATTCAATGACCATTATGTATCCCTCCAAAAAATCTGTTTCTCTTATCGTACCAAAAACTCCTGCCGGATACTTGCTTAAGGATTTTTGCTACAATCAAGTTACGAGGTGAAATCACTTGAAAACATTCCGCACCGTCTTTTCATTGCTGTTCTTGCTTATCCTCGGTGCATTTTTGTTCATTTGGATCGAACGGGAAATCGAAGAGCGCAACGAACGCGCTGAACGGCCGCTGCCGACCGGCCTGCACCCAATCGTCGAATCTAAACGCGACCAGCTGATCGCTCAAGCTGAAGAAGTCGGCATCGATATCCTTATCACCGATGGTTTTCGTTCTGTCGAAGAGCAAAACGAGATCCATGCCCAAGGCCGCTCGCGGGGCGGGAACGTCGTCACTTATGCAGAAGGTGGCGAGTCCTACCATAATTACGGACTGGCCATCGATTTCGCGCTGCGCCTGCCTGATGGGTCAGTCGTTTGGGACATCCAGCGAGACGGCAATGAAAACGGCCGTCCTGATTGGTTTGAAGTAGCGGATATCGCCAAAGAGCTCGGCTTCGAATGGGGCGGCGATTGGATGGGCTTCAAAGATTATCCCCATCTCCAAATGGATTTTGGCTTATCGATACGCCAGTTGCAGGATGGCTATCGCCCCGAAGATGTCATCTCCGATTAGGCCCTGTGCATGCCTGTGAATCGATTCCTATCAAAAAGCACTAAGGAATTCCTGAAGGTCACGACTAAAGAACCGGAATTGGGGTAGTATCATTATATAGAGATAGAAACATATGCCAGTATCTTATTTCTGAAGGCCAGAAATGGAAAGAGGTTGCCTGTGAAACAATTCGCCGTCGTCATTCCGGCTTATAAACCGGAAGAGCCATGCAAACTTATAATCGAAGAAGCGATATCAGCCGGCTTTTCGCGGATCATTGTCGTGAATGACGGCAGTGGTGCCGACTATGAAGGCTTTTTTGACGAGCTGGAAAAACTGCCACAAGTCACTTTATTGACCCATGCAGTCAATCAAGGAAAAGGGCGCGCGCTGAAAACCGTCTTCCATTACATCCTTAATGAACAATTGCCGATCGAAGCCATCATTACTGCGGACGCAGATGGTCAGCATCTGGTATCGGATATGGTCAGAATCGCAGATGAACTTGAAGCATCGCCGAACCATGTCGTGCTGGGGGCTCGGGATTTTTCTCAACCCAATATCCCCTTCCGCAGCCGCTTCGGCAATCGGTTCACGCGTTTATTGTTCCGCTTATCGACCGGCGCAGACTTAAGCGATACACAGACTGGCCTGCGCGGCATTCCCGTGAAATTCTTGCCAAGGCTTCTCGATGTGCTCGGCGAACGCTTTGAATATGAAATGAATATGCTCGCGGCGTTGAAAAAGAATTACATCCCGGTGTCGGAAGTGACCATTGAAACCGTTTATTTGGACGAGAATAAATCGTCCCATTTCCACCCGCTTCGTGACTCCTACCATATTTACAAGATCTTTATATTCTACGGAATCTCAGGATTGGCTTCATTTGGACTCGATATCGCCTTGTTCTGGCTGTTCGTCCAGCTGTTGCGCGACGAGTCACCGGAAACGTTCATCATCATCGCCACGGTAGCGGCGCGCATCCTGTCTTCCTTGTTCAATTACTATATCAACCGCAATAAAGTCTTTAAGCAGGGCTCCAGGCGATCCTTGCTGCGCTATTATATATTGGCTGCTTTCATCATGGGCGCTTCTGCCGCTTCTGTGCAATTCCTGTATGCAGAATGGCTCGGCCGCGGAGAAGTAATCTTGAAAGTGATGGTCGATACGGTGCTGTTCATCTTTGGTTTCGTGGCCCAGCGCGCTTGGGTTTTCCGAAAAGAATAAAGACCGCCACACCCATTTGGCGAACATAGAAAAAGAGCGGAAGCCCAGGCTTCCGCTCTTTTTTCAATGTTCCGGACGTTTGGTTTCGACCGGGTCGGTGCGCCATACTTCACCGTCTTTATATGTCATGCCTTCTGGATAGCGCAAGTCCAGAACTTCTTCCTGCGTTTCTTTCGATGGCGGCTTCGTCGCCAGTGAAACGATGATAATTGTCAAAATCGCCGCCGTGGCCCCGAAGACACCGGCGCCTGTATCGATAATGCCGAGAATCGTAAAGCCGCCGAATTTAGCCGCAAAAATATACGTCAAGGTGACTGTCAAACCGACCAGCATGCCGGCGATGACCCCTGGCCCGTTTGCCCGTCTCCACCATACCCCGAGAATCAGCGCCGGGAAGAACGTTCCGGATGCAAGCGCAAATGCCCATGCCACAATCTGCGTGATTGCGCCCGGTGGATTCAACGCCACGATGCCGGCTGCGACAGTCGCAATGATAATCGATGCGCGGCCAACGAGCAGACGCTGGCTTTCCGTCGCTTTTGGATTGATCGAACGATAATAGATGTCCTGGGACAAAGCAGCTGAAATCGCAATCATCAGCCCACCCGCTGTCGAAAGTGCCGCAGCCATCGCGCCTGCAGCCATCAACCCAATAACAAAGACCCCGAGATTGGCGATTTCAGGCGTTGCCATGACCACGATATCGTTGCTGATGACGATTTCTTCCCATTGCAGGATGCCATCGCCGTTTGTATCAGCCACCGACAATGAGCCGGTGTTGACCCAAGACGTTGTCCAAGCGGGAAGATCAGCTATTGAAGAGCCGGCTACTTGAGTCATCAGGATGAAACGTGAAAATGCCGCGTAAGCCGGTGCAGACAAGTACAGCAAACCGATGAACAATAGCGCCCATGCGCCGCTCCAACGGGCTGCTTTCATTGTTGAAACCGTGTAGAACCGCACGATAACGTGAGGCAAGCCCGCTGTCCCGGCCATCAATGTAAACATGAGTGCAAGAAATTGCCATTTGGTCGCTTCCGTAAATGGCACGACGTATTCAGAGACGCCAAGCTGCTGGTCGAGCTGCTGGAGTTCCCCAATAATTTGCCCGTAAGACAGCCATGGAATCGGGTTGCTCGTCAATTGCAGCGACATGAAAATAACAGGGATTAAATAGGCGATGATCAAGACCAGGTATTGCGCCACCTGCGTCCACGTAATCCCTTTCATTCCGCCAAGCGCCGAGTAGAAAGCGATCAAGACGACGCCAATGATCGTCCCGACGGCTGTCGGTACTTCCAAAAGCCGGCCGATGACGACGCCGGATCCCGAGAGCTGCCCGATGGAGTATGTAAAACTGATGATGATGGTCGCAACGGCCGCGATCAAGCGCGCAGTGCTGCTGCTATAACGGTCGCCGATAAACTCTGGTACCGTGTAGCGCCCCGATTTCCGGAGCTGCGGCGCCAATAGGAAAGTCAAAAGCAAATACCCGCCTGTCCAGCCCATGATATAGGCAAGGCCGTCATATCCGAGCAGCATGACCGTCCCGGCCATTCCGATGAACGATGCGGCGCTCATCCAGTCGGCGCCGATCGCCATCCCGTTGAACACGGCAGGAACATTGCGCCCGGCTACGTAAAAGTCTGATGTTTGCCTGGCCATATTGTAGACGGCGATGCCGATGTACAAGCCGAATGTTGCCAGGATCAATACAAGTGATACGAGAAATTGTGAATCCACTGCTTCTCCCCCTTGTCAATTATGCAATTTTATCCATCGCTCTTATTAAGTTGGAAGCGCTATGTTATTTCTTGTTTTCCAAGTCTTGGTCCAAACCAAATTTCTTGTCGATCCGGTCGTTGACGATGGCATTAACAAACAGCAGAATGATGAAGGTCAACACTGCCCCTTGCGCTCCCATGAAATAATGGAAAGGCATTCCATTGACGCTGAAGCCCGATAATTCCTCCGCGAACATGACGACCCCGAAAGATGCCGAAAACCCGATCAATAAATAGATGGTGACCAACGTGGTACGAGTCCGGAAATACGCATCTGCTTGCTTTTTATCGATCTTCCTCAAATTACCCACCCCTTTACCGATTTAGAAGCCGAATTCCTCTATTGCGAAGTTCACCCCCTCAACTGGAAAATGAAACGAACCGTATCCAGGAATGGGAGTGGTACCATAATGACTTTGACGAGCATGAATGCAAAAATCGATGCAAATGGAAGGAAGAAATAGACCACCTTCCGCTTTCTTAACCCTGCTACTACAGACACGATGGTAATGAGGCTCAATGTAAGAACCCAGATCATCGACTCACTCCTTCTTTGAAAACGCTAACAAATACGCCTACGGACGGCCTATCATAAATGATGATTCGCCTTCCCCCCTCCCTTTCCATTTTAAGGATAATAGATAGTTTCTTTTTCAATTATTCTAAAACTTCTGTTAATTGTCAATGTATTATTATAATAAGTCTTAAATAAAATATCTTTTGAACTCAAAGCAATATGGACTGGAATCTCAATGATATATTGCTGCATCAAAAGAAATGCCATAAATGAAATAAGCCTGCATTCATAAAAGAATGCAGGCTTATTTCATTTATTCACTTGTCTGAAATGATTGATGCCAAAAAAATACCCGGCTTCATTCCTTCAATCAAAAATCTGTTTTAGCTCCGTTCGATCAGTCGAATGCTTTCATCAAATTGCCCATTTCAACTGCAGAGACCGCTGCTTCGTAGCCTTTGTTTCCAGCTTTCGTGCCAGCGCGTTCAATCGCCTGCTCAATCGTTTCCGTCGTCAACACGCCGAAAATGACCGGAACGCCTGTCGACATGCCGGCTTGCGCAATACCTTTTGCCGCTTCGCTGCAGACGTAATCGTAATGCGTCGTCGAACCGCGGATCACGGTACCGAGTGCGATAACGGCGTCGTATTTTTTCGTTTCCGCCATTTTCTTCGCGACCAGCGGCAATTCGAATGCCCCCGGCACCCAGGCCGTGTCGATGTTTTCCTTATTGACGCCATGGCGCACCAAGCCATCGACTGCGCCGTCCAACAGGCGGGACGTGATAAAGTCATTGAATCTGCCTGTGACGATCCCTATTTTTAAATCCGAGCCGATTAAATTTGCTTCGTAAACTGTTTCCATTATGAACACTCCTTAGTCGATTAGATGATGCATTCGTTGTTTTTTCGTTTTCATGTATTGCGTATTGTCTTCAGTCGGCGGGATGACCAGCGCAAGCCGTTCTTCCACTTCGATGCCGTATTCGATGAGCGCATCTGTCTTGGCTGGATTGTTCGTCAGCAGCCTGACGCGTGACACGCCTAAATCTTTCAGCATCAAAGCGCATAATGTATAATCGCGCATTTCCGCAGGGAAGCCTAGCTGTTCATTGGCTTCGACGGTATCCAAGCCCTGTTCTTGCAGTTCATACGCTTTCAGCTTGTTCAACAAGCCGATGCCCCGCCCTTCCTGTCTCATATAGAGGACGATGCCCGCGCCTGCCTGCTCGATCAATTCAAGGGATTTCGTAAGCTGCGCCCCGCAATCGCAGCGGCGTGAGTGGAAAATATCGCCGGTCAAGCATTCTGAATGGATGCGTACGATCGGCGCTTCCACCGATTCCGGATTGCCTTTAACAATAGCGACATGCTCTTCTGTATCGAGGCGGTTGGAATAACCCACCATGCGGAATTCACCGAAGTCGGTCGGCATGTGGACACTCGATTCCCGCTTGAGGATCGGGTCTTTCTCTGCGCGATAGGCATAGAGATCCTCGATTGTGATGATTTTGATATCGAACTGATCTGCCAGTTTTTCCAAATCCGGCATGCGTGACATTGTGCCGTCAACATTCATGATTTCACAAATGACCGCTGCCGGTTCGCTGCCGCTAAGACGCGCCAAATCGACTGACGCCTCTGTATGGCCTTGGCGTTGGAAAACGCCGCCCGATTTTGCGACAAGCGGGAAGACGTGCCCCGGCCGTTTGAAATCCTGCGGCACGGCTTTCGTGTTGAGCATTTGCAAAATGGTGTCCGACCGTTCAAAGGCGCTGATTCCCGTTTTGGCATCTTTATGGTCGATGCTGACGGTAAATGCCGTTTCGTGGTGGTCGGTATTATGGCTGACCATTTGGTCGAGTTTTAAGCGCAATGCGATATCCGGCGAGACCGGCGTGCAGATGAGCCCCCTGCCGTGCGTTGCCATGAAATTGATATTCTCAGGCGTCGCATGTTCTGCGAGACAGACAAAATCGCCTTCGTTCTCCCTCGATTCGTCATCTACCAGAATAATGACTTTTCCTGCCTGCAAATCCTTTACTGCTTCTTCAATTGTATTTAGCATCGGTTTTGCTCCTTTAAAATCCGTGGCGCCGCAAATAATCGGCGTTCATCGGTTGTTTTGGCGCATGCTCCATAAAACGCTGCACGTACTTCCCGAACATATCGGTTTCGAGATTGACCGAATCGCCTACTTTTTTGCTGCCCAAAGTCGTTTCTCCCGCCGTATGTGGGATGAGCGAAACGGTCAAATGATTTTCGCTGAGTTCAAAGATCGTCAAGCTGATGCCGTCAATCGCGACGGACCCTTTGACGATTGACTGCGCAAGCAATTCAGGAGGCGCCGCTATATCGATATACATGGCATTTTCCTGTGGGCGCTTGCGCAAGATCTTGCCGACCCCATCGATGTGGCCCGCGACAAGATGCCCGCCGAAACGACCATTCGCCGCCATGGCACGTTCCAAATTGACGGCACTGGATGTGCCCAATGAAGAAAGGGTCGTGCCATGGAATGTTTCCGGCATGACATCCACCGTGAAACGTCCGCTTGACAATGAAGTCACCGTCAGGCAAACACCCTCCACTGAGATGCTGTCGCCAATTTTCGTTTCTTCCAAGACAGCATTTGCGTGGATCGTCATTTCCATGCTGGAAGCGCCGCGCTTGATACCGGCGAGTTGCCCCTTTTCCTCTATAATTCCTGTAAACATTTGTGTCACTCCTTTAATGTGGAGATGATCTTCAGATCCGTTCCGAGGCGTTCCACCTTCTGCGTCTTCAAGCGAATGCCGTTTGACACAGAACTGGTTTGCAGATCACCGAATACGGAAACGGTTCCTTCGCCGCCGAGAATAATCGGTGCGATATACGTAGCAATTTCGTCTACTTGCCCGCTTTTCAAAAAAGCGGTATTGATTTTTTGGCCGCCTTCCACAAGGACTGATAACACCTTATGCTCGGCAAGCAATTCCAGTGCGGCAGTGATTTCCACATCCGGCGTGTTCAGTTGCAAAACGCGTACATGGTCCGGAAATGCGCCGCGGCTGTCAATATCGGCTTGTGATCCGACGATAATCCAAGTAGGGGCATCAGGTACTTGAATAATGTGGCTCTCTTTCGGGATGCGCAAATGGCGATCCAAGATGACGCGGATCGGCTGCCTCTGGGAATCGGCAAACCGATTGGTCAAGCGGGGGTTATCAAGTGCAACCGTCTGTGCGCCAACGAGGATGGCGTCGTGCAGCAAACGCAGTTGGTGGACATCGCGCTGCACTTCAGGCCCCGTGATTTTTTCCGAACGGCCGCCGTCTACAGCGATTTTGCCGTCTAGCGTGATGGCGTGCTTTAATGTGACGAACGGCCGCTTTTGGCGGATAAAGGTGAAGAACATCCGGTTCAGCTCTGCAGCTTCCTGCTCGCAGACGCCGGTCTCTACAATAACCCCGGCGTTTTCAAGCTTTTTGATGCCTTGGCCTGAAACGAGCGGATTCGGGTCCAGTACAGCGACGACGACACGGCGAATGCCAGCTTGGATGATTGCGTCTGCGCAAGGGCCTGTCCGGCCATGATGGCTGCAAGGCTCCAGCGTCACATACAAATCCGCGCCTTGCGCTTCACTGCCTGCCATATTCAGCGCATGGATTTCTGCATGCGCCTGTCCCGCTTTCAGATGCGCGCCCATACCGATGATGCGGCCATCTTTGACGATCACCGACCCCACGAGCGGGTTGGGGGACGTCTGCCCAGCAGCTGATCGCGCCAACTCCAGTGCTTGCTTCATGATTTGCTGGTCGTCCACTTAATCACACCTTTCAGAACAAAATAAAAACCCATTGTTTAGCCAATGGGTTCGAAGACAATAGGAAATAGAACTATAGATAACTCTATAATTTCCGTGTTCTTCCTTCTCCCATCCAGACTTTAACTGTCGGCTTTGGACTTGCACCAAATCCTGCCCCGAAAGGCTCACGGGCTTCGAATTGCTTCGTTACCGTCGATTGGGAATTTCACCCGACCCCGAAGGAATACTATTCAGTTGATCATCCACAGTATGCAAAAAAGGCCCCTTCCGTAAAAGAAAGGGGCCTTGAAAGTGCATATCAAAGAAACCTAAGCGATTGCTAGTAGGCTGCTTGACGGTTCTTCTCCCATCCAGACTTTAACTGTCGGCTTTGGACTTGCACCAAATCCTGCCCCGAAAGGCTCACGGGCTTCGAATTGCTTCGTTACCGTCGATTGGGAATTTCACCCGACCCCGAAGAACGCTATAGATGATTATCTGTAAGTTTAGCGCAAGCTTCGGGGGCTGTCCAGAAAAGAATCTTCAATTTGTTGCACGCAGCCAACTCAATCCCTAGAAATAGACTCGGTTTTCGACCAGTCACCACATCGGCCCGCGCTCGTCTGTCAATTCGATAAAGAATGGGTAAATGCCCATGATTACTAAAAAGGAAACCAGGAATAAGGCGAGGGAAACGAACGGGTCAATGCCGAAAGCAACCGAAATGAACATGATGAGCGGAGCGGCAAAGACAAACAAACTGGTCTTTTTCCGCGATTCCATGGAAACGTATTGCTCTTGCCGGCAAGCCGGGCAGGTCAAGCTATCCCCCAGCGTGAACAGCCGACAGACAGTCTGCCCCCACGTCCACGTCGTTCCGCAATTTCGGCATTTCGGCATCGCCATTCTCCCCTTCCTTGTTCTATCTATACTTACGTCCATAAGTGGAATAAGTTCCCAAAATTGTCCCATTATTTTAAGTTTGGTCCTGCTTTCTACTTTTCCTCAGCATTAAAAAGCACTGCCCATTATGAGCAGTGCCGAATTTTCCTTATAGGTATTCTTTATCGATTTTCTTCGTGCTACGCTCGGTATCGATCGGGCGCACCATGCTTTCAATCTGTTCGCGCTTCGGTTCCAAGAACGGCGGCAAGGATAATTTCTCCCCAAGCGTTTCATACGGCTCATCGCCCATGAAGCCCGGGCCATCCGTCGCCCATTCGAACAACAGGCCTTGGGCGACCCGTGCGTACAATGATTCGAAGAAGAAGCGGTCGACATAGCCGGAAGTCGTGAATCCAATCTCCTGCATATGGCCGATCCATTCATTCAACGCTTCGCGATCCGCCACACGGAAGGCGGCGTGATGCACCGTGCCGAAACCTTGCTGGCCGGACGGCAATTCTGTATTATGTTCGACGATCACTTGCGCACCGTTGCCGCCTTCACCCATCTCGAATAAATGAAGTTGCGCCTCGTTGGCAATCTCGCGCATATGCATCGCTTTTTCCAATACTTCCTTTAAGTAATCGAATTGGCCGATGCGGATATGGATCGGGCCAAGCCCGGTGATGGCAAATTCAAGTGGGACCGGGCCCTGCTGCCACGGCGTGCCAGCCTGTACGCCTTCGTTGTTCTCGTCCGACACGAGCATATACTGCTGGTCGTCGAAGTCTGCGAACGACAAAGTTTTGACGCCGAATTGCTCGGTTATGGCCGTATGCTGCACTTCGTATTTGTCGAAACGTTTTTCCCAATAGCTAAGTGCTTCGTCCGTCGGCACACGGAAAGCCGTCTTGTAAATTTCGTTCGTGCCGTGAGAGCCTTTCGGGATTCCCGGAAAATCAAAGAAAGTCATATCCGTCCCGGCAGAGCCTTTATCGTCAGCGAAAAACAAGTGATAGGTTTGGATATCATCTTGGTTCACCGTTTTCTTGACCAATCTCATGCCCAATACATACGTAAAAAATTCATAATTCTTCTCGGCGCTGCTCGTAATCGCCGTTACATGGTGGATCCCTTTCAATTCGTTCATGCATACCGCTCCTTGTCTTTTAATATTCTATCTTTCGGTTCCATACTGTCTTGTGCTTCGTAGCCAACTTTTTTCAGCTTCTCGATCAACTCCGCTACTTCCTCTTGCCCAAGCCCGGCAAACACTTTATCCATTTGCTGTTCATGTTCAGGGAAAATCCGCTTCATCAATTCCTGGCCATTGTCCGTCAAAAGGGCATAAGTCACACGCCGGTCTTCTTTGCACGCTTCCCGTTCGACATAGCCTTTGTGCTCAAGTTTATCGACCACGTAGGTGATGCTGCTGCTTGCAATCAACACTCTCTTACCGATTGCCTGTATCGGTTGCCGGCCTTGATGGTAGAGCAGTTCGAGCACCGAGAATTCGGTCGCGTTCAAGCCGTATCCTGCTACGTCGCGTTTAATGGCGTCATGGACCGCATCTGCGGCGCGAATCAAAACCGTCACAGCTTTCAGGTTCTGGTTGGAGAACTCCATTTGTTTCACCTCTTTATTTCGAATTAAAATATCTTTAATTAAAAGTAATTATAACAAGCAGCCGCTTACGGGTCAAGAGAACGGCTTCCAATTGCAGCCAATTAAAAAACTCCTCTTCGCAAGATACGAAAAGGAGCTATTGAAATTTATAATTTAAAAGTGCCGGTGCTATAGGCCAATAATTCATCTTGCTCGCTGACGACGCGCCCTGTCAGGATCGCTGTACTGTTCGTCTGATGCAGCAATTCAGCGTGGAAAATGGCCGTTCCTTCTGCCAAGCTTTTGATGAAGCGAACTTCCATTTGAATCGTCGAAACCGCGTCGCTTCCGAGCGACCGTGAGGCAAGGCCCATAACGATATCGATTCCCGACATAATCGCACCACCATGCAGCATATTTTGCATATTGTCATTTTCGGTTTTTTTCTCCAAGCGCATGGACGCCTTGCCATACTCCACTCGGTCGATTTCAAAACCGAGCAACTGGAAATAAGGGCCGTTCTCGAACTGCTCGATCAATTGCGTATATTCCTGTACGTTTTGCACGCGATCTCCCCCAGTTGATTATTCTTCCATTAGTATAGCATTCCTTTTTGAGGCAGTTGAATGAGCAGGACTTTCCCAAAAAGCAACGAATACTTAAGGACTACCTATAAAGGAGGTTTTTGGATGACACACCATTTTGATGTACTTCCCGGCGCAGAGCCGTTCATTTCACAAGGCGGGAAAACAGGAATTCTCGTATCCCACGGCTTTACCGGCACGACTCAAAGCATGCGCCCGCTTGCTGAGGCTTTCGCGAACGAAGGATATAGCGTCTATGCCCCGCGCCTTAAAGGGCATGGGACGCATTATGAAGATATGGAAACCAGCACGTATCAGGACTGGATCGCTTCTGTCGAGGAGGCCTATGCTTGGCTGTCGGAGCGCTGTGATAAGATTTTCGTGGCCGGCTTGTCGATGGGCGGCACGCTCGCGCTTTATATGGCGGAAAACCATCCGGAGATCGTTGCCATTTCCTTGATCAACGCTGCTGTTGAAGTTCCAGACATGGAGGGCGTTAAGGAGTTGCAGGATGTGCGCTTTTTGGACGCCATCGGATCCGATATCAAAAAACCGGGAATCACTGAGCTTGCCTATGACAAAACACCGGTCGCTTCCGTTAAGGAGATCCTGTCCTTCATGGATTTGGTCCGAAAAAACCTGTCGGCGATCCATTGCCCGACGCTGCTGTTCGTCTCACCGGAAGACCATGTCGTTCCGCCGGCTAATTCAACATTCATTTTCGATCATATTTCATCGGAGGAAAAAGACCTTATCGAAATGCCGGACAGCTATCATGTGGCGACACTTGATCACGACCAGCAACGGATCATCGACGGTACGCTCGCCTTTTTCCGCACCTATGAATAAACTCGTATCCGCTTATGCAATAAAGGACGGAAGGCCCTCGCGCCTTCCGTCCTTTTGTTATTTTTTCACTCTTGCCACGAGCAATCCATCGCCAACAGGCAACAGCATCGACTCCAATTGCGGATGTCTTGCAGCCGTTTCATTGAAATTCTTCATCGCTTCGGTGTGCTGACGCTCTTCACCCGCATGTGCCACACTTCCTCCTGCCAGGACATTATCGGCGACAATCAATGCCCCATTTTCTGCAAGTTCTAAGCAAGCGGTTAAATAGTTTTCGTAATTCTCCTTGTCGGCATCGATGAAAAAGAAATCGAATGTCCGTCCCTGTCCTTTCAGTTGCGCTAAGCTCTCCAAGGCAGGTCCGGTCAGATAGTTGACTTGTCCATCGAACCCCGCCTTTACCAACTGGGTGTTTGCCAATTCTGCATAGTCCTGCTCCAATTCCAGCGAAGTCAAATGGCCTTTAGCGCCAAAGCCCCGTGCTAGGCAAATGCCGCTATAGCCGCCGAGCGCGCCGATTTCCAATACCCGTTCCGATGCCGTCATCGCCACGAGCATCGTCAGCAATTTTCCTGATGCTGGCGATACGGAAATCGGCCGCATTCCGTTTGCGTTGATGGCGGCAAGCACTCCTTCTAGCACCTCGTCTTGCTCTACAAAGACTTTATTGATATACGAATTGATTTTTTCCATGTTCTGACCTCCCTATAGTTGAGAAAAAGCCCCGGGGGTGCCGGAGCTTTGATACTTAGAATGCAGATTCGATAGCGTTGACCATTTCGCTGACAGACTGCAGGCCGCCGCCGGATAGGTACCAATAATCCGGATCCAAGTAAATGATCTTATCGTTTTGATAAGCGTTCGTTTTCTGGACCAATTCATTTTCCAATGAATCTTTCGCACTCGCGTCATTGCCGACTGCTGCATTGCGGTCGACGACGAACATCATGTCCGGGTTCGTATCGAGGATGTATTCATACGTAATGCTTTGGCCGTGCGTGGAAGCTTCGATGCCTTCGTCCGCTTGTTTCACGCCAAATACGTCGTGGATGATGCCAAAGCGTGAAGCTGCACCGTATGCACTGACTTTCCCTTCATTGGCCAGAACGATCAAGCCTTTTTCATCAGAAGTCGCTGTTTTCGCTTTGATGCCTTCGATTTGTTCGTTAATGGCTGCAAGCTCTTCTTCAACTTCCGCTTCTTTGCCGAAAATTTCCCCGACTGTTTCCATATTCGTCGTGAACGAGTTCATATAATCCGTTGTGTCCACGCCCAAGTGAATAGTCGGTGCGATGTCGCTGAATTCGTTATACATTTCCGCCTGGCGCCCAGAAATGATGATCAAGTCCGGATCCATAGCGTGGATCGCTTCAAAATCCGCTTCTTTCAATGTGCCGATGTTTTCGTATTTCTCAGTATCTTCGTATTGCTCCAAATATGTAGGAATATTCCCTTGTGCAACGCCTGCCACAGACTCCACTCCCAATTGATCGAGTGTATCGAGAATCCCGAAATCGAACACAACGACTTTCTCAGGATTTTTCGCTACTTCCGTCTCGCCTAGTTCGTGTTTCACCGTCACCGTTTCCGCTTCCGTAGTTTGTGCTTCTGCCGTTTGGCTGTCTGTCGCCTCTTCTTCCGCCCCGCAAGCTGCGAGAACTGCAAACATCATTAATACCAAAATTGCCGTTATCCATTTCTTCATTTTTTCCGTCTCCTCTTCTTTTGAGATTATTGGATGATGGACATCCGTTGTGCATTATGTAATCTTTCTTCGGTGACGCTTGAAAAACCGCTCCTTTCATCGACCAGATGATACTGATAATCATTATCACTTAACCACATTTATTAGTATAGCAGAATAAAAACCACTTTCAAGAACTAAATGAGAATTATTTTCATTTATTATTTCAGTATGTGAAAAAACCAAAACGCACTTCCTTTTTTATGGTTCACCAACGCAAAAAAAGACCCCGTACGGACTGCCTCTAGGCCGCTAGTTGTTCCTAACGGTTCCAGTGCAGCCCATAATGGGTCTTTTTGTCACTCAGTATTTTTGAAGGTTTCTTGCAAAATGTAATAGGACTCTTTCAGGCGTTCCTGTGTTTGCGGCAACCCCCATGGCTCCCATGAATAAAGCTTGCTGCTGTCCAGTCCCATCGATTCCAGTTCTTTCCCTTCCGGATTCTCAAGAACTGCTGCAGCTTTTATGCCTTCTACTGTCATGCTCGCCGCTATGCCGCCTTTTTGCAAATCGCCGGTAAATTCTTTTTTCGCCGGGTCTTTCGCATTCAATAGCATCCAAGGAATCCGAATTTCCAAAATCCCGTCCTCTTCTGAATAATAATAGTCATTCAATGAATCGTATTGATCGTCTTCAGGATCGGCTATGCCAAAACGCAGCTTCCCTGTCTCATAATACTCGAAAGGATAGACTTCCCCTGTATCGGGACGCGTGAATTCCTTATTCAACGCCAGGCGCATCGGATGGAAGTTGTTTTCAATATCCGGCTCTTTTGGAATCATCTCCAACCGCTCGTGGTAATCGTAATAGAAAGTATCGTAATCGCCGGCCACTTTAAGCGCCGCCTCTTCCCCATCGATGGAAAGTTCGAAATCAGCAAGGAAGTTCTCTGCCACTTGAATTCCTTGATCCTCCCGCACACTGAAGTACAAGCGCAAGCGGTCTTCATTCCACCATTCCTCTTTCGTATCGAACTCCGCTTTAACGTACACGTAGCGCTCATCGGAATCCATCGATAGCGAGCGCAAAGCACCTTGCTCTTTTTCATATAGCAGCGATCCGTCCTGCCAATCGTCTTCGCCGTCGACTTTCACCTTATGGCGGTCAAAGCTCAGCAAGCCGAATTGCTGCTCGTTCGTTTGGGCATTGGACCAGAACGGGCGCTCATCGGGATTGTCATAATCCATCGTATTCCATGTGCGTTTGAACCATTCATCTTGCCAAGTGAACACCAAACCGCCAAGCATTCCTTCTTCTAGGATGTCTTCATACAAACGGCTGGCGATTTCCCCTTGCTCACTCTCGGAAATAAAGCCTTGGTTCCAGCCGAATGGGTTTTTATGGGTCATGCCCCTTGAAGCTGGCACCCCGAACTCTGCAATCAATAATGGCATATCGTGCGATTCGTTCAAATCACGTAAATACCCCGCATAATTATTGCGCTCGCCGCGGTGGTCGATAAATTCCGTGTATTTCTCTTCTAAGTTCAGGAAATCCGGATAGTACGGATAGACATGATAGGAAGCAAACATGCCCACTTCGGCCAATTCGCCGATCGTACGGATATGGTTTGGATCGACTGTCGCCAAGTCTTCTTGTTCACTCGGCTCTGCCGGTTGGTCGATATTATCGGTCGTCACCCAATTCGTGAAGCTGAGCGGTCGCATGCTGTCATAGGTTTCGTATTCATAGGCAGCTAAAACGTCCAGTTGCTCCGCAATCCAGTACTCCATCGGATTGGCATCTTCGGTTTCGATATATGTGCCCGAAAACTCGCCAAGATCCGGATATTTACGGTTCATCTCGTCGACTGTAAACGGGTACCATTCAATGCCAATCATCCAGCCGATGACGTAATCGGAAATGTCTGCCGTATAAGTTCCGGAAGCATGCCCCGGCTCTTCATCGACTTTGGCATCGCCGTGAACGGCATCCGCCACTTTTTTCATTTCTTGCTGGAAGCGTTCCGTAATTTCAGGCGTGAACGCATCCAAGGTTTCTTCTAGCGGCCCTTCATCAATCCATACCCCGTGGTAGACATAGAGCGGTGTTTCGGCTGTTTCATTGTACTTGGCCAATGCTTCATAAAAAGCAGGCGGGTGAAGCGTATAAACACGGATAGCGTTGGCATTCATGTCGCCAATCGCCTCGAACCAGCGGTCATATTCTTCGCGGGTGATCGCTGCTTCCCCAGGGAAAGTTCCGGGTTTTGCCATGCCCATATTGACGCCTTTAACGGTGAATTCCTTCCACTCGCCATCTTCGAACACTTCAAACTGTTCGCCGTTCACGCGTGATGGATAGGAAATCCCGTCTTTTTCAGCAGACGACGATACTTGTGACGGCGTTTCTTGCTCTTTTGCCGAATTGCCCGCAAGAATCGATTCCATCATCGGCACATACGTTTTCCAATAAAAACTATCATTGCCGCCAAATGACATCCAATTCCTCATTTTGGCGAGTCCGCCGTATTGATAGAAAGCCGGCACGTCCTCAACATCGACAAAGTCACCAGCAAAATAATAGACCCCCGCATCATTTACAGTGGTGTGCATGACGGCTGGGAAATTCTCAGGAATCCCGCGTTCGGCAAGCGCCGCTTGTCCTTGTTCGCCGAGAGACCATTCATATTCAGCGAGCACTTCGGTTTGTCCTTGCACTTCATTGATATCAAACCAATAATCGAACGTCGGACTTTCCTGAAGGCCGAAAGCCGTTTGTCCAGGCTCTGTGAATTTCACGTGCAGCCCGGCACTTTCGATATCTCCACGCTCTTCAGACAGAACGACAATCTCGCCACTCGCGTCTTCGACGAGCACAAATCCTCCGCCCGTGAACTGCCAGTCTTCGGCGCCTTGTTCATAGTTCTGGATGATCCAATCCGGCACCTCGGCCCCTGCTGCTAAGTCAGGGAAATAGCGGCCGCTCCAGCCACTCCACTTAATGCCAAGAAACTCTTCCATATCTGCGCTGACATCAGCATCTGTCGGAGAAGCAAATGTATTGAATTCAACGACTAAATCGCTGCCCCCATCCACCACTTGCTGCTTAATCGTCTGCCATTCAGCCATCTCCAAGCCGCCATAGATGAGCTCGGAGCGTTCTCCTTGTGCTTCTTGCCACGGGAGATCGTCTTCGTATACCCCGTATGCATCAGCCAAATAAATCAGGTCATAGCCTGATCCAAGTTCCTCAACGCCACGAATTTCATAATCCTTTCCGGCTTCATCCGGCATAAAACCGAAATAATCCGCGTCCGCGAGGTAGTCGGACTCATCCTCTTTGACATAACGGTTATGGTTCAATACCCAAGTCAGCCCCTTATGTTCGCGATAATTTTCCGTTGGGACCGTTTTGTCGACAATCGCCACGTTCAAAGGCTCGCTTCCTTGAAACAGCCAGATAAGAAATGGCGATAGCAATAACAGCAACACAATCGCTGCACCAATGATTGTTTTTTTCATAATGAATACCTCTTTTCCAATAAAACCTATTTACGGTTATTATATAGTATAAAAATTTTGTTTAAATAGAAAATATTGCTAAAAAGTGAACGCTTTACATCTTTTTTCTATTATTTGATTGTGCTGCTATTTCCAGACGCAAAAAAGCCCGTCCTTTTTTGTAAGGACGGGCTTCTATAAAATTTCATCAATGGGTGGGCAGTTTTGCGTTGGAGCTTTTGAAGATTGCCAATTGATCGACCAGTTTCTGGCTTCCGGCATCCAAGCCCGTTACTTCCACTTCATTGGCATTTTCGCGGAACTTCAGCACGACGCGGTCGACGGCGCCGACGCCGGAATCGTCCCAAATATGGGCATCCGTGAAATCGATAATCACTTTCTCACGTTCGATATCGAAATCGAATTTCTCCAGGAAGTCTTCAACCGAAGCGAAGAACAATTGGCCTTCGACACGGTATTGCGTCGCATCGAGCAAACGCTTTTCCACTTTGATTTTGGAAATTTTCGAGACGAAAAAGATGGCACTCAGTAAAACGCCTGCTAGTACACCAATCGATAAATCGTGCGTATAGACAACGATGGCGACCGTCGCAACCATAACAATCGAATCGGTCTTCGGTGCTTTTTTCAAGTAAGTGAACGAAGCCCAATCGAATGTCCCGATTGATACCATGATCATGATGCCGACAAGCACCGGCATTGGGATCTGTACAACGACATTGCCGAGAACGATGATCAAGAACATCAGGAACGTACCGGCAACAAGTGCCGACAAGCGGCCACGGCCGCCCGATTTGACGTTGATGACCGATTGCCCGATCATCGCACAGCCCGCCATTCCGCCAAAGAAACCAGTGACGAAGTTGGCGATTCCTTGCCCTCTTGCTTCTTTGTTCTTATCGCTTGTCGTATCGGTCATATCATCGACGATATTGGCTGTCAGCAGCGATTCAAGCAAGCCGACAATCGCTAACGCAAGCGAGTATGGGAAAATGATCGACAATGTTTCCAAATTGAACGGAACATCCGGCAATAGAAAGCTTGGAAGCGTCTGGCTGATTGTGCCGAGGTCGCCCACTGTGCGCAGTTCAAATCCAGAATAGATGGCCACGACCGTCAACACGACCAGCGCAATGAGCGGGGCCGGGATGGCTTTGAAAAAGCGGGGGACGATATAGATGATGGCCAGTGTAATTGCCACAAATACATAAGTCATCGTGTTGATGCCGATGAAATGCGGCACTTGTGCCATGAAGATTAAGATGGCTAGCGCGTTGACGAAGCCAATCATGACGGCGCGCGGGATGAATTTCATCACTTTCGCGACTTTGAAGACGCCGAACAGGAGCTGGATAACCCCTGTCAAAATCGTGGCAGCAAGTAAGTATTCCAGCCCGTGGTCACGGACAAGCGGCACCATCAATAGCGCCATCGCGCCGGTCGCGGCCGAAATCATGCCGGGACGGCCGCCGACGAAAGCGATGATGACCGCTATACTGAAGGAAGCATACAAGCCGACCATCGGATCGACCCCTGCAATGATGGAGAAGGCAATGGCTTCTGGGATGAGCGCAATGGCGACGAGAATCCCTGACAATATATCACCGCGGATATTCCCGAACCATTGGGTTTTAAGACTTTGTTTCACGTGTTCGTGCTCCTCTATTCTTTATTTAAAAGTTTCTTCATATACTGGAAACCTTATTTTTTCACAATGAAAATAGTTTAGCACCGACGCTCCATTAATAGAACCTTTTTGGGCCCATTTTTACAAAAAAATTAATATGTTATAATATATTCACTTTGTACAGCGAGGAGTTTTTTACGTGCGAATCGGTTACGCAAGAGCCATTGAAGAAGATTTAGATTGTCAAAAGCAGCGTGCCCTTTTTGAAGAATTCGGCTGCGATGTGATCCATATAGAATCCCATAGTTCCCCGAAACAGCGGACCGAGCTGGATCGCATGTTGGACGCTGTAGCCCCGGGAGACCGCATCATCGTGATGAAACTCCATGTCCTGGCAGATTCAACCCGCCAATTGGTGGACCTGGTTGAAGCGCTCGAAGAAAAAAGCGCGTTCCTTCATGCCGTTAAAGAAAATATCGATATCGCAAAAGGCACGTCGTTTTCATTTTTGGAAATCGCAAAATCGATCGCCGAATTCCAGAGCGATGCCATCAGCGCAAAAACCAAAGCGGGCCTATCGGAAGCCAAGCAAAAAGGCATGCACGCCGGGCGCCCGCGCAAGCCGGATGCCAATGTTAAAAAAGCTATTGAGATGTATAAAAGCAAATCCTATAGCTTGGCCGAGATCAAAGAACAGACCGGCATCAGCAAATCCACTTTGTATCGTTATTTGGAGAATTAAAAAAAGAGCGCCTCGGCGCTCTTTTTTTCAGACTGTCGAAAAGGTAAGAAGTCGTATTTTCCGAAGCTTATCGCTCGCTTTCCGTGGGGCGGGAATCGAGCCTCCTCGTCACTTCGTTCCTGCGGGGTCTCTCAAACCCGCTAGTCCCACAGGAGTCGAGCAAACGCTTCTCCAAATACTTAGCTAAGTCATTGATTTTTGAATGTAGAAATAGTGATTTCCTTTTTCATTCATAGCGGATTATAGACTTCTTCAACCCTCTTTTTCTATTGCCCGGTTTTCAATTCTTCTTTCACGGGCGGTTTTGCCAGGATGGATGCGACGATCGCTAAGGCCGGGATGATGAGCAGGAAACTTAATGCTTCATCGTAGCCGCCAAGGAAATCGTAGAACAAGCCGAACGGCAAGGGCCCTAAGGCAGAGCCGATGACCATGATCGCCATGGCGATGCCGCTGATGCTGCCGATATACTGGCGGCCGTAATAATTGGGCCAGACAATGCTCAACGTGACCCGCTCAATCCCTGACACGACTCCCCATACGACGCCAAACAGGATCGCTAATGACAGAACGGTCGCTTGCTGGAGCAGCAAAATGAAAACAATCTCCCCAGCAAACAAAGCCACCAGCATCCAGCGCACTTCGATTTTATCCAGCAAATAGCCGGCTAAAAACGTTACCGGAAATCCGACGACCGCCATCAAGCTGAGTACCGTCGCTGCGGCTTCAGGCGTCAGCGATTGCTGTGAAAAAATCGATACTAAATGGAACGTGATTCCCGTGTTCACCAAGGCTGGCGTGGCGACGCAAAACAGCAACAGCCAAAAGGCGCGGGTTTTCTGCGCTTCTTTCACGGTCCAGCTAATATCTGCCGACAAACTCTTCTCTGCGGTTTCCCCTTCAGGAATCACTTCCCCATCAGGACGCAAGCCGATATCTTCCGGCTTGTTGCGAATCAGCAAAAAGGCGAGCGGCGTGAAAATGACCAGCACAGACGCGCCGAGCAGCATCCACGCAATGCGCCAATCGAAGGTTTCGATCAGCCATACGTTGAGCAATGGGAAGACGGCAGAGCCGACCATCGCCCCGAGTGCTGCGAGGCTGAGCGCGCGCCCTCTTTTGGCAATAAACCATTGGGGCACGAGCGACTTCGGCGTGAGTGACATCGAACCTTGCCCGAGCAGGCGAATCAAAAAGAAGCCGACGAACAGCATGAAAGTATTAGCGATCAATCCATTAAACAAACAGGCGAGTCCCAACAAGCTCGAGATAATGACCGCCATCTTGCGCACTCCCTGGCTATCGAACAGCCTGCCGACCATAAAGATCAGGAAACCCGCGAGCAAAGTGGCCGCAGAATAGATTCCTGACACCGTCGAGCGGCTCCATCCGAACTCCTCTATGTAGTAATCGATAAAAATGGCATTGGAAAAGGTCTGGCCGGGTCCCGAAAAGAAATACGACAACGCCGAAATCGCGACGATGACCCACCCATAATAAAATGGCGTATGTATTGGCGCGGTATGTTTCACTGTGTTCTCCTCTCTTGCTTGTTACAGCAAAAAGGGCTCCACTGGGGAGCCCTTTTTTATTTTACGATCAGTACCGGGCAATTCGCACGCTTGACCACTTTATGGCTGACGCTGCCAAGCACCATTTCCTGCAAGGAATTCAATCCGCGGCTGCCGATCACGAGCATGTCGAACGCTTCTTTATTGGCAAAATCGACAATCGCAGGCCCCGGCGTACCATGAAGGATCTCCACACGGTATTTGATGTGCTCCGACGCGATCGCTTCTTCGACAGGCTGCAATTTCTTGCGGCGCTGGAAATCCAGCTCCGCGGAACTGCCGCTGTGAAGCACTTCGTTTTTTGCGTTATCGTGATCCGCCACAAAAACAATCGTGATCTGTGATTCATCAGATCCTTTTGCTATTTTCACGGCTTCTTTAGCTGCACGTAGTGAATGGTCGGACCCATCCACAGCGAGTAGGATTTTCTTGTACACTTCTCAACACTCCCCTTTAATGAATTGGTAATTTGGCGTGCTTGTGCGTTAACACAGAGATAGCCAGCTGTGAAATCGATAGCGATACCTTTATCTTCCACGTAAAAAACGAATTTGTCCAGAATTTCCTTGATGTACTCAAGTGCTTACATTAAAAAAACCAGCTTCCATCTGGTGATGAAAGCTGGATATATCCACTAATTCAATTAATCATTCACTTTTCGTTTTCTGTTTCGAGCGTTTCAAAGGTGTTTCCTTGTCTCGCACATTCGTGAGCCACGCACGGTCTTGGTCCATCATTTTCTTCGCCGAATAAATCATCAGGAAGGTGATGAAAATGATCGGCAAGCCCATCAAGCCAGAAACTACTTCGAGCGGTGCCAAGCCGCCGATTCTCATGAGCACCAGTGAAATGATGGTAATGATGCCGGCAACTAGAATGCGCAGAATTTTCGGCGGTTCATTTTTGCTCATATCAAGCGTGCTCGTATAGGCAGCAATCGTATAAGTCGTCGAGTCGAGCGTCGTCGTTAGGAAAATGAGCGCGACGATAATGAAGACGACGATTGCGAGCCCGCCAAACGGCAAGGTTGAAAGAATTTCAGGAATGACAGCCATCCGGTTTTCCTTCACCATATCCAAAATCGGCAATTCTCCCGTTAAGTAACGGTGAACACCAAGCCCGCCGAGAACGCCTGTCGCGATCCAAGATAACAGCGTCGGCGCCAATAGATAGGTCATGATCATCTCGCGGATGGTGCGCCCTCTTGAAATACGGGCCGCAAACACCGAATGCAGCATCGCCCATGTAGCACTATAAGCAAACCAGAATACTGTATTGCTTTGCACGTGCGACGCCGCACCTTGGTAGACCGAGTCTGTGTTGAGTGAAAAACTCAAGTAATTCGTGAACAGCGAGGCAACGCTGTCTGAGAAATAATTCAGGATAAAGACACCAGGCCCTGCCAATAGAATAAACACTGTAAAGGCACCAGCTAAATAGATATTGAACGTACTGAGCCGTTTGATGCCTTTTTCCACCCCGAGATAAGCGCTGACGGAAAACAGTGCCACCCAGACAATAGTGACGACGAGCGTCAACACGAACGTCACATCAATGTTCATCAAAGCAGAAATATTGTATGTGATGATCGGTGCGCCCAAGCCAAGTGTGACCGCTGCCCCTGTCATGATGCTGAGCAAGAACAGGATATCGAGCAAGCGCCCTGCCCAGCCATCCGTCAACTTATCGCCGAAAACCGGGCGAGCCGCTTCAGACATGCGCATCATCGGCTTTTTCTTGACGTGCAGCGTATAAGCCATCGCCGGGGCGATCATGACGAAAATCGCGAATACTTGGAAGCCCCATAAGAACATGCTGTAGGCATTGCCCATTAAAATCGATTCCGGTGAACCCGCGTCCATTCCTGCTGGCGGGTTGTTCGCGACAGATGTCCACTGCAGCATGCCTGTGCGCATGATCGTCGAACCGAGCCCCATGGCGATCAAAATAGATGCATACTCAAATAAAGTCAAGCGCGGCTTTTCTGCCGGATCGCCGAGAACGATATCGCCGTATTTGGAATACGAAAAATACAGCGCCGCCCCGACCAGGATAATGCCATACCAGAGATACCCCCAACTGAATACTTCAACAATCGTCGTAAAAATCCCATTCAGCAATTCCAGTGAACGGCTTTCATAAAGCGCGAGTGGAACGCTGATTGCGATGATGATGATCAAAGCCGGAAGAAAAATCCGGTAATCGATCAAGCCTTTCTTTTTCATCGAATCCCCCTCAATTATTTAATCCCTTTTTCCCTTCCCTTTGACTTCCTTGTTATAACCACAAAAAAAGAAAAAACTACAAAGAAATGTAGTTTTTTCAGGAAAGGCTTGGGAAATATCATCATTTCGAGCACGCCTACGAGTATAACGAAGCTAGTTTCCTTGAGCAAGCAAAGCGATGCTCTCTTTTCAATCGTGGCCATGCGCCCATGAGATGCGCGGATCGATTTGCCGTGACATCCGGACCATGACGGGTTGGAAACCCATTCGCGGCCAGAAGTAGGAAGCCATTTGGTTCGGCGTATGCCAATCAGCAAAAATATAATCATAGCCCTCTTTCTTCAATTCACTAAAGCAATGGTTCGCCAGTGCACGGCCGATGCCGCGCCCACGCATATCCGGGTTAGTCGAAGCAGCCGGCAGTTCTACGCAATTTTCGGGGGCCACTAAACTGAAAGGGTCTTCCATACGGAAATACACATGGAAGCCGGCAGCTTGTTCGCCTTGGGTAACGAGCCATAGATAGGCTTCTTCGTCTTCTGTCAGCGCCACATAGCTTTTCTGGACATTTTCCATCGTTTCCCTTGTAATTGGATGCCAGGATGGGGCGGCTGCCTGATGGATGCTGTTCCACACCGCCATTTTTTTCAGGAGCGGCGCGTCTGCTTTCGTGCCACGGCGGAATTCGAGGTCCGGTAACGCGCCGTTTTTTGGTTCGTAATCATCGAGCGACAGGATGGCGTATTTCTGCTCGAAGGCGAATCCTTGATCGAACCATTGCTCGAACACCATTTCGTCTCCGAGCGGTGCCATCAGCACATGATGGAAATAACCATGCTTGACCCATTCCGCTCCAGCATCCGCATATAATAACCGCAACAAGCGAGGATGTTCGTGCTCGCTGATGGCGATCGATTCATAATCCATCCAGACATAGCGGCCACGATGTGCTTCTTCCTTGAATTCATAAATCAAGTATCCGATTACATCAATGCCCCGGACAGCGACTACCCCACTGACATAAGGGCGCTCGAGTAATTTGCGGATGACAATTTCCGCCTCATCAATTTCCTCGAACTTATCCGGCAGATACGGGAAAATCTTCCGCTCCCGCGCCTGGCGTTTTGAAAGCAATGCAGACATTTGGCGGATATGCTTTTCTTCAACGCTGATGATCTGGATCACATTCCATCACTCCCCTGTTTGAAGTTTCACTTCGAGCATTGCGTACTGGCCATCATGCACAATGTCCCCGAACTCCACTGGCAGCGGTTCAACAAAAATCGGGCCGTCCACCAATGTGGTATGGAATTCCCCTTCCTCTCCGCAGGCATCTATGCCGAGTGCTTCTAGCTCATCGATTAGCTCGCGGGTAAAAATGCGCCCGAGAAACTCCTCCCCGACACGGGCAGTGTCCACCACTGTAATGACAGCTTTGAACTCCTCTTCGACCAGCTCTTCCAATAGTGAGCGGCGGGCTTCTTGCCATAATGGGTGCAAGACATCGAGTTCTGCCTGTTCGCTGACTTTTTCAACCCAATCAAGATGGTCCTGCAGGTCAATATCGCCATACACACCCATTTCGATGCCTTGTTCTTTGAAATGCTGCAGATGGTGGATAAATTCCTTTTCATATCCTGACCAGTCTGCTTGGCCGATCACTAAAGGCAAGCCCATCCGTTCCGCTTGCGCTTCCAAGATCTGCTTTTTCAAACCGTGGGATCTTGAGCGTTCCCCGTCTTCTTCGAACATGGTGAACAACGCGATTGGCACATGTCCTTGCTGGACTGCCCTAAAGAATGCCAAAGCGGAGTCTTTGCCACCGCTCCATGATGTAATAAATGTTTTTTGCATACTGCACCTCTTTTGTAGTTTCTGATGTTTTACTTTTTCGGTTCCTTATTACCTCTACTTCTATTTCCTGCCCCGAAACTCCTTGTTCCACAAAAAAACAGCCGGGAAACTCCCGGCTGTTTGCATTATTTTCCTACCATATTTTCCGGGCGCACCCATTCGTCGAATTGCTCCGCCGTTAAGTGGCCGCTCTTGACTGCTGATTCTTTCAGCGTCGTGCCTTCGTTATGTGCTTGCTTGGCAATTGCTGCCGCTTTTTCGTAACCGATATGCGGGTTGAGCGAAGTGACGAGCATCAAGGAATTTTTCACGTGGTTTTCGATGACGTCCAAGTTCGCTTCGATACCGATCGCACAGTTATCGTTAAAGGAAACGAGCGAATCCGTCAACAAGCGGACCGATTGCAGGAAGTTATACGCAATGACCGGTTTGAAGACATTGAGTTCAAAGTTTCCTTGGCTCGCCGCAAATCCGATCGCTGCGTCGTTGCCCATGACCTGGGCTGATACCATCGTCAAGGCTTCGCTTTGCGTCGGGTTGACTTTCCCTGGCATGATCGAGCTGCCCGGCTCATTTGCCGGAATCGTGATTTCGCCGATGCCGCTGCGTGGGCCGCTTGCGAGCCAGCGTACATCGTTGGCGATCTTCATCGCATCTGCCGCAAGGGCTTTCACCGCACCGTGCACATAAACCATTTCATCGTGGCTTGTCAGTGCATGGAATTTATTCTCCGCTGAAGTGAATTCCGTGCCGACTGCTTCTGCGATGAATTCCGCAACATAGCCGCCGAATTTCGGGTCTGCGTTAATGCCTGTTCCAACTGCTGTTCCGCCGATCGCAAGTTCACGCATATGCTCGACGCTTTCTTTGATCATGCGCTCGCTTTTCTCCAACATGTGGCGCCAGCCGCTGATTTCCTGGCCCAATGTAAGCGGTGTGGCATCCTGCAAGTGCGTGCGGCCGATTTTGATGACCTCGTCGAATTTCTTCGCTTTTTCATCCAAAGTCGCTTTCAACTTCTGGACCGCTGGAATCAATTGCTCCGTTACCGCTAGAACGCCGGCAACGTGCATTGCTGTCGGATATGTATCGTTCGAGCTTTGGGACATATTGACATCATCGTTCGGGTGAAGTTTTTCATCCGACCCCTGTTCTGCCAAAATTTCGTTTCCGCGGCGCGCCAATACTTCGTTCATGTTCATATTGGACTGCGTGCCGCTTCCTGTCTGCCAAACGACGAGCGGGAAATGGTCGTTCCATTTGCCTTCGATTACTTCGTTGGCAGCCGCTTCGATTGCGCGCATTTTAACGTCGGACATCTTGCCGAGCTTGTGGTTCGCTTTAGCTGTCGCTTTTTTCAATTGAGCAAATGCCATGACCACTTCATGGGGCATACGTTCTGTTCCGATGGCAAAGTTTTGGACGCTGCGCTGAGTTTGCGCGCCCCACATTTTGTCAGCTTCAACTTGAATTTCACCGATCGTGTCTTTTTCTGTACGATACTGCATTCCATTCACTCCAATTCTTAGTCTTTAACTAGCTTCTCTTCTATTAAACACATTCCACCCGAAAAAAGCGACCCTCGCCGCTAAAATTCCCCGGTTTTGCTCGAGAAAAACGCTTCGATTATCGCTTCATCTGAATGCGGGATATGTTCCCCTTTGATGATTTGCGCGCCGTTGATACAGCCGCTCGACAACAAGATGATGTCTTCTGGGCCGCTTTCCTCAAGCGCTTTTTCCACTGCCTGTTTGCGTGTTGGCGCCTTCAGCACTTTTTGCATGTACGGCACACTGAAGCCTTTGATCACTTCCGATACAACCTCATCCGGGTCGTTATAACCCGGATGGTCGACTGTAACGACTAAAACATCTGCTTTTCCTTCAGACGCTTTCGCCATTTTCGGCATCTTGGCGAAATCACGGATGCCGATTCCGGCAATAAGCGCGATTAAACGGCGATGCGGCAATTTACGGGCTTCTTTTAAGACCGCATCGATCGCGACTGGGGTATGGGCGTAATCCAAAATGATGGTCCGCTCTTCAGGTCCCCTGATCACTTGAAAACGCCCTTCCACTTGAGGCATATCCGGCAAGACCGCAATGATTTGCTCGAGTGAATGTCCTGCGTGCAAGGCAGTCGCAATCGCCGCCGTCAAATTCGCGGCATTGTAATCGCCGAATAGCGGGGCTTCGATCATCCGGACGTCGCCTCTATAATTCAATTCAAAACGCATGCCTTGTGCAGAGGCGCTGTAATCTCCCCAAATGAGATCGGCGCCGCTCGACGGGTCTTGGCTATAGCTCAGTACCGGATAATCCGCCACCGCTAGAATGCCGCCGCTCAAACCAGGGTCATCGAGATTGACGACTGCCGCTTTCGCGCGCTCGAACAATTTCAGTTTGGACTCCCGGTAATGTTCAAAAGTTTTATGGTATTCGAGATGTTCCTCGGATAAATTCGTATGGATCGCGACATCGAAAACGATGCCTTCCACGCGCTGCTGATCCAGTGCAGTAGACGACACTTCCATGGCAACTGCCTGTGTGTCAGCATCAACCAGCATGGAGAAAATCTGGTGGATATCCGAAGCGATTGGCGTAGTCGGCGTGCTTTTTTTGAACGGCACTTTGCCTTCAGCCGTTTCGATGCCTGTCGTGCCAATAAATCCACAAGGCGTTCCCAGCAAATTGAATAAATTACGGACATAGGTAGCCGTTGTGGTCTTGCCGTTCGTGCCTGTCACGCCGATTTTAAACAAATCATGCTGTGGTGAGCTGAAAAAGAAATCTGCAGTGTGCGCAAGTGCATTGCGCACATCCGCCACCAGCACAAAGCTGACAGCCGGATAGCGCTTCGCTTGTTGGGACAGAATTTCCTCGTTGGAGCCGATGATTGCCTGTGCACCATTTTCGATGGCAGGCTCTATGTATAAATGTCCGTCCGTGTTCTCTCCGATGACGCAAAAAAATGCAGAACCATTCCGTGCAGCCGAAGAGTTATAGACAATCGCCTGGATGTCCGCTGACTCTGGCCCGAATGATTTTACTATACGTACGCCGGGAATTTGTGCAAATTGCAACTTCATATCGTAACTCCTCTTGAAGATAAATTTATGTGAATTTCTGATAATTTTACAGGAAAGCGCAGTAGTGTTCCACAATTCGAGACGCTTTTTTAAAAAAATTACCGATCAACTAAGAGGTTTGGCAAATTGTAGCGCATGAAAGCCTTTGACCATCTGGAAGCCGATTCCAACATATCCTTCATTTAGTAATTCTTGCTGTTTTTTCAGGTCGTCAATCGGTGCCGTGATTTGATTGCCGTAATCTGCATTAGGCTGATCGAGATCCTTTACCAGAATATAACGTTCCAGGCCGTCGTACTTCTTTTTCAACGCAGCGATGTGCATCTGCTGCGTGAATTTATCTTTCAAGCTCGGGATATTCATCGGGGCCACTGTACAGGCCACGTAGCGGAATTTCTTTTCCAGCTTCTTCAGTTCCTTCATGACCACTTCGGCCAATTTCTGCTGAAGGCGGTTTCCCCGGTAATCAGGAGCGACCGCTGAAATTTCCTGGTAGATCATGTCGCCAAGTTCTTCTTCTGAAAGCCCGATATCCCGTCCGAGATGTTCCGCATCAATTTCCGGAACGAGCAAGGCCCGAAAAGCCACGAGTTCTCCTTCTACATATGCCCCAACGATCAAGCCATTGTGATTCAAAATAAATAAAAATTCCTCGGTTGATAAAGGCTGCAACGTATTTTTCTCTGGCAGCGAGTCGATAACCGTTTGCTGAACCCGTTCGATTTCAGCCAAATCCTCCAGGTACAGGCGCTTCATATACATTGGCACCTGTTTGTGCAAACGCACATTGGTCAGTGTACCTTCATATAGACGGTCATTCAAAGCCCATTCCCCCTCATTTCTTTCGTACTATCAGAATACCATGTTCGCTATCCATCGTCTTCAAGTTTTTTCAATTGACTGTAAAATTGAAACTATTTACCGGCTTGCAATAAAAAAGCGTCGATTTCCGCCTGAGTACGGAGAATATACGCCTGTTTTTCAGGATACTCCCTAATAAATTCTTCTATTAAATGATGCTGCGATTTTTGCCGGCCATGATAGGTCGTCACAATAAACTTCAAGAATTTGTAATCCAGCTTTTCAGGGCAATCCGGTGCCATATCCGGCCTCGCCTGTTTGCGGTATTGGATACGCCTTTTCAATACACGCCATAAACAGCGCCACAGCGGCAGCTGCAATTGGATAACTGTATCGCAAGCCGCCAAGCGGATATCGACCGTGCTGTTATAGTTCCCTTCGATGATCCAGCGTGACTCATTCGCCAGTTCCTGTTGCTTGTGCCGAAAGTCTTTTTCTTCTGCTTCGACCCATCCCGGCTTCCAATAATACGCATCCAAATGATACACCGGCAATTCCATCGTTTCCCCTAAACGTCTCGCAAACGTTGATTTGCCGGCTCCCGCTGATACACCGATCACCATAATCCGTTGCATCGCTCCCCCTCCTATCCCACTATATCCAACTATAACGAATGGCGGGAAAAAGAACCAACCGAACTTAACCCTTGCATTCCACAGAGTACCGTGCTATTCTAAGGAAGAATTATTTTTGTTCGATGGCTTTTCATTAAGTATCAGATTTTATCTGAAGGATTTGAGCAAGGATAGTAATACAATGTATGCATTAGCATACGAGGAGGAAACACACATGGAACAAGGTAAAGTAAAATGGTTTAACTCAGAAAAAGGATTCGGCTTCATCGAGCGCGAAGGCGGAGACGACGTATTCGTACACTTCTCAGCTATCCAAAGCGAAGGATTCAAAACTCTTGACGAAGGTCAAGAAGTTACTTTTGACATCGAGCAAGGCCAACGCGGTCTTCAAGCTACTAACGTATCAAAAGCTTAATCAACCTTTAAACTTTCAATGGGCTCTTCTTCGGAAGAGTCCATTTTTTGTTGTCTAAAAATATTTATTTTTTCTGAAAGGTCATTGATGAAGATAGCTAGGGTTTGCTTGTGGAAATGTTCCGATGTGTTGAATTAAACATCACCTAATATACGCCGCCCTGCTTTGGGTTGGCCTTTGGCGCTGGGCGGCTGAGAGATTTCATTGGATTACGCTAGTTTATATAGCTTTCTTTTTGTATTAAGTTGCCGGCTAGCGGGGGAATCACTTCCTGAATAGAACAGAAGTAAAGATAACTAGGGTTTGTTTGCGGAAATGTTCCGGCATATTGATATAAGCGTCGCTTTAGTATTCGCCGCCCTGCTTTGGGTTGGCCTTTAGCAATAAGCCAGGAAAAGCACCTGTCTTATTGCGTCGGCTCCCCCCTTTACGCTTGGCGGCTGTGAAATTCCATTGATTCGAGTGCGTTTAGTCAGTTCTGCTTCTGTAACTAGTTGCCGGCTAGCGGGGAAATCGCTTCCTGCGATGAAGCATCTAGTCCTATAGCATTTGAGTCAAGAAGCTTGTGGGGAAACTAGTACTCACTATCACCTTCTCTTGTTCCAAATGATATGAGCTACAAAGCATGAAGCATTTCCACATTTTCAGTCGAGCGGATAGAAGAAATTCTCTTCCTTCTAAAACTAGAGACGGAGTGGAAGGGGTGAATGGATGGCGAGGGGAAGCCGAGTCCATTCATTTGCGACGCATCTGCGTAGCAGATGTGGGAGCAACGCGTATCAAGCGATGCTCGAACACAGAGAAATTCGGCACGTTGGCTCAACACCCGCCCCCGGGCAGTTGAAAACGCGACGTCCTGTCGCATCAACTGCATGACTCGCATCCTGCGAGCCCTCCGGAAAGCGTGTGCCTGCAACGCAGTCGAATAGTACAAGCTTTCTCTACTCACCTCCCTCCTGTATTTCATCAGTCACAAAGAAAAAAGCTGCCATTGGGCAGCTTTTTTTAATTCATGATGAAATACAATTGGAAGACCAGGAAAATGATCGCGACCAACAGGAGCGTTCCGACCACTACGCTCATGGCCAGTTTTTTTCCGTCCATCGACTCACCCTCTCAGTTTTTTCTCACGTTCAATGGCTTTCACTATATCATACGCGCCTTCCCCGGCATTTGACAATACAGAAACGATGGATTTTTGCTGAGGGTAATAGCCCGAGTGGAAATTCACGCCCGGGTCGTATCCCATTACATGGTACTTCACCGCTCCCCCTTCTTGCTCGTCAATCCACACGCCATAGCCGTAAGCCTGTTCGCCTTCTTGTGCCTGGACCGTCAGTAGACGGTTTTTCATTTCTTCAGACAATAAAGTCCCGTCCTGTAGCCGGTTCCAGAACTTCGCCATATCGCCCGCCGTGACGAATGCGCCTCCGTCCGCTCCGCCGCGGACGGGAATCGCGTATTGATTCGTGCGCCAGGAACCGTCTTCCTCGATATATCCATAAGCCGTATTTTTCGGCAACCGGTCCAGGCGGAAATACCCCGAGTCCGACATATCCGCTTTCCCCAACACTTCCCGCTCAACGTAATCGGCAAACTCTTCGCCAGTCACTTGCTCGATAATCAGCCCAAGCGCAATATAGCCGGCGTTGTTATAGCGAAAACGCGCTCCCGGTTCTTCGACAGGCGGCAAGTCGCGGAACAATGGCACAAAATCAGCCGGCGTCTCCATCCGGTACATCGGAATCTCTTGCCATAATTGTTCAAAATCATCCATAACCTCTTCATCGAAGTAATCAGGAAGACCCGATGTATGGCACAACAATTGATGAACCGTGGCGTTGAAATTCGGGAAGGTCTTCGGCAATAGCTCTGACAGCTTGGCGGATAGCTCAAGCTTGCCTTGTTCCACCAATTGCAACACGGCCACGGCTGTAAAGATTTTGCTGCCCGACGCGATGCCAAAGCGGCTGTCGACTGCAATTGGCCGTTCGTCCGCACGGTTCGCGAATCCTTTGGCAATCGACCAATTTTCAGTACCAGCCATATGGGCAGCCCCTGAAAATGCAGTGGATTCCATCAAGTCGGAAACCGGATTATCCGCTTGCTTTTGCACCATATGCCCTTCCACGTCAATTTCTATTCTCCGCCCATCCGTAAGTTCGATTGCCAGTGGATGGGTTTCACTTTTCAGCTTGGAGAAAAACCACGTGCGTTTCGGCGGTACGAGCACCAGAAAATGGGGATCTTTGCCGAGAAAATTCAGTGTTGTTGGATCGATGCCTTTATTGCCGCGCACGGGAATCTCCATCTGTTCCAGTGACTCACCCACTTCCTTGACATGTGGCGAAACAATGCCGACTTCACTGATATCGAGCAGAGAATCGATCGTGAAGTCATCCATGATGTCGACGTGGCGCCGTCCGATAAACTCAACGATATTTCCTGCAGGGTCCTGAAAATAAAAGGCATCGGAATTGAAATTCGAATAATAGATTTCATCCATGCCTTCCTGGCGGTTCAGTTCGACGCGGGCGCGCGCCCAGAATTTGGCCAAACTGAACTGGTTGCCCGGAATATTAATCGCGTAATGATAAAAAGACGCTCGGTCCGACTGGCGGAATTCCAAAACCGACGTGCCGATCGAAAGCGCAAAGCTTTCTTCGTCTTCCTCGACAATTCGGAAGCCTAGCTGGTACTCATAGAAGCCTTTCATTTCACTCAAACGGTTTGTATACAATATCACTTTCTTGAACATATCCTCACCTCTTCTCTCAGCATACCGAAAATGGTCAGAATTTTCCTCTTTTTCGCCGCATGCGCAGCTGTCTTTTTGGTAATAAATGAAAAAAAGCGAATGCATCTGCTGCATTCGCTTGTTATAACCGATAATCGAGCCGGACCATATCCCGGCATTGGAGGCCATTTTCAAAAATCGGTTCTTCGTAATGGCGGGTGAAAAAATCCCGGTCGATCGATTTCATGCGGAACCCGCATTTTTGGTAGAGCGCCAATTGCGCCAAACTCGAATTTCCGGTGCCGATCTCAACAGTTGAAAAGCCGAGCTTTTTCGCTTCTTCGAGCGCTGAAAACACCAAACGCTTGCCAAGCCCTTTGCCGCGCTCAGACTCAGCGAGTGCAATGTTTTTAATTTCAGCGGTATTCGAATCAAGCGCAACCAAGACGAACACGCCCATGACGGTTTCCTGTTGTTCGGCGATAAAGCAATGGCCGCCAGAACAATAGTCGCGAACCAATTGCTCAGAAGGATCCGCTTCCAGCAACAGGCCGAGCGGCAATTCCTCGTGCATTCCCAATTTTCGGATGTTCATTATTTCCGCTCGCTGAATCCTTGGTCGAGCAGATAATCTTCAGCATCATCAAATGTGCCAAAGCTTTCTTCGAGGTTTTTGCCTGTGTAGATATTCCAGAAAGGCTCTTCGTAGACAAGGTCGAGTTTTTCGCCTTCTCTATTGGTCCACCGCTTATCATAAGGCGGTTCAGGTTCTTGGCCCAAATAATCAATCGAGTCGGCAATGATGCTGCGCAACTGGCTCGCTGAAAAATCGCGAATATTGACCAAGCCGCGGCTGTCCGCTTCGTAATGCGGCAAATCGCCGACGAAGACGAAGCCGTTGCCGTTCGGGTGCAGATGATAGACCACGTTTTTCTTATCGTAGAGGCTTTCTTCAAATTGGAAGTTGACTCGTTTCATTGACACTTCTTTTCGTGTCAGTTCCGGAAACGCTTCGATCACTTCTAGTTTTTGTTCAAATGTCAGCACTGGACATCCCCATTTCTTCTTTGGATTTCTGACTTTAGTATAACACGCATAGGGTGCGCTTCGCCGTTTGCGAAATAATAGAAAAAGGGCTGCCCATAAGTCCCTAAAATAAAACAGACGGAGAAAAAGAAATTCTTTTTCTCCGTCTGTTTTTCATTTATCGGTGATGCCCCTGAAAGTAGCCGGCTGATGGGAATGGAGACGGCGACTCCAGCGGGAGCAGTGACTGAGCTAAGCGAAGGAGCGACGCGAGCCGAAGACCCTGGACTGAGCGACGCGAGGGAAGCGGCTAAGGCCGTGCCCGCGGAAAGCGTCCGTCGAAATGGACATCAGCACTTTCTTTAAGAGACGAAAAGGGACTGCCCCTAAAAGTCTCTTTTCGTGACCTTTTGGGACAGCCCTTAAAACTTATTTTTTCTTTTTCAATCCGAATGGCCACCAAGCGCCACCCGCAAATGAAACGGTAATCGCCGGCACGAGCAGCGGCAAGACGATCAAGCCGTAAAGCAGCAAGCCTGTGATGACGATCGCTGCGATCTGCATCAGGCTTAAGACTCCGGATGGCAGCATCGCGCCGAAGGTTCCAGCGAGCAAAATGGCAGCCGTGATGATGACTGTCCCCATTTTCGCCATCGACCGGTGCATCGCTTTCGAAAAGTCTTCAGCCGTCAAGGCTTCTTCCCGGTAGCGGTCGAGCAGGAAGATCGAGTAATCAATGCCGAGCGAGACGAGCATGACGAAGCCAAAGAATGGAACGGCCCACGTGATACCATCATAGCCGAGCCATCCGACGAAGATCAACTCGGTGATTGCAATTGAACTGTAATAGGTCAATAAGAGAGAGCCGATCATGAACAGCGGCATGATGAAAGAACGCAACAGCACTGCCAAAACTACGAACAAACTAACGAGCATAATGCTGACCGTTCGCGTAAAGTCGCTCTCTGAGATATCCTTCAAGTCGCTATTGATGCTTGGAACCCCGCCATATGCGATGTCCACTTCTTCAAGAGGCGTGCCGTTAATGCTTCTCTCGGCCGCTTCTTTCAAATTCGTGACGATGTCGATCGCTTCCGGCGAATACGGATCTTCTTCGAGCACCACTTCCATTAGCATACCTTCACCATCAGCAAATGCATATTGATCAAGCAGCGGTTCGAATTCTTCTTGTTCCAAGGTGCCTTCAGGAAGGTAGATCCCTGTGCCGCGCACCGCTTCGCTGTCGCTGATGCCTGTCAGCGTGTCGGCGATTTCAGTCAAGCCTTCACTGATTTCCACAAGGCCGTCGGATGAAGCGCCGACGCCTTGCGCAAGCTCCCCGATGCCGCCAGCCAATTCATCATACTGGCCAGCGCCGCCGTTCAAGCCTTGTTCGATCTCTGAAAGCCCGGCATTCACTTGCGCGAGCGCACCGACTGTCTGTTCAATATTGCCGGTCTGCTGAAGCCCGCCTGAAATCTGTTCAAGTTGGCCGTTCACTTGCGCCAATCCTGCAGCTGCTTCGCGAAGACCAGCGCCTCCAGCCTGTCCGCTGATCGTTTCCAGATTGGTTTCGATTTCCCCGAGACCGGACTGGACTTCGCCAATCCCGGCATTCGCTTCTTCAAGTCCTTCTGCGATAAGGCCCAACTGATGATCGACGAAAAATTCATCGATGACCGAACCGGTAGGGCGCGTAATGGCACGAACCATGTCGACACCTTCGACTTTTTCCATGTCCTGCGCCAAGGCATCCAGATACGGAATTGTTTCTTCTGCCGTTAGGTTTTCTTCGCCTTTGATGACAACTTGCACCGGCATCGTATTGCCTGCGCCGAATGCCGATTCAATGGCATCGAGGCCTTTCACCGATTCATAATCCGAACTGATTTCGTCTACTGTATTAAATGAAAGGTCATTATTATAGGAGAACAACAAAGGAACCGTAATGGCCGCCACCAGCAGCATCGACCAAAGCGGCCGGTTGACGGACAATTTGCCGATCCAGATCCACAATTTGCTGTCTTTATGGGAAGCCGAGCCCTTGCTTGGCCAGAACAACTTGTCTTTTAGCACCGCCATGAAAAACGGCATGACGGTAAACAGCACGACAAGGAGTACGGCGATACCGACTGCGACGGCAACGGCCGATTTGAAAATCGGGAATTCCGCAAAACCGATAGCTGCAAATGCGATAAAGCCCGAGAATCCGCTGATGAACAAAGTCTTCCCTGCCGTCCGGTACGTATTCAGAATCGCTTCTTGCACATCTTTTCCTTCTGTCAGCTCTTCTTTATAACGGCTGAGCAACAAGATACAGTAATCAGTCCCGAGACCGAATAGAATCGCCACCAGGAAAATCTGCGTGTAATTCGATACCGGGAAGCCGAACCAATCGATGAAAAACGCCACGAGCGATTGGCTGAGCAAATAGCTGAGCCCTACCGCCACAAGCGGGATGATTGGTGTGATAAACGAACGGAACACCGCCAGCAGCAAGCCGAAAATCAAAATCACGGTAATGATTTCTGTTTTCTTCAGGCCTTCCTGCGCGCTGGTGTTGACGTCTTGGTTGATGATCGCCTCACCCGTCAAGTAAACCGTTAAATCTTCCGGCACAATCGTTTCACGGATTTCATCGGCAAGTGCGGCCGCTTCTTCGTCTGTTCCTTCAATCGATACCGGAAGCAAGACCGTCTGGCGATCTTCCGCCACCAGCTGCGCTTCGAGTTCTTCATTTTCAAACGGATCCAGTACTGTCGTCACCGAATCGCCGAGCGCTTCGATTTCCGCTCTCATATCCGCAATCTGCTGCTCGCTTGTTTCATCGAGCGCTGAATCCAGTTCGATCACCAATGAAATCGTCTGCCCTGACACATCAGCCGATTCCAAAATGGTAGCCGCACGCTGCGAGTCCGCTTGTTCGGACAATTGGAACGAACCTGCTTCTTCCGCTTGTTCCGTTAAGTTTGGCGCCACTAAAAACAATGCCGCCGTCAATACGATGAGCCCGATCATGATCGGCCACTTTAATTTCAGTATCGTTTGCATCCCTTACACTCCATCCGTTTTCATGATTGCGCTGAGCTTTCTGAAAATCACCAAGAATTGATCGATTTCCTGGTCGTCGACTTGTTCCGACATCAGTTTTTCCAAATACTCCGCCAGTATTTTATCCGATTCTTCGAGGACCGATTTTCCGGCATCGGTCAATTCAAGCAGCTTTTCCCGCCGATCTGCCGTCTGGACGACTTGAATCAATTCTTTTTGCAATAGCTTTTTCGTGCGGTTTGAGACGGCGCTTTTATGTACACCTTGCAGCACTGCAAGCCTCGCCGATGTGATTTGACCTTCTTTGCCGATTAGCTTCAGCGACTGCATCTGCTCGGGGGAAAACTGTTCCCATAACGGATTGTCCACCGAACGGATAACCCGTTCCGTTCCGTAAAATAATACTTCTTGAAACAATTCGACCGCTTCTTTAATGCGCATATCCATAAATGGTTTACCCCCTCAACTATCAATAGTTTAGGGGGTAAACCATTTATCGTCAAGTAATTGCCCATAATAAAAACCCGCAACCAGCGTTGCGGGTTTTCCCTTATACTTCTCTTGTTGCGGTCGAGCGGATTTCCTGGCGCCTTGCGTAAATGTTTTTGATGATCGTTTTCACGACCGCATAAAACGGGATCGCCAAGATTATCCCCCAAATGCCCGCGATGTTACCGGCTGCAAGAATCAATGTGATGACTGTCAGCGGATGGACGTCGAGCGCATTGCCCATAACGTTCGGGGTAATGAAATTGCTTTCAATCTGTTGTGCGATCAACATGATGATGGCGACATACACCGCCATAATCGGATCCTGCACCAACGCGATCAATATCGCCGGGATGACCGCAATGTACGGCCCGAGGAACGGGATGACATTTGTCGCCATGCCGATCAACGCCAACAATAGCGCATAATCCAAACCGATAATTAAATATCCGATCAACAGCATTACTCCAACTAAAAAGCTGACGAACAGCTGCCCTTGGATATACGAACGCAAGGTGTGGTCAATGTCTTTCAAGGTCTTGATGACCCAAAGCTTGCGCTGTCCGCTAAAGAAGCCGGAAATGAACGGCACGAATTTGCGGTGGTCGATCAATAGGTAAATCAAGAAGAATGGCACGAGTACAAGCGTGATGACGCCCGAGATGAAGCTGGTGATAAACGATACGACCCATCCGCCGATATCGCCGATGCGGTCGCCGATCTGGCCGCTCATATCATTGATTTGCTCTTCCAAGGAATCCGGCAAGCGGTCACGCTGGGCGAGCAGATACTGCGCGTAATCTTCTACGTCATTGATAATTCCAGGTGCATTGTCGACAAGCGAATTGACTTGTTCTGTCACCTTCGGCCCAACCATTGCAAATAATAGATAAAAGACCAGAACAATCAAGAAAACGATAGTTAAAATGGCGGCCCATTTCGGGAATTTGCGGTTCTCCAAAAAATACAGCAGTGGACGCGTCAAATAAAACAACACGCCCCCGAGAAGCAGCGGCACGAAAATCGTCCCTGCAATGATGAACAGCGGGTCGAAAATCCCCTGGACTTCGATGAATAAACGAATGATGACCAGTGTCAGGATGATTCCGACGCCCGCTTGAAACCATAATTTATTTGTCACCTATTACACTTCCTTTCTTTCATGTGTATACCCAGTTTATCATGATTATATGGTATTATATGTTTTTATGTAACGTGAACTTTTTCAAACACTGCACGTCTTATGACTGTAGTTGCAAGAATGAATAGAATTTGGAGGATACATACAAATGGAACAATTATGGCTTACAATTAAATTTTTGCTGCTTGGGCTATTCCAAGGGCTCACGGAACCGATCCCGATCTCTTCAAGCGGCCACTTGCTGATTGCGCAGTATTTTCTCGATGTTGAAATCGAAGGAAGCAATTCGACGTTTGCGTTGCTCGTCAATAGCGCATCTTTAATCGCTGTCTTGATCATTTACCGTGACGACATCAAACGGCTGGTCATCAATGGCTTGAAATTCTTCAAAGAAAAAACGCCGGAAACGCGGCGCGATTTCATGTTTGTCGTTTACTTGGTCGTTGCGACCATCCCGGCGGGCATCATCGGTGTGTTATTCCAAGACACGATTGATTCCTACTTGTCGACGATCGTCACGGTCGGCGTCACTTTGGTTATCACCGGTCTCGCCCTTTGGCTGATCCGCAATATGCGCGGCCAACGGAAAGACGGCAATATGACGATGAAAGACGCCTGGATCATCGGCGGCGCCCAAGCCGTCGCTTTGATCCCCGGCATCAGCCGCAGCGGCGCCACGATTGTGGCCGCTATGGCTCGCGGCATTAACCAAGAGACAGCATTGCGCTTTTCGTTTCTGCTGTTCATTCCGGTCAGTTTTGGCGGAGCTGTGCTGAGCATCACCGACATCGTCAATGACGATAATCTAGCGACAATGGCCGTGCCATATATCATGGCGTTTGTCGGCTCGCTCGTCGCTTCGTACTTCTCGCTGAAATGGTTCATGAACATTATGGCGAAAGGCCAGCTCAAGTATTTTGCGATCTACTGCTTTATCGTTGGCCCGCTCGTCGTGCTCGCTTGGTTCTTGTTGAACTAATAAAAAAATCCCTCTATTGCGCAAATGCAATAGAGGGATTTTTGGTTAGCGATTAAAAAAGTTTGCCGTGAAATACGGCTGCTTGTCTGAGTTGAACGCGACGCCGACGCCAAGATAGCCGAAGTCGGGCTTAACGATATTTTCCCGGTGGCCCATCGAGTTCATGAGCCCTTCATGGGCGAATACGGCGCTATACTGCCCGTACGCCAAGTTCTCACCGGCGATAAAGAACGTAATGCCATCTTCTTTCATGCGGTCAAAAGGCGATTGTCCAGCCGGGTTGGTGTGGCTGAAATAACGTTCTTCAGCCATCTCCTGGCTGTGGTCGCGCGCCGTTTCCATCGTTTTGTCGTCCCATTTCAAGAGTGGCAGCTCGCGCTGGATTCTCGCTGAGTTAGTCAGTTCGAACAATAAAAATTCATAGCCTGACTTCAATTCCGGGGAAGGCTCCGCGTATATTTCACTGCGCTGCTCTTCCAAATCCTTATCGATGACCTGGACCGCTGTAACTGTATCCCCTTCGTGAACGTCATAAAAAACCGTTGTATAGGAATCCGCTGTTTCAAACAAATCATACTCATCGCGCGAATCCAGAATATATTGCACACGCCCTTTTTGCAGGCTCGTCAGCGGTGTCCCAAACAACTCACGTACTTGTGCTTTGGTCGAATCCATCGAGAAGCCTTCCGTCGAAGAGATGAGATCCTGATTGGTGAACATGCCGTTGACCTCTCCGTTCTCATCGTAGGACAGCAATACGTAATTTTGGTAATCCTGATGATAGCTATGCCAATCGGTTCCGTATTCATTTTCCATTAAACGCAACGGCAAGCCGACTTTTTGCTGGGCTTGTTCCTTGCTCATGCCAAGCGTAATATTATGGACCGCCACCATGGAATCCGTATCGGAGAGCTCTGGTTTTGCGACCGCCTCAGGCAATGCAGCTGAGCTTTCCGTCACCATTGCCTGCAGTTGATGGCTCATGCGCGTCGTGAAATATTTGGCTTCATCAAGCGCTTTGGAAACATCCGTGTCAGCTGTTACATTTCCGATCACCTCATCTACCGAATCCAAAAAGCTCAGGTCGACGTATTCTTCGACAGACGCCTCCCATACTGGGCGGGTGAAAAACAATAAGACTATGAGCAACAAGATGCCAAACAATTTCCGCACACGCATCACCTCTTTCTCTTCATTTTAGTTTAATCGCAAAAGCGGAATCCGGAAAGCAAAAAGCCTTTTTTACTTTTTTCCTTAAATAAATACCAAAAGCGGACAGGAAAAGGAGTGCTTTTCACTGTCCGCTTTGCTATTTTCATTTGTTAAGCTTCCACATTGTGTTCGCTCGTAATATCGGTTTTCTTCGGCGAACTGAACCAAAGCGTGAACACTAAGCCGGCCATGAACGTAATCAAGCTGGTCACCAAGGTCATCGGATCAGCCGCAAAGCCGGGGAAGACGACGAACAGCGAGCCAAGGATCAAGCCAATGATAGCCGCATACGTCACGTATGTAAAATGCTCCAGCAAATAGCTGATCGCTTTACTCGAAACGACAAACCCAACCATGACGCCGGCACCGATTGCCAGGACGATCGGCAAGTTCAGTGTCGACAAGGCGTTGATGGCCGTCGAATAAACACCGATCAACAATAGGATGAACGAGCCGCTGATGCCAGGCAATAGCATCGCCATGCTGGCAATCCAGCCAGAGAAAAATAGCAGGAAGAACGTTGGCAAGCTCAATTCCGTAATCGGTGCGACATTTTCATCGGTCTGGATAAATGCCATGGAAGCCAGCGCTGCCCCGATGACCAGCAAGATGACCAAATGGCGCGCCGTGAAATTCTTTTTCACTTCCGCTTGCTTCATGATATAAGGCAAGACTCCAAGGATTAGCCCCATGAAGAAAAATTGCGTCGCTTCGTAATGGTTTTCCAGCAAAAATTCGATAAATCGGCTGAACAATAATAAGGTAATGACAATCCCTATGCCGAGAGGGACAAGAAAGCCTAGTTGTTTTTTCCATTCGCGACTGAAAAAGCCACTGATCGATTCAAGCAGGCGATCATAAATTCCCAGGATAAAGGCAATCGTTCCGCCGCTGACTCCCGGAATCAAATCACTGATGCCCATCAAAATACCGCGGTATATATTTTTCCATTCCATTCGTTCAATCTCCTCATTTCAAAATCACTTTCAACAGTATAGCACGCAGAAACAGGAAACTCGAGCCGTATCACCACAAGAGCGCACGTGCTTGATCCATCATGGAAGAGACGATTTCCGCCGCGCCTTCTTCCTGCGTCATTGCCCTTGTTGCCTGCCCTGCCCATAACGACATGAATTGCGGATTGCCGGCTTTCGCCGCCGCTCCGCGTATTTCTTTTGTTACTGTATTTTGAGACGGAAATGGCAGCGGTTTGGTTCCCGATGATTCGAATTGTTCGATGAAATAATTTTTAATGCCGCGTGCCGGCCGCCCCGAAAAACTTTTGGTCACGACGGTGCTTTCTTCATCGCTGTCAAAAATCGCTTGCTTGTACGCCTTATGCGCACCGGATTCTTTCGCTGCGACAAAACGCGTCCCGACCTGGACAGCTTGCGCGCCGAGTGTGAGCGATGCCACTAGCCCTCGCCCGTCCGCGATGCCGCCAGCCGCGATCACGGGCACATCCACAGCATCTGCGACTTGTGGAAGCAGCGCCATCAAACCGACCTGCGCCCCCATTGGATGGCGGTCAAATGAAAAGCTGCCGCGGTGTCCTCCCGCTTCGCTGCCTTGTGCCACGACGGCATCGGCTCCTGCTGCCTGCGCATCTAACGCTTCTCCGACAGTCGTCGCCATAGTGATGATGGTAACACCTTGTGCTTTGGCAGAAGCCATGTGCTCAGGCGACAACGAACCGAATGCTGTACTGATGATCGGCACATTCAGTTCCAGGCAAATGCGAAACAGTTCTTCCCCGTGATCTGGAGAGCGGTATTCAGCGCTTTGCACTTCAATCGCAAGTTCCTCGTAGATCGGCTGCAGCGTTTGTTTCACTTCAGCAATGCGTGAGAAATCATCTTTTGGCGCAGGCGCGAACAAATTGACGGCAAATGGCTTGTTTGTCCGCTTGCGTATCTCCACGATATCCTCCCGTAGCTTTTCAGGTGTCAAATAGGCAGCGCCGAGTGTCCCCAAGGCTCCGGCTTCCGAAACTTCGGCCACCAGTTCGGCGGTAGTCGGGCCGCCTGCCATTCCTGCCTGAATAATCGGATAGTCGATTCCGAGCAAGCGGCAAATGTGTGTGTTCAATGAAATCATGGTTTCCCCTCCCGTTTATATGCTTACTTATCAGTATCCCAGTCTTTGCGATTTCTTCAACCGGGAACCTTTTCCGAACGGTTTGCGTTCTTAATATCAGCATCTATGAGAAGGCGGGATTGAATCATGAAAGGTTTCCTTTCGTTACTTGGCATCACATTGATTGCCGCATTTTGCGGATTGATCCTTTTGGGCTTTTACAATGAACCTTTTGAAGACTGGCAAAACCAGGAGCGGCTTCAGGCTTATACGGAAACAAGAGACAACCTACTGCCCGACCAAACGGGCAATATCCAGCAAGCCGTTGCGCCTGAGCGTTCCACACAACCCTTATTATATGCGGATGCATCCGCTTCGTGCCCGGCACCTTAATGCAAAAAATCCCCGAAACGCTTTGGCGTGTCGGGGATTTTCTTATGCAGTTATAATGCGAATGCGGTTGCCGGATGGGTCCGCAGTTTCGAGCGCCGCCCCTTCCATCCGAACCTCAGCGCCGTGTGCTTGCAAGCGGTCGTGCATGGCCTGTTGTGCTTGTTTGTCTGCGACACGGATCACGTAATGCGCGAGACCTGCCGTGTGATCCGGCAAGGCCGGAATGCCTGTGCCGTTCCAGATATTCAATCCGATATGATGATGATAGTTTCCGTCGGAGACGAATAGCGCTTGATTGCCGAGGTTCGCGACCAAGCCGAAGCCGATTGCGCCGGTATAGAAATCGTGGGCTGCCTGAAGATCCGAGACATGGAGATGGATATGCCCAAGCACCGTTCCTGCCGGCATGCCGTCCCATTTCTCGCAATTTGACGCTTGCGCGACTTCCTGCACATCGAGCGGATCGACCGTCATATGCACTTGGTCTCCGCGCCATTCCCATTCACCGGGTTCGCGGTCGCGGTAAATTTCAATACCGTTCCCTTCAGGATCCGATAGGTACAGGGCTTCGCTCACTTGATGATCGGAAGAGCCGATCGGAATCCGCTGCTCATGAAGATGAAGCAACACTTTGCCGAGTTCTTTCCGGTCCGGCAATAGCACCGCGAAATGATACAATCCCGCAAAGCGGCCTGCTTTCGCCTTGTACTCGGGTGCTGATTTTAGCGTGAGGATCGCTTCGCCGCCTGCACCGAGAACGGTCTCGCTTTCCTTTTCTTCGATGATATCAAAACCTAATATTTCCGTGTAGAAACGGCTCATTCCCTTCAAATCCAACACTTTCAATATTAAGCTTTCAACATAATGCACTGGCTTTTGATGAAAATTCATTATAGTTCCTCCATCCACTTACTATTTGTAACTAATTTTATTTTAATAACTTAGTTACGTCAAGTCATCTGTTTTTTAATTCTTATATGGATATGCTATTATGAAGAAAAAGGAGCGGTAAACATGAAAAACCAGGAAATTTGCCCACGTTTTGAAGCAGCTATTTCCTTATTGGGACAGCGCTGGACAGGCCTGATCATCCATCAATTGATGGCCGAGCCAAAGCGCTTTGGCCAATTAACGGAAGAAATTGGAATCAGCGGCCGCCTCCTGTCTGAACGGCTGAAAACTCTTGAAGGGGACGGGTTGGTCGAACGTACGGTCCATCCCGAGACCCCCGTGCGGATTGAATATTCGTTGACTGAAAAAGGTGCTTCACTCCAGCCGGTCATGAAGGAAATCGAACGTTGGTCACAAAATTGGATAGAGCCTGCGAAGACGGCGGAAAGCACTTCGTGACGAAAGAGTGTTTCCGCCATCTTTTCGCCTATTTTTATAGACAGAATATTCTAATATCTGTTAATGTAAAAGTATAAATGGCGGAGGAGGCGTATGCGTATGTCGATGTATTCCAATATGGCCTATGAGAACGACACGCGGAAAATTGACAAGGCATTGAAGAAGTACGAAGAGAAAAAGAACGCCGCATTGGTACTGCTCGCAGAAATCGATATGCTCAACAAAATGGAAGACGTGGAAGATACGATCCTTTGGAAGCAGAAGTCGATGAAAGAAAAACTCATCGCAGCGGAGCGGCAACGGCGGGACGTCGAAGAGATGCTCATCAATTATATCGGCAAATACGATGACCGCGACTTGCATCGCTATACCGAACTGCTCGAAGAACTGAAAAAAGATAAGCCGAAATAACAAAGGCAGGACTGGGATCAGTCCTGCCTTTGTTTTTCTTTGCCTTTGTTGTCGATTGAGCGGAGAATATCCCCAGTCCAACCTTTTTGCTTGAAATACAAATACAATAAGAATGTGGAGACGCCGATGACCAATATGGCTGCCACATAACCCAAACTCCAATCGAGTTCGGGCATGACTTCGAAGTTCATTCCCCATAAAGCGCCCCATGCCATGACCGGCGTGAATAAAGTCGTCAGCACCGTCAAGGTTTTGACGATTTCATTGCCGCGGTAATTTGCGACGACGTTTTCCATATCGACCATATTGTTAATTTCATCTTCATAGGATTCGACGAGCATGACACAACGATCGATCCGTTTGGCTGTCCGCTTGTATTCTCTGCCGTCATGAACGTCTTCACCAAAGATCTCTTCAACCGCCATGCTGATTTCACGGAATCCCATGATTAAATGTTTCCATAACAAGATTTCATGCCGCACTTCCTCGATGCTTTCCAAAGTTTTGCGGTTATTGTGTTCTTTAATATTCCATAGCAATTGGTGAAGCCGCTCTTCAAAGCCGTCAATTTTATGCAAGACCGAACCGACCATTCCCCCGAGCAAAATCATCATCACTTCAATCGTGGATTCTGCCGTTTCCATCTGCTGGATCATCAAATGCCTTGGCATATCCAAGTCTTCCTCGAAATCAAGCGTACTGGTCACCAATAGCTCAGGCGATACATAAAAGTGAAAGACGTCCTGGGCATCCCGGGCATGGCGGCTTTGCTTATAAATCAATGAGCCCCATAAGACTTCCTTGCCGAGCTGAGACGTGTCGGCATGAAGAATATTGACGGTTAAGTTTTTCGATTGGTCAATCCATTGCTGCAGCTTCGGATTATCTGTGAGCAATTGGCGGAAATCCGCCGCCTCCATCGCGTTCTCCTCTTGCCATACTGCATTCGCAAATTGATGCCGCGGCATAAGTCTCCCCCTTTTCTTCCTGATGAACGGACTTCGAACTCTTCCTTATCTAAGCACACGAAAAATGCCGCTCTATTACAAGCGGCCGATTGATCTAGTCATTCTTGTTGTCATCTGGTGTCTGATCCCGATATTTTTCATTGGAGTTTTCTTCGTATTCCATTTCTCTATCCGGCATCGGATCCACTTCCTTGTCCGGCGGCTGATGCCGGCCCGGTTCTATATCCGGTAGCAGTTTCTCGCCTTCTTTGTCCTTCCGCTCCTTGTCCATGCAATCGCCCTCCCGAGAACTTTGTTAGTTCTTCTTTACCCCAGTCTCATTTTTTAAATCCTGCTGCACTCAAGCTGCAACAAGCGATTTGAAAAGCTCCAAATCATCCGGATAGGCAAGCTCTAATTTTTCGATTTCTTCAATGGATTTCCAAGAGATATCTTCGATTAAAAAATCATCTTTCGGGATAATTAATTCGCCGCCCGTTACTTCAACCCGAAAATAATGCAAATCAAATAGCACGGCAGCGTCTTCATAATTGCCGTTCCGGGTCTTCAAGATTTCACCCGCCTTGACCGAAAGCCCTGTCACTTCCTCGAATTCACGCTCACAGCATTGTTCGAGCGTTTCGCCCGTTTCCGTGCCGCTTGCAGGAACCGACCATTTGCTGTCTTCTTCCGGTGCTTTCATGAGTACCAATAGAATTTCATTCCGCTCATTTACACAGACGCCGGCAGCGCCTTTCCAATTCGCCATTTCCATCAAATCTCTCCTATCGCTTTTTTCTCAATTTCCTGGACCATGTCATGTTTTCCATTTATGTATTGTTCGATGTCCAACGGGTATTGCTTCGCTAACTTCATTTTAAACTCTCCGTAGGCTGAGGCAACTTGCGGATTCGCTTTCAAGAAATCCCGGAATGCCAAATGGCGCAAGATTTCGGGATTACCTTGTTCATAACAATGGACATGATGCGTGCGTTCATTGCCGCCACGCTCGAAATAGCGCCTGCCCGGCAATCCATTTTCGCCTTTTGCTTGATAGCCAAGTTTCCGGAAATCTTCCTCATAGCGGTCTATGGCTTCGATATCGGAAACGGCTACAAGCAAATCAATCACTGGCTTGGCAGCAAGTCCCGGCACCGCAGTACTGCCGATATGCTCTACTTTTAGACACTTGGACCCGAGCATTCCACGGATTGCTTCTGCAGCATGTTCAAATTCAATGGGCCATCTCTCATCATACGCTGTGACTATCACTTTACGCATGCTCTTCCACCCCCATGCAAATAAAAAAATCACCTTTTCTGAAATGGCAGTCCTCTGACTTCCATTGTACAAGAAAAGGTGATTCAGCAAACGGATTTTAATCCATCGTTTAATATAGAGTGTTTCAAATTTACTTTATTGTTTTGCGGCGTGCTGCTCCAGAACGAGCCGGTGCGTGACATCCGGTAAGCCGACGTCACCAGAGAAGCCGTTCCCGCGATAAAAGGCATCCGCTGAAGCGGAATCCGTACGTACCACAAGTTCACTGAATTGGCCTTTGGCAGAATCGATGATTGTTTGCAGTAATTTCGTTCCGATTCCTTCTCTTCTTACAGCATCCGCAATATAAATGCGCCGCAGCCTACCGATTCCTTCTTTCGTGGAATAAGGGTCCCGGTTCAATCCACCGATCGCGATCAATTTGCCTTGAGGGTCGAACACGCCGTATAGCACTTCTCCTTGTTGGTCGAAGCGGTTGCTTCCGTCTTCGTATTGATCGATGAGCCGCCTCAGGAAACGATATCCCTCAGCTTCACTTTCTTCCACAAGGTCCATTGCATCCACTTCGCGCAAGTCTTCGATTTCTCTAATTTCCATCGGCATCTTCACGTCCTCCTTTTCAAGTAAGCAGTACAGGAAAAGGGCTGACCCAAATCATAACATGATGTTTTGGGCAGCCCTTTTGCTTTCTATTATACAGTCGTATCTTCCATCCGTTCGTTTCGCGCTTCCATTTTCTTCACCGCATAAATGCTGGCTTCATAAAGCCCCGCCATCGGTATCAAAACCAGTAGCTGGCTGAGAAAATCCGGCGGCGTAATAAGAGCGGAAACAATCGCTAAACTTAGGTACGACCATTTCCGGACTTTTTTCATCGAAACGGACGTCAAGACGCCGATTGATGATAAGAACAATGCCAAGACAGGCATTTCGAACAATAAACCAAGCGGAATCGTGGTCATGATCAAGAAATGGACATATTCGTTCGCCGAAATCATTACATCGAAATTCGCTGCCCCGAGGCCAATCAAGAATTGATAGCTTAGCGGGTTGACGATGAAATAGCCGAATGCGACGCCGAATATAAACAACAGCAGCATGACCGGCGAATACAAGCCGAGAAATCTGGCCTCGGTTTCTTCAAGCCCTGGTTTGACGAACTGCCAGATGAAATGGATCAAAAACGGCAGTGACAAGCCGAGTGCCATAGTGGCAGAAATCGATGTATAGAATTTCACGACTTCAAGCGGGCCGAGAATCACCAAATCATTGCCCTTTACCACATAAGGAAACCAGAAATTCAGCGTAGAAAAGACGAGTGCTAGGAAGAAAAGGAAAACGATGGAGCTTTTGATCAATTGTTTTCGCAGATCCCCTAGATGATCGACTAGTGTCTCCACTCTGTCTTCCGGCTCTTCAGGGGGTTTTTGGCCCCCTCCCGGAGTCGGCTCTTTTGGCACGTCTCCGGTTTCATGTTCCGTTCCGGAGTCGGCCTTCTGCTTTTCCTGTCCCGCCGGATCTTCGCTCGCCTTTTTCTTATGCAAGGGACTGATCAGATTGTTTTCTCCGTACGGATCCATTTAACCACCTTCATAAACTTTCGGTTTTATTCGTTTCTGCTATTTCTTTTTTATCCTTTTTATCTTTGTCTTCTTCATCATCATCGTCCATCAAGCCTTTTGTCGAACGTTTGAATTCCGAGAAAGTCTTGCCGACGGCTCCGCCGATTTCCGGAAGTTTTTTCGGTCCGAAAATAATCAACACGATAACCAAAATGATGATTAAGCCTGGTACACCAATTGAAGCCAATCCACCCATATCTTTTCCTCCTCACAAATTAAACTAAAGAACCGCCATCTTGGCTGTATTTGATGATGCCTTCTGCACAGCGATATGCAAGTGCACCCACTGTACCGGTTGGGTTGTATCCACCGTTGTGCGCGAAGTTGCCCGCGCCTACAACAAACAGGTTTTCCATATCCCAATGTTGCAGATAGTTGTTCACGACGCTAGTTGCAGGATCTCCGCCCATGATCGTGCCGCCTGTATTGTGTGTGGTTTGATAAGGGACGATGTCGTAGTCTGAAATCGGCGCTCTGCCGACAACCGTTTTCGCACCCATTTCCTGCATGATTTCAACTGCTCTTTCCGTAAGATATTTATGCAGCGCACGATCCTGGTCGGTAAAGTTATAAGTCAGTTGCAGAAGTGGCACCCCGTAGATATCCTTATACGTCTCATCAAGCGATAAGTAGTTATCACGGTGTGGCATGGACGCACCTTGTACACCGACTGACAATGTACGCGTATAATTCTCAATGGAAGCTTTCTTGAAATCAGCTCCCCAAGACGGTGTATCCGGAGGCAGTGGATTGGATGCGATCGGACGCGATCCAGTCTGTGTCATGGAAACGCTCCCCCCGTGGACAAAGTCAAGATCACTGTGGTCAAAAGAATCGCCGTTGAAATCATCAATCGTCATACCAAGTGCGCCCGCTCCCATAAAGACATTCATCTGGTCATCGAAAAAGCCGGATGCGCCAGGAAGAATTTGGTATGCATAGTTTTTCCCAAGTGAACCTTCTCCGGTTTCTGGGTCATACATTTGGCCAATTTCTGATACCATCAACAGTTTCGCGTTGTTCATTACGTAGCTCGTCAATACGACGACTTCCGCCGGCTGAATGAATTCTTCAAATGTTACTGTATCGATGAAACGCACGCCTGTTACGCGCTCGCCTTCTTTCATTACCTCTACTACATTGGCATTAAAGCGGATATCGTAGTTGCCAGTAGCACGAGCCGCTGGAACAACAGTGATTTCCGGTGATGTCTTTGCCCCGTACTCACAGCCGAAGCGTTCACAGAATCCGCAATACTGGCAAGCAGCAATCTGTTGTCCATCCGGGTTTTCATATGCTTCCGATAGGTTAGCAGAAGGCATCATAAATGGCGTATATCCAAGGTTGCTGGTTGCCGTCTCAAATTTCGACAGCAATGGTGTTTTTTTCATCGGCGGGGTTGGATACTCTGAAGACCGTTTGCCCCAGAATGGGTTTTTGTCTTCGCCAGAAATCCCTGCCGTTTTTTCGAATTTATCGAAATAAGGCTCCAGTTCATCATAAGTGATGCCCCAGTCCTGCAATGTATATTCTGCAGGCAATTTATTCTCGCCATATTTGGCATCAGTCATAGATTTAATTTCAAAATCGTATGGCAAAAATCTCCAGTTTTGGCCGTTCCAGTGCGTCCCAGCGCCTCCAAGGCCTTCCCCCAGCAGGAATGAACCCAATTGACGCATCGGCAATGCTGTCTGGTCTCTAGAGTTACGGAATGTAATCGTTTCTTTCGACAAATCCTGCATCAACTCATAACGGATCGCATAGCGGTATTCGTCATGGACCATGGAGTAATCTTCTGTCGAGCGCTCTTGCCCGCGCTCTAAGCCGACAACTTTCAATCCTTCTTTTGCACATTCGGCAGCAATAATTCCGCCGGTCCAGCCGACTCCTACCGTTACTACATCTACTTTATCTAACGTTGTCGCCATACGTACTCCCCCTTCTTATTTAGCTCAGCATGTCTCCTACTGAATGCGGATCCAATTCTACAAAATCTTCGCTTTCTATTTCATTGATATACGATGGACGATGTCCTGGGAATCCTTTCATGCGCCATGCATCCATGTTCTGGTTGCCTCCGTAAATCGGATCTGCATAGGCCCCGTTCAACGTTGCCTGCCGCAGAAGGCGGAAAAAGAATTGGGCATTTGCCGCTTGCATATCCACTTCATCATCTTGGAAAGCTGTCAGGATTTCATCCATCTGCTCGGGTTCAAGATCGACAAAGTTCGCTTCGAAGCGGCTTTGGGCTTCCTGCTGCATTTTTTGCAAGCCTTGTCTGAATAGTTCATTGCGCTTCAAGCGGCTTTGATACCCTTGAGTCGCTTCGCCTAATTGAAATGGTGGCTGCATGTACTCACGTGAATTCTCGCCGTAGCTTCCTGCTAGCTGGTGATCGATAAAGAACGGGACGCCAAGGCCAATAGCGCCTGGCCCTAAATCATCTTCCGGGAAAATACGTTCAGTTGCTTGCTGCAATACCGCAAACTCCTGTTGGTTCTTGAAGAATTGCAAGCCGCGTACCGATTCGGTCGTTTCTGCCCCTCCGCTTTGGCCTGCTTCACCGCCACTTGGAGCTGCCGTGTCCTGACGTGTATTTGCGCCAATCACTCCACCAATAATTCCTCCACCGACGAGAGCGCCTGCCGCGATCCCTGACGTTTTCAAGAAATCGCGTCTGGAAACATTTTTCTTCTCTGCCATCTCATGCGCCTCCTTTAATAGGTATAAAAATTATAAATACTCAATAACTATACCCCACATTATATGCTTCTTAACTTTGATTTCAATACTTTTCCGATTATTCACTAAAAAAATGCGAATTTAATATAAAAAAGGCCCTTGAATAGGTGCAAGGGCCGACATAAAAAAAGGCCGAGGGAGTGGACACCTCGGCTTTGTAGCTGTAAAAATATTAGTCTAGAATTTTAATTGTGACATTTTTACGTCCCCAGTTCAAAGCTTCGCCTTGAGTTGGGATGAAGACGTCGATCTTGTTTCCTTTGATAGCTCCGCCAGTATCGCCAGCGATAGCTGTTCCGTATCCTTCAACCCATACTTTTGAACCGAGTGGGATAACGGATGGGTCTACTGCGATGACTTTTTGGTTCGGGTTCGAACGCAAGTCGATGCCTGTACGTGTGATGCCTGAGCAGCCTGCGCAATAAGCTGTGTAAGCTGTTGCGGATACTGTCATTTCTTTACCTGATTGTGTAGAAGCTGCTGCTGGTTTAGCGGCTGCTGGTGCACTTGCAGGTGTTGGTGCTGCTTGAGTTGATTTTGGTGCTTCTTTAGCTGGTGCTTTTACTGCTGGTGCTGCCGGTGCAGGTGCTGCCGCTTTTGCTGCTGCGCCTTTAACTGCGAATTCTTGTCCAGGGTAGATCATGTGGCCGGAGATGTTGTTCCAGCTCATCAATTGATCCAATGAGATTCCGTGAGCGGAAGCGATCTTGAACAAAGTATCGCCGCTTTTAACTGTATAGGTAGATGATGAGTTCGATGATTTCTTGGATGCCTGTTCTTTTCCTTCAACAGAGAGCGTCTCGTTCGGGAAAATCAAGTCTGATGATAGGTCGTTCCAGTTTTTAAGATTTTGAACGGAAACGTTCTTTTCTTGTGAGATTCCCCACAGAGTGTCACCTGACTGAACTGTATACGATGAATTAGCGCTTGCTGTCGATGCTGCGCCTACACTTAATGCCGCGATTGCAGTTAGTGTAACGATTTGCTTTTTCATAATTGAAATTCCTCCTTTTCACTAACACAAGACACAGCTTAACACGTGCGCATTGCAAGAACATGACAGGACGACAGATGATATTTAACAATTACATTACGGCACCCTTTTAAATATGACAGGCTGTAATAAATCAGAATATTCTTTCTTCTCCATCAAAAACATAGCTTTTTGCTCACCTTCCCTTTTTTTCTTCTATTAATAACGATAGGATGGATTAGGCTCCCTTTGTTGGGGAATAACTAATTACAGCTTTATTCATCTGGAAAAGTATAGTTTTTATTACTAGGAGGAACTCATTTGAAAAATGTCACGATCGTTTTTTGGATTTCGATCGCCATCTGCCTGGCCATGGTTGCCTGGGGATTTTTTGTGCCCGAAAACTTCCAAGCGCAGACCGGTGCGCTCACTTCGTGGATTTCATCCACATTCGGCTGGTATTACCTCGCTTCTGTTTTCATTATCCTTATCTTTTGCATTTATTTGATTTTTTCCAGGTTTTCCAATATCAAACTCGGGAAAGCCGGCGACGATCCGGAATTCGGTTTAGTTTCGTGGTTCGCAATGTTGTTTTCCGCTGGAATGGGCATGGGGCTCGTTTTCTGGACAACAGCCGAACCGATTTCCCACGCATTTATCAGTGCACCGCGTTCTGAGCTCGGTTCTGATGAAGCTGTCAAGGAAGCAATGCAGTTTTCGTTTTTCCACTGGGGAATCCACGCCTGGGCGATTTATGGGCTTGTGGCTTTGTCGCTTGCTTACGCTAAATTCCACAACGGTTCGCCTGGCTTGATCAGCGCGACACTTATTCCGCTATTCGGCAAGAAACGGATGAGCGGTTGGCTCGGCAAACTGATCGATACGCTTGCCGTGTTTGCGACGGTCATTGGCGTCGCTTCTACACTTGGATTTGGCTCTGCGCAAATCAACGAAGGGCTGTCGTTCCTGTTCGGGACACCGAATACGTTCGCCTTTCAATTATTGATCCTTGCTGTTGCTACCTTACTATTCATCATTTCCGCTTGGTCCGGCATCGGCCGGGGCATCAAATATTTAAGTAATATCAATATGGTATTGGCCTTCATTTTGCTCGGCATGCTGCTGATTGTCGGCCCGACGCTTTATATCATGAATATGTTTGCAGATTCTCTTGGCGGCTATTTCTCCAATTTCCTGTCGATGAGCTTTAATTTGGAGCCGCTGAACACGGAACGACGCGCCTGGGTAGACGGCTGGACAGTCTTTTACTGGGCATGGTGGGTATCTTGGGCGCCATTCGTCGGGATTTTCATCGCCCGTATTTCACGGGGACGCACCGTGCGCGAATTCATGCTTGGCGTCCTTGTCGTCCCATCACTCGTGTGCTTTATTTTCTTCTCTGTGTTCGGTGTTTCTGCTTTGGACTTGGAGCAAAAAGGCATCGACAAGATTTCGGAATACAGTTTGGAAACTGCCACATTCGGTGTACTCCAGCATTATCCACTCGGCACTGTCATGTCGATCCTCACGTTGTTCGTAGTCGCTATCTTCTTCATCACTTCTGCTGACTCCGCAACATTCGTGCTTGGCATGCAGACCACAGGCGGCTTATTGAATCCCCCGAACTTGGTGAAAATCACTTGGGGCTTGATCCAGTCAGCTGTGGCAGCTATCGTCGTCTACAGCGGCGGGACACAAGGCTTGCAGAATTCCTTGATCATCGCCGCCTTGCCTTTCTCGATCGTCGTCCTGCTGATGGGGGCCGCGTTCTTGAAAGCGGCCAGCCAAGATCCTGTTGCAGTGAAACAGAAAAAACAATCTTTGTAATCGATTGAACGTAAAAATGCCCGGCAAGCTGAATCAGCTTGCCGGGCATTTTTCATTCTTTATTTAAACACGCTCGTGCTATGCAAAGGCTGTACTCTGGATTTCGGATCCAAGTAAGATTTCGCATTATTGATGGCGGTCGGTGCTTCACCGAAGCCGACAGCGATCAATTTCACTTTTCCTTCGTAAGTGGCGATGTCGCCTGCCGCGTAGATGCCCGGTACGTTCGTTTCCATTTTGGAATTGACGATGACCGAGTTCTTCTCCATCTCGAGGCCCCATTCCTTGATCGGGCCGAGAGATGTAATATTGCCGTAATTGACGACGACATGATCGACTTCAAGGCGCTCTTCGTTGCCTTCTTTGTCTTCCAGCACAAGCTCACGGATTTCGCCATTCTCGCCGACCAGTTCCTTGACGTTGAAAGGTTTCTTCACTTCCACTGTCGACTGCATCATCGTATCAATATTCGCTTCGTGCGCCGTCATTTTCTCGCGGCGATGGCTCAATGTCACTTGCGAAGCCACATTCTCAAGCATCATGGCCCAGTCAACTGCAGAGTCGCCTCCACCGAGGACTACAACTTTTTTATCGCTGAACAAAGTCAAATCTTTTACGCCGTAATGCAAAGTTTTGCCTTCGAATTGTTCAGCGCTATCGACTGCCAATTTACGCGGGTGGAAAGCCCCGACGCCAGCCGTCAACAGAATCGCTTTTGAATAATGCGCGCCTTTGTCCGTCGTGATGACAAAATGCTCCTCTTCACGTTCGACAGATGCCACTGTCTCTTCAAGACAGATTTCAGGATCGCCGTACTTGGCCTGCTCGACCAAATTATCCACCAAGTCTTTAGCTAGTACTTTCGGGAAGCCGCCGATATCATAAATGAATTTATCCGGATACAATTCCATCAATTGCCCGCCGAGTTGCGGAAGGCTGTCCAGCACTTTCACTTTCATTTTGCGCATGCCGCCGTAAAACGAAGCGAACAAGCCGGTTGGGCCGCCGCCGATGATTGTAATATCGAAGATTTCACGTTCTTCCATTTCCAACACTCCTAATCTGATCAATATATCCATCCTACCACATCTATATAGGGTCTCCGCCATTGGACTTATGGCGGAAATCCGAAACAAGCATTTCCATCCCCTCTATTCTATCGTAAACTGAAACAAGGAACCAAATGGAAAGGATGATAAATGTGGATCTTGGATTAAAAGAAAAAGTAGTTGTTGTCATGGCTTCCAGTAAAGGGCTTGGCAAAGCATCTGCCTTAGAGTTTGCCAAAGAAGGAGCGATTGTCATCATCTCGAGCCGCAGCCAAGAATCGATCGACGCAGCTGCCGAAGAACTGCGCGCAGAAAGCGGAAACGAGCGCGTCCATCCATTTACTTGCGATATGTTACAAGCTGAAGACATCAAGCAATTATTCCACAAAGTCATCGAACAATTCGGGCGCATCGATGTGCTCGTCAATAACACCGGTGGGCCAAAAGCAGGCGGATTCGAAGACATGAGCGATGACGACTGGTATACAGCGTTTGACCAAAACTTACTCAGCTATATCCGTACATGCCGTGAAGTGCTTCCTTATATGAAAGAACAGCAATTCGGCCGCATCATCAATATCTCATCGTCTTCGACAAAAGAAGTGATCGACGGACTGATTTTGTCCAATACGATGCGCGCCGGCATGGTCGGCTTCGCGAAAACACTGGCACGGGAAGTAGCGGGTGACAATATTTTGGTCAACACCGTTGGCCCCGGCAAAATCTCAACCGATCGTGTCGCCGAATTGACTCAAGCAGCCGCCGACAGACAGGGGCTCTCCACTGAAGAAGTGATGCAACATACGGAAGCTCAAATCCCTCGAGGCCGCTTAGGCGAACCTGCAGAATTTGCCCGTACAGTCGTCTTTTTGGCTTCCGCAGCCAATTCGTATGTTACGGGCCAGTCAATCGTTGTAGACGGCGGATTCCTGAAAGCACTATAAGCCCCTTATCAGTAGGCAGTAGCGCCAAAAGCCGATATACTATGGGATGAACCAAATGAAAAGGAGATGTTATATATGGCGAAAAAAGGCCACATGCACATGGAAAACGGCGAAGTAATCGAATTCGACCTTTTTCCGAACGAAGCACCGAACACAGTAGCAAACTTCGAGGAGCTTGCAAACTCTGGATTCTATAACGGCGTTGTTTTCCACCGTGTTATCCCAGGTTTCGTTTCTCAAGGCGGCGACCCAACAGGAACTGGTATGGGCGGCAGCGGCAAAACGATCAAATGTGAAACAGAAGGCAACCCGCATAAACACCAACCAGGCAGCCTTTCTATGGCACATGCCGGCAAAGACACTGGATCTAGCCAGTTCTTTATCGTCCATGATTCACAGCCGCATCTTGACGGCGTCCACACAGTGTTCGGCCAAGTAACAAAAGGCCTTGAAACTGCAAAAGCCATGAAAAACGGCGACAAAATGGAAAAAGTCCACGTCTTTGACGCTGAATAATCCATTATAAAAAAACGTGCCCCTGCGGCACGTTTTTTTGTTTTGTTTGAATTTGAAGTCTGACCATAAAATATTGAATGATTGATGATTAAGAGATTAGAAAAGCTTCCGCTTTTCGACTGCGTTTCAGGGGCACGCTTTCCGGAGGGCTCGCATTGAGCCGCTTCGTCGCTACGCTCCTGCAGGGTCTCAATTGTCTCGCTAATCCTCCCGGAGTCGGCCCCCTCCACTCCGTCTCTAGTTTTAGAGTGAGGGTCCGTTTTTTTCAGGTCATTTAAAGTGACTTGTGAAAACGCATCAAATTCCATAGCTTGCTTCAAACAGGTCAAAGAATGAAGTGTCACATATCTCCATTCACTAAAAATACCAAAAAATTTGCTCTGTTCAAGCAGCGGCTTGTCAGATGCACCCTCTCAGGAAGCGATTCCCCCACTAGCCGGCAACTATATAGAAAAGCAGATCGATTTCACCAAGCAGTAAACAATGAAATCTCTAAGCCGCCGAGCGCCAAGGGTGAGCCGACGTAATAAGACAGATGCTCTTTCTGGCTTATTGCAAGAGGCCAACCCAAAGCACGGCGGCAATTGCCAATACGAAGCTCAGCTACAACGCAGAAACACTTCCGCAAGCAAACCCTCGCTTTCTTGATCTAGACTCGATCCGGAAAGCGATTCCCCCACTAGCCGGCAACTATATAGAAAAGCAGATCGATTTCATCAAGCAAGAAACAATGATATCTCTAAGCCGCCGAGCGCCAAGGGTCAGCCGACGCAATAAGACAGATGCTCTTTCTGGCTTATTGCAGGAGGTCAACCCAAAGCACGGCGGCGGATACCAAAACGATGCTCAACTCAATCCTCAAGAATAGTTCCGCTCAAAAGCCCTCGTTATCTAATTCCAACCAAATTAAAAAAGCGCACCCAATAGGCACGCTTTTCCATTCATCTTTACAACACTTTACTCAAGAACGCTTTTGTCCGCTCATGCTGCGGATTGCCGAACAATTCCTTCGGCACATTTTCTTCGACGATATAGCCGCCGTCGATAAATAGCACACGGTCCCCCATTTCCGCCGCAAAGCCCATCTCGTGGGTCACGACGACCATGGTCATGCCTTCTCTTGCCAGTTGCTTCATAACATCCAGCACGTCTCCGACCATTTCCGGGTCGAGCGCTGAAGTCGGCTCATCGAACAGCATGATTTTCGGGTCCATCGCGAGCGCACGCGCAATCGCGACACGCTGCTTCTGCCCGCCGGACAATTCGCCCGGATAGGCTTTCGCTTTTTCGCGCAAACCGACCTTATCCAGCAATTCATAAGCTTTCTTCTCGGCTGCTTTCTGGTCGCCTTTTTTCAATTTGATTGGCGCTAGCGTTACGTTCTGGAGCACTGTTTTATGCGGGAAGAGGTTGAATTGCTGGAAGACCATTCCAACATTTTGGCGCACTTTGTTGATGTCGACTTTCGGATCGGTGATATCCGTTCCTTCAATATACACATGGCCCCCGCTGATTTCTTCGAGCCGGTTCAAACAGCGAAGAAAGGTGCTTTTGCCGGAACCAGACGGGCCGATGACGCAAATGACTTCCTTCTCTTCGACAACCGTGCTCATATCCTTGATAACTTCCAAATCTCCGAATGATTTTTTGAGGTTTTCCACTCTGATCATACTCATCGCAATACAAACTTCCTTTCCACAAAGCTCGCGAGCATCGAGAGCAGGTAAATGACGATAAAGTAAATGATGCCGAGGATCAAGTACACATTAAACGCATCGAACGTGGCACTTGCCTGAATGCGCCCTTCCTGTGTTAAATCCGCTACACCGATAACCGATAGGAGCGAAGTATCCTTTAAGGAAATGATCGCCTGGTTGGTAATGGTCGGGAGCATGCGGCGGAATGCCTGAGGCAAAATGATGTGGCGCATGGTCTGCGTCGAATTGAGCCCAAGCGACCGCGCCGCTTCTGTCTGCCCTTTGTCGATTGATTGAATCCCCGCCCGGATGATTTCCGAGAAATAAGCTCCGGCGTTGATCGCGACCGTCACGATTCCGGCTGTCGTGTTATCAAGTGAAAAGAACCCAAGTGAGTTCAAGCCAAAGTAAATGAAGAACAATTGGACAATGAATGGCGTTCCCCGGATTGCATCGACGAAGATTTTGGCGATCCAGTTCAAGATTTTGAACGGCGCCAATCGCAGCAAAGCGACAACCAGCCCTATCAAGAAGCCTAGAACGATTGCAATACTGAAGATGTATAGCGTAACTTGCAAGCCTTCCATTAAATACGGAAAAGCATTAATGATTGTCTGCACCCTTAGTTCCCCCTTGCATAAAAAAATGCAGCGCGCGAATGCGCGCTACATGATTTTATTCTGCGATGTATTTGTTTAAGATTTCGTCATATTCGCCGCTGTCGCGCAATTCTTGCAGTCCTGCATTGATTTGCTCAAGCAATTCTGCATTCTCGCCTTTCAACACAGCGATGCCGTATTGGTCGCCCGTCAAGCGTTCGCCGACAGTTTTCAAAGCCAATTCGCTTTCTGCGATGGCGTAGGCGATGACAGGGTAATCTTCAAGAAGCACATCGGCATTGCCGTTTGATACTTCCTGGAACATCGAAGGGCTGTCTTCGAACTGGGAAATTTCGTAGCCGTATTCAGCTTCATTGTCGCGTGCGAATTGAGCACCGGTTGTCCCGCTCTTCACTGCGACGGTTTTGCCTTCCAAGTCTTCGAGTGAAGTGATGTCGCTATTGTCTTCTGCTACGACCAAAGAAAGTCCCGCATCAAAATACGGATCCGAGAAATCGACAACTTCTTTACGCTCATCTGTAATACTCATTCCCGCAATCGCTACATCCAATTGTCCAGCCTGAAGGGCCGGGATGATGCCTCCGAAATCCATTGGGTTGAATGCGATTTCAAATCCTTGGTTTTCAGCAATTGCGTTGATCAAATCGATATCGATTCCTGTGTATTCGCCGTCTTCTTCAAACTCAAACGGTGGATAAGTGGTATCGATGCCGACGCGGTATGCTTCCCCTTCGCCTCCGCCAGTTTCACCGCCGCCGGATTCTTCTTCCGAACTGCCGCACGCGGCAAGCACTGTAAGAACTGCTAGCAATAATGCTAATAAGGTCCATTTCTTCATTAATAAACATCCCCTCTGTTCTGGATTGGTCACTCTATTGACTAATATATCACAATATTCACAAATCCAGAACCTTTCGAATGAAATTTAATAGGAAGTAGGATGGATACTTGCGCCTAAATGACTAGCCTTAATGGCTGGTTGCGCGTTTTTTATGAAGCCGGTAAAACAAACGGAAATTATGGACGAGTGTCTTCAGTACGGCGTAGGTCGGGATCGCAATTAAAATTCCAATAAAGCCATACAAGGAACCTGCCACCATCAACAACAAGATAATCGTCAAGGGGTGGACATGAAGCCGGTTGCCCATGACGTTCGGCGTAACGAGATTGCCTTCTAACTGCTGGACGACTAGCAGGACAAGAACGACTTTGACTGCCATGAACAACCCGTCGTTGAGGAGCGCAACAAAAATTGCCGGGATGATCCCGATAAGCGGCCCGAGAAACGGCACGACGACCAAGAACATCGCAAACACTGCAAGCGTCAAAGCGTATTCAAGACCGATGATCAAATAGCCGATATACATCAATACACCGATCACCCCCGCGACAATCGCCTGCCCGACCACAAACGTCGACAAGGTTTCATCCAAGTCCTTCATCAATTTCTTCCCTTCCGGCTTATGGTCTTCTGGAAGACGTTTCACCGAATATGGAATAAATTTATCATCATCTTTCAACAGGAAAAATAAGATGAACGGCACGACGATCAAAACAATCGCCGCATTGACGAGCATGCCGAGAATATCAATCACGTTTTCAAAGAGATTGCTCGATAGGCTTTGGGCATAACCGTAAATCCGGTCGCTGATTTCCTGACCGGAAATTCCTCCGAATTCAAACCCTTCCAATAAATTGGTTGACTCCGAACTTACTTCCTGCACTTTTTCAGGCGCCAAATCGACTAGGCTTTCCCCTTGTTCCATCAAAGTTGGCCCGAAAAAATAGACAAGACTTGCTAGGGCCAAAGCAATCACCGCAAACACAATCCCAATGCCTGCAATCTTTGGCATGTGCCGGGTGAGAACCCGTACCAATGGCCGGAGCAGATAATATAAAATTCCGGCGATGAGGATCGGCGCAAATAGCGTCGTGATGATGATGCGAATCGGTTCCCAAATATAGTCCAACTTGCTGAGTACGTATAATGTAAGGGCGAGTAATAATATTCCCGCTGTGTATTCAAAAAACGGCTTTCGGATCCACACTTGCTGACACTCCTTTCAAATTTAGTTGCATACTCAAATCATACACGAAGAAAAAGCGAAAGCAGATGATTTTCTGCCTTCGCTCGCTCGTATAATTTATTTGTCTTCTTCCAATTCACGCAATTCTTTCTGGGTTTGCGGGAAAGCATTCGCTTGCCATTCTTCACGGTAAGCGGAATCCAATTGTGAAAGACCCTGTTCGCTTGAATCTTCGATGGCGTAGATACTTTCGCGCTCATCGATTTCTTTGCTGTTGTGCATGTCGATGTCTTCCTGTACACGGACTGTATTTTTTTCTTGATAGGCTTTGTAGACGAAAATCCCTGCAGTGGCTGCCAGCGCGCTGCCTAATACTGTATTCATCGTTGATCTCTTCATCTGAATCCCTCCAAAATAATGCGTGTTTCTGTCATTTCTATTTTGTATACCCTAAATGCCGATTTTTAAGCCAATAGGAAATTTTTTTACTCAAAATTCTCCCGGCTGATTTATCCTCACCTGTTACGTGTAGCGGTCCATATCTTTCAATTGTTCGCGCAATTTTTCCCCGACCCCTGACGCAGAAGCTGGGTTTTGCCCCGTAATTAGGCGTCCTGACTCAATAACGCATGCTTCAAGCGGCAGCTGGGCGATTTGGACAAGTGCGCCCCGCTCTTTCATTTCATACTGCAAGGAAAACGGGATGTCTTTATAGAGGCCTAGCAGTTTTTCTTCTAGATCTGAAAAGCCGGTAGCGAGATGGCCCGATAATAACGGGCTGCCATCAGACAAACGGACATTCAATAAACCGCTCGGCCCATGGCAGACAGCTGCAACGATGCCGCCTTTTTCGTAAATGTTCGCCGTCATCCGCTGCAATTCCTTATTATCTGGGAAATCCCACATCGTCCCATGTCCTCCAGTAAAGTAAATGCCGGCATATTCGTTGGCCTTCACTTCACCTGGTGTCAACGGCCGGTCCAATTGGCGCTGGATGTTTTTGTTCAAATAGTAATGGCGTGTCCGGCCATTTACCACTGCGGCTGGAAGGCTTCTCGGGTCGATTGGCACTTTTTCTGCTTTCGGGCTGATGATGTCAACTTCAAAATCATCTTTCACCTCATGGTAGAAATCCGTCAATTCCCTCAGCCATAATCCGGTTTTTTTACCTCGATTTCCCAGGTCTTTATGATTCGTCACGATAACCGCTATTTTCTTCATGGCGTATCCCTCCCCATCGATTCATATCCCTTTCTATTCCCTATCGCCTGAAAATTACTCGCAGCAAAGAAGCCAAGATTCACTTGTCCATAAGAAAAAGACCCGCATGATTGCGGATCTTTCAACTTTCCAATAGGTCAATCAAGCTGTCACGGAACTTATCGTTATCGGCTTGCTGGCGCTTTTTTGGGCCTTTCATGCGCCCGCCGCTTTGGCGGATTTTTTTGGCAACGTGGCGGCCGTGGAGCAATTGTTCAATATTACCTTCATTGTAAATTCGCCCGTTCTGGTCGATCGGCACCCCGCGTTTCGCGAGCACCATCGCGGCGAGCCCATAATCTTGCGTAACGACGATATCGCCAGGCTGCACACGGTTCACCAACACAAAATCGACCGCATCTGCTCCCTTCGATACCGTCAGCGTCTCCGCTCCCTCGCGGTGCATTTCATGCGACGTATCACAAATGAGCAGTACCGGCCAATCGAAGCGCTTGGCCAACCCAATCGTCAAATCGACCACAGGGCAGCCGTCTGCGTCAATAAGAATTTTTGCCATCGGCTTCCTCCCTTACCAATTCATCGGCCAGTTTTTCAGCGGCCCTTCTGTACAGATTGCTTTTATGGACAAGCGATGCAATGAACAGCACTTTGGAAAGTTCTCCGTTTTCATCGCTTTGCGTGTTGGCGACAGCTTCTGCTTGCCGCTCCAGTTCTTCTTTGAATGCAGCGTGATTATCCTCTTGAAGCGCTAAATACGTTTCGTAGAACTCGGATAGATCCAGTTCCAGCGCCTGTGCTTGATCATTCACTTTCTCCAGCACTTTTTTTACGTCATTGATCGATAGCGTGCTTTTCATCTGGTAAATCAAGTTAATCAGCATAATGTGGTCAGGCGTGTATTTTTTTTGCTGCACCGGATAGAACAATTTTCCTTTGGCGTAATTATTAATCATCGTTTTCGTCAATATTTTATCGTCTGGATACCTTTTCGTGTCGTGGAAGGCTGTCTCGAATAATTGAATGACTTGATCTACGTATAAATCGATTTTCGGAATATCGCTTGTGCGGATTTGGCTGTCGAGAGCCAATTGGCCAATAAGCCGATCGATGCTTTCCATTCGCTTCACCTCAACTTCTGTTTCTTCATTTTACCCTATGATGGAAAAGGCGACAAACTTGACCCACGAAATCGATGCGTATATTATTATAAGTAGTTTCGATAACTACGTATCAGGAGGTATAGATCCATGACTGCATTTATCCGAGAGCCTTTTAATGCTCTGTCCCATTTGGCCGGAGCCCTTTTGTCCTTTACTGCATTGCTTGCCATGGCCATCAAAGCTGCCTACATGCAAGCTCCTGCGGCACATGTTACAGCGGTCGTTATTTTCGGCATCAGTTTGATTCTGCTGTATACGGCTTCAACGGTTTACCATTCCGTAAAAGCGCGTCCGGGAGTCATCGCCTTTTTCCGCAAATTGGACCATTCCATGATTTTCTTGCTGATTGCCGGTTCCTATGCGCCGTTTTGTTTGATTGCGCTGGAAGGCACGCTTGGCTGGGCGATTTTCGCTGTAGTTGCAGCTCTTGGCATTAGCGGCATTTTCTTCAAGATGATTTGGTTTCATTCACCTCGCTGGCTGTCGACCGCCATTTACATCTTGATGGGCTGGATCATCATCTTCGCAGTGGGCCCGCTCGCCTCCAGCCTGCCTGCTGCCGGTTTGTGGCTGCTTGTTGCCGGCGGTCTTCTGTACACGGTCGGCGGTGTCGTCTATTGGCTTAAGCCCGACTTCCTATCTTCACGTTACCTCGGGTTCCATGAGATTTTCCATATTTTCATCTTGCTCGGAAGCACATGCCACTTCCTGGCCGTCTACTTATACGTGCTATAACGCAAAAAGAGCCGCTCTCAAAGAGAACGGCTCTTTCTTAATGGTCGAGTGCATCCAGCGCCTGCATCAGGTTGGCGTAGACTTGGATGTTTTTGAAATCGATGCCGAGTGTCACGGCGGTTTGTGCAATTTCAGGGCGGATGCCGGATAGGACCGATTCCACGCCGATGATTCTCAGCGAATCCATCAACTGGAACAATTGATGGGCAACCATCGTATCGACAATTGGCACCGCCGACAAATCGATATAAAGCGTCGTCAATTGCTGTTTGGCACTTTCTTCAAGAGCTGTCTCCAAAATCACTTTGGCGCGGTATGTATCGATGCCGCCGACCAACGGCAAAATACCCACGCCTTTACGGATTGGAATGACCGGACTGCTCAATTCGTCGATCACTTCCTGCTGGCTCGCCAGCAAACGCTGGTGGGCTTCGTGATGATGGCGTGCGAAACTTTCGATGATAAAGTCGAACATATCATTTAACATTTCACTCCAGCGCAACGCATCCTGGCTATTTGCTCTATCCACTTCCTCAAAGAAATGGCGGACACAAGTCCAATAGATTTTACGCAATTGCCCGAGATGCTCCATCACTTCATAAAGCGGGACGGATTGCTGGGCACGTTCTTTGGCGATCGTCGACGACCAATCTTCAACGTAGGCAAGCGATTCTTCTTTATCGTGGATAAAAATCGCAGTGACGGCCTCGATAAAACCAATCGATTCCTTTCTCAACTTCTCTACTGTGTCGTCGGAAGCATTGGCTGAATAGACGGTATTTGCATGACTGCCGCGTGTTTCAAGCCACTCTTCGACCATGGAGTTTTTATTTTTCAGAATGAAATCATATAGCTCCCTGCTAATTTCTCCCATAATGTATGCCGCTCCTTTTTCTAGCTTGTCCTTATCATCTTATAAGATAAGCCAATCGAAAAGCAAATTTCCTTTCTTCCGATACAGGCATCCGTATTGAAGAAAAACGGCAAAACTAAGGAAAGGGTGCTGCAAAGTAAAATTTAAAGGAACCGGTGTTGTCGAACTGACGGTTCACTTAAAAAAATCCCCGGCTGCTTTTGCGGCTGGGGATTTATGCGTTTAACCAGTAAAGTTTGTACTTACAGTAAGAAACCATTCTTTTTCGCGTCGAACATCAGCTCTTCACGGAATTTCGGATGGGCGATGCTGATGAGGCGCTTTGCCCGCTCCGCAAGGGATACTCCGTGGAGGCGCGCGATGCCGTATTCCGTGACGATATTATCGACGTCATTTTTGCCTGTCGTGACGACCGATTGGGGCGCCAGGTTCAGCTTGATGCGCGATAAGCTCTCGCTTTTGGCAGTCGATGACATGCAGATATAGCCTTTGCCGTTCTCGGCGAAACGTACGCCCCGTGCGAAATCGACTTGGCCTCCACTGGATGAATAATATTTTCCGCCGACTGTTTCAGAAGCGCATTGGCCATATAAATCGACTTCTGTCGTTGCATTGATCGACACGATATTCTTTTCTTTGGCAATTTCCCGCGGATCGTTGACGATGCTTACTGGAAGCATCTCCACTGCAGGGTTGCCATCGAGGAAATCATACAATTTTTTTGATCCGTAAGCGAAAGTCGCGACGATTTTTCCGGGGTTTGTAAATTTGCGCGTGCCGTCGATTGCTCCCGAGTTGACCAGGTCTGCCACGCCATCCGGCAGCATTTCTGTGTGGATGCCTAAATGGCGATGGTCTTTCAACATGCTGATGACCGCGTTCGGCACAGAACCGATGCCGATCTGAAGCGTATCGCCGTTTTCGATATCGCCGATGATCGACGAGGCGATCTGGATGTCCATCTCGCTGATTTCACCGACTTGTTCTTCCGCAAGAGGCGCGTGATGCTCCACATAGCCTGCGATTTGGCTAATGTGGATTTGGTTACGGCCGAAAGTGCGCGGCATGTGTTCATTCACTTCCAAAATGAACGGCACTTTGCCGACGAATTCAGCGACGTAATCGGCTTGTGTGCCGAAGGTGAAATAACCGTGTTCGTCCATCGGCGAAGCGACCGTCATGATCATCGACATCTTCGTCGCTTTTTGCAACAGCCGCGGCATCTCGTGGAAATTATTCGGTACCAGGTCCATCTTCGCTTGCTGGTACACTTTGCGGGTCGCGCCGCTCAGGAAATACGATACGTGGCGAAGCTGCTCGAGTTCCCCGCGGATATAGGCACGGTCACGCAAGGCGAGCATTTGGTGGATCTTAACCCCGTCCAGTTCCTGGGCATGTTGTTCCAGAATATCGAGTAGCTGGATCGGCTCCCCGTTCGCGATCGGCACGATGATATCCGCTTGCGCTTCGATCAAATCGACCACTTGCTTCGGGCTAAGTTGTTTGGACATCTGCATTCACTCCTGATTTCTCATATTGTTTCCACTTTATCATAGAATTTGCGCTTGATTGAGTTGCCAAACTTTCACCGCTATTCTGCTTTTTCAGTCAAAAGAGCCACCGCAGAACCATTATCGGTTCTGCGGTGGCTCTTTCGCTATTTATTGCTGCGCTTTTTCACCGCGAAGCTCGCGATGATGCCGCCAATGCCGAAAGCAGCCATCACACCCCATAGAATAAGCAAGATGATTGAGCCGATGCCGGTGCCGCCGTCCATGACTGATGACAACTGCAGAAAAAAGAAGCCAAGACTGAACAATGCAATCGCTCCAAAATAAATCAATCTGGCATTGAAACTGAAATTTTTCATCGTCAAAACCCCTTTGCCGATCTGCTCCGCTTGCCCATTTACAACAGACAGTTTCCGAAAGCAAGCTTTGCTCTTATCATTCACGTTCTTCTCTCATTGTAAACGTTGCTCGTCATTTCAATTGGAAACGTGTTCGGCTGATGCCTTCTTTCGTTTTCTCGACTTCCAAAATGGCCGGGATCGCTGCTTTTAATTCCTGCACGTGGGAAATGACCCCGATCATCCTTCCTGATTTCTGCAAGTCCACCAAAGTCTCGATTGCCTTGTTCAAAGATTCCTCATCAAGCGATCCGAAGCCTTCATCGATGAACATCGTCTCAATCGAGACATTGCCTTCAAAGCTTTGGATGACATCGGCCATTCCAAGCGCCAGGCACAATGAGGCATTGAATTTCTCTCCGCCGGACATCGTTTTGACGTCGCGCGTCTGGCCGGTATAGGCGTCGTACACATCCAGGCCGAGGCCGCTTTGTTTCCCGCGCGCTTCCTGCCGGTCGCTTCTCGTCAAATGGAATTGCCCGTTCGATAAATGCTTGAGCCGCTCATTGGCCGCTTCCAAAATCTGTTCCAAATACTCGATTTGCAAATAGCGTTCAAAGGACAGCTTTACGTCGTTCTGTCCGCGAATCGTATCGTAGAGGTCGACGATGCGTGCGAATTCGGCTTCAGCTGCAGCTTCCTTTGCAGACGCATCGGAGATTTCATCAAAGAACGCTTGGGCTTTTTTCTTATATTCTTTAGATGTATTCAATTCAGAAAGTGCCCGCTCGTAATCGGCCTTTAATTCGGCAAGTGCTTGTTCCACATTCGACACATCAACACGGCTACGGCCGGCAAGTGCACTTTCGAGTTCCGCCGTTTGCCGCTCTGTCGTATGGCGGTTTTGCTTGTACTGCTCAATTTGCGTTTTCAATTCTTCGTATCGGGATGTTTCCAGTTTGGCCTGCTGATAAGCTTCTTGTGTAGAAAAAGCGGATTTCACAAGCGCTTCCCCGAAACGGCTTTCGGCATGTTCAAGCTTTTCTTTCAGTTCTTCTACGGACTGCCTGCTATGCCGAAGCGATACCGCCGCCTCCGACAGTTGACGCTCGGCTTTTTGCAGGGCATCCTGCGCTTTTTGCCAAGCCGCTTCTAAGCGGTCTTTCGTTTCCTGTGCTTTTGCAGTTTCTGTTCGAAGCGATCCAAGATCACGTAGCGCTTCGGGAATCGAGGTCAGCTTGCTTTCCAACACCGCTTGCGCCGATTCATGCGCGGAGCGTTTTTCTTGCGTGCTGTGCTGGGCTTCCGCCTGCTGTTTCTTTAAGCTCGATAACTGGTCTTCCATCTCCCCGAATGCCAACTTGCGCTTGCGCAGCTGCTCTTTATCGGACTGCAATTGCTCGAGCTCTCCAGTTAATGAATGCTGTTCAGCCTGTATTATCTTCAATTGCGCGCCAGCTTGTTCCGCAGCTATCGACATGCTATCGAGTTCCTCGCGTTTCACTGTCGCCTGTTCACGGACCGCGGCTTGTTCCGCTTCCGTTTTGCGGAATTTTTGCTCGCTTTGTACCAACACTTGCTTGGCCTGTTCCATCGCTTGCTGGTTTACTGCTGCAGAACTGCCTGACTGTTTTGATGGATGGTCCAGGCTGCCGCAAACGGGGCACGCTTCCCCGTCGTGCAGATTCGATGCGAGCAATGCTGCCTGGTTGGCAAACCAATCATGTTCCATCGATTGATAGGCTTTTTGCGCTTGTTCAAACTTCGCCTGATCTCCCGCTGATTGTTCGGCCAAACCCATGAGCTTTTGCTCCAAGCGAAGATATTCCGCCAAGACGCGCTGTTTTTCCGCCAACCGGTTCTGACGGTCCCGCTTGTCGTCGAACTGCTCCAGTTTTTCTTCCAGTTGCTGAATCAATGATTTCGTTTGCGCCAGCTGCTGCTCGGCGCTTGCTGTTTGTTCATCTGTTCTTTGTAATGCCGTTCTGGCGTGAATGACTGCTTTCTCCAATTGCTGGACAGATATACGCTGTTGTTCGAGTTCCTTTACGCCGGCTTCCATATCATGCAAGCGGATTAGCGCTTGCTGTGCGGCCTGACGCTGTTCATGGCGGCTTTCTTCTTCGTCCTTCACTTGCTGCGCCTGCTGCTTCATTTCTTGGGCTTTCTGCTCAGCCGCCTCGGCACGAAGCAATTCTTCGCGTTTTTGGCGTTCATTGGCTACAAGATCCAGCACCTGCTCTTCCAAGCCCGCAATCATGCCCGCCTGGTCGGCTGCTGTGACTTGCTGCTGCCATTCTTTGACCGCCGGAAGTTGTTGTTCGAGTTCCTGCAAATGGCGCTTTTTCGCTTCCAATTCGTTGAAACGTTCATTCCAGCCTTTTGCTTCGTGGAACTCGGCCATTTTTTTATTGTGGAAATCATAGGATTGCTGATAGCGCTCCTGCAAGCCGATGCTTTCCGATTCATAATGGCGTATTTCCCCTTCAAGCCCTGCGAGCAATTGGCTGCGCTGGAAATCGCCTTGTGCAAACACTTCAAAAAGAGCCGAATCACGCTGCGGCAAAGAACCGGCAATCGCCTGCACTTGCTCTTTGTAAAGCATCTGCTGCGCTTTAAACCGCTCCTGCGCTTCGTCTTTTTTCTGCTTGAGCCGCTCGGCAACCAAACGGTATGGTTCGGTGCGGAAAATCTTCCGCAAAATCGCTTCCTTATTATCCGTTTCAGACGTCAAAAGCTTGCGGAATTCACCTTGCGGCAGCATGACGATCTGGTTGAACTGGGAAAAAGTCAACCCGAGGATTTCTTCGATGCGGCGATTGAGCTCCGAGACAATTTGCCGCTCGACGCATGGCTTTTCGCCCGTATCGGTCACTTCGAAAAATTCATAGCGTTCACCGGTCGCACTTTTATTGCCTTTTTTCACATGGCTCATCTGGCGCAGAATGCGGTAAGTTGTGCCGTGCACTTCAAAGGTCAATTCAGCCGAAGTATGGACTGAATCCACGGCAAAATCGCTGCGCAGGTTTTTTGGTTCGCTGCGGTCCGAGCCGCTTGCAGAACCATAGAGCGCGAAACAAATGCCGTCGAAAATACTCGTTTTGCCAGACCCGGTGCTGCCAGAAATAACAAATAAGCGATTGCCTTCCAAGTCTTCAAAATTGATTTCTTCGCTGTCGCGGTATGGGCCGAATGCCGTCAGTTTTAATTTGACCGGTTTCATGACTTCACCTCTTCACGCTCAGAATCTGCCCGCAGGAATTCCTGCAACACGTCGCCGAACAGTTCAGCCGTTTCCGCTGTCGGTGCATCGCCTTTTACTTCCTCGTAAAATGCGTTGAACAACTGCATCGGGTCCATTTTCCGGCGGTTGCCGATGGTCGATTCGCCGGCTTCTTTCGCGAACGTTTTGCGCTGCACATGCATCGCATTCGGATATACCGAACGCACTTTTTCCATCGGATACAAAACGGGCGTCTCATCGAGCAAGGTGACGAAGACATAATCGTCGCTTCTCTCATGCTCCATAATTTCCGCGATTGTCCCTTCCACTGAACGCATATCGCGCTTCGCTGTGAATAAGCGCTTGTCGACCGTGACTGATCCATCTGCAGCTAACTCAACCACATGGAACCCTTTTTGATGGTGCTCTTCTGAGATCGAATACTTCAATGGCGACCCCGAATAGCGGATCGACTCGTTCAATACATAATGCGCTTTATGCAAATGGCCGAGCGCGGTGTAATGGAACGGCTGGAAATGCTGCGCGCTGACGTGTTCTGCACCGCCGATTGCAAGCGGCCTTTCAGAATCGCTCGTATTGTCTTCCTGTTCTCCGCGAGGCGTCACGAATGCATGGCCGACGAACACATGGCGCGCCGACGGATCCATTTCAGCGGAAATGCGTTCGGTCATCGCTTTCATCGCATTGTCATGGGTTTTGATGTCCGGATCTTCAAAAACATGGCGCACCATCGATGGGTCCGTGTACGGCACTAGATGAAAATGAACTTCGCCTGCTTCATCACGCAAAACGACCGGTTCGAATTCAGGCCGGATCGGGCCCGCGATATGGAGGCCGTTGCTTTTCAATGCGCGGCTCCCGAAATCAAGCCGTCCCGGGCTGTCATGGTTGCCTGCCACGGCAATAACCGGCACTTGCATGTCCAGCACGATTTTCGCGAGCAGATCATCCAGCAAACGCACCGCTTCTGTCGGCGGCACGGCGCGGTCATACAAATCCCCCGCAATAACCAGTGCATCGGGGCGTTCCTGTTCGATTGCTTTGATCAATTGATCCAGCACAAATCGCTGGTCTTCTGTCATATGTACGCCCTGCACCAATTTCCCGAGATGCCAATCAGCGGTATGGATGAATTTCATGAAAAGATCCCCCTTCTTCTATATAAAAGAATATACGTTCGTTCCATTATACACGATTCATTTCACTTGTTTCATTCCCCTGCCCGGTATATAATGAGAACAAACGTTCTTATTCGAGGAGGGTTATCATGAAGGCGCAACTTCTGAAAGCATTCAAATACCAGCAATTGATCGACATGATGTACATTGCAAACGACGGCACCATCAGCAAACGCCGCGTCAAAATCCTGAAAGTCAGCGGTGATTCGTTCCAGGCTTATTGTTTTTTGCGCCGCGAGAAGCGCCACTTTAAAATCGACCATGTGCTTTCATGCATGCCCGTCCGCACGAGAGAACGCCAAATTGTCTGAATCCTTTTCCGGCTCATGCTCCTTTATGCTACACTAAGAGGAAATGGAAAATGGAGGATGAGACTCATGAGATTAACCGTTTACCTTGCAGGTGAAATTCACAGTTCGTGGCGCGAAGAAATTAAAAAGAAATCCTTGGCGCTCAATCTGCCGGTCGATTTCGTCGGGCCGATGGAAGACCACGACCGATCCGACAATATTGGCGAAGAGATCCTAGGCGAACAGCCAAGCGCCATCTTCAAAGACGCCGCCGCATCCAGCTTCAATAATTTGCGCACGAGCGTGTTGATGGAAAAATCGGACCTCGTTATTGCCTTGTTCGGCGAGCAGTACAAGCAGTGGAACACCGCGATGGACGCAAGCGCCGCTTTGGCAAACCATAAGCCGCTCATCGTCATCCGTCCTGAAAAATTGCACCATCCGCTAAAAGAGCTGTCCCAAAAAGCAAACACCACCGTCGAAACCTGCGACCAGGCGATCAAAGCTTTGTCTTATATTTTCGAATAACAAAAAGTGCAGCGGCTCAGGCCGTTGCACTTTTTTGTTGGTGAATTTGAATGATGGAAAGTTAAAGATGCTTGGCGGTCACGCTCAGCTGGACTTGATAGCGAAAGGTTTCTTGTAGCTACGTTGCTAAATATTGAATTGAACTTCATTTTGGTATTCGTCACCTTGCTTTGGGTTGGCCTCCCGCAATAAGCCAGGAAGAACGCCTGTCTCATTGCGTCGGCTCACCCGTGTCACTCGGCGGCTTAGAGATTTCGTTGAGATGAGTGTGTTTAAAAGGAATCTACTTTTATATTCAGTTGCCGGCTTGTGGGGGAATCACTTCCAGGATCGGGCGTGTGCAGGATAGCTGGAGTTTGCGAGCGGCGTTGTTCCCCTGTTCTATTTTTCTTCTTGGTAATTTTCGCTGCCTTGCTTTGGGTTGGCCTTTGGCAGTAATGAATTGGCGAAAGTAAATTGAGTAAGCCGTTTCATACGACTATTGGGTGCAGCTTTTCTCTTACTGCATCGGCTCACCCCGGGCACCGGCAGCTGAGAAATTTCATTGTCTGTAGATTGTTTAATCGTATCTGCTTCTATATTAGGTAGCGGCTAGTGGAGGAATCGCTTCCCGAGACGCAGCGTCTGGTCATGTAATGCTCCAATCGGACAGCTTGTTATTTTGTTTAGTAGATGGAAACTCACGACACTTCATTCTTTGACCTGATTGAAGCAAGCCACAGAATATGATGCATTTCCACACTTCACGTTAAATAGAGCGAAGAACGTTCTCCCACTTTAATTCGAGAGACGAAGCGGAAGGGGCCGACGCCTGGGGGACCGCGCGGGACTGGCGAAACCTATGCGGCTTGCCGCAAGGGTTCGACGCCCGCCCCCCGGCAAGCGTGCCCCTGCAGCGTAGTCTTACAAATAAAATATTTAGACATCCAGAACTGCCTCAATTGGAATTTATTATACTCTCTACTACTTCACATACTTGATTCCACACAAAAACCCGCCGAAAATATTCTCGGCGGGTTTTGTGATGCTGCTTTTATTCCATTATTGGTACCATGCACCGACAATTGGGTAATCGTATGGCTCGTTTTTCAAAGCTTTGATGATCGCCATAATCGGCACGATGATTCCGATAGCGCCGAACAATAGCAAGAGCGGGAACCCGATCAATACAGCCGTCAGCAAAGTCGAGGCGAAAAGCAAGGCGCCCATGACCAATTGGAACAGCAAGGCTTGAATCGACAATTTCTTTAATTCTTGGTCGTCCGTCACAAGCATGGCGACGAAAAAGACGATCACCGGGACAAGGAACGGAGCGAAAAACGCACTGGCGTGGACGAGTATTTTTAACCCGGTTTTCTCCATTAAAATGACCTCCAGTCAATTTGCTTTCTTATCCTTATATACGGCCGATGATCAAAAAAGTTTCATTTTTTATTCGGAAGCACGCAAAACTACTTTGCCAAACTGCTTGCCTTCCGCCAAATAGTCAAATGCTTCTTGCGCTTCTTCTAATGCGAAGACGCGGTCGACGACAGGACGTGTGTCGTGTTGTTCAATATGCTGGATCATGTTGCGCAATTCTTCGCGGCTGCCCATCGTTGAACCGAATAATTGATATTGGCCATAGAAAAAGCTGCGCAAATTGAAATCGACATTATCCGCGGTGGTCGCCCCGAAAATGACGATGCGTCCGCCTTTTTTCAATACTTCGAGTGAACGATTGAAGGTAGCTCCGCCGACGCTGTCGATGACGAGATCAATCGTCTGGCCTTCGAGCTCCTTGACCCAATCGCTATCGGTTGGAATGGCGATATCCGCGCCGATTTCTTTCGCCTGGGCAAGTTTATCTTCACTTCTGGACGTAACGATTACCGTCGCACCAACGTTTTTCGCAAACTGAATCAAAAAGGTCGCGACGCCGCTCCCGGCGCCTGGAATGAACAAGGTATCGCCTTTTTTCAATTGTCCTTTCGTGAACAAGGCACGGTAGCCAGTCAAAGCAGGCAAAGCGAGCCCCCCTGCTTCTTCCCATGACAAATGCGCTGGCTTTTTCTCCAGCTGTTCTACGGAAATGGCAATTTTCTCTGCGAATGTCCCATGGTCCGGCATACCGAGAATATCGAAGCCTTCCGGTGGTGCATCGCTGTTTTGTGCCCACCGGAGACCCGGATTGATGACCACTTCGTCGCCCACTTCAACAGCCGTCACGCCTTCGCCGAGCGATTCGACAATACCCGCACCGTCTGACCCGATGATCAACGCTTCCGGGTTATCCCCGTAACGTTTCAACAAGCCAAGATCTCGGCGATTAACCCCTGCGTCGCGGATTTTCACCACCACTTCTCCTTGCTGCGCTGTTGGTTCTGGCATATTTTTTAGTTTATATTGTCCTGCTTCCATCACGAATGCTTTCAAATTACGTCACCCTCCTGAAAATGTTGACTGAATTGTTCAAGTTGTTGCTTGCTGATGATGTCTTGCGAAAACAGCGGAATGTATAATAGTTGCTGTTTCGGAAATGTTTCTTTGATCATGTCCATGTACTTGGTTTCGTGCTTTTTACGTTCCTGGAAAAACGCGCCTTCCACTTGTTCCGGGAGCACTTTATTGATGATTAGGGTTTTCACGTGGAGATGGTATTTATCCAAGAGCTCCAATGCTTTTTTTGTCTCCAAAATCGGCAGGCGCTCGGGGTTCAAGACGAAAACAAAACCGGTTTGCTTGGCGTCGAGTAAGATATCCCGGGCTTTTGAAAAGCGTTCCTGGCGTTCGCGCAAGACGTCGTAGATCGGGTCTTCGCGCGGTTCGCCATCATTCAACAGCGCCGTGTAATTCTCATTGGTCTTGCGGCGCTTGTCGAGCAAGCCTTCAATCCAGACGCCCATCAGCTCCGGCAGCGATAGCAGCCGGATCGTGTGCCCTGTCGGTGCCGTATCGAACACCAGCTTATCGAAATGCTGGCGCTCCTCGAGGATGATATGGATCAGTTTGTCAAAGAGCGCCGCTTCGTCCGCACCAGGAGAGGCTTTTGCCGTATCGAGCTGGCGGTTCACTTCTTCCATCATGCTCGTGTGGACCGTTCCGCGAATATTGTTTTTGACGCCTTTGATGTAATTTTCCGTCTCGATTTCAGGATCGATTTCAAGCGCGTGTAAATTGTCGGCGATTTCTTTTGTGCGGCCGCCGATTTGTTCGTTGAAGATGTCCCCGACATTATGTGCGGGGTCCGTGGAGACCAGCAAAGTCTTATGTCCAGCTTTTGCTGATTGCCAGGCGATGGCTGCAGCGGATGTCGATTTACCGACACCGCCCTTTCCTCCGACAAAAATGATGCTCTTCGATAGCACGTCCATTGGGTTCCCTCGTTTCATTAAAAGTCAGCAGCAGCGGATTCCAGACAATGGGGATTTTTCCATGCCCATGCGCAAATGCCAGTCGTGAAATTCCTCGATCATGTACGGATACAGCTCGAGCGTGTAATAATAGACCGGATTCGGGATGCCGAGCATTTCCGAATACAGCATCAACAGGAATAAATCATCTTCGCTGCGGAGTTCCCGGGCAATTTCTGTTCGGTGAGGGTGTTCCAGGACAGCTTCATACCAGTTAATCAGTTGTTTCAGCTTATCGCCGATCGGCATCACAGCACCTCTTCCTGAAAAAAGTACAAGGGATCACATGAATATGATCCCTTGGCATTTCCTACTATAATAATGGACGTTTGATTGGCAACAGGTTTACTGTAACTTTCTGTAAAGCCATTATTTCAAATCTTCGTCTGAAAATCCAGGATTTGATTTGCTCATGAGTGCCTGTGCAGCAGTCAAGATAATCCATAACGTAAAGACGAAAATGATGGCCCCGAAGACGAACAGCAATGTATTCGACCCTTCATTGTACCAAGCCCATTGCAGGAACACTTGCTGGAACATCGCCCATAGCGTCATGAACATTAAGAATACCATCGGAATAATGGTGATCATGTAATTTCTGCCGAGCTTGCGCAGCCAGATCGAAATCAATAGCAAGCTGATTCCGGCCAATAGCTGGTTGGATGTCCCGAACAATGGCCATAACAAGTAACCGCCTGAACCGAATCCGTTCGGCCCTTCCGGCAAGATGACCAGCGCCATACTCGAAAGCACCGCAATGGACGTCGCGACATGCTTTTTCTCAAGCTGGGGCACTTTGTATTCAACACCGAGCTCAGAAATGATATAGCGCATGAGGCGGACCGACGTATCGAGCGTTGTGGCAGCGAAGGAAACGACGATAATCGATACGATCGTCGAAGCGACCGATCCTGGAATCATCAACCCGGAAGCAAGGACTGTCGCCCCTTCGATGAAGTTTCCAAGTCCGGCGCCGCTTGCATCTGCAAAGCTGCTGTAAGACGCGCTGAATGCTGCGCGGTCAGGGAATAGCGTGATGACGGCAATAATCGAAATCAAGGCAAGCACGCCTTCACCGACTGCTCCCAAGTATCCGACAAAGCGGGCATCGGTTTCTTTATCCAATTGCTTCGATGAAGTACCCGAGGAAACGAGTCCGTGGAAACCGGAAATCGCACCGCAAGCAATGGTGATGAAGAGCAATGGGAACCAGGAAACATCGGCTCCCGGATTGGTTGCCGGAGCCGTGATTTCAGGGTTCGTGAACAATAGGCCCAGATACAAAATTGCCAGGCCGACGATCAATTGGTGGGAGTTGATGAAATCACGCGGCTGGAGAAGTTTCCACACCGGCAGTGTCGATGCAATGTAGACGTAAATCATCAACACGACAATCCAGATGAAGAACGCACTGGAAATGGCCCCAAGACCGAACAAGCCGGCACCTTCTTCCCCGCCCATATAGCGGACAAGGTCGATTTGCAAAAAGTCCACTTGGCTGGAAATGACGGCTGTTCCGTACATGATTGCAAGCGCTATCAAAGAAGGGATGAGCATTTTCATGTTTTTCTTATAAGCCGCATAACCGATCCAAATCGCTAGCGGAATCTGGATGAATACCGGAATGACGCTAGCCGGATATGAGATGAACAAGTTCGCGATGACCCAGGCGAATACCGCGTTGACCATAAGAACCAGGATCAAAATGATGAACAAGAACAAAATCTTTCCACGCTGCCCGATCAAACGGTGGGCTAGCGTCCCGACAGATTGCCCTTTATTGCGCACCGAAAGCGCCAGGGTTCCGAAGTCATGGACGCCGGCTGCGAATACCGTACCGAAGACGACCCATAGGACCGCTGGCAGCCAGCCCCAATAGACAGCGATGGCCGGCCCAAGAATCGGCGCAGCTCCTGCAACAGATGTAAAATGATGCCCCCATAAGACGAACTTATTGGTCGGGACAAAGTCGACCCCGTCTTTATAACGGTGGGCCGGCGTTACGTAATTCGGGTCCAGCTTGAAAATCTTTTCTGCTATGTACTTGGAATAAAAACGGTATCCGAGAACAAATATAAATAATCCCACAGCAGCTAAAACGATTGCATTCACATTCCCCAACTCCCTCTTATTTTTTTGAAATTTCTGCATACCTCCTTTAATCATAGAGGAGTAATTAAATATTGTAAATGTTCTGTTTTTTATTCCTGTTTATTCTTGTCGTCATATAATTTTAATTTCGTATAAACTGTTTCGAGCACCGGAACCGGAACATCGGCTTGCTGCGCTTTTTCGATGAGATGCCCTTGCAGGTGATCGGCTTCGATGCCTTGCCCTTTCTCCATATCACGCTGCATCGATGATTTCATGCTGTCGTCCATGCTGTTCACTTTGTCTAGCTGGATGGCGGCGATCCCTTTTTTGATCGGCGCGTCGAATGCCGTCATGACCGCTTCAAGTTCTTCGAGCAGCGCTTGAATGGCGGATTGGCCGGACGGCAGCTTGCGAATCGGGCCGATGGGCGATTCCATGAGCGAAGTGATACCGGACATCGCCGTGATGAACATGTATTTATGCCACATGTCCTGATCGATGTCCTCACTCAAAACAAATTCCGCTTTCGTTCCATCGAAATGCGATTTCAATTTGTCGATGCGGGCTGTCCGTTTTCCGCCCCGTTCCCCGTAAACCAATTGATGGATCGGGCTCGTCTGGACGATCGATCCATCTTCACCGATAGTGGTCTCGATAAAGCACAAGCCGCCGATCACCGCTTCTTCCCCGAATGCAGAAACGAGCTGTTCAACATGCGCGATGCCATTCAATAGTGGCAAAATCATTGTCTCTTCACCAACAAACGGACGGATGTCTTCGATAGCTTGTTCAAGCTGATAAGCTTTTGTCGATAAAAGAATAATATCGAACGGCTCGGCTTTCATCGTTTTCGTCAAAAGAGCCGGCTGGAGATGCAGATCTCCGTGCCGGCTGTTGACACGCAAGCCATCCTCTTCAATCTTTTTCTTGCGTCCTTCCCTAACCAGAAATGTTACGTCTTCTCCTTTTTCCAACAAACGCGCACCGAAATAACCTCCGATGCCGCCTGCTCCTACCATCAACATTCTCATCCTGACACATCCTTTTTAAGTTTGTTTATAAATCCAGCGCTCCGCTTCCATCACCCGTTCGCATCGGCCCTCGGCGCGTAAATATTCAAGATGGGCCAAAGTTTCACCGACCGCAAAACGCATTTCATGGACTGTCAGCGGCCGGTCGAATAAACGCTCGCGCACTTCAAAAATCCTCAACGGTTGTTCAAGCATCCGCCAAGTCGCATCCAAACGTTCCTCGTGATGGGCAAGCAATTCATCAATTCGTTTGTTAGCCCCTTGGAACGCTTCGCCATGCGATGGGATCACCCATTCCACATCCAGTTCACGGATTTTCTTTAAAGAATTCATATACGTCAGAAGCGGATTCGGGTCGCCGTGAAACCAATAGGAAATATTCGGCGTGATGCGCGGCAAAATATGGTCCGCCGCCAACAGCGCATTGTGCTCGCGTTGATAAAAACACACCATGCCATCCGAATGTCCTGGCACGAACAGCACTTCGTATTCAAAGCGGCCGATGCGGATTTTCTCTCTTTCTTCGAAATAATGATCTACTTTCGGCAGCGGGGAAATGAGCGGTTGGAAGGCTCTCGTGTTATCCGCCATTTCCTGTGCCGCTTCCTCTGGGATGCCCGCTGCCTTATAATAGCTAGGCAACGCGGCCAAAAATGTATCATTCCAGGATTTCATCCCTGCATCTGCATCGATTTTGCTCATCGACAGCTGCGCACCGGTCTTTTGCTGCAAGCCGCCTGAATAACCGAAATGATCCGGATGATAATGGGTCAGCAGAATCTGCTCCACCTTGTCATTCCCGATTTCCTGCTCCCACAACTCTCTCGAAGCGTCATTGTTCAGCCCGGTATCGATAATCGTCCAGCCATCCTCCCCTTTTGCCATGAAGCAATTGACGTGGTTTAGCCTAAACGGCAAGGGGTGCTTCACGAGTTTCAACCCAAGTGTGTTAAAGAGCTCTTGGGTTTCGGCTTGTTGGACGTCGTTCATGGCTTCAGTACCAGCTTGCCGATCGTTTTGCGGCTTTGCAGCAATTCGTGTACATCAGCGGCCTGTTCAAGCGGATACGTGCCGCCGATCGTCAATTTCAATTGCCCGCTATCCATATACCCGAGCAGTTCTTGAAAACTTTTCTGGAATAATTCCGGTTTGCGCATAATCTGCGGCAGGAAAAAGCCGATGACCGATTGATTGCGCTTCATCAATTGACCCGGCGCGAATATTGCTTGCTCTCCGCTGGCGGCACCAAAAATGACCAATCGCCCGAACGGCGCCAAGGTCTTCAGTGTATCGTTGAAGACACTTCCCCCGACCATTTCAAGCGCCAGATCGACGCCTTTGCCTTCCGTGATTTCTTTGATGCGCTTTACCCAGCCATCTTCGCTATAATTCACCAAATCAGTGGCGCCCATCTTCTCGGCATGGAACAGTTTTTCTTCCGTGCTCGCCGTAGCGATGATCTTTCCGGCCCCGAAAAGTTTCGCAAGCTGCACGGCAATCGTCCCGACACCTCCTGCGGCAGCGTGAATCAACACCGTTTCACCAGCCTCCAAACGGCCCATCGTTTTTAGGATATGGTAAGCGCTCAAGCCTTGCAGCGGCAATGCCACGGCTTCTTCGAAACTGACGCCTGCTGGAACCGGCGTCAAGACCTGTTCCGGAATCGCCGCATATTCAGCGTAGCCCGATGATTCGATCAAGGCGACGACGCGGTCGCCTGATTTGAAGCGCGTGACGCCCGCTCCAGTTTCGACAACCACTCCCGCCACTTCAGAGCCTGGGATATAAGGCAATTCGGTCGGCACCACATATTTCCCTTCACGTCTTGCCGTATCGGCATAATTGACGCCTGCCGCTTTCACTTCAACTAGCACTTCATGATCTTTCGGCTCTGGCTGCTCAGAATCGATATATTGAAGCACTTCCGGCCCGCCGTATTCCTCAAATTTCACCACTTTCATCTCTTTTCCCCCTTAGCTGATATACTGCCCTGCCTGATAAATTGTTTGAGCCAATTGGCGTTTAGCTGTAACTGTTCCCCCGCGCTGCAGGCGGCTAAGTTCGGCTGTCGCCATCGCCGTATAGCGCGCCAGCTCTTCTCCTTCTGTCATGCCTTGGATTATTTGGCGCGCTGTCATCTCGGTTTCGAGCAAGGCATCATCGATGAACACTTGTGTCATTTCTACTTTATGATGGGCTTTTTGCTCATCCTGTTCGAACGCTTGCTGCGTCCGTGCGACCGCCGATTCGGCGGCATACAAGGCAATTGCGATGTCTGCAAGTTTTAACAGCGCCTCCTGCTGCTCGCCGATTCCAGCCCCATAGGATTTTGCGGCAAGCCCGAGCATACTGAGGAAGACGCGCCGCATCGCCCGTACGGCTTCCGTTTCACGGGCAAGCGTCCCGATATATGGAACTTCCGGCGTCTGCATTTCCTCAACAGCTTGCGTCGCTGCTGCTTCCAGGTCAAATGCGCCTTTTGCGGCGGCTTTTAACATATTGCCCGGAATGAGCAACCGGTTGACTTCATTGGTGCCTTCGAAAATGCGGTTGATGCGTGAATCCCTGTACACTTGCTCGATTTTGTATTCCTGGATATAACCGTAGCCGCCAAACAACTGCAGGCTCTCATCCGCGACAAAATCCAAGGTCTCAGAGCCGTATACTTTGCAGATGGCGCATTCGGCGGCATATTCCATCATCCGCTTTGCGATCAATTCATGGTCCTGCGATTCGTACAATCCGCCGAGCGCTTCTTCGAGATAGCCGGCGGTCCGGTATTGCAGCGACTCCAAAGCGAATATGCGCATCGCCATCGCCGCCACTTTTTCTTGTGTCGCCGAAAATTCCGAAATGGCACGATTAAACTGCTTGCGCTCCTGCGTGTAGCCCAGCGCCAGCGATAAACTGAATTTAGCAGCGCCCATGCAAGCCGACCCTAAATTAAAGCGCCCGAGATTCAGAACGTTCAATGCCACAAGATGGCCTTTTCCAACTTCGCCAAGCACGTTTTCCACCGGTACTTCACAATCTTCAAAAATGACTGGACGCGTCGACGACCCTTTAATGCCCATTTTCTTTTCTTCCGGGCCAAGCGATAAGCCAGGATGTTTCTTTTCGACGATAAATGCCGTAAACGCTTTGCCGTCCACTTTCGCATAGGTAATGAAGGTATCAGAAAACGCGGCGTTGGTGATGTACAACTTCGAACCATTCAGCAAATAATGCGTCCCTTGTTCATTGAGCACTGCGGTCGTTTGGGCAGCTAAGGCATCTGAACCTGCTCCCGGTTCTGTCAGGCAATACGCCCCGATAAACTCGCCGCTTGCAAGTTTCGGCAAATAATATTCCTTCTGTTCAGGCGTTCCGAAATACGTGATCGGCAGCGTCGCGATGCATGTATGGTTGGAATGCGCCACGCCGTATCCGCCTGCCGGGCCGAGCGATTCGCCGACTAGCCCTTTACTGATTTTATCGAGCCCGAGCCCGCCATAAGCTTCCGGAATGCTGTGCGCGAGAAGGCCGAGTTCTCCCGCTTTGCGGAAGAGCTTTTGGACGAGTTCAAAATCCTGTCCTTCCAGCCGATCGTTGTGCGGCTGCACTTCTTTCTCCAGAAACTGCTTCGCTGTTTTCGCAATCATTTTATGTTCATCGGTAAACTGCTCAGGTGTAAAGATTGAGCCCGCGCCTTTCATCATGAAATCAGCGCCCCGGTATACATTTGCCTCAGCTTTCATTGTCTCCGTCCCCTTTTTTGTTCAATTATGTACAGTACCCAATGACAGATTCCCTTACATGGCGTGCATGCCGCCATCGACCATTACGACATCGCCTGTCACATAATCCGATGCTTTCGCTGCCAGAAATAAAGCCGCGCCTTTCAAGTCTTCGTCTGTCCCAAAACGGTTTAACGGCGTTCTCGCTAGCAAGCCTTGCTCGCCATGCTTCATCACGTCTTTTGACATTTTCGTCGGGAAGAAGCCAGGTGCGATTGCGTTGACCTTGATATTATGGCGTCCCCATTTTGCCGCTAGGTCTTTCGTGAACGTGATGACCGCACCTTTGCTTGTATTGTAGCCAATCGCATCCATCAGCTGCGGGTCGATCCCCCCAAGCCCGGCTACTGAAGCGATATTGATGATCTTGCCGCTGTTTTGCGGAATCATCACTTCCCCCACAGCCTGGCTCATGAGAAACGTCCCCGTGACATTGACCGCCATCACTTTATTCCATGCTTCGAGCGGCATCTCTGATACAGGCGCTCCCCAGGAAGCCCCTGAATTGTTTACGAGAATATCAATCGTCCCAAACGCCTCGACGGTCTTCTCGACAACATTTTTGACATCTTGTGGATTGGTGACGTCGCAAGCGAGCGCCAAAGTTTTCACACCCTTCGCTTCGAGTTGCTTAGCGACTTCCTCGCACGCTTCCACTTTGCGCGAACACAGCACCACATTGGCGCCGGCTTCCGCAAAACCTTCGGCAATTTGTGCGCCAAGCCCACGGCCGCCTCCTGTCACGATTGCTGTCTTACCTGTTAAATCGAATAAATCCATTACTGGCATATTGTTTCCTCCTTCATTATAAATACCGACTAGTCGGTATGTTCAGAATACTTAAACTTTATGTTACCGTTTTCATCGCTATTATGCAATCGCCTTCCCAAGTCAAAAAGCCGATCCCCATCACGATCAGGGCTCGGCTCAAGACAATTTAATTCATTCGGTTTCAGTAGCGTTCAGCAAGCCGGCGAAACGCGGAAGGTCGACATTGCCCCCTGAGATCACGGCGATGATGGTTTGATCCACGGTGCCTGCCTTGCCCGACATGACGGCAGCTGCAGCAACCGCGCCTGAAGGCTCCACCAGCTGCTTCGTGCGGACAGCGATATCGCGCATCGCTTCGATGATTTCTTGTTCTTCCACCAACACTAGCCCGTCGAGCAGCCCGCTGACAATCGGGAATGTCAGGTCTCCCGGCTGCGAAGTCCGTAAGCCGTCGGCAATCGTTTCGGTCGGGCCGATCGCTGTAATCTTTCCCCGCTCCAAAGATAAGGCCGTGTCATTCGCAAGCGCCGGCTCTGCGCCAATCACCAATACATCCGGACGCTTTGCTTTCACTGCCGTCAAGATGCCTGAAATCAATCCGCCGCCGCCGACAGGCACCACGATGACGTCAGCATCCGGCAGTTGCTCGACCATCTCTAAGCCCACTGTCCCTTGTCCGGCGATGATGTCGCGATGGTCATACGGAGGAATGTAGACGCCCTTCATTTGGTTCGCGAGCGACTTGGCATGCGGAATCCGCTCCGCTGAAGTCGTGCCGCAATACTCTATCTGCCCACCATACGCTTTGATCGCTGCGACTTTTGCGGGGCTTGCATCCGTCGGCACGACGATGACAGAGGCGATGCCGAGCTCATTGGCCACATAAGCGACTGCTTGGCCGTGATTTCCCGAAGAAGCAGCCGTTACGAGTGTCGCCCCATCTGACGCAGCATTGGTCACAGCGTTCGCCGCTCCCCGAATCTTGAACGATCCCGTCTTCTGCAAATGCTCCGCCTTGAAGAACACTCGGCGCCCCCATTTTTCCTGGAGCGACTTTGAATGCACAATCGGCGTTTTATGGATGATGTCTTGAATGCGGCTTCTTGCTTGCTCCACGTCTTCAATATTGACCACTGGCCTCACTCCTTTTTCCGTCTAGCTTAACATAAGAGTGAATATTCAGTTACCGAAAGACTGTTGATGCAAACAAGCCATCCATTCTCCATAATGAAAGAAAATGCGTTAAACTGATAACACTGATTTGCATAAAGGAGGAGACGATATGCTTAAACGCTTAGTCATCACCGGCTATAAACCACATGAGCTCGGCATATTCGACGATAAGCACGAAGGCGTTCGCTTTATCAAGAAAGCGCTCGAAAACCGCCTGCGCACATTAATCGACGAAGGGCTCGAATGGGTGATCCTGAGTGGCCAGCTCGGCGTCGAAACTTGGGCTGCTGAAGTGGTGATCGACTTGCAGGAGGAATTTCCACAGCTGCATTTCGCCATTCTCACGCCTTTCGAGGACCAGGAGAAAAATTGGAACGAAGCCAAACAGGAAAAATACGAATTCCTGTTATCCCAAGCCGATTTCCACCGCAGTCTGACGAACAAGCCTTACGAAGCGCCGTGGCAGTTTGTCGAGAAAAATAAGTTCTTTCTCCGAAATTCCGACGGCATCCTGCTGATTTACGACGAGGAAACGGAAGGATCGCCAAAGTTCATCAAACAAGAAGCCGAACGTTGTGCCGACAAGAATGAATACAACATCCTTATCATTACCGCCGACGATCTGCGCATCGTCGCGGAAGAGGAACAGCAAAACGAATGGAATGGCTGGTAAGTCAATGCCCCGCGTGGAATGTGCGGGGCTTTTTTCATTTCTCTCTATAAATGAAACTTACACGCCGAAAAATCGGCTGCCTAATAATCAAATTTGCCCAATTGCTATATAAAGATACGGCTTTTTTAATATCACCTAAGCATTTGACTATTCCTCCACAATCCTATACCTTTAATAGTTATGTTAAAAAAACATCATAGGAGGAAACATGAACAAAGCAACTAAAGTTTTTTATATCGCATTCGCACTCGTCATTTTGACTGTCGGTTTCGGGGTCATCGCTCCGGAATTATTTGAGCAAGGCACTGTAACCATCCGCAACTACATTAATACTGCTTTTGGCTGGTATTACCTTACAATCATGGCAATCCTCCTGATTCTCGTCATTGTTATTATTTTCAGCCCTTACGGTAAAATCAGGCTCGGCCGCGATTCGGACCGTCCGGAGTTTTCTACTTTCACTTGGGTCTCTATGCTATTTTCAGCAGGCATGGGAATCGGCCTTGTCTTCTATGGGGCAGCTGAGCCACTATCGCATTTTGCAATTCAACCGGCCACTGCTGAAATAGGGTCGGACGAAGCGTTTAAAGAAGCCTTGCAACGTACTTATTATCATTGGGGCATCCATATTTGGACAATGTATGGAATGGTCGCCTTGTCCTTGGCTTTCTTCCAATTCCGCAAAGGCGAACCTGCCCTCATCTCATCTACACTGAAACCTTTATTCGGTGATCGGATGAACGGCCCGCTCGGTACATTGGTCGACGTTTTGGCTGTATTCGCTACCGTGTTTGGGGTAGCTACTTCACTCGGATTTGGCGCTGCCCAAATCAATGGCGGGATTGCCTATCTTTTCGGCGCCCCTCAAGAAGAATGGGTGCAGATCGTCATCATCGCTGTTGTGACATTGCTGTTTATCATGTCGGCCTGGTCTGGCCTTAATAAAGGCATTAAGTACCTTTCCAATACGAACATGGTGCTGGCGATTACTCTCCTTGCACTCGTTCTTATTCTCGGGCCGACCATCTTAATTTTGAATATCTATACCGAAACTTTCGGGGCTTATATTCAAAATCTCATTGGATTAAGCTTCCAATCCGCTCCTCTTAATACTGAAAATCGCAGCTGGTTGGATAGCTGGACTATCTTCTATTGGGCATGGTGGATTGCTTGGGCACCGTTTGTCAGCATGTTCATCGCCCGTGTTTCAAAAGGCCGGACAATCCGTGAGTTTTTGATCGGTGTTGTTTTAGCACCGACAATCTTTGGCTCATTTTGGTTCGGGACTTTCGGAACGACTGCTATCGATATGCAAAAAAGCGGCATTGATTTGACGGCCTTTTCCACAGAGCAAACTTTGTTTGCGGCATTCAGCCATTTACCGCTTGGAATGATCATGTCGATTCTTGCCATTTTGCTCGTCAGCACATTCTTCATCACGTCTGCAGATTCTGCGACCTTCGTGCTCGGCATGCAGTCGACGAACGGCTCCTTGCTTCCGAGCAACCAAATCAAAATTCTTTGGGGCATCGCCCAATCGCTCGTCGCCGCAATCCTGCTTTCGGTCGGTGGATTGACTGCTGTGCAAAACACCATTATTATCGCGGCTTTGCCATTTTCATTCATCATGATTTTAATGGTTATTGCATTGTTTAAAGCCTTAAATGCAGAACTTCAATTGATGCAGCGCAAGAAATAATTTCCCGCCCGCCGTTACCGAACGGCGGGTTTTCTATAGCTTATGGACGCAGCGAAAGGGTATAGGAAGGTAATGACTTTTGGAGGTGCTTGCAGTGGAAGAAGAAACGAAGAAAATCATTCAAGATTCACTCGATGCCTTATATGAAAAAAAGGAATTTCTCCCTGATTTAACTGATGGCGTCCGTAAACAAGCGTTCAACTCTTTAAGTGCCATTATCTCCACACCGAATAATATCCACAAATCATTTTTGCGCGTTCCGCGGGAAGACGGTACGATCGAACGAATCCCCGCTTACCGGGTGCAGCATAACGATAGCTTAGCCCCTATAAAGGCGGCATCCGTTTTTACGAGGGGGTCAATGAAGAAGAAGTCGTCAATCTGGCCTTTTTGATGACCTTGAAAAATGCCCTTCACCAAGTTCCATTTGGCGGCGGCAAAGGCGGCATCGTCATCAATCCACGAAATTACAGCGAAAAGGAATTGAATATTGTGTCGCGCAAGTATGTGCGCTATTTCGCCGACGTCATCGGGCCGGACAAAGATATTCCAGCACCCGATATGGGGTCAGGCGAACGTGAAATGGACTGGATGATGGCGGAGTATAAAAAAATCCACCACGGCAAGCCTTATCTCGGGAGTTTTACTGGAAAAAGTGTCGTTAACGGCGGTTCTCTCGGGCGCCGGGAAGCGACCGGAAAAGGCGTTTATTTCACTTTCCGCTATTTAATCCATGATTACGTACTGGCACACAAAGAACAACTGGAAAATTCAGGTAATATTTTCGCACAGACAGCTTTGGAGCATGCGGAACGCCCCTTGAAGATGGCGGTCCAAGGATTCGGGAACGTCGGGTCTGTCGCTGCACTCGAAGCCTATCAATGCCGGGCCCTGAATAACCAAATAACCGCCGTCAGCGACCGCAATGTCACCCTTTATAATGAAGACGGCCTCGATATCCCAAGTTTGATCGCGTTCACTTCCGGCAATCGGGGAGATTTGCCGAAAGATGCCGCAGAACTTGGCAAATCCGGCATCAAAGCAGAAATCCGGGGACGCGATGAATTATTGACTCTACCCGTCGATGTACTCTTTTTGGCGGCACTTGAAGACCAGATCCACCAAGATAATATGGAAAGCATCCAAGCCAAGATCATCGTAGAAGGCGCAAACGCACCGACGACGCGCGTTGCTGATGAGTATTTGGACAATCAAGGGGTCATCATCATCCCGGATATCTTAGCCAATGCTGGCGGTGTCATTGTCTCTTACCTTGAATGGCTGCAAGGCCGCGAAACACAATATCACGAAGAATCGGAAGTATTTCGCCTGTTACTGGAAAAAATGCAGGAAACGATGGATACCATCCTTCCCCAATACTTTGGAGACCCATATCCACTTCGTGAAAACTGCTTTATCCATGCCGTGCAACGCCTATCGACTGTGCTGCATAAACAAGGCAATCTCTATTGAAAAAGACAGCCCACTGGAATTTAGCGGGCTGTCTTTTCATTTAGGAAAGCGAATTTCCAGGACCTTTTCGCATGGCTGGCGCTTCGCTCACTCATTTTCAGCTATGCGTTTGTCATAGGAATACCGGTATGCACCCCGGCGGAACTGAAGAATCGGATCATCCGAACAACTAAGGCCTGCGGTCATTACAGTTGGATCGTACAGCGCTTGTTCGGCTTCTTCTTCTGGCGCTTCGATTACCAAGTTTCCAAGAAAGATTCGTTCACGATCTTTCGGCCAATCACGCGTCGGATCGTCCGTCGGGTCGCCTGTTTCACCGATGATGGCATACAGCTTGAAAGACACGGGGCTGCGTGCGGTTCGCTCAGCCAATTCCCGTTCGTAATAGCCGAAAGGCAAATCTTTCATATCCTTTAAGGAACGCTTGTCTTCCCCTGCATCTGGCTCGAATACGTATTTGACTGCCTGTCTCTTGCCTTGCTTTTCAAAATAGAAAGCGTGGATGGAATGATAGATGCCCGTTGCGAAACTTTCCGGCACTGTCATTTTTTTCATGCTCGAAAACATCGCTCTCACCTCAGGAAAATCCGTCAGCAGTTCTGCCAGCTCTCCTAGTTTCGGGCGGCCCTTTTGAAAAGACCGTGATACTTCAAGCATCTCCACGAAACGTTCAGGCGAACGGGTAAAAAATACCGGTGAAGTCACTGATACGATGTTTGTCACCTCTTCCGGCCCGATCTTGAATTGGACTGCCATCCCTTTGACCGGCGACATGGCATCCGCCCAAGTGGGATCTGGCGAGAAATGGGAAAAGCGCACAAGCACCGGCACCTTTGCTTTTTGAAAATGCGCAGCATCGGTCAAGTCGGTGGCATCGCCGCTGCCTTGGAATAGCCCTTTATATCCCGCACCTCTGGCATGCGCACGCCGGTAACTTTTATGCTCACCGAAGATTTCTTCGATCTGTTCGACTGCCTGGCGTTCTTTCTGGTTGGCCTCCATGCCATCCCTCCTTTTTTCTTCCATACCCGCTATGCATATTATTGAAAAGAACGGGAATACCATTTAAGTAGAATGCTTTTTCAAAAAGGAGGAAAATTAAATGGATTTTCAACATCAAGATAACCGCATCGCCATGTTCGACGGTTCTGAGGAAGTGGGCTTTGTCAGCTACGTCGAAAACGGCGATGTGCTGACAGTTGACCATACCGAAGTAGCACCACAGCTTAGCGGGCAAGGCATGGGCAAGGAACTGGTCGGCAAGATGGTCGAGCACGCAAGAAACGAAGGCAAGTCAATAGACCCGCAATGCCCATACGCTAAAAAAGTAATTGACGACACTAAGGAATTCCAGGATGTCCTGGTGAAATAAAGAATTAGTGAAGTAGTGAATCGAAGAATCAACAAAAGCGGTCAATGAATGAACGAGGCGAAGCTTTGGAAAGCACCGGTTTTAAATTTTTCTCGACAACAAAAAAAGGCAGCTATTTGCTGCCTTTCAGATTGTAGACAAAAGGCAAGGCGACTCGAATGAGTCCGCCTTGCCTTTTTTTCATGAAAAGAAATTAACGGAAATCGCCATCCGCTACGTTGTAGAGGTAGCTCCAGTTGTCCGCTTTGTGCAAGTCGTGGAACGTCAGCTTATCGCCTGTGCCAAGCGTCACTTCTTCGCCCATGATTGCGACGACCATGGCCGTCCCAGTGTTATCAAGGTTCAAATAGACATCGCCGATTGACGGGCGGATCGAGCTTCTGTCACGCAAATCGTCTGCGAGTTGGGCATCATGCTGCTGCTGTTCTGCCGACACTTTTGCTTTGTCGAAGTACGCAATATCGTTGCTGCCTTGCTCTTCTCCCGGAACCATCACGAAGAATTCTCTCGACTTGACCGTGTTTTGTCTTGTCGTAATGACATTCTTGCCTTCAACCGATTCGATTTTCTCGAACTCGTTCAAGGAATAATGGTCCATATAATCCGGATCCGGCTTGGCGATCAAAATGTAGCCGCCTTCTTCTGCCGGTACGTCTTCGCGCAATGTGTAGCGCTCACCGAAGAACATGAACGAATCCATATGTTTCGGCTTATAGAGCGATACTTCGTCAGCGCGGCTCGCCACTTGCTCCATGTCTTTGACACGGAACATCAAAACCGATTTTTTAGCGAGCGGCTTGACGGAATAGACTTTGTGCAATTCGTTTTTGTAATAAACGAATTGTCCTTTTCGTACTTGAAGTAATTTCATTCTTTCCCCTCCGATACTATCAGTGCTATGGACCATTTTAGAGCAAACAATGCAGGAAGTCCATGCAACCGAATGATTTATCTGCTATTGTGAAAACATCCCAAGATTCTGTAAAAGGAGTGATCTGCATGGAATACGAAAGCCGTGAAGATTTTATCATCAAGAAATACCAGCAAGACGAAGAAACGATGGTCCGTGTATTTGTGCAATGGTGCGTCAACCATAAAGTCGACCCGCTTGCACTTTATACAGCGGCATATCCGGCACAAGCTGAGAACCAGCTGCTGAAAACCGCAATGGAAGAAACCGAAGCTTTCGAATACGACATCGGCGGCGATGTCTTGCTCGAAGTTCTCCAATCATTCGGTAATGATGATTTGGCGTTTGAAGTCGCAAATGCCATGGAAAAATTGCCGCGTGAAGAGTAGCTTAGCGGCGTCCTTTGCGCGCTAATTCCTTCGCCTTGTTTTCGATATGGGTCGTGCGCAGATTTTCGATACGGTTCGAGGAGACGCGGCTATAAATGCCATCGAATTTTGACGCCGTTTTCAATTCTTTGCTGTCCACATCGGCCACATCTTCAGGTTCCGAAGGCGTCCGTTCTTCCACTTCCTTAGTTTCCTTATCCATCGCGATTTCACTCCCTTCCACAAACAAATCCCTTTTTTCAACCGTTCCCTTGAATGGCGAGAGGTAAACGTCCAGCCAACGGCACGAAAAAAAGAACGGCCCGGTCTGCACTGCTCCGGCCGTTCTTTCTTATGTTCTTTCTTTACTTTGCGAAAGCCGGGACGGTTTGCCGCTGACTCTCTAGATACTTCGCCAGTTCCAGCATGCCATAGGTGCCGCTTTCGGCTTCTGCATCGGCATTGTAATTTGTGTTGGTGTTGACATCGTAAGTAAATAGCTCGCCCCCAGCATTCTGGATAAATTCGATGCCAGCCACTTCAATGCCGTTTTCTTTAAGGAAACGTTCGTACTTGGCGATAATTGGATCATCAAAGTCTTCGATGACCTGGAATTTCGGGCGTGTTTCCAATGCGCCGTCTGCTGGGCAAGAGATGTCTTCAAGACGGCAGGCATCGGCTGGGCATAATTCGAAGCCTTCCGATGTATCCACGCGCACTGCGTAGAGGAATTTGCCGCCGACGAATTCACAACGCGTGATAAACGGCTCAGGGGATTGAATGTATTGCTGCAATAAGGTAATACCATCTACAGATTCGTCGAATTCATCTCCGTTCACATATTCCTTCAACGCTTCTAATGAATGGAACAACCGGACGCCAAGCCCTTTTCCGGCGCGGTTGTGTTTAGTGATAAACGATTCGCCCTCAAAAACGGACGCCGCTTCAAGAAGCTGTTCTTTGCCGCTCACCGCAACCGTTTTCGGCGTTTGGATGCCGGCTGCATCAAGCGCCATGTACTGGTTCACTTTGCTCACTTCAAGCCGGAGTGCACGGCTGCCATTGACGACGCGGCGGTTGTGGCGCTCAAGCCAGGCGATTTTCGCTTCAGCCATTTCAGGCGCAAAGCGATGCCCTCTCGTATGTGAAGAAGCGCTCATGCGGTTATAGAAAACCCCTTGCGGCGGGTCAGTCGTTAAATCGACCGATCCTGCGTCGGTAAACCAATCTTCATAGGGCACCCCGAGTTCATCCAAGCGCCGGAATAAATGGACCGTCCATTCCTCGTTTTCATGAATTACATATACTTTCTCAGTCATTCGGGTTCCTCCTCAGAAATAGAGCTTTGAATACCTTGAGCATACAGCATCCTTTTAATCCCTACAAGTCTTATAGACTTTAGAGAATAAAACGCATCAAAAAACGCCGGATGCCTCCGGCGCTCGTTTCAAGAAGTGAAAGTCGATGGCATTAACACAGCAACCACTTCTCCGTTTGCGACTTTTACTCCTTCCGCAAACACTTCTACGTTTATTTTGAATTTTTTCGGGTGGATCTCTTCGACTGTCCCTACTGCCTTCAAAGTCTTGCCTTGCGGCGTCGGCTTCAGGTAATCGACGTGCAAAGACCCCGTCACAAAGCGCGGCGGTTCTTCCCCGCTGCCAGGCTCATAACCGTTTTTGCGGTGAAGGGCGAGCGACGCCGAACCCGTGCCGTGGCAATCCACAAGCGATGCCAATAATCCCCCGTAAACAAAGCCCGGTATCGCCGTATGTTCTTTCCGCGGTTCATAAAAAGTCACGGTTTCTTCGCCTGCCCATCCTGTCCGGAGTTGAAGCCCATTTTCATTCAGGCGGCCGCATCCGTAACACCAGGCAAAATCTTGTCCATACTCGTCTTGGATTGCATGTTCTACCATTTCACTCAATCTCGTCCACTCCTTTGGCAAAAGTCATCCTATGCTCTATTCCACATGATTGCGAAAGATGCCTGCCAGAAGGCATAGAAAAAGCATGACCCGATAAACTCGGATCATGCTCTTCCTTACCTTATCCTCCGATTCGTCCGTGGAGGATTTTCGCACGCGGAAAATTCTATTCAATTCTTCTACAAACGTACATGTTGGCGATGAAAAACTCCCGCCTATGCAGTTTAATGGCGCTGGCCGTCTTTGGATTTCTCACATATACCTCTCAGTGATCAATAGACTTTGCAGCCAGGCGTTCAGTTGCACTTACACAAAAAACCTACCTGTTACTGTTGAAACTTCTTAGGCTGAACCATTTTCATCTGGTTCCCGACAAGAGCTATATCGCCAGTAAAGCAAATTTTCCGCCAAGGCTGTGCATATTCTCATCAAAAGGCGATTCCGGTAAAAACCGCTCGTGTCTTCTGACGGTCATTCCGCCTTGTACTAATCAATACCCGCCCCATTTACCGCTTAAACCTATTTTTCATAATTTTCTTATTAATTTTAAAACTTTTTTACTTTTCGTGATTTGGATATTATACTTAGGATTAGTTCGACATCCGTAATACAAGGGAGAGAAAATCATTGGTTAAAAGTTTACCGCCACGTTCAGAAATATCTATAGAAGAAACATGGAATTTAGAGGGCTTGATGGCAAGTTCCGAAGCATTCGATGCCGCTTTGGAAGAAATTGACCAGGAGACAGCAGCCTATGCCGAGAAGTTCCAAGGCCAGATCACCGACGCCGAATCGGCTTTACAAGCACTTAAAGACTATCTCGCGATTGCCGAAAAACTGGTTGCACCGGGCACTTACGCGAGCCTTTCTTACAGCACAGACCAAACCGATACGAAAGCCCAGATGCGCGCAGGGAAATACAGCGCATTCTCCGCAAAGATCGGCAGCCGACTCGCTTTTGTAACGAGTGAACTGCTGGAATTGCCGGAAGACACGCTGAAACAGGCGATGTCGGAATCCAAGGAGTTTGAAGGCTATTTGAAGAAATTGCTGCGCAAAAAATCGCATCAATTGCATCCGGCAGCCGAGAAAGCTTTGGCTTCTTACGCTTCCGTTTTCCAAGCGCCTTATGAGCTCTACAATACGACGAAAATGGTGGATATGGATTTCCCGGATTTCGAAGCCGGCGGCAAATCCCACCCACTAAGCTACGTGTCGTTTGAAGGCGACTGGGAAGCGGAAACCGATACCGAGCTGCGGCGCGCTGCGTTCAAGGCATTTTCCGATAAGCTGCGCGATTACCAGCACACGACGGCCAAAACTTATGATATGCAATTGCAGACGGAAAAAACGACAGCTGACTTGCGCGGTTATGAGGACATTTTCGAATACCTGCTATTCAACCAGGAAGTCGACCGCACGCTTTATGACCGTCAAATCGATTTGATTCAGACGGAATTGGCACCCCATATGCGCAAATACGCACGCCTGCTTCAAAAAGCGCACGGCTTGGACAAAATGACTTTTGCGGATTTGAAGATTTCCTTGGATCCCGAATACGACCCGGAAATTACGGTCGAAGAATCGAAGCAGTATATCAATGATGCGCTCGGCATTATGGGAACGGATTATTTGCATATGGTGGAACGGTCGTACGATGAACGCTGGATCGATTTTGCACAGAACAAAGGCAAGTCGACAGGCGCATTCTGTGCGAGCCCTTACGGCGACCATCCGTATATCCTGATCTCCTGGACCGGACGCATGAACGAAGTATTCGTCCTCGCGCATGAACTGGGCCACGCGGGCCATTTCTATCACGCGAACCGCGAACAAAACCTATTCAATGCGCGCCCTTCGCTGTACTTTATCGAAGCGCCATCGACGATGAACGAAATGCTTGTGGCGAATCATTTACTAAAGAATTCCGAAGATCCGAAATTCAAGCGCTGGGTCATTTCATCGATTGTTGCCAGAACCTATTACCATAACTTCGTTACCCATTTGCTTGAAGCAGCCTATCAGCGTGAGGTGTATAAAAAGATCGATGCCGGAGAAAACGTCAACGCAGGTGTGCTCAATGCACTGAAACGCGGCGTGCTTGAAGAATTCTGGGGAGACGATGTCGAAGTCACAGAAGGCGCGGAATTGACATGGATGCGCCAGCCGCATTATTATATGGGCCTCTACCCGTATACGTACAGCGCCGGGCTGACCATCTCCACACAAGTGTCGAAGCGCATCTTGTCGGAAGGCCAGCCAGCCGTCGATGAATGGATCGACGTATTGAACGCAGGCGGAACGAAAACCCCTGTCGAATTGTCTAAGATGGCCGGCGTCGACATCACAACCGAACAGCCGCTGCGTGACACGATCGCCTATATCGGCGAATTGATCGACGAGCTCGAACGCTTGACTGAAGAAATCGACCAGCAAAATTAATACAAATCAGGCGGCATAAAGGGAGATCCTTTATGCCGCCTGTTTTTATTTTACACGTACGAACCGCATCATCACTTGTTCGATAATGATGGCGATGATGGTCCCTGTTATCAAGCCATTTGATAAAATAGCAGCGACAGCTGACGGCAATCCTGCCATGCTTTCCGTCGGGATGAACATCAAACCAACACCTGTCATAAGGCCGAAAGCCGCTACTTTGTAGGCTCTTTTGCTATTTTCTTCCGCTTCAAGCGCGTTGAAAGCCATTTCCACCATCTTGGAGAAAATCGCAAAGATGACGGCATAGGCAACCGGAGCCGGTAAGGAAGCGAGCAAAGCCATCAATTGAGGAAACAAACTGATGCCCGTGACGATGACACCCCCAACAATAAACGGGCGCAGTCCCGGCGTCCTTGTCGCACTGACAAACCCGGCTGCACCGGAAATCGGCACAGGGCCGACAGAAGAAAACAGCCCCGCAAGCAGATGGTTCAGCCCCGATGCAACCGACGCTTGCTTCATGCGGTCTTCTGTCTGGATAGAAAAGGCATTTTTCAGCAAGCTTTCCATCACGTGGACCGAAGCCATCATGTTGGCGATCAGCAAGACGGTCAGGAACAAGGTCGTAACAAGCATCCCCCCGTCAAAGACGAGCGGGCCAAAGACCAGCATATCCGGGAAGGTTACCCATGCTCCATCAGCCTTTGGAATACTTGGCGCTTTGCCGATAGCCCAAAACAACAGCCAGCCAAAAGCGATGGATAGAAGTACTGAATAGCGGCTGATAAAAGCGGAGCGGTGGAACATGAAATAGAAAGTGATTAAAATGACAGCGACCGCTGCCAACAACACGCGTACATCCATTAAATCCCCTTCCGACGAAATGCCGAAAAGGCCTTTCATGATCGATTCGCTGATCTGCAACACGAGCAGCAGCAAATAGACAAAGGTGACGGTCGGAGTGAAAAACCGCTTCAGCATATCGACTACACCCGTGACGGCGAAAACAATAAATAGAATGCCGCTATAGAACAAGCCGCTTTGCAGCACTTGCAAAGACTCCTCGGCAGTTGAATACAAAACGCCGACAAGTCCGGCGTAGACGATAAACACGCCCCACCATAAGCCAGCCGGCCCTTCATTGATCGGCAAGCGGTGGCCGATAAAGGCTTGGATCAGGCAAGCGATACCGAGGACGAAAATGGTGCGCTGCAAGAACAGTGCAGTATCGGCAGTGTCCATACCGAAGATGTTTGCGATGGCGATGGGGGCTGCAATGGATGAAGCGATAAGGAAAATCGCCCATTGAAAGCCGCCCGCTAAATTTTTTGTCATGAGGCAACTCTTTTCATTTAAAGTATTGTTTCAGTATACACGTTCCACTAACTAGAAAAAGCCCTGAAACGTCAGGGCTTTTTGGTCGGCGGGCCGTTTGTGTCTTTCGGCTCTTCCGGTGTATTCGGATTTGCTTGCCGTTCTGCTGGTGCTTGCTCATCAGCATCTTCCCGTGTCTCACCGCGGTCGTAAATCACCGGGTATCCTTGCTCGTTCAATTTTTTGACTTGCTTCCGCGACGCTTTCGTCAAAAGGCGCACGATTAGAATCGATAGGATGAAAATGATGACGACCGAGATGATTCCCGGAATATATTCTGATTTATCTTCAGGAAAATAGAGAAAGTCCATAAATTACTACCACCTTTAAACTTCAAGTTTCCCTAGTATTATACATGAAGCCGAGCGGCTGTTGCCGCCGTTCAGGTGAACATTTCATGGCAATCGAACAGCATTTGATACCGCTTCTTTGAGGATTTCGTAAGAGCGCACCCGCTTGTCCTGGTCATAAATATAAGAAACAGCCATCAATTCATCGATAGGCAGCGAAGCTGCAAAACGGTCAATTTGTTCTCCCAATTGCTCGGCATTCCCTTTGAATGTATAGCGAGCCATCGATTTGACCATCGCTTCTTCAGCATAGCTCCAGCGGCCTTCCATTGTATCGACAGGCGGCATCAATGGATTCTTCGTGCCGCGAACGACGTTCAAGTAAAACTGGTCGCTCGATGTTGAAAGCTGTTCCGCTTCTTGCGCGCTATCGGCTCCAACCACATTAACGCAAGCGATGACGTATGGCTCTGCCAATGTATCGGAAGGCTCGAAGCGGCTGCGGTAGATGGCGACTGCCGACTCGAGTTGTTGAGGCGCGAAATGTGCTGCAAAAGCATACGGCAAGCCAAGCTTCGCCGCGAGCACGGCACTCGATGTACTCGAGCCGAGAATGAATAACGGCACTTCCGTCTCTACGCCCGGATAGGCTTTCACCGATTCCTGCGCCTCAAGCGGCCCTAAATAGCGCTGCAATTCTTCGACATCTTCAGGAAATTGGAACGCAGTTTCCTGTGTCGTCCGGCGAAGTGCGCGGGCAGTTTGCATATCCGTTCCCGGTGCGCGCCCGAGACCGAGATTCACGCGTCCGGGGTGCATCGTTTCAAGCGTGCCGAATTGTTCAGCGACGACGAGCGGCGTATGGTTTGGCAGCATGATGCCGCCGGAGCCGACTTCGATCGTCTCGGTCGCTTCGAGCACTTTGGAAATGAGAATCGACGTTGCGGAACTCGCGAGCGTCGGTGTATTGTGATGCTCGGACAGCCAAAACCGTTTATAGCCAAGCTGTTCGGCATGGCGTGCGAGGTTTTTCATATCTTCGAACGCTTGCTGCATCGGAAAGCCTTGGCGTACTGGCACCAGATCCAGAATGGATACTGCAAGCTCTTTTGTTTGTTGTGTCATGTGTCAACTTCCTTTCATCCAATTCGGATGATATAAGGATAGGAGGAAATTCCTTCAAATTCAAACTATCTGCTCTGCCTATAATTGATAGCTTTTGCCGATTTCAGCGAATGATACATCTCCGCTGTAAGTTTTCTTCGCTTCCGCAAGGATTTCGGATAATTCGCCATACTGCGGCAGATGGGTCAGCAGCAGCTGTTTAGCTAAAGCTTCTGAGGCAAGTTTCCCCGCCTGGCTGCCGCTCATATGGCCTTGGATGATGCCGAGGTATTTTTCGTATAAATTCGATTCTGCGACGAGCAAGTCGGCGGATTCAGCAAACGGAACGAGTTCGTCTTTCCATGCCGTGTCGGCCGTGAAGACCGCTGTCCGCTCGCCATTCGTAAAGCGCATCGCCAGGCAGTAGACAGGATGGTCCGTCTCACAGAAGGTCACTTGGAACGGCCCAAGTTCGAGCGTGTCGCTCACCTGGATCGCACGCCCTTCCGTTACGCCTTTATAGGACAATGCAGCGAAGCCTTCTTGGTCTTTGTCATGCGCATAGATCGGCAAAGGCACATCCCATTCTTTCAATTGCATCCCGACCATCGCAGCATGCTGCAACACGCCTATATCCGCCACATGGTCGGGGTGGTAATGGCTGATAACCACCGCATCGATGTCTTTCAGTTCCGTATAATTCTGTACCGCTGCGACCACCCCGCTGCCGCAGTCGAGCAAGCAGCGATAGCCGTCCTGTTCAATCAAGTAAGCGCAGGTCGCTTCATTTTTATTTGGATAGCCGCCCCAAATCCCGATTGGCGTAATTTTCATGGTCACCACTCCTCCCGTTTTTCCCCAGTATATCATTTCAACATACACCACGTAGTTTAAGAGTTTTGGCACGTGGTATATAGAGAGTAAGAAGAAAATATTGGAGGGATTCGTTTTGGTAATTAAACTATCAGTCGAAAACGCAGTGCAAGCAAAAGCAGAAATTGAAAAGCTTGAGTCACAAGGATTCACGCATGATGACATCTATATTTTCGCACATGACCCGAAACGCACAAAAGACATCACCAAAGCACTTGATACAGAGTCAGTCGGCATGAAAGAACAAGGCTTTCTCGACAGCATGAAAAACATGACTTCTTCCCGCGGCGATGAACTGCGCGCGAAACTCGAAGCAGCTGGCCTCACGAAGCAAGAAGCAGATGAGTATGAAGAAGTTCTAGACACAGGCAAATTGGTCATCGTAGCTAACAAAGACAATTGATGATCAACTAAACCCCTCACGGCAACTTGCCGTGAGGGGTTTTATTATGACTCAAGTTTATTCCTTACCAAAAAAAGTTATATCACGAATATTATTATACTACTGAAACTTCTTTGAAAAACTAGTAAAATACTCTTGTTTTCCCAATTGAGTTTGTGAAAACGTTTTAATTTTGCTATATTTGAAAAAGGTTAATTTTCAAATAAGTAAATTCGCACGCTTAACGAGGGGGAGCAAGATGTTTAAAAGTATTAAAATGGGGAGCGCCTTCATTGGAATTATCGTTGGTGCCGGTTTCGCTTCCGGGCAGGAAATCCTGCAGTATTTCACCAGTTTTGGAATTATGGGGACAGTGGCAGCCGTAATCGCCACTGCATTATTTGCTTATCTGGGGATGAGTTTGACGCGCCTCGGCAGCCGCATGCGCACCACTTCCCATAAAGAAGCCATTTTCGGCATCAGTGGCCGTTTGATTGGCACCATTGTTGATTACATCATCATTTTAACGCTATTCGGCGTCGGGGTCGTCATGATTGCCGGAGCCGGTTCGATTTTCTCTCAGCAGTTCGGCTGGTCAGCCGTTCTTGGCAGCACCGTGATGGCCGCTTTGATCATCTTGACGATCATGCTGAACGTTCAAAAAGTCATCAACATCATCGGAAGCATCACGCCGTTTCTGATTCTTGCTGTGATTGCACTTGCCGCTTACAGTTTAATGACGATGGATGGTTCGTTTTCAGGGCTTGAATCCATCGCCAAAGAACAGGAATCGGCGGTTGCCACCTGGTGGCTGTCTGCCATCAATTACGTATCATTCAATATCGCAGTCGGCGCTTCGATGTCCATCGTCATGGGCGGGACGGAAAAAGATGAAAAAATCGCGGCACGCGGCGGATTGATCGGCGGGCTTGGGCTCGGCATCCTGATCATCTTGAGCCATTTGGCGATCTTCTCGAAAGTCGACGTCGTCGGCACGGCAGAAATGCCAATGCTGCAAATTGCGGATGATTTATCACCTGCACTCGGCGTCTTCATGTCGGTCATTTTGTTCGGCATGATCTACAACACCGGCGTTAGCATGCTGTTCTCGTTCTCTGCACGCTTTGTCGAAATGGGGACAGCGAAATTCCGCATATTCGTCATCATCGTCGGAGCCGCTGCATACATCTTGAGCTTTGTCGGGTTCACGAAACTCGTCAGCATGTTCTATCCGATTGTCGGGTACCTTGGGTTGTTCCTGGTCGGCGCACTAATCTATGCCGATATCAAGAAACCGAAACGACAAGAAACACGCGCAGAAAAAGTCAGACACCAAAGCACATAATTGTGCTTTGGTGTTTTTTTCATGGTACCGTTACTATAAGGCTTTTCAGCAAACGGAACGGAGGGATAGACGATGAGCGAAATCATTCAATTGAACGGCCGCCGAATCGAAACAGACCAGCTTGAACTTCACAGTCTAGCGGATGGCCGCAGAAAAATCTCTTGCGATTTCAAAGTGACAAGCGATGCCTACCATGACATTGCCGTACTATTATATGAGATGAATTTCCATGTCGCTTTGCCGGCTAAAGGCCAGGAATTCGACGCTGCCATTTCCAATTATTTCACCGATACGACCAACCTTTATAAAGGCAATGAAGTAGCGGATTATCATCTGGAACTGACCGAATTGGCATCAAATTGAAAAATAAACGCAAGAAAAGCGTATGGAGAAAAGTCTCCATACGCTTTTCTATTTCCGCTTAAAGCGGCTTCCTGTACTTTTGTTGCGCAGCTTTGCCATCAATTCTTCAGCTTTTGCAGCGCGTTCATTCGTCTGCGTGAGATCTGCTTCGATATCCACGACATGCCCCGATTCGATACTCAATGTGAACCACATGCCCCGCCTGCTGCCTTCTGGCAAATAGCGCAGCGGCACACGGAATTCACGCCCGGCTTGTTCTGCAATAATGACGGCCACACTGCCTTCAAAACGATCCAATACCCCTCTCATCCGCTCACTCCCCTACACAAGCTAATCCCTGTTCTTTCAATCCGGCAAGCTTTCCTTCGCCGATGCCGCTGACACGCGTCAAGTCATCGAGCGTTTCAAACGGGCGCTCGTCGATGATTGCTTCCGCCAATGCTTCTCCGATTCCGCTCAGCTCCGACAGCTCCGCAGTAGAGGCTCCGTTGATGTCCACACAGCGGTTGCTGCCTTCTTTGGCGACGCCTTCCCGTTCCGTTTCGACGCTATATTCCTGGCCGTCCGTCTCGACAATGATTGTGCCATTGACGTCAGTGCCGTACACTTCCGCCCCTTCATTTTCCACAGACGCCAGCACTTCCGCATAAGGATGGCCATAAGGATTATCAAGGCCAGCACTATAAATCGCCACCTCGGGCTCCACGACCTGCAAAAATTCCAGGCTCGTGGATGTATTGGAGCCATGGTGGCCCATCAGCAAAATATCCGCTTCGAGCGGCAAGTTGCTCGCGACCATTTCCTGCTCTGCCTGCATGTCGGCATCGCCTGTGAAAATGAAGGCTATCTCCTCGTAGCTAATGCGAAACGACAGCGAATCGCCATTTGTATCGCCGCTCAATTCTTCGGGATGGAGCACTTCGATTTTCAGCGAACCAATCTCGTATTCGTCCCCACGCCGCGGTTCTTCATATGGTATTTCGGCTTCATCGACCGCTTCCAGCGTCCGGATAAATGTATTAGAGGAACTCGGGTTCCCTGACATCCATACTTCGCCGACTTCGTAAGTTTCGATAACACGTGCCAATTGGCCGATGTGGTCGGCGTCCGGATGGGTCCCGACCGCGATATCAATTTTTTCGACTTCCAGTTTGTCCAAATACATCAGCACATCACTGGCATTCCAATCGCCGGCATCGATCAGCATCGAATAGCCGTCCCATTCCAGATACGCAGCGGACCCTTGCCCGACATCGATGTAATGAACAACAAGCCCGCCTGATTGTTCCTGAGCGGCTTCTTGCTCCGGTTCCGGTTCCGCCGGTTTCGGGTTAGCCGGTTCACCGAGCGGAACGCAGCCCGCCAACCCCAGCAACAAAACAGCGAACCACAGTGTCTTTTTCATGTTTTCCACCTCTTAGCCGAATTTTACCACAGCTCACGAAAAACGTGGAAATTCCATATAAAAAAGCACGGGAGCCCCCGTGCTTTCATGTCGACATATAGTCGCCGCCGTTCATATGCAAGAATTGCCCGGTCATATAGGAATTTTGCGGATCCGCCAAGAACACATAGGCTTTTACGAGTTCGTACGGTTGCCCCGGACGCCCCGCCGGCACGTCTTCACCGAAATCAGAGCCGACGTCCGGATTCAAATCCCCAAAGGTTTCCGTGATGAGCGGCGTCCATATCGGGCCCGGCGCAATGCCGTTGACCGCAATTTCCTCACGGACGAGCCGTCTCGCCAAGGAACGGGTCATCGCGACCATCGCCCCGTTTGCTCCCGAATAATCGATGAGATCCGAATGGCCCCGGTAGGCATTGATGGAAGCAGTATTGATGATGCGCGACCCTTTTTTCAAATGAGGCAAAGCCGCGCGTACTAAATAAAACATCGCAAATGCCTTGATCTCGAATGTTTTCAACATTTGCTCATCGCTGATATCAAGCGGCGAAGTTTGCGGGTATTGGAACCCGGCATTGTTGACGACGATATCCACAGCGCCAAATTCATCGAGCGCAAAGTTTACTAGTGCATCGCAATTTTCGGATTTTCCAAGGTCTCCAGCCAAAGCGCGCGCTTCGCCGCCGTAAGATTGGATGATGCCCAAGGTTTTTTCGGCGCCTTCTTCGTCATCGAGATAGCCAATGACCACACGCGCCCCTTCTTTTGCATAAGCGATTGCGACCGCTTGCCCGATGCCGCTGCTGGCACCGGTGACAATCGCCACTTTCCCTTCCAACGCGCCGCTCGCTTTGTAATCCGCCAGATCGGTATTATCGAAACTTGCTTGTGCCATTGCTCATCCTCCTGCCGGTTTCAGTTAGTCGGAACTTTCGACACCCCCCATACTTCTTCAGAATATTGCTGGATTGTCCGGTCGCTTGAGAAAATGCCGGATGCCGCGATATTCCTTACGCACATGCTCGCCCATTCGACGGGATGGCCATATGCATCAAGCACGCGATCATGCGTCCTAGCATAGTCCGCCAAGTCCTTCAGAACGAAAAACGGATCTCCGTTCTCCGTCAATTGGCGCACGATAAAATCGGAATTATGCGGGCCGTCTGACCATTCTCCGCGTGCCAATTCTTCAATAGTCTCGCGGATAGACAGGTCTTGTTCAATGATGTCTTTCGGATTATAGCTTCTGTCATGCTCAAAACGCATGACTTCTTCTGAACTCATGCCGAAGACGAAGGCATTTTCTTCGCCGACTGCATCGAAGATTTCCACGTTCGCCCCATCATACGTTCCAAGCGTTAAGGCGCCGTTCATCATGAATTTCATATTTCCGGTGCCTGACGCTTCTTTCGAGGCTGTGGAAATCTGTTCGCTGATGTCTGCTGCTGGAATCATGAACTCGGCATGGCTGACGTTATAGTCCTCTACGAACACCACATGCAGATGGCGCCTTACGACCGGATCATTATTGACACGCTCGGCGACCGTATTAATCAGCTTGATGACTTGTTTAGCGAAATGGTAGCTCGGAGCAGATTTTCCGCCGAACAAGAAGGTCCGTGGATACGGCCGGTAATTCGGATCGCTTTTAATGCGCTTGTATAATTGCTGGACATGCAAAATATTCATCAGTTGTCGCTTGTAACCGTGGATTCGTTTGATGTGGATATCAAAAATCGAATCGGGGTCAACGATAGTATTGTGCTCTCTTTCGAGGTGATGGATCAAATGCTCTTTTTTCAGCTTTTTGATGGCTTGGAATGCCTCCAGGAACGGCCGGCTATCCGCCAGATACCCAAGTTCACTCAATTGTTCAGGCCGCTGGATCCAATCCGGGCCGATGTGTTCGGTAATGAGTGAAGATAATTCCGGATTTGCCGCAAGCAGCCAGCGGCGATGGGTGATGCCGTTGGTTTTGTTGTGGAATTTATGCGGGAAGTATTCATTCAGCTCTTTCATTTCACGTTTTTTCAGGATTTCGGTATGGAGCTTTGCCACCCCGTTCACTTTATAGCTGCCGACGACGGCCAAGACAGCCATTTTCACGACGCCTCCGTCGATGATCGACAGCTTGTGGACGGCCTGTTCATCCAATTCCTTCGATTCCCATTCGGTCCTGAAGCGACGGTCGATTTCCTCGATAATTTGGTAAACGCGCGGCAATAACTGACGCAATAACCGGCTCTCCCATTTTTCCATCGCTTCTTCCAAAATCGTGTGATTTGTATAGGAGATGGTCCGCGTCGTCAGCGACCACGCTGTATCCCAATCCAACTCGTAGTCATCCATCAATATCCGCATCAATTCCGGCACGGATAAAGCGGGGTGAGTATCGTTGATTTGAATCGCCACTTTTTCAGGCAATTCTTCGATAGCGAAATTGCGCGTCGCAAGGATGGTGCGGATAGAAGCGCTGCACAAAAAGTATTGCTGTTTTAGGCGCAGCAGCTTGCCGCTGTCGAGTGCATCATCCGGATAAAGACGGTCGGATATTTTAGCCGTCTCAAGTTCATTGACCAAATACCCGAGCCCATAAGGCAATGGCCGGTCGGACGGTTCTGCCTGCCAGAGCCTGAGCGTGTTGATCGTACCGCCCTCTGCCCCGACAATCGGCATATCATACGGCACTGCTTTGACCCACACCGCATTTTCCAGCTCTGTCCGGACGCCTTGCTCTTCGACAGTCATGCTGGTTTCCCCATAAAACGGGATATCGAGCGCAAGGTCTTCCCTACGGACTTCGATGCCTTGCCCTTCTTTAATCCAATCGGTCGGCAACTCCACTTGAAAGCCTTTGATGAAATGTTGCGTGAACAAACCGCCGCGGTAGCGGATTCCACAGCCATGGCCGGGCAAGCCGAGCGAAGCGAGTGAATCCAGGAAACACGCCGCCAAGCGGCCAAGCCCTCCGTTGCCAAGCCCCGGCTCTTGTTCGAGCTCTTCGATTTCTGATAGTTTATAGCCGAGTTCGCCAAGCGCTTCTTCTACCATATTGTAAGCACCCAAATTGTGCAGGTTTTGCCCGAGCAAGCGGCCGAGCAGGAATTCGATCGACAGATAATACAATTGCTTATCACCGCTGTCCCGGTTGGCTGCTTGCTGCTTGTCCCATTCCTGCAAAACTTGTTCACAAACCATTTTACCTAATACGCTATAGGCTGTGCCTTCTGTTTTATCCCCATTTTCCACTGTTAATCGCCGGTTGAATTCTTCCTTGAATTGCTCCTTGGAGTAAAACATTCTCAACACACCCTTCAGTTTAAGCTCATATATAATTTTTCGTATTCTTTCGCCGAACGCGACCATGACGAATCTCTCGCCATGCCGTTATGGATCAACGCATTCCAATGGTCCGGCTTGTGATAGAAGGAAAGGGCGCGCGATAAGGCTTCATCGAAATGAATGCCGGCTTTGAAATCGCTTAAGAAGCCCGTTCCTGTCTTATCCTCTTCATCGTATTCATCTACCGTATCGCGCAAGCCGCCCGTCCGGTTCGCAACCGGAACCGTGCCATAGCGCATGGAAATCAATTGGCTCAAGCCGCACGGTTCAAAATGCGAGGGCATCAGGAAGATATCTGCACCTGCGTATAATTGATGGGCAAACTCTTCATCAAAGCCGAGATGGACGGAGACTTTTCCCGCATAATCCACTTCAAGGCGTTGGAAAAATTCTTCGAAATGCGTTTCTCCTGAACCGAGCAGCACAAACTGGACATCGCCTTCCAAAAATTCAGGCAAGCTTTGTTCGAGCACATCGATCCCTTTCTGCCCCGAAAGCCGCGACACCATTGTCAATAATGGAATATCCGGCTGTTCTGGCAAGCCGCAGCGCTTTTGGATGGCGCGCTTGTTCGCTTGTTTCCCTTGCAAATCCTCTGCGCTAAAAGTCTGCGCGATGTGTTCATCGGTTTTCGGGTTATAGGCCTCCGTATCAATGCCATTCAATATGCCATGTAAATCCGCTTGCCGTTCAATAAGCAGGTTTTCCAAATGTTCCCCGTAGGCTTGCGTCAAAATTTCATCGCGGTAGTTCGGGCTGACAGTCGTCAATTTATCGGCATACAGCATCCCGGTTTTCAAAGAATTGAAGTTTTCGAGCCATGCAACTTGGCCGTTTTCGTAAAATTTTTCATCCATCCGGTACTGCTCCAAAAATACGTCTTTCGGAAAATTTCCTTGAAACTGGATATTGTGGATGGTCAGGACGGTTTTCACGCGACCGGACAGCTGCTGGTATTGCGGATCTTCCTTCAATAAAAATGGCAGAACAGCCGTATGCCAATCATGAACATGCAGAACATCCGGAGCTGTATCAGAACGCGTCAGGAAATCCAGGACCGCCCGGCTGAAAAAGGCGTAGCGTTCGGCATCATCCGGACCGTAAATGCTGTCCCGTTCAAAATAAGAACCACTTTCCAAAAACAGGAATTTTACACCGTGCATATTCAGTTCATAGATTGCATAATTCTTCTCTTCGCCTTTAAATTCAAAGGAATGTTCTCCCGTTTTCTGGAACTGCTGCTGGTAACGATCATGGATCAAACTATACTTTGGGATGATGACCTGCACCTCGTGTCCGAGACGGGCCAATTCCTGCGGCAACGCCCCGATTACATCCGCCAGTCCCCCCGCTTTAGCAAAAGGGGCGCATTCCGCAGCAGCCATCACAATCTTCATTGGGAATCCTCCTTTGTGACCCGTTCGCCCTTCCTGAGGACAATCGGCCGTTCCGGTGTGCCGATCAACTTCACGCCTTTTTCGATATAGACGTCTTTGTCCGCAATGACATAAGCGAGTTCGCAATTTTCTTCAATTGTACATTTCTGCATGATGATGCAACTATCCAAACTCGCATTGATGCCGATCGTGACCGCCCGGCTGATGATGCTGTTTTTAACATTGCCCAGGATCGTGCTGCCGTTTGCCATCATTGAGTTCGATACGTTTGATCCGTCCAGGTACCGGGTCGGCGGCTCGTCTTTCACTTTTGTATAAATCGGTGCTTGAGGCAAAAACAGCAATCTGCGATTGTTCTCATCCAATAATCCGAGCGACTCTTTAAAGTATTGCTGGATCGAATCGATGATGGCGAAATACCCTTTATATTCATAAACGCCATATGAATAAGGCGCTTTTTTCAAATTTACTAAATCTTCGATGCTGAGAATGCGTTTTTCCCGATAAGAACGAATCAATTCGAGCATCAATCTGCGTGATAGGATATATGATTTCAAAGAACCGCTTGCCCCGACCGCTTCGGTGATGTCTTTTCCGGATGCCAGGTGATGGGCCAGCATTTCTTTATAATCCAATTGCCCCGCGACAAAGCTGCTCGTGACCACCACATGCGTTTGGCGGCTTTTTTCAAAAAACTGGAGATGCTCCTCGAAGTCACGGAATGACCCGACTGTAGCGATGCCCCCATTTTGATGGGTCGTCGGCAGGAAGAACAAGCCTTCTTTGCGTCTATCCAAATCCCAGCTTTTCCCAACTCCGATGTGGTCAATCAGCGATCCAAAGGGCTGCGAAGCGAAAATGCCGACGGAGTTGATATCTGCGTTCACCAAATTCGATAAAGCGAAATCGATCAGGCGGTATCTCCCTGCGAACGGAATCGAGGAGACCGATCGATGAATGGTCAAATCTTGGAGTCCAGCTACTTTTACAGAAGCGTCCACTGCGGCCATCAAAGTCATTGCTGCCCACTCTCCTTCCACGAATCGATTAAGTCTTGCGTTAGCAGCGTAATGCCCTTTGCAGGCTCAAGCAGCCGGTAATTTTCCGGAACCGTCACGTCTGGTGGAACGATGACTCGGCTCAAATGGGCTCCTCGCCCGATTTTCGTGCCACTCATGACGACACTGTCTTCGACGACCGCATCTTTTTCGATGAGGACATTTTGGAAAATCACTGAATGCCTGACCGTCCCGCTGATCACACAGCCTTCATTGACCATCGAGCCTTGCACACGCCCCGAGTCGGTGATCACTTGCGGCGGCAGCTGAGGGTTCGATGAATAGATCCGCCAGGCAGGATCGTGCAATACAAGCCCTGCCGATGGGTTGAGAAGATCCATATTCGCCTCCCACAAACTATCTACTGTCCCCACATCTTTCCAATAGCCCTTAAATGGATATGCCACCATTTTCTTGTGATCGGACAGCATTTTTGGAAGAATATCTTTTCCGAAATCATGGGTCGACTCTTCTATATTGTTATCGTCTTCTAAATAAGACTCCAGCTTTTTCCAATCAAAGACATAAACGCCCATAGAAGCAAGATTGCTTTTCGGATTCTCCGGCTTTTCACTGAATTCAATGACGTTCATGTCATCATCCGTATCAACAAGGCCGAAGCGGCTCGCATCTTCCCAAGGAACTTCTAAGACGGAAATCGTGACATCCGCCTGTTTTTCTTTATGATATTCAATTAACTTTTCATAATCCATCTTATAAATATGGTCGCCCGATAGAATCAAGACGTAATCAGGTTCGCAGCTGGTCAAGAAATTGATGTTCTGGTAAATTGCGCTAGCCGTTCCGGCATACCATTTGATGCCGTCGATTTCGGCGTATGGCGGCAGCATCGTCACCCCGCCTTTATGGCGGTCAAGGTCCCAAGGGGTGCCGAGCCCGATATAGCGGTGAAGTGCATGCGGTTGATACTGGGTCAGCACACCGACCGTCGTAATGCCCGAATTGGTGCAATTCGATAAAGGAAAATCAATGATCCGGTATTTTCCACCGTATGGAATGGCTGGCTTGGCAATATCGTATGTCAATGATTTTAAACGGCTTCCTTGCCCGCCTGCGAGAAGCATGGCAACAACTTTTTCATTCACAATAAATCACTCCCATCTTTTCTTTTTTTCCAGATGCTCATCGTGAACGGCGGCAAGTCAAGCTTCAATGAGAAATCCTGATTGTCGCACGAAACATCGAGTGTTTCTGCCGAACGCTGCAAATCTACAGCCGTACCGCCAAACTTTGCTGAATTGGTGGAGAAGATTTCTTCATAAGAGCCTTTTCGCGGTGCCCCGACATGAAATTTTTCATAATGATGTTCAGAGAAATTGCACAGCACAAGGCACTCATCTTCCGGCAAAAATCCTCTGCGGATAAAGGTCGCTACGCTCTGTTCGTGATTATCGGCATCGAGCCACATAAAACCGTCGCGTTCATCATCGAGTTCAAAAAACGCTCTTTCGCTCCGGTAGAATGCCAGTAATTCTTTCATGAATTCAGCGATTCCTTTATGTTGGGGATCTTCAAGCGATGCCCAATCGAGTTCCGGCTGGAATTCCCATTCCTCGAAATGGCCGAACTCCTGGCCCATGAACAATAATTTCTTGCCGGGATGCGCCATCCAAAACCCGAACAGCAAGCGCAATTGGAGGAAACGCTCTTCCTTTGTGCCCGGCAGCTTGTTGAGCAAGGATTTCCGCCCATCCGCTACAGTGTCATGGGAAAAAATCACTTGGTAACGCTCTTCGTATTGATACACCATCGAAAAATTCATTTTGCTATGGGCTTTCGACCGTTCTGCCGGCGGCGTTTTCATATACTCAAGGGTGTCGTGCATCCAGCCGAAGTTCCATTTATAGTCGAAGCCGACACCGCCGGATTCGACCGGATGCGTCACTTTCGGATAATGCCAGGCATCTTCTGCAATCAGCAATTTCTCCGGATAATGGAGCTTCAAGCTAGCCGTCAGCTTTCTGAGGAAATCCGCTCCTTCCGCGTTGTGCGGACGCTCCTTGATGTTCGGGATAAACAATAGATTGACCAGCGCATCCATCCGGTAGCCGTCGAACTTGAATTCCTCCAGCCAATAATGGGCACTCGACAAAATGAAACTCACGACTTCGCCTTTATTGATGTCAAAGTTCAACGTGCCCCAATCCGGATTCATGCGGCGCTCTTCCCGCGCTTCTTCGTAAAGCAGCTGGCCATTGAAATTCGCCAATCCGTGCTGGTCCACACAAAAATGGCCAGGGACCCAGTCCAAGAACAACCCAAGGCCGTGTTCTGCGCATGCCGTGACGAAATACTTTAAGTCTTCGGCCGTTCCGTAGCGTCCTGTCGGCGAAAAGTATCCCGTTGTCTGGTAGCCCCACGATTCATCGAGTGGGTGCTCGGTAATCGGCAAAATCTGGATATGCGTGAAGCCCATGTCGATGACATACGGAATCAACTGATCTGCAATTTCGCGGTACGTATAGAATTCCCCGTTTTCCTTGCGCCGCCAAGTGCCGATATGCACTTCGTAAATGGCCATGGCGCGTTCCAGATGCTTGTCGTTGATCGTTTGCTTGAGCTTCAGGACCTCCAGCGGCCAAGCGTATTCCTCCGGACCCGAGACGATGGATTTGGTGAACGGCCGTTTCTCGCTTTGCCGCGCGTACGGATCCGATTTCCACAGCACTTCGCCTCTTGGCGTCCGAAGCGCATATTCATAGAGCCAGCCTTCCAAATTTTCCGGGATACTCACCCCCCATATACTCTTGTCCTGTGGATGCCGCTCTAATGGATAAGTGGAGGTGTCTTCCGTCTCGGAGTTCACGCAGACAACATCGATGCCTTCAATGTCAGGAGCCCAAACCGAAAATGTCGTTTCTTCCCCAAATGCATGTGCGCCGAAATACAAATAGCCATCGACCATCTGTCCTTCATGAAAAGCTTGCAGCCGTTCTTTCGTCCATGTGTTCAACAAAAATTCCATGCAGCGCCTCCTTTTGGCCAAAACCAAGTTTAGTTTCTATTCTACATGTGAAATGTAAAGTCCTTGTTAAGATGCCGATGACTGCCAAGAAATTCCACAAACGGCTGGAATGTCGCAATGTCTTCATATTTTTCCTTATCTAACGGCTTGTCGTAAGGCGCGGTTTGGAATAGGCTAAAGACAGACCAGCTTCAACATAGAAAGGACGCGAAATTTTTGCGAGCCCAAACTTACTTACTGAGCTTCTTACTAATTGGCATCTTGTTTTTGGCTGCCTGCGGCCAAGGCATTGACGACCCATTGAATTGGGAAACAGAAGAATTCACATTCACTGACCATAATAATGAAGATTTCGGATCCAGCGACCTCGAAGGAAAAGTCTGGCTGGCTGATTTTGTCTTCACCAGTTGCACGACTGTCTGTCTGCCGATGATGGCCAACATGAAAGGCGTCCAAGAAGAACTTCAGGCGCAAGGGCTTGACGTCGAAATCGTTTCATTCAGCGTAGACCCAACCGTCGATACACCGGAAACCTTGAAATCGTATGCGGAAAGCTACGATGTCGATTTGACCAGCTGGCATCTGCTGACCGGCTACTCCCAGGAAGAAATCGCCGACTTTGCGCTTGAGAACTTCAAGGCGATTGCCCAGAAACCACAAGATGACACACAAGTGATCCATGGCACTTCGTTTTATTTGATCGACCACGAAGGCGTCATCATGAAAGACTATGACGGCCTGAACCCACCGGTTGAAGATATCGTCCGCGATGCGGAGATCCTCGTCGAGGAGGCGCAAGGATGAAACGCAAACCGCTAATCATCGCTGCCGCATGCGTGCTCGTCGCTGCTGCGGCTGCCTGGTTTTTCATGCCCCAGGAAAACGAACCTTCCGCACAAAGCCGCATTGTGCTCGAACATACGCATCGCACGTTTATCGCACCGTCTTGCTTCGAAGAATCCGACCCGACGAATTTCCTCGAAGAATCGACGCTCGGCCAGGCACAAGAATTGAATTACCCGCCGCATTCCGAATGTACGGAAAAAGCGTTCGAGAGCAATCAAGACAGCCCGGCAGTCCGGTTATTGAAAGAACTTGGGCTGATGGAAAAAACGCAAACCGATTGGTGAATGGGCAGGGCTTCGGCTCTGCCTTTTGCTATTTCAGCAAGCGTACGCAGACGGGAGCGACCGTATCGACCATGTCGGCTGTCTCACCTGGCATTCCGTCTTCGCCGATTTTCTTGACGGCGATCGTTCCCGACTCTTCATGAGCAATAACGATCCACGGGCTGTTAGGCACCAGCGTGAAGTGGCGCGGCCCCGCTCCGCCAGCATCTGCATGGCCAACCATTTCCAATAAACCTTTTGCCACCCGGAACACCGCTATGCTGTCATGGCCTCGGTTTGAAGCATAGACAAAGCGCCCGTCTCCCGATACGGCAATTTCAGCAGCAGTATTGTTCCCCGTGAAATGTTCCGGCAACGCTGAAATGTTCTGCACCGCTTTCAAGCCCTTGCCTTCCAGCGCATAAACGGAAACGGTCGAATCGAGTTCATTTACCCCGTAAGCGAAATCTTCGGATGGATGAAACGCAAGATGGCGCGGCCCTGCGCCTGGTGCCGTCTTGGTCACGGCTTCCTGCTCAAGCATTCCTGAATGCAGGTCGAGTCGGTAACGGACAATTGCATCCATTCCAAGATCGGAGACGAAAAAGCGATTCGTTCCCGGTAGTTGAAAAGCCGAGTGCGGATGTGCAGCATCTTGCCGGTCTGGATTCGCCCCGCTTCCTTTGTGGCGCTTGGAATCGGTCATTTCACCAATTGAACCGTCCGCAGAAAGCGGATGAACCGTAACATGTGCTCCGGAATAGGTGACAGAAACCGCCCATTGCCCGTCTTCGTCAATCGTGATGTGGGCAGGGTGGTCGCCTCCCGCATTTTGGCGGTTCAGTTCTTGGATCAAGCCTTTTTGGGGATTCAGCCAATAGGCGACCACTTCCCCATCGCCTGTTTCACTGACAGCCACAAAGCTGGTGCCGTTTGGATGGGCCGCCAGGAATGAAGGGCGCTCCACTCCCCCCACTTCTGCCTGTTTTGTCAATTTTCCTGTAGCGGGCTCTAATTCCCAAAGCGTGATACCCGCCTGTTCAGCGGTCGCATAGGATCCGCTCAATATGTATGTGCTGCTCATTCTATCCCTCCTTTTTTTCTCTTTACCCTGTATCTCCTGCCAATGATCCATCAAGCTGCGGCGTAAAGTTCTTTATATTTTCACTTCTCCCTTCCAATTCGCCGATGCAGTGCGGTAAAGTGGTGAAGTGAAAACTGATATTATCCAAAATAGAAAGAGAGTGGTCGTGTTGAATTTCCCTTTGTCCGTCCGTGAGAAAAGCATTGTCTGCACAGGTTTTATGGGAGCCGGAAAAACGACCGTCGGCAAATTATTGGCACGCCGGCTTTACCGCGATTTTATTGACATCGATGAAGAAATCGAAAAGGCATTTGGCTTGCCGATTCCGGAAATTTTTAAAACTTACGGGGAAAACGTATTCCGCAACAAAGAGCGGGAATTGATCAAGGCTTTCGCCAGTCAGCCTTTGCTCGTGATCTCTGTCGGGGGAGGCGCTTTTCTCCAGGAGGAAAACCGCCGCAATTGCCTGGAAAATTGCACAGTTTTGTATTTTGATATTTCCTGGGATTCCTGGAAAGAACGCATTCACGTCCTGACGGAAACACGGCCGCTCCTTAAAAATAAGACCCTTCAAGAGATGGAACAGCTTTTCCGCGAACGCCAACCGATTTATGCAGCCAACCACTCCCACTTCCAAGTCGATGATTTTGAAGCCATGGAAGCTGCCGATTATTTGGCTGACTCGTTGAAGTTATCGTGGGACATCCATGCGCCGCAAGCTTAACAGATGCACAAAAACCCGCCATTCAGCACTTGAATGGCGGGTTTTCTATTATCCATATTGCGCTTTCGCAAGGTCGAATAAGCCCGCTTTTTTCAAATAGCTTTCCAGTGCCAAGATCAATCAAGGTAACTACGCCGGAATGGCGGCTAGCCCTTCCCTTGGCATAACAGTTGATCTCAAAAGCATCTCTGGCACTCTCTGGTATTGGACAGCCTCCCTTTTCTATATTTTCTAAATTATATGACAAAATAACTCCACTTTCAATGAAGACCCAAAAATGCCCGAAGAACCGTTAAGCTCTTCGGGCATTTTTTCAACTCCAGAAATACAATAAAGTCTGGACGAATACTTGAATCATGATATAGAAAGCAATGGCAAATTTTAAATTGAAGCGCAGGCCATTGCGGATGCCGCTCAACCCGTTGACGCTGCTTAAGATAATCACCGGCATAACGAACGGCGACAAGATGATGGAAATAACACTCCCCGAGGTCACTGCAAGGACAATCAGTTCAGGCGGAAATGGCAACACGGCCGACTCCAATACCCCCGTCACCAGAACGATGACCGGCAGCGGCCCGAGTCCGATAAAGCCCAGAAAGATGACAATGAACGGAATCAGGAACAGCAAATTCAAAAACGGCACATGGCCGGTCAGGTAATTCATCGCCCCGATGACGTAATCGCCAACTGCCGATTGATTGAGCGCATAAATGAGCAAGCCTGCAGCAAGCAGGATGCTGAACTGCTGGGCTTGTTTCGATACGCCCTCGCTGTAATAAATCGCCGCTTCCCGCGCATAGTTTCCTGTCCGTCTCTTGAGCAGAAAGTACAGGAAGGTCCAGACGAGAATGACGAGCGGGATGACGACAAGAAAGTCTGCGCCCGTCCATTCGTGGAGAATGAAGATCGTGCCGAATAACGAGATGAACAGGAACACGAATTCCGCAACGTCTCTATTCCATCTGCCCGCATTTCGGGAGTTCGCCACCGCTTTATCGATTTCGTTCGTCAGCACGGCCGAAAAATCCTTTCCGTAGCGTTTCTCATCCGCCGTCGCAAAGACTACCGACAGCAAAGTCCCGGCAATAGCTGCGCCGAGGCCGAGCAGCATCGACTTCCATAACACCGCATCCATCGCCCCAACCGCGAAGATGAAGCTCGGAATGCTGATGACCCACATGGTCGACAAGGCGAAACCGCGTAAAATTGCCGTCCCCTTGTAATTTTCCCATGCTTCGTCTTTATGATCTTTCAGAAATGAATCGATGAACCTGTACATCATCGGCACGACTCCGAACAACAGGAAATGTGAGATGATCTGCGTCATGCCCATCAGCCCTGCGTAAAAGGTCTGGCTCTTGTTCAACCATTTATTGCCGAAGCTCATGATCTCTTCTATGTAAGGCTCTTCCCTGAGCACCCAGCTGATCATCGGAACGATCAACAACAAGGCGATCAGGCTTTTCATCTGGACGAACGCTGACGCCAGATCCTGCCAGAAATTCTGGCTCGTCGCCGCCAGCACACCGATCGCGGTAACCGCGAGGAATGTCTGCAGCTGCAACTTGCGAAGCGGCAACACGCCGAACGCAAACACTAAACTGAATAAGCCGGCAATCGGCAATAATGCTTCCGTCCATGAGTTGGCATGAAAATAGTGAATGAAATGAAGAACGGCATAAATAAGCACAGATAAAGTGAATCCTTTTTTTGCTAATGGCCTCATCTGCAAGCCCTCCTTCCGCATATGCAAATAGTTTTAAACACATACCGACTATTTTACACCTTTTGCCTTCCAACTGCGGCTACAAAGGCTTTCTTTTCCTCTAAAGAATATGATTTTCATTTTCTAGAAAAACTTTTTTGAATAATTTGTTTATGAAAACCCAATAAGTGGAAGGTACACAATAAGAAATATAATTATTTCAATAGTTGTTTTTATTTTCAGTCATTTATATGATATGCTCTAGCCACACGGAGAACGTCCCCTTGCAGAAGCTCAGCACCCGCTGGTTCTACTGGGTTAATTCACGCTTAGATCCGCTGTTGTCAACGGGCGGATTGCCATTGATATTTTATTTTACTGGAGGGCTAGTAATGGGAATCACGAGGAGTTTTTTTATCGCTTTGTCCAACAATCGGCTATTGAACAGCGGAGCCAAAAAATGGGGCTTTCAGCTGGGCGCTGCAAAAGTCGTTGCCGGAACCGATATTCCGGACATGATGGCGTCTGTTCGCGAATTGAACGAGGATGGCATTTCCGCCACAATCGACCGGCTCGGGGAATTTGTCACTAGCCGCGAAGAAGCCACACAAGCAAAAAACGAGATCATCCAAACGGCTGAAGCTATCACAGAAGCTGGCGTAGATGCCCATCTATCCGTCAAATTGACGCAAATCGGGCTCGATATCGATAAACAATTTTGCTTGGAAAACATCCGTGAAATTGCAGCTGAAGCAGAACAGCGAAGCATATACATCAATCTGGACATGGAAAATTACGAGCACCTTCAACCAACACTTGATATATTGCATACTTTAAGAAAAGAATTCGACAGTGTCGGAACCGTTATCCAGGCTTATCTTTTCCGTTCGGAACAAGACCTGGACGCACTTCAAGACGTCAGGCTGCGGCTTGTGAAAGGGGCCTACCAGGAAAGCGAACAAGTGGCGTATCAATCTCCCGAGGAAGTGGATGCCAATTTCCTCAAGCTTATCAAGCTGCGGCTTGACCAGCCGGTGTTCACCTCAATCGCTACGCATGACCACCATATTATCAATGCAGCGATTGACCATATAAAAGAACAAGGCATCCCGAAAGACCGTTTTGAATTTCAAATGCTTTACGGCTTCCGTACGGATTTATTGAAGGAACTATCTGAAGAGTATCAGGTAACGTCTTATGTCCCGTTCGGCAAAGACTGGTATGGCTATTTCATGAGGCGACTTGCCGAAAGGCCGCAGAACATCCAATTGGTGTTAAAAGGCGCTCTCTCTAAATCCTAGTGAAATAAAAAAGCAGCCCGGAAAAACCGGGCTGCTTTTTTATTGGCTATTCAAGCGGTCGCGCGAACACTGGCGGCAGTTCCGCCAATAAGCGTTTTCGGTACTGCTCGTATTGCTTCGGCAATTGCAGTTCCTCACCGAGCGCCTCTGGACTTTCATCGATCGTAAATCCTGGCGGGTCGGTCGCAATTTCAAATAGCAGATCGCCATATTCCCGAAAATAAATCGACCGGAAATAATTGCGGTCTTGGACAGGCGTGACACCGAGACCATAAGCTTCGACACGGTTTTTCCATTCCAATTGATCGACGTCGTCATCCGCACGAAATGCGATATGATGGACGGTGCCGACACCCATCTGGCCAGTTCCGACACGGGTTTGCTTGATATCCAATATGTTCCCAAGCTCGCCGTCCGAGACAAAACGGACATAATCATCTTGTTCTTCTTTGCGCGTGAAGCCGATCACTTCTTCCAATAACTCAGCCGTTTTGGCAGCGTTGGCCGTATACAATACAGCCCCGGCAAAGCCTTTGACTGCATTTTCTTGCGTAATGCCGCTTCCGGCCCATCCGCTCGCCTCGCCTATCCCACGCTCAACCAGTTCTAGCTGAAGCCCATGGGGGTCTTCAAACTTCAAATAGGATTCGCCGAAACGCTGATGCTCTTCGAATGCAACCTTATAGCTTTCGAGACGGCTGCGCCAAAATGCAAGAGCGCCTTCAGGAACAGCGAAAGCCGTAACGCCTACTTGGCCGTCTCCCACTTTGCCTTGATAGGCTTTGCCCCACGGGAAAAAAGTCATGATGGTGCCAGGTGAGCCCTGGTCGTTCCCGAAATACAAATGGTACGTACCCGGATCGTCGAAATTCACGGTTTTCTTAACGAGGCGCATACCGAGCACCCCTGCATAAAAATCGGTGTTTTCCTGTGCTTCTCCGACGATCGCAGTAATATGATGAATTCCTTTCGTTCTTTCACCCATATACGTTCACTCCCTCTTTTTCGACATGATTATCATACCATGACAAGCCTTATTGCATGCGGCCATCAATCAGTGCTCTCTTTTTTTGCTTCGTGGCGCTGTTTAATCGTTAACTTCTTCGCTTTTTTCAATTCCTCTTTCTGCCTCTCCTTGCTTTCTTCAATGTCCTCTTTCTCACGGCGTTCTTTTTCTTGCTGCTCTGCTGAGTAATCTTCGTCATCTTCAATAATGTCTTTTTGGTTTTCCTTCATCTCTTCTACCTTTTCCATTTCCTCTTCATACTGCTCTTCGACTTCGGTTGTCGATGGCAAGAACGGCTCGTCGTTAAAATCGGTGCGCTTGCCGTAGCGCAGCATTTCATAGATGATCATGCCGTTGTTTGGCATGCCATTCGCCGTTTTCATCGGCACTGCATCAAACAGCACAAAATAGAATCCGTAGAACACAAACCGGTTCCAGAAAGTCTCGTATTGGTCCAAAACCCCATTGGCGACTAGTGCATTGACAACGAATGCCACAATTACATTCGCTAAAATCGGCCCGGCATATAGCATGATATATGCGAATTTGCTTTGCCTTTTTAAATCATCATAGGCAAACCAACTATATAAATGATAATATTTTCTCACGTCGAACATACCGATCTTGAAGACTCGGGGACCTGAACCGATTGTTAAACGCGGATTCTGCGCGCCAAGCAAGGCACTGACGATCAAATAGCCCGCTTCTCGGATAAAGACAACAACCGGCAAAATGATAAATGCAGATATGACCAGTGCTATCAAATCGCTCAATCCGAACATGAAAACCCCTCCTTCAACTCTTGAAATGACCCATCGGCCTTTCATCTAAATACCCGATTTGGCCGTCGGCGAACCTCCAAAACCTTACAGTTCCGTTTCAATTTCATGACAGTTAATCTTTTGAGGAGCTGCACGGCACATGATAGGATGACAATAAGCTTGATTGAAATTTCGGTGAATTTACCGCATAGAGGATGGAATTTATGAAACGTAAACGATCCATTTCCAAGAAAATATTGGCACTTCTTGCAGCGGTGTTTTTAGCCTCTGCCGGATTTGTGCTGGCCAACCATTTGACGGAAGAACAAATAGCTGCGCCGATTATTGGATCTGCCATATATAGCCCGCCTCCAAACATCGCGGAAATCACTTCCCATGTCAATGTGGTCAAAGACATCCCCTACCATGAGTCCGATAACGCATCCATGGACCTCTATTATCCGACGGATGCTACCGGCCCCTTGCCGGTTATTTTATGGATCCACGGCGGCGGCTTTATCGGCGGATCAAAAGACAGCCGCCAGGATTATGGCATGACGCTGGCGAACGCCGGCTATTTGGTCGCCAATATCGACTATGCACTGGCGCCAGTCCAGTTGTATCCGGGGCCTGTTATCCAGGCAAATGAGGCCTTGAAGTTTTTGAGTGGATCCGCTGCCCAGTATGGCGGCGATATGGAACGGATTTTTGTCGGCGGTGATTCCGCCGGCGCGCAGATTGCTAGCCAGCTGGCTGCCCTGCAGACCAATCCGAACCTTGCTGAAATGATGGGCCTGTCACCAGCCGTCTCCTCTGCCCAACTGCGAGGAGCATTATTATTTTGCGGGTTATATGACATGGAGACAGTCCGCGAATCCGGCTTTCCGAATATCGATTCCTTTTTGAACGCCTATACGGGCGCAGAGAGTTTTGAAACGTTCGGCAATATCCACGAAATGTCGACCATCCAGCACGTGACGCCGGCTTATCCGGACGTCTTCATTTCAGCGGGCGATGCCGACCCGCTTGAGCCGCAATCGGTTGCACTAGCTGATAGCCTACGCATCAAAGGCGTCGATGTCACCGATGTCTTCTTTCGCGGTACCGACAAGAACCTGAAGCATGAATATCAATACGCCTTGGATACGAACGATGGACAGGAAACTCTCCAGAAGACATTGGAATTTCTGCTCGAAAAAAGCCAGGCGCAAAAATAAAAGCTGTCTCATCGCTTTAAGCGAAGGGACAGCTTTTTTCTATTAATTAATGGGGTGTGACCGCTTGATTGGATTGTACCGCTTGCGCCTCGCGCTTTCTTTTGCGGGAAGGAATCATATGGAATACGATATTCAACCCAATCGCCGTCAAGCTTCCGGCAACGATGCCGTTGCTCGTCAAGATTTGGACGCCTGCAGGTAATAACGCAAACAATTCCGGAACGACCGTCACGCCAAGCCCGATGCCGACGGAACAAGCGACGATCATAGAGTTTTCTTGCGATTCTGAGATGACGCCACTCAACATTTTGATGCCTTGTGCGATAACCATGCCGAACATCGCGATCATCGCCCCGCCAAGAACCGGCGTCGGGATGATCGTCGTCATGGCGCCGATTTTTGGAACAAACCCGAGGACGATCAACATGATTGCCGCGATGAAGATGATCCTGCGGGACTTCACGCCGGACATTTGGATCAACCCGACGTTTTGCGAGTAAGCCGTATACGGGAACGCATTGAAAATCCCGCCAAGAAAAATCGCCAATCCTTCAGAACGGTAGCCTTTCGCCAAATCTTTTTCTTGGATTTCTTTTTTCGTGATGTCGCTGAGCGCGAAATAGACCCCTGTCGATTCGACGAGCGATACCAGCGCTACCAGGATCATCGTCAGGATTGCAGACCACTCAAACGTTGGCATCCCGAAATAAAATGGCTGGACCATATGGAAGTACGACGCTTCTGCGATTGGTGTGAAATCGACTTTGCCCATAAACCCGGCTGCCACCGTTCCGGCAATTAAACCTAGAAGTATCGATACGGCGCGCATAAATCCGCGCGAGAATTTATATAGAAAAATGATAAAGCCTAAGGTACCGAACGCTAATGCGATATTGGAGAGTGAACCGAAATCTGCCGCGCCCTGCCCGCCACCCATATTATTGATAGCGACCGGAATGAGCGTGATGCCGATGATGGTGACCACTGAACCAGTGACGACCGGCGGAAAAAAGCGCACGAGGCTGCCGAAAAATCCGGAAACGAGAATGACAAATAAACCCGAAACGAGAATCGAGCCATAGATTGCCGAAATGCCATATTGGCCGCCAATGGCAATCATCGGGCCGACCGCCGTGAAGGTACAGCCGAGCACAACCGGTAAGCCGATGCCAAAATAGCGGGAATTGAACACTTGCAGCAGCGTCGCAACACCGCACAGCAAAATATCGATCGATACAAGATAAGTCAATTGTTCAGAAGTCAATCCAAGCGCTGCCCCGACAATCAAAGGAACGAGAATCGCTCCGGCATACATCGCCAAGACATGTTGAAGGCCGAGTGCCGCTTCCCCGAATGCTTTTTTCATCAGTTCGGCACCTCCCCGTAAAATTCCACGTGGCCAGGTTCCATCCGTTTGATGTTTGCCAAGGTCTCTACGCGTATGCCTTTATCGCGCAGCAATTTCCCGCCTGGCTGGAATCCTTTTTCAATGACGATGCCGATGCCTGCACATTCGGCGCCAGCCTGCTCGACGATATCGAGCAAGCCCAATGCCGCTTGGCCATTCGCCAGGAAATCATCAATGATCATCACGACATCACCTTCGGCAAGGAAGTCATGAGACACGGAGATATCGTTTGTTTCATTCTTGGTAAAGGAATGGATAGGAGCTGTGTACAAACCATCCGTCAAGGTCAGCGATTTACGCTTTCTCGCGAAAACGACCGGCACGCCGAGCGATAGGCCGGCCATAACTGCAGGCGCAATGCCTGACGATTCGATCGTCAAAATCTTCGTGACTCCTGCTGCTTTAAAACGGGAAGCGAACTCTTCCCCAATCGCCTTCATCAAGTTCGGGTCGATTTGATGGTTCAAAAATGAATCAACTTTCAATACGGCTTCGGACAAAACCCGACCGTCCGCTAGAATCTTTTCTTCCAACTGCTTCATGTTTTCCACTCCTTTTCCCGCATCCCCCGCAAAAAAGCCCGGAGGACGCGCATCCATTCATAACCATGAGTGGAGCAAGGTCCTCCGGGCTTTCCCGAAAGGAAACGCAAAAGGAAGCCGCCTGTCGAAATAGGCGGTTTCTTTTCGTTCCATTGCTTCTCATAGTCAGTCCGTTTACGGTGGACCGGTAGAAACTTGCGGGCCATATCCCCGCTATTATATGAGTGAATATTCTTTTGAATGGACTTATTATAGCATGTCCAAATGGCCTTTCAAGAGCCGCATTAATTAAAAAACTATTCAGAATCCCTCTTCGCTTTCACTAGTCTCACGCAGATGCTTGTTCAGTTCAGCGCGGATCTTGTCTGGAATCGGCTCACTGTGCTGCTGTGCCAGATTGAAATTGACATAGACGGCGCGGTTTTTTGCGCATAAGCGCCCTTCCTGGTGCAGTTCCTCGTACAACTCGAGGCTGCTGTTGCCGATGCGCTCGATCCACGTATGGACTTCGGCGTCTTTTCCGAAATATACTTGCCCGGTAAAGTCGAGTGTCGTTTTGACAATGACCATTTTCCACTTGGCGAAATCGTGGTCCGGCGTAAACAATTCAAAGAGCGGATTGCGGCCGGCTTCGAACCAGACAGGCAAACTCGTATTGTTGATATGTCCCACCGCATCAGTCTCAGAGACACGCGGCGTGATGGTTGTTTTGTACATGCCTACACTCCTCCAGGTTTTGGGAATTGAAAAAAGCGCCTCCTAAAGAGACGCTTTTGTTTACTTGCGCTTTTTGGTAGCGCGGCCGAGCACGAATGCCCCGGCAAGAGCCCCGATGGCGATATTGTTCTTTTTCGTAAATACTTGTTTGAATACGAGATTCAAGTTTTGAGGGCGCTCTGCCAGGCGGCGCATGAAATACGCGTACCAGTCATCGCCGAACGGCACGTATGTGCAGAAGTTATAGCCTTTATTCGCTAGCTCGCGTTGCAATTCTTTGCGGAATCCGTAAAGCATCTGGAATTCAAATTTATCGTATGAAATATCGTGTTCTTTAATAAAAGCCTCGACATGATTGATGATGTGGTGGTCGTGTGTCGCGATCGACGTGAATTTGCCGTTCAGCAAATGATACTCGATCAGCTTGATGAAGTTTTCATCGATTTCTTCACGCGTCTGGTAAGCCACGTCCGCTGGCTCTTTGTAAGCGCCTTTGACGATGCGCAGGCGGAAGTCTTTATGTTCCTGCAAATCGTCCATGGCACGGAAGAAGTAGGCTTGGATGACGGTTCCGATATTATCGTAGTCTTTCGAAAGCGCATTCAAAAGATCGTAAGAAGGCTGGACATGCCCGTAATCTTCCATATCGATATTGATGTGCATATGATAATTATGGGCAAGTGCGACAATGTCTTTCAAGTTTTCCAGGCAGAAATCATAATCGATATCCAAACCGAGCTGGGTCGGTTTCAAGGAAATATGGGCGTCGACTTTATTGTTATGGATTGCTTCGATCATATCCATGATATTTTCTTTCGCTTCGAGCGCTGCTTCTTTTTCGAAAACGAATTCCCCCAGGTTGTCGACCGTCGCGCTGATTCCCTCCGCATTCAAACTGCGGATACTTTTAATGGTCTCTTCGATATTGGTCCCTGCCACTACGGTTTGGGCCCCCAATTTCAAGCCGTACTTTTTGGCCGCAGCCGTAAGGAGACGGTTTTGAGACAAGCCGATAAACACATCTTTTAACATTGATTTCCCTCCTGATACCATTCAACTGCGTTGATTTCAACAGTCCCAAAAAGGCCATGCCTCGAACGTTGTCAACTTCCTTCATTGTAGTCGTTTTCCTATCACTATGCATCATAATTTTTTAACAGTTTGCAGTGTTTGAAATACTTTTTTAAAACCAGGTCAAAAAATAGACAAAAGTGCCGAAACCGCTGGGGATTCCGACACTTCGGGCGATCATTTATTCAACTGCCAGAATGAATAATTTAACCCGAGCGCAAACGCCACCCAAGCGATATACGGCACCATCAACACTCCGGCCAGTTGGTCAATTTGATAGAATTCATACGCCGCCCAGATGACGGCACCGAGAAGCGCCGCCATTTCGATGAGCGCCGTCCCCCGAAGCCCCCATTTAAAGAACAAAAATGACCACAGGAAATTCAAGCCGAGCTGCAATTCATATGGGGCCAGCACCTGACGCTCCCGCCCAAGCGGTTTGGCTGTTTCTTGCGCGCGGTATTTGGCGACGCCCATCATTTTGTATAGCGCTGTCCAGACGACCGGAAACACCCAACCGGGCGGCGCAAATGAAGGGTTTTTTAGCCGCTCGTATTGCTCGCGGGTGCCTCTATTGGCAAGCGCTCCGACAAGCGACCCGCCGACGACCGGAACGAGTATGCTTACGGCCAGATTTTTCACATGTATGCGCCCATTGACTGATGCGACTTCCATATTGTTCTCCTCCTTTTTCTAATAGCCTCGCTCTTCTCGCCGTTTATCGACTTTATACGTGAACTCCAATTCAACCGTGGTCTCAGGCTGGATCCGGAGGACAAATTCCACTTTCGAACTGCTTTTCCGTTCATAATCGTGGCTGGACGATTCCATTTCCCAAATGGGATCGAAAATAACGTGTTCAACCAGTAAACGGATGCTTTCTGTCTTTTCATTTTCGAGTTTGTACACATAAGTGATGTATTCATGGACGCCATGCTTTTCACGCAATTTTTCATGGCTGTCGCTCGTGATGTCCGTCGCTTTTCCGATATAGATACGCAGGTTTTTCCCAGGCGATGTGTGTTCGATTCGACCTTCGCCCGTGAAAAACGTTTCACCCGAATCCCCGGCTTCGTATACTTTCACCACCCCTTCCGGCAGCGGCATGCCGAGACCGTTTTCGCTCGAGTTGGAAAATTCGAGCTGGATATCGGCATGGGTATCACCTGACCTCACTTGATAAGCCCGCTTGAATTGTGCGCCGTGCGCCGAGAATAGCGATAATTGCTTGAGCTGTTCGTTCATGACGGTGACCGGCCGGTTGATCCTGTAGACAAGACGGTCCGGCAAAGCTTCCGCTGTAATCAATGACTCTTGCATACGCGAATACAAAATCGGTGAATCACCATTCTTCATTTCCTGTTCCCGGTGGACATGCCCAGCCACCAAAGCAAGCTCTGCCTTTTCGTAGTGCGCGCCGCTGTGATTCAAAATTTTTATCCAGCCATCAAATTGGAACTCTTCGTCTTTGATTTCCAAAGTGTAATGGGCATGCCATTCGAGGCTTTTCGTCAAATACGAAACCCCGATCTCCTGATCCACCGCTGCTGGTGCTATTTTCCACACCAGTGCGGGCTTCAGCAATAAGCCTTCCGGCAATGCCGGCAGAATCAGTTCCCCGGCCGGATCGATGACGATTTCTTTCGTATCGGCCCGTTCGCCGATGATGCATTCCGACACGCTGAGCAGACGCATCTCCAGCTCTTCCCCAGTTTCATTGTTGCGCACATGGACATGGCGGTTGATATAGCGTTCCAATAATTTCCCTTTGCTGACCAGGTCATAATCGTAATTCTGCTCCAGGATATCGAGCCCTTTCACAATAATCGAATCCGTCTCCACCCGTTCGGCAACGTCCAAAAATTGCACTTCTTCCACTGGTCCGTCTGATTTCAAATAACGCATCTCCCGCACTAGCGCAAATCCTCCGTTATACACCGCCACCGATAAATGTTTTTGCTGGCTTCGTGCAGACTGCAGTTTCATGGCAACCGCTCCTTTTTGAATCGATTATTCATTCAGGCCACTCGTTTCCTTCACCTTAGCACAATCGGTATGAAACCAACCATTAATAATTGAATATTCAGTCGAAAAAAACAAAAGAAAAACCCACTCCGGAAATCATCTTCCGAAATGGGTTTTTAAATAAGCGATCGTTTCGATGCGCGCCGCATCCGTCAGCGGCGATCTCTTTTCGTGGATCAATTCCCCGTAAAGCAATTCCCCCAGAAAACGGACCTCGCCTTCGACTTCCGTGCCAGTCTCTGCATCCACTACTTTCAATTGAATATAAAGGGATTGGCCTTGTTCGACATAATCTACAATTTGCACGCTGGCTGTCATCAGAACAATCCGAGTGCTTGCCCGTCTTCCGCCACATCCATATTGAGTGCAGCAGGCGATTTCGGCAGGCCTGGCATGGTCATGATATCTCCTGTCAGGCAGACAATAAAGCCTGCGCCGAGTTTCGGGATCAATTCGCGGATCGTCACTGTGAAGCCTTCCGGTCGGCCGAGCAATTTCGGCTGGTCCGACAAGGAATACTGGGTCTTCGCCATGCAGATCGGCAACGCATCCCAGCCGTATTTCTTTAGTTCGGCCAATTGCTTCTGCGCTTTATCGGTCAACTGGACATCCGCACCGCCATATACTTTTTGCACGATCGTCCGCAGCTTTTCTTCGACGGCATCTTCTTCTGCATACAGATAAGTGAAATCAGCGCCTTTGTCGAGTTGGCGTTTGACCAGTGCCGCAAGGTCAAGCCCGCCAGCGCCCCCTTTGCCCCATACTTCCGTCAGCGCAATCGCGACTTGTTCCGCTTTCGCCCAGTCCATCACTTGCGCGAGTTCCGCATCGCTATCGCCCGTGAAGCGATTGAGTGCTACGACCGGCTCGATGCCAAACTGGCGGATCGTCTCCACGTGTTTCGCCAAATTGACGATGCCGCGGCGCACCGCATCCGCATCTTCTGCGCCGAGCTCTTTCTTATCCACGCCGCCGTGCATTTTCAGCGCACGCACCGTCGCAACGATTACGACCGCATCCGGATGGAAGCCGCCTTTGCGTGATTTGATGTGCATGAATTTTTCAGCGCCAAGGTCCGCGCCGAAGCCTGCTTCTGTGACGACGACATCCGCCAGGCTTCTCGCCGTGTTCGTCGCCATCAAGGAATTGCAGCCATGGGCGATGTTGGCAAACGGGCCGCCGTGAATGATCGCGGGCGTTCCTTCGATCGTCTGCACCAAATTGGGCTTGAATGCTTCTTTCAAGAGCAGCGCGAGTGCACCTTGTGCTTCCAAATCTCTCACTGTGATCGGCTCGCGATCATACGTATAGCCGATGACCATACGGGCCAAGCGTTCTTTTAAGTCTTCTCGAGAAGTGGCGAGGCACAGCACCGCCATGATTTCCGATGCGACCGTTATATCGAAACCATCTTCACGCGGCACGCCTTGCGCAGGGCCGCCGAGACCGATCGTCACGTGGCGCAGCGCCCGGTCGTTCATATCCAGCGCGCGCTTCCATGTGATGCGCCGCGGATCGATGCGAAGCGCATTCCCCTGGTGCAAATGGTTATCGATCAAGGCAGCGAGCGCGTTGTTCGCCGACGTGATAGCGTGGATATCGCCCGTGAAATGAAGATTGATGTCTTCCATCGGCAATACTTGCGCAAAACCGCCGCCTGTCGCGCCGCCTTTAACGCCCATGACCGGCCCGAGAGAAGGCTCGCGAAGCGCCACCATGACTGACTCGCCGCTTTGTTTTAATGCATCCGCAAGTCCTACTGTCACTGTCGATTTTCCTTCGCCTGCCGGTGTCGGGCTGATTGCCGTGACAAGCACGACTTTTCCGTCCTTCGTGGTTTTCGGCAATTTATTCACATCGATTTTCGCTTTGTATTTCCCGTATAATTCCAAAGCGTCTTCCGCAATCCCAGCTTGCTGTGCAATTTCCTGGATCGGCCGGATAGCCGCTTCTTTTGCAATCGTCAAATCGGTCATCGCCATGCATATTCCCAACTTTCAATTTTTCTTCCCATTATAAACGGGATGCCGGAAAACACAAGCCTGCCAGCGTCCAGGAAAACTCTCAACCAATTAAAAAAACGCACCCGCAATTGGGTGCGTTTGATCAAAAGCGCATTTCTTCGATGACCAGAAGTTCCGGGAAATCCGCTTCAATATGGTCCTGCAACTCGTACTCTTCCAGCAAATCATAAAAGCCTTCATCGTCCAGTTTTAGAAAACGCGGGGAATCCGGTTCATCGTAATGATAGAACTCCACGATGTATTTTTTTCGACTATTGCGGGAGATGCTATAAACTTTAAAGCTTTCGTATTCCACTGCCTGGCCAATCTGTTGAAACGCCAGAATTGTCTCCGGGTCCATCTTTTCTAGATGCATATAGAGAAAAGCTTCTGAGCGTGGCTGTTCTGCAGAAATCGCCGCCATCTTATCGCTATGCCGATTGATGAACCGCTCCGACAACGCCTGATGGAACGATAGCGTTTCCCATTCCACTTGGCCTTTGTATTTTTCGATAAACCGTTCCGTCAATTTCTGGCCACGCGTCACAGCGAGCCAGTCGACTTTATCTGCATGGCGGCCGATCAAGGTCATCGGCAATGCCTGCTGGTCGCTCAGTATCTGCCAATCGACCTGGTCCTGGTGCTTTTCAATAAACATCGGCGATAAGCGTTTGGCGGATACGAGCTTCCAGTATTCCTGTTCATCAAAAGGCTGGTTATGCGCTTCCAAAGTTTTTAACTGCTTTGGAGACAACTGGCCTTCTTCAGGCTGCCATTTCTCAGACACCGAAAACTCCTCCAGAAAACGCTCCGAAACTTGCTGGTGGCGAAGGATTTCATCCCAGTAAAGAAAGCCGCTGTATTGGCGGATAAACCCTTCGGACAGTGGTTGATGCTTAGAAACCAGCTGCCAATGAAGATTGCGCGCATTATCAGCGAGAAATCTTTCCGATAGCTGTTCTTCTTCACTGATTTTCTTCCATGCGACCGAACGCTTGCTGTTTATTCCTTTTTCTTCCATCAATTGTTCAAGGGTGTCAAACATGAAAACCACTCTTTCCTAAAAAGTATTATGTACCATACTACCACGCTTGCCCGAATAGTGAAAAAAGCCCGCCCACCGGATTATCCGGTGCACGGGCTGATTTTAGCGAATGCCTTATTTTTGCTGGTTCTGTGTATCGGTCATTTGGTTCTGTTCGTCGAGGTTTCTGGCACTGTCCTTAAAAGCCTGTTGTTCTTCACGCAACTCTTGCTCGCGGCGCTCTTCTTCCAGTCTTTCTTTGTTTTTGTCTCTTGCCATGTAGATCCCTCCTTATGTCTTACCCCTCGTATTCCCGTTCTTCATAAGCTCAAACAGGAAATCTGCTTGCTGAAAAACGACTGGATGGAGCGTATACTGAAACTAAAATATGGAAGGATGATGGCTATGGCACAGACCATCCGCTGGGCTTACGCCGAGCAATATGGCTTTCGGCTCGTTCTCGCCAAAAGCGACAAGGGCCTTTGTTATGTCGGTTCGCCGGGCGAAGGACTTGTCGAAATGCAACAGCAATGCGCCAAACAATTTCCAAGCGCTGATTTCGTCCAAGACCTGCAAGCATTGAGGGAATATCAATATGCGATCGAAGCTTGGCTTGCAGGTTCACGCGAAGCATCTTCACTGCCACTTGATGTGGCAGGCACTGAATTTCAACGCTCTATCTGGCAAGCTTTGCAGGAAATCCCTTACGGACAAACCATTTCTTATTCTGAATTGGCTGAGCGCATTGGCAAGCCGCAAGCTGTCCGTGCAGCCGCTTCCGCAGTAGGCGCAAACCCCTTGCTGCTATTCATTCCCTGCCACCGGGTAATCCGGAAAAATGGTGATGCGACTGGCTTTCGGGGCGGCATGGAACTGAAACACCATTTACTGAAGACGGAACAAGAGTAAGCATTCAAAAGCCGTGATCCGGGTGTACGGATCACGGCTTTTTAGATTGTGCTGGCATAATGCCGTGAAGGATGAAATCGGTGTAAAGTTGAGCCAACTCATCAGTAGCCAGTTCACCGCCCGGCTGGAACCATTGATAACTCCAATTGGTCACACCAAGCACGGCGAAAGCGGTCATCTTCGGATTCAACTCTTTGCGGAACTCGCCGCTTTCGATTCCCTCCAGCAAGACCGATTCGATCTGTTCACGGAATTCTGCCCGTTTTGCACGGATCGTTTTGGCGTTTTCTTCTTTTAAATGACGGAGTTCACGGAAATAGACATTGGCGATCGGCCCTTGCTTTTCCATGTCACCGATCAATAAGCGGACGATCGCTGCCAGTTTATCTGTTGCCGGCGCCGCGCCTTGCAGGATCGATTCCTGCCTGGCGAGCAATTCATCGATGTATTGCTGATGGATGTCCATCAACAATGCGTCTTTGCTTTTGTAATGATAGTAGAAAGAGCCTTTTGTCACGCCGAGCGCATCTACAATATCCTGTATCGAAGTGGCGCTATAGCCTTTGTCGACAAATAGCGCAATGCTCTGTTGCATAATTTCCCTTTTCAACACCTGTCACTGCCTTTCCGAACCCCGGATTCCTTGTTATTCCATTATATCATGGCCGCCTCGTTGACTTAATGCCTAGAGCGGCTAAAAAGGCCGGAGCCTCAGCGCGAGGTCCGGCCTTTTGCCATCATTCAGTTGGTTTTTGGACAATCGCTACCGTGCAGCGCGACACGCAAATGAGCCGCTCTTCTTCATCCACGATTTTAATATCCCAAATCATCGTCGTACGCCCTTTGTGAAGCGGTGTGCCGATGGCTGTCACGACGCCGTCTTTTTTTCCACGGATATGGTTAGCGTTGATTTCCAGCCCGACCGCAATTTCAGTTTGCTGGTCAATCGCATGCCAGGTCCCAAAACTTGCTACCGTCTCCGCGAGAACCACCGACGCTCCGCCGTGCAATAAGCCGAACGGTTGATGCGTCGCTGCATGCACGGGCATCGTCGCGGTGATCCGTTCAGCGGACTGTTCCGTCAGCTCGATGCCGAGGACCCCCATGATCGTTTCTTCCACAGGCTTCATCTTCACCATGTTTGCCCCTCTTTTCTCATCGTCCATTCAAGACGATAATTCTCGATATTGTTCGCGCAACAGGAATTTCTGGATCTTTCCGCTGGCATTGCGTGGCAGTTCCTCGACAAAACGGTACGAGCGCGGCCGCTTGTAGCGCGCCAGATTTTCGTGATTGACACAGTATTCTTCCAAATCCTGCTCAGTCAGCGATGGATCTTTCGAGACGACAAATGCCAGCACCGATTCGCCCCATTTCTCATCCGGAACGCCAAGAACCGCAACGTCTTGTACTTTGTCGTGGCCGTGAAGCGCATCTTCCACTTCACGCGGATAGATATTCTCTCCGCCGCTGATAATCATATCATCGACGCGGTCGGCGACGTATAAATAACCTTGTTCATCCATATAACCCAAGTCACTCGAATGATACCAGCCTTTATAAAGCGCCTTTTCCGTCGCGTCTTCTCGTTGGAAATATCCTTCCATCACGCTTGGCCCACGCACGATGATTTCTCCGACTTCAAACGGCGCGAGCACATCTTCAGGTTCCGACGGGCCGTCTTCATTTGGCCGGACGACGCGGATTTCATGATTGTAAGCAGGCTGTCCGGCAGAGCCAGCTTTTGTCAGTTGGTCTTCTTCCGACAAAAAGGTGATGGCCGGCCCCATTTCTGTCTGCCCATAAGCTTGGATCAAATCGATGCCGAGCACCTCTTTGACGCGCTTTACCAGCACAGGTGCCATCGGGGCGGCGCCATATAGGCCGCGTGTCAGGCTCTTTACTTTCTGCTGCGCGCCATCGATTTCGGCAATCATGCTCCACATCGTCGGCACCGCAAACATTACTGTAACCCGCTCTTTCTCAATCGTGTCCAGCGCCAAAAACGGATCAAATTGGTGCATGATAATGCTCGATGCGCCCGCTTGGACGCGCGGAATGATATTGCAATGCAGCTCTGCGCAATGGAACATCGGTGCCGCGACCAAACCGACATCGTTTTTGGTCGTCTTGAGCATCGCAATGCACATCATGCTCTGTTCGGCCATGCTGCGGTGCCGGTGGATGACGCCTTTCGGACGCCCTGTCGTTCCGCTCGTATACATAATCGCGTATGTATCCGATTCTTCCATATCGACACCCGGATCTTCCGTCGATGTTCCTGCAATCTGTTCATGATAATTTTTTGCAAACGATGGCGTCTTATCGTCGATCGTCCAGAACTGAACCGCCGGAAACTGTGGCGCTATGGCCTGTACGACGCCTTCTAGCACTTCTTCGAACAGCACCACTTCAGGCTTGGCATCTTCTAGGATAAATGCCAGTTCTTCCGCTTTCAGGCGGAAATTGATTGGATTGAAGATCGCGCCGATTTTAGCGCAAGCAAATAATGCAGTCGCCAGCTCTTGATTATTGAAAAGATACGTGGAAACGCGGTCTCCTTTAGCGACGCCAGCTGCCGTCAGCGCATTCGCCAAGCGATGCACGTCATCCCGCCATTGCGCGTACGTCCAGCGCTTATTTCTTCTTAAATCGACAAACGCTTCACGTTCCGGGTGCAGGGAAACCGTATGGTCAAATATACTTCCGAGTGTCGCATACATTATTTTTCCTCCCTCTGCTGAATGGTGATTCACCAACAAACTACTTCCATAATGTCAGATTAGAACAAATATTTCAACAATTGTTTTGGGAATCTGCTGTTATGATTCACATCTAATAGATCAGAAGAAATTTTTACCATTATTATTTTTATAGGGAAAATAAAACTGTAAATTAAGCCTTTAGATTTTTGTAACACAAATGTAATATAAAACTTATTGCCTATATTCGTGAAACTGAATACACTTAAAGAAAATTGCGTACGCAAGTTACGTTGCGGAAACCAAAAGGGGAATGAGCATGAAGAAGCTGATCGGCATGGCAATCACAGCAGGAGTCCTATCTTTAGCACTTGGGGCTGCGGATACAGAAGCAAGTTCGTATAAAATTAAACCAGGCGATACATTATGGAAAGTGGCTTCGAGCAATGATGTGTCTGTCGCCAACTTGAAATCATGGAACCGCCTGAGCACGGATGCCATCTATCCAAATCAAGTGCTGCGCTTGACGTCACCAGCTACAGTGAGCACTCCGGCACCGACCGCACCAGCTGCCATTAAAACCAGCACTTATATCGTCAAAGCCGGTGATACTCTTTATAAAGTTGCCAATGCACATTCCACGTCTGTCGTAAAAATCCAGCAATTGAACAATTTGAGCAACTCTACCATCCATATCGGCCAGAAGCTGAAAGTCAGCGGTACGGCATCAGCAGTCGTCGCTTCGCCTAAACCTGCTCCAGCCGCACCGCCAGCACAAGTGAACACCTCTACATACCGGGTTGTCTCAGGCGACACGCTCAGTAAAATTTCCAGAAGCTATAATGTCTCCGTTACACAATTGATGAGTTGGAACAATTTGAGCAACTCCACGATCCACGTCGGCCAAACACTGAAAATCCAAGGAGGCACGGCACCTGTCACTTCGCCTGTCCAAGTTTCCAATCCGGTTTCCTCTTCAAAAGTGGACCAAGTGCTCTCGATCGCACGCACACAACTTGGGGTGCCTTATGTATGGGGCGGCGCGACTTCAAGCGGCTTCGACTGCAGCGGCTATTTGTACTACGTCTATAACCGCGCAGGCATCACGATCCCGCGCACGAACACGATCGGCTATTACGCAAGTTCGTTTACGGTCAGTTCGCCACAACTCGGAGACCTGGTATTCTTTAAAAATACGTACCGTCCAGGAATTTCCCATGTCGGCATCTATGTCGGCAACAATAGCTTCATCCATGCCGGCGGGGACCGTGTCCAAATTACCAGCCTCAACGACAGTTATTGGGGCAAGCATTTCGACAGCTACAAACGCCTTAACGCCATGAAATAATGTAGTATATAAAAAAGCTCCGGAATTTTTCCGGAGCTTTTTTGCGTGTTAATAAGACTCTTTTGTTTTTCTATCTTTCACTTAACGCTTGTGTAATTTTCTGTGCCAAGTCTTTGCCGTTTTGGATGCAGGCGCCGATGCCGACACCATAATAGGAAGAGCCGGCCAGATAGACGCCCGGATAGGCGCCGGATAGCCGCGCTTCAAGAGATAGGACCGCCGTTTTATGGCCCATATGATAATTCGGCATGAGCTCATTCCACGGTGTAATGTCGATGACAGCAGGCTGCTGCTGGATGCCCAGGCTTTTTTGGATATCCGCTTTCGCTATAGCCGCGATCTGTTCTTCGGAGCTGTTTTGCAGTTCAGCAAATACCGGGTTTGTGCTCTTATAGAACAAACGCACCAATAATTTTTGCTGCGCCGAGGTATGCGGCCATTTGCGGCTCGTCCAAGTGCAAGCATTGCACGCCAGGTCGCTGCCTTCCGACACGATAAAACCCGTGCCATCCGCCGGTAATTGTTCGTCTGGTAAATCATAGCCCAGATAAACGCTGATCAACGACGAGTTGATCAATTGGCCAAATTCCTCATCAAGCGTGTCGTCTTTCACCAATGCTTGGGCTTGCTGGTGCGGAATCGCCAGCACGATGAAATCCGCCTCGCTTGATGTGCCATCCGAGAAGCCCAGCTTATAGCGCCCGTCTCGCTTCTCCAACGAGTTCGTCTCGACGCCTTTTCGGACCAGCGCCGTTTCCAGCTGTTCTTCGAGGCGGTTGATCAAGGCCGCCATCCCCCCGTCGAATGAAATGAATTTCTTGTTCGCTGCCCCTTGGAATGTTTCCTTATGCGCTTCGAACCCTTTGATGATGCTGCCGTAATCATTTTTATAATCGATCAAATACGGCAAGGTGGAAGCTAAGGTAAGTTCACGCAATGAACCCGAATAGACGCCCGATAAGACAGGTGCAATCTGGCGGTCCACCAATTCTTTGCCGAGAAACGCTTCCAGGAATTCGCCAATTGAGCTATCTTTCGTAAAACGGTCGTTTACGGTTTCAAAGTCTTCCATCGCCCGTTCTTTCCCCTGTTCCGACACGAGCGTCGAACTGAACAGCGCTTCGCGGTCCATCGGGATGCCGAAGACTGTATCTTTCGGGATGGCATGCAATTGATTGTCAGTATACAAATAAGAAATGCCGGTCCCATTGTAGACCATCTGTTCTTCGAGCCCAAGCTCTTCAACGAGCGGCAATACACTAGCATGTCTCGCGACGATGGAATCCGCCCCTACCTCCATCGTAAAGCCCTCTTGTTTCACCGTGCGAATTTTGCCGCCCAGTTCTTCCTGTTTTTCAACCAGTTCCAATTCCAACTCGAGCCCGTGCTGCTTTTTCAATCGTTCTAAATAATGCATGGCGGAAAGGCCTGTAATCCCTCCGCCGATGACCACGGCTTTCTTCATTCGAATCACTCCTTGCTTATATAATTCCCTGTTCTCCAATATAGTAATAATCGTAATTAATTTAATCAGCCTATTGCTTCTATTTATATTTTATCAAGAAGCTGCACAATTCTAGTCGGGCAATATGTCATTTTCAACACGATTTTCGCCATTCGTGGTAGGATTTAACCGAAAGCATTTAAAGGATAGGAGAGGTTCAACTTGATGAATCCGATTGATCAATTGATCATGGAAAGAAGATCGATCAAAAAATTCAAACCAGACGCTGTCGACATCGATGAAATCATCGACTTGCTGAACATCGCCAAATGGGCACCTAACCATAAAGTGAACGAACCTTGGCGCTTCCAGCTCTATGCCGGTGCTGGCAAAGAAAAATTCGTCCAGGCATTCCTCGATTCGATGAAAACACCGGACGGCGACATTCCGCAAAAAGCACTCAATAAAGCCCAGTATTTCCGCGACATCCCACTCCACTTGGTCGCCATCATGCCAGTCGACCCGCGCCAGCGACGCTTCGATGAAGATTACGGCGCGCTTAGTTCCATGCTGCAAAATTTCCAATTAGCTGCTTGGCAGCGCGGCATCGGCATGATTTGGCGCTCGAACGACTGGATTTACAACCCCGTCTTCCGCGAGGCCATCGGGGTTGAACCAGGCGAAAAAATCGTCGCGACCATGATGATGGGTTACCCTGCCCACGTGCCGGAAAAACAAGCGCGCACCGACATTCGCGAAAAACTGGAAATCATCGATCAATAACGAAGAAAAAGAGCATCACGGCTGATGCTCTTTTTTTATTCCAAAACAGATAAAGCACCGACTGCGCCGGAATATTCGCCGTTATCCGGGAACAGCGGCGTCGAGCCGCGCAGAATGGTGTAGCTGGTGACAACTTCTTTCAAAAGGGCATTGTCGCTGAACGAAGACCCAATATAGACAATTGTCGAGCTGCGGCATTGGCGCGCTGCATGAACACTGACCGTACTGACCGTCTCGCCGACCAGGCCGATAACTGTCGCAAGCAATTCTTCTTTCGACAACTCATGTGAAATGGAGAATAGGTCTTGCCCAAAATTACTGGCAGTCAACTCCCCCGAAATCGGCGGCTCTTTGCCCTCATAGATATGCTTCACTTTTAAATCGATGCGTTCACGCGATCCACGCTTGGCATGTTCAACGATTTCATCGAAGCTGGTGATCCCCGTCAATAAATGGCTGAGGCCGACCAGCGTACCGCCACCGATTCCCGTGCCGCCGAGACGCTCCTGTGTATTGTTCTGCACACAATGGATCGACGTGCCGGTTCCGACATTGGTGACCAAATAAGCTTCCTCGTGGAGCCCCATGCGTTCAAGCAAGACCTGGACACCCAAATGAGTTGCTTCAAATTCCACCATTTCCTGGACAGAGTTGTCCAGCAAAGATGCAAGCACACCTGATTTGCCGCCGGTCACACATACTTCACTAGCCGAAAGCCCATTGATCCACTCTGCTACCCAACCGATTTCAGCAATCGGGTATTTCGCAAAATGAATCGGGCCTCCATCGGTATAGGCCACTTTGATCAGCGTCCCGCCCGCATCTATTCCGACTTTCATCTATCTGCACCTTCTCTTCTTAAAAGCACTTTTACTGCCTTACATAGTTTTTAACATATGGGGAAATTCTAACATATTCGCGCAGCGAGCGGGAGGGGTTTGCCCGCGTTCCACTTTGAGCTTTAAAAGATATTCGGTTTTGAGGATTGAACACGCGAAAATAGGGGAATGGAATCTTCAGCAACCTGTTTAATAACTCGTGCTGAACTTTCTTTGCTTCTGCAAGGAAGGTTTTGTGGGAGGTGATTAAATGGGGAAGATCCAGGGAATACCGAAATTGCTCGAATATCTGGAGCAGCGAAGTTACCCCATGACAGAGGAGCAGATTCAGCAACTCCTGTCAAAACGAACAATTCCGCATGCCCGGCCTTATGGCGATATGATCCTGTTCGACGAAAACCACATTGAGTGGTGGATTGAAGAGCAGCGGAAAACGGATAAATCAGTGATGGATTAAACGCAAGGAAACCCCCAGACATTGCGTCTGGGGGTTTTTTGAATGGATTCAGTTACCGGTCCAGTCCATTGGCATAGGAATTGCTGAGGATCTTAAACAATTGCTCGAACTTATTCAAGATATCGAGCGCCAGCAAACCGTTGCCTTCCGCGGTTTTCGGATAACCGAGTGGAATGGTGCGCCGGACAAGCTGCGCATACAATTCCGCCTCTGTCAGCTCCCGGTCGAACTCGCGCTCGGAAATGTTGCGGATTAATGCCAAGGCTCCTGACACATGCGGCGTCGCCATCGAAGTGCCGGACAGACTTGCATATTTTCCATCCAAGTAAGTCGAATAGATATTGATGCCCGGCGCCACTAAGTCGATTTCATTATTGGTATTGCTGAAAGGGGCCATGCGCCGGTCGAAATCGACAGCGCCGACTTGAATGACTTCGCCGTACGCGCCCGGATAGGCAAATTCATCGGTATCGGGCGCGTCATCTCCTTCATTCCCAGCTGCACAGATGACCGGGATCCCGGCATCGACCGCCCGTTTCACTGCTTCGTACAATTCGGGATGATCTTCAGGGCCGCCAAGCGACATCGAAATGATCGTCGTCTTTTGCCCTTCCGGACCGCGCCAATCGACGGCATAATGAATGCCCGCAATGATTCCTTCATAGCTGCCGCTGCCTTCTTTATCGAGCACTTTGACGACGAGCAGATCTGCGAGCGGCGCTACGCCGACTACGCCTTCCTCGGCTCTTAAAGAAGCGGCGACCGTCCCGGCGACGTGGGTGCCGTGCCCGTTATAATCCTCGAATCTTTCAGGGTCTCCACCGTCATCATGCGTGAAGTTGCGGCCGTCCACGATGCGTTCTGCCAAATCAGGATGATCGGTCTGGCAGCCTGTATCCAATACAGCCACTACATTGCCTTTGCCATGTTCGGCGCTCTCCCATACTTCTGGTGCCTGGATCATGCGCACACCTTCCGGAATACGCGGCGGCGCGGCCGTCACTTGCTCAACGCGGTATGGAATCAAATGAATATTTTTCATCGAAAATTCCTCCTTCAGCTCGTTTCCTTCATTCTACCTGACTGCCGCGGCTAAAATCAAACATTTGTTCGCGTTTAAAATGGAAAGTTGTTCTTATTAGTTTCAAGAAAGAGACAGGAATTTCCTGCTTATTGAAGAACACAAGAAAGACGCCAAATAACGAGGAGACCAAAACAATGAGTACATGGCTATTGTATGGAGCGACAGGCTATACAGGAAAATTGATCGCACAAGAAGCAGTCGAACGCGGATTGCGGCCTGTCTTGGCTGGGCGCAGCAAGGAAAAAGTACAGCCGATTGCCCAAGAACTTGGCTTGGAATTCCGCATTTTCGAATTGAATAATCAAACAGCTAGACATTTGGAGGGCATCGATCTCGTCTTGCATTGCGCAGGACCTTTTGAGAAGACCAGCAAACCGATGATCCATGCCTGCTTGGAAGCCGGTGCCCATTATCTCGACATCACTGGGGAGATCAGCGTTTTCGAACATACCCACTCTTTGCACGAAGAAGCGCAAAAGAAAAATATTATTTTATGTTCCGGAGTGGGCTTCGATGTCATCCCTACCGATTGCACCGCCCTGAAGCTGAAACAAGCGTTGCCCGATGCCGTCGAGCTCTCACTTGGTTTCGATTCAGATTCCGGCATCTCGCCCGGCACCATGAAGACGATGGTCGAAGGGCTCGGCGGAGGCAATATCGTCCGCAAAGATGGGCAGCTGACCGCTGTCGCGATCGGCAAGCACCAGCGGATGATCGATTTCGGTCGTGGCCAGAAATCCGCCATGGCGATTCCCTGGGGTGATGTAGCTACTGCTTATTACACCACCGGCATCCCCAATATTACGGCGTGGATTCCGACACCGAAACCGGCCGCCAAAGCGGCACGGCTCCTGAATGTCGCGAGCCCAGTACTGTCTTCTGAAAAAGTGAAGCAAGCCTTGCTAAAATGGATTGATCGCACCGTGAAAGGGCCGGATCAGCAAGAGCGTGCCGGAAGCGCTGCGCATATTTGGGGGCAAGCTATAAATGCAGACGGCGTGGTTAAAACGTGCCGGATCGATACTGCAAACGTCTATGACCTGACCGTTTACGGCGCACTCGAAGTGACACAGCGCTTACTGTCAGGCGACTACGCAGGCGGCAGCTGGACGCCCGCCTCATTGTTCGGCCCGGAGTTGCTCGAAAGCCTGCCCGGATCGGGACGCTTTGAAATCGACAGCTTTTATCCGGGCACCGCCAATTAGATCTGCACAAAACTAAAAGGCTGACATAGCGTCAGCCTTTTAGTAATTGCATGCGTTTATTGAATAAGGTCGGATAAGACAAATATCCGAGGAATACGCTCGTTACAGCAGCTGTCGTCAATAACAGAAACATAATGAGCAACTGGAATTGCACAGCTTGTATCGGGTCTGCCCCGGCGATGATCTGCCCGCTCATCATGCCTGGCAGTTGAACGAGTCCGACCGTCTTCTGGCTCTCGATCGTCGGGATCATGCTTGCCTTGATCGAATTGATCAATTGGCGGTGAATGGCCTGTTTCGGCGTTCCGCCAAGCGACAGGATCAATTCCGTCTGGTCTTGATGGTCTTCGACTTCCGCGGTGAAACGGTTTAAGAAGAGAATCGACAGCACCATCGAGTTCCCGACCACCATGCCGCTGATGGGAATGATGTATTGCGCCGTAGCCGGTGTAATATTAAAGCCGATCAGGATTCCTTGCGTCAATACTTCCACAAAGATCAAGGTAACAGCGATTTTCCACGTAATTCCCTGGATGGCTGCGCCTTTTTTCTGTGCGTTATGGGTGGCTGCAACAATCATCAGTGCCACCATCAAGAAGATATAAAGCAAGCTTTCAGAGTCGAAGACAAATTTCAAGACATATCCGACAGCGAGCAGCTGGATGATCGAACGGATTGTTGCGACCGTCATATCGCGCCCGAGGCCTAAATTCAATGTTTTCGATAGCAACAGCGGGATGAGGACGAAAATGAGCGTCAGCGATAAAGCCCAATAACTCATGACACCACCCCTTTCACGAATTCTTCAACGCGGCCATTTTGCGGATCTTCAAGCAATGAACTCTCACCGGTCTCTACCACTTGGCCGTCCATCATGACCCATGTGTAATCACCGATCTCGAGCGCCTGTTGGAGATTATGGGTGATCCAAATAATCGTCGTCTTGTATTTACGGTTGATTTTGCTGATCAACTCCTCCACTTCAAGCTTCGAAGCGCGGTCGAGTGAAGAAGTGATTTCGTCCATCAATAAAATCTCTGGCTTGTTGACAAGCGTTCTCGCGATGGAAACTTTCTGGCGCTGCCCGCCTGACAGCTCTTTCACTTTACGGTCCAGCAAATCGCCTTTCAAGCCGACATCCTCGAGCAATTCAACAGCCTGTTCTTTCGCCAATTGCTGCCCTTGCAATTCCAAAGGCAAATTCAAGTTCTCGTAGACAGTGCCGCTAATCATCGGCGCGCTCTGCAACGCCATCCCGACCATCCGGCGCAATTCCACCGGATCGTATTCGCCGATTGCTTTATCCTTTACGAAAATTTCTCCATTTGCCGGAGAAATAAGGCCGTTGCATAATTTCAGCAGCGTCGACTTCCCAGCGCCAGAAGGCCCTACTAGGGTCGTGATACGGCCTTGTGGAAACGAACCGGTAATATCGTTCAAGATTTCTAAATCTCCAATGCGATAATCCACGTGCTGAAAGTGGATTGCAGGTTTGTACTGGGTGCTCATGCCCACACCTCCTAAATTCTCAAGTTTCTTATTTATAATTATTCTAATGTAGATATCATAGCATAACTTTAAAGTCGAACCAAGTAATTGAGAATAACTATTTTTAATTGAGAATACATATCAATTAATGCGTTTTCAGAGGCTTCTTAAGCGATAATTATTATCATTAAAAAAGAGTTGAATCCTTTTTGGATTCAACTCTTTTCCAGGCTGTCGAGAAACTCAGGAAACCGTATTTTCCGAAGCTTATCGCTCGCTTTCCGTGGGGCGGGAATCGAGCCTCCTCGTCACTACGTTCCTGCGGGGTCTCTCAAACCCGCTAGTCCCACAGGAAAGATAAGATCGAACTACGTGAGAGCTTATCTTTGCGAAGTAATGCGTAGCATTATTGAGCAGAAGATTTTACAAACGAACGCTTCTCCAAATACTCAGATAGCACATTGATTTTTGAATGTAGAAATGGTAATTTCCTTTTTCGCTTATAGCGGATTATAGACTTCTTCAACACTCTGAAAAAGAGTTGAATCCTTTTTGGATTCAACTCTTTTCACTTCATTAAGTTTCGGATTTCTTTTGCGGCTTTCTTTGGATTGTCCGAGGCTGTAATGGCACTGCCGATAATCAACACATCAAAGTCTTTCCCTTTCAGCGTCGGGATCGAACTTGCAGTAATACCGCCCGCCAGCGCAAACTTCAAATTTGGGTTTGTGAACTGCTGAAGTTCTTTCTGGAATTTGATATGCTTTCCAGCCGCTTGCCCATCTTTTCCGATGTGCAGGGCAAAAAGCATAGCACCCAAACTTTCCAGCTCCTCCAACCGGCCATTTCCCTCCACTTGGAGCATATCAATCATGATTTGGCCATTGTGCTCAGCCGCTACCGACAAAGCGTCTTCTATGGTCTTGTCATGTGAAAATGCCATGACGGTCATAATGTCCGCTCCAGCATCGAAAGCTTGTCGAGCTTCAAATTGTCCGGCATCGCATGTTTTCATGTCCGCCACCAGAACAACGTCAGGGTAACGGAGTTTCATTTCCCGCACAATGTCCATTCCGTACTCTTTGATTACCCCAGTACCAATCTCGATCCAATCAACACAAGGGAGCGTCTCCTCTACCATAAGGAAACACTCTTCCTTCGTTAACCTGTCTAATGCCAATTGAAGTTTCACATGCTCACCTCCAATGATCGACCGATCTTACACGCCCGAGTACGCTAGGAATCCACCATCCACTGGAACTGTAATGCCGGTCACGAAGCCAGAATAATTTTCATCCAATAACCATAGCATCGTGCCCACTAGATCTTCGGGTTTGCCAAAACGTTTCATCGGCGTGCTCGCCATAATTTTACCGGAACGCGGAGTCAATGAACCGTCTTTGTTCGTTAACAAATCTTTATTTTGTGCAGTCAGGAAAAACCCAGGAGCAATCGCATTTACCCTTAAATTCTGTTCAGCAAAATGAACAGCCATCCACATGGTAAAATTATTAATCGCAGATTTTGCTGCACTGTAAGCCGGAACTTTCGTCATCGGTGAATATGCACTCATCGACGAAATATTTAAAATGACCGGAGACTCCTGTTTAAGAAGTTCTTTGCCAAACACTTGGCTCGCCAAAAACGAACCGGTGAAATTACTGGCAAAGACACGCGAGAACCCGTCTTCTTCCAAATCAAAAAATGTTTTTCCTTGGCCGTCTTCAGAGTGAAGCTCAATGTCCGTGATGGCATCCGGATGATTTCCTCCAGCGCCGTTTATGAGGATGTCGATGTGGCCGTAAGCATTTAATATTTCTTCTTTTGCCCGTTCCAGTGATTGCCGGTCCAATACATCCGCAGCTACCGCGATAGCACTCCCGCCAGCTTGTTTAATCTCATCGGCTACCGTCCGGCCTTTTTCAGCCGTTCTATTCAAAATGGCGACATTTACATTTTGAGCGGCAAGCGCTCTGGCCATTTCCGAGCAGAGCACACCACTTCCGCCGGTAATAACTGCTGTTCGCCCTTCCAGATTTTCGTGTAAAGAAAACATTCTCCTACCTCCTATTTTACTTGATAGGCATCCCATAGCCCAAGCAGATACATAATTCCAAGCGCACGGTCATATAAACCATATCCAGGCCGGCATTGCTCGTTCCATATATGGCGCCCATGATCTGGCCGCGCATATCCTTCGTAGTTTTGCGAAGCAAATTCCCGGACAACTCCAGATAGATCAATGGAACCGTCCTGCGTATAATGGGACGTTTCAATGAAATCGCCGTTTTCAAAAATCTTTACATTGCGTAAATGGGCGAATGGCGAATGCTTAGCATATTTCGCGGCCAGTTCCACCATATCATTTTCTGGATTCGCCCCCATGGAGCCTGTACAAAACGTAATGCCGTTGGACGGCGAATCAGAGATCGACAACAGTTTTTCCCAGCTTTCACCGCTTGTCATGATGCGCGGCAAACCGAAAATCGACCATGGCGGATCATCCGGATGGATAGCCATTTTGATGCCATTTGCTTCTGCTACGGGTAAAATCGCCTGAAGGAAGTAACTTAAGTTTTCCCAAAGCGTTTCTTCTGTCATGCCTTCATATTCTTCAAAAAGCTCCTTAATGCGCGACATTTTTTCGGGTTCCCATCCAGGAAGCGTTAAATCAGAAGCCGAGGCCACCGTTTCGATCAACTCTGCCGGATCTAGTGATTCGATTTTCTCCTTTTCGAAAAATAGGGCGGTCGAGCCATCAGGTAAAGGCTCGTAAAGGGCCGTTCTGGTCCAATCAAAGACTGGCATAAAGTTATAGCAGATCACTTTGACTCCAGCTTCCCCTAGGTTGCGGATTGTTTCCTTGTAGTTTTCAATATACTGCTCGCGATCTGCATTTCCGAGCTTGATCGATTCATGGACATTGACACTTTCCACAACATCCGCGTGAAAGCCATGCGATTTGATATGATCCACTTCCTGCTGGATTTCTTCTTTTTGCCATACTTCACCGACCGGCTTTTGATGCAAAGCCCAAACGATTCCCTTTGTTCCTGGAATCTGCTTGATTTGCTCTAATTGGACACTATCATTATCCTGTCCATACCAACGAAATGTAATATTCATGATTGCCTCCTTTACCTTAATCGTGTCCGGTATTGTTTTGCCAAATCAGTTACTTGCTCTGCCCCGCCTGCTTGATAGGCTTTCGTCAAATCGCTCCCGATGCCTACAGCTACTGCGCCAGCGTCTAGCCAATCGTTCATATTGTCCATATTGATGCCGCCTGTCGGCATGATCCGTACTTTCGGAAGCGGCCCGTTCACAGCCTTGATAAATGAAGGCTCAAACCCGTTGGCGGGAAATAGTTTCAAAATATCGCAGCCCCATTCCGATGCCTGCACCATTTCTTTGATGGTCATGCAGCCAGGGAGGTAAGGCACATTATAGCGATTGCAGACTTTGGCGATTTCCTCGTCAAAATGAGGGCTGACGACAAATTGCGCTCCATGGAGCAATGCGTGACGTGCTGTCTGTGCATCCAGTACAGTACCCGCACCTATTAACGCACCGTCAGTTCCTTCCAATTGATCAAACGCTTTAGCGACGTTCGGAGTCGTATAAGTCAGTTCGATGGCGTTTACGCCACCGGCAATCGCAGCTTTGGCTACCGCAACCGCTTCCTCAGCATCTGCACCTCGGATGACCGCCACTACTTTGGCAGTTAATAGCGTTTCATACACTTTCATTTTCGGAATCATTCAATCGCTCCTCAGTCAAAGACAATTAATGCTTTTCGCACTTTGTCTGGATTGTTTTCTACAAAAGAAAATGCTTCTTTGACATCGTCCAATTTGAATTTATGAGTAATTAACCCGCCTGAAGTCAGTTCACCGCTATTCAAGTATTTTACGACCGGCCCGAATTGATGGGTCTGAAGCCGTGAACCGACGATTGTCACTTCTTTTTTCGTGATCGGCAATTGCGGAATCGCAGACGGCTGTTCAGTAAAGCCAAGCACAACAACGCTTCCTGCTGGAGAGACCACATCAATGGAAAGTTCGACTGTGGACGGGATGCATACGGCATCGATCACAACATTGACCCCGGCGCCGTTGGTGAATTCGAGCACTTTCTCTTTTACTGATGCCGCTCCTGCGTTGATGACCTTATCTGCACCATTTTCTTGCGCGAACTTAAGCCGTTCTTCGCTGAGATCGGACATATACACTGTGGCCCCAGCAATCTTCGCCAGTTTCAGTATGCAAATGCCGATCGGCCCACAGCCTTGGATTAAGACGGTATCGCCTTTTTCCACCTGTCCGCGCCAAACTGCCTGCGCACCGATCGTATAAGGCTCCGCCAATACGATTTCGTCCCAGTCCAGCTGTTTGTCTACCGCATGAAGTTGCTTTTCTGGCAATACGATGTATTCGCGCATCCCCCCGTCTTCATGAACCCCGAATACGGAAAGTTTTTCGCAGACATTCGGACGTCCTTTACGGCAAGCATAGCATTCACCGCAATAATTGATTGGCTCGACTACCACGTGATCGCCCTCTTTCAGGGAGGCTACGGCTTTGCCTGTTTCGACCACTTCTCCGGCTACTTCATGCCCCACCACACGGGGATAGGTCGCAAGCGGGTTACTCCCATGAAAAATGTGCATATCGGACCCGCAAATTCCGACCCGCTTGACTCGAACTAAGACATCCTCAGGATTTTGAAGCTGCGGTCTATCTTGTTCTATGATTTTCATTTCATGTGCTTTCGGAACTTGTACTGCTTTCATTGATATAACCACCTATTCAAATAGACTTGGTAAGAACGTCGTGACGGAAGGAACAAATGCGACGAGCATTAAAACAGCTAAACTCACACCGAGAAACGGCAATAGTTCCTTGGCTGTTTTTCCGATGGACACTTTCCCAATTTGAGAAGCCACGAATAGACAGACGCCGACTGGCGGCGTGACCAATCCGATCACCAAGTTCAAGACCATCATGACACCGAATTGGATCGGGTCCATCCCGACCGTCACCGCCACTGGAAGCAGTACCGGGAACAAGATAACTAATGCGGCAATTGTCTCCATAAACGTACCGACGAACAACAACAGTAAATTAACTAGTAAAATGACAATGATGGCATTTGTTGAAATACCAAGGATGGACTCTGCCACGAGTTGCGGTATTTGTTCCCGCACCATGATCCAGCCGAACAAATTCGCAAACCCGACCAACAGCATGATAGAAGCCGTTGTCGTCATCGAATCGAGCATGATTTTCGGTATTTTTTTCACTGGCAATTCGCGGTAAACAAAGATCCCGATTACGAAAGCGTATAGAACAGCCACGATAGAAGCTTCTGTAGGTGTGAAAAGACCGCCCAGGATTCCATACAAAATGATGACCGTCATCAAAATTGCCCAGAAAGCACCGACAAAGCTTTTTCCGATAGCTTTCAAAGATTGACGCTCGCCTTTCGGATAATTCCTCTTAACGGAAATCAAATAGGTAGGAATCATCAAACCGACTCCGAGCAATAAACCCGGAATCGCGCCAGCAAGGAAGAGATCACCAATTGACAGGGAAGCAAGCGTCCCAACAATGATCAATGGCAGAGAAGGCGGAATAATCGGCCCGACAGTCGAAGAAGATGCCGTAACAGCAGCGGAGAATCCTGCGCCGTAGCCTTGCTTCTTCATCGAAGGGATCATGACCGATCCTATACTTGCGGTATCTGCGAGCGCCGTACCCGAAATTCCGGCAAATCCCATGGAAGCGCCGACGTTCGCAAGTCCCAAACCGCCGCGGATATGACCGAAGAAATTATTGGCAAATCCGATAATCCGCTCTGTAATACCGCCGGCGTTCATTAAATTACCTGCCAGGATAAATCCTGGGATACAAAGAAGGACAAAAGAATTCAATCCGCCAAACATTCGTTGAGGAATGATATTCAAAGGAATATCTGCAATGAATAAATAAAGCAAAGAACTTAAACCGAGGCTAAACGCCACTGGAACTCCAAGAAAAATCAATGCGATAAATGAAATGAAAAGCAGGGCGGCCATTATAAATCATCCCCCTCAAAATTCTGGCTGTAATCCTGTTTGTTTTTTAATAAGTCGATGACTTTGATAATGGCATAGAACACCAAAAATACACTCATCACCAAAAGTGAAGCATGCACCCATGATAATTGAAACGGCATGGTAGCCGAATTCTGGTTATGGCCGAGCAATGTGAAGTTGTACCCTTCGATTACCATGACTGAGCTTAACAGAATGATGGTCAAGTAAATCGCTACTTCATAATATCTCCGGAAATTATCCGGCATTCTTGCCAGCAGAATATCTACATTGATGAATTCATTGCGCAGCAAGGCTAACGGTGCTCCGAAAGCAATGGAGAACAGAAACAGGTAACGCGTCAATTCCTCTGTCCAAACAAAGGAGAACGGTAAGAAACGCGAAAGAATTTGTACACTGACAATAATGATCACGCCTGCAAAACTCGCAATTGTCAAGAAGGCCAGCGTTCGGTCGATCAACTTCCGGAATATGGACATCCGAGTTCATTCCTTTCATAGTGGAAAGGCACATTCGACCTGTTGGCCGAAAGTGCCTTATTCTTCTATATTATTCAACTGCCAAAATTTGCTCGTACAGCTCCAATTGTTCAGCAGAAAGTGAACTTTCGACTGCCGGAGTCATCGCTTCGCGGAATGCCTCTTGGTCAACATCGACGAATTCCATTCCTGAATCGACCAAGTCCTGTTCAATGGTTTCAATTTCTTCGTTATACAATTCTTCTCCATATACTTGTGCTTCAGCAGCTGCATCTTGAACTACTTGTTTCAAGTCATCGGAAAGGGCGTTATACTGCTCATTTCCGACAAGGATATAGATCCAAGAGAAAACGTGTTCAGTACGGTTTACATAATCCTGCACTTCATAGAGACCGCCACTTTGGATAAGGTCAACCGGGTTTTCTTGGCCATCAATAACGCCTTGTTGCAGCCCTGTGAACACTTCGTTAAAGTCCATGACTTGGGGCGCTGCACCAGCTGCCTGCCAAGTGTCCAAGAACAATGGAACGTTTGGTACGCGCATGCTGAAACCGCTCAAATCGTCCGGTGACGTAATCGGTTCGTTCGATGTCAAGTTACGCGGAGCCCGTGTGTGGTAATAAAGCGCGGTAAGACCCGCTTCGTCGCTGATTTCTTGTTTGATTTGTTCACCGATGTCGCCTTCTACTACGCTTTGGACGTGCTCCAAGTCACGGAACGCATAAGGAACGGCCATCAAGGCTGCATTCGGCGCCCAGTTTTGCAAAGTCTCTCCCGAAATAACCATGTCGGCTGAGCCCGCTTGAATCGAGTTGATCGTATCCGTCTCTCCACCGAGTGAGTTGTTCGGATAAATAGTGATTTCCAGTTGGCCGTCTGCATTTTCTTCCACCAATTCTTCAAACTTCAAAGCCGTTTTGTGCCAGATGTGATTTTCATCTGCCAAGTGGCCAAAACGCCATTCCGTCGTGCCGCCTGAAGACTCGCCGCCCTCACTCGCGTCATCTGAACCACATGCCCCTAGAACCAATGCTGATGCAAAAACTCCAACCATCCATTTTTTCTTCATTATAAAAACTCCCCTTTGTGTAATTTTTTTATGAATGCTCATGCTTTTAAAAACTTATACGTTGTTTCCGCAATTGTGATGCCATGTTGCCGGTTGTGTTCTTCGTTCGCCTGTTCAATCTCCCCAGGCACCATCACTTTTTCAAAGCCTTGAGCGGGTGGCACTTCCCGTACTTCCTGGATCATCCGGTCCATCTGCGCCAAGAATTGTTCTGCATTTGTGAAGTACGAAGGGTTAATGACACAAATATAATGTCCGAGTTTGCGGTTTTTATCCAAGTCGCCGTACATTTTATTGATGTGTGGTCCGAAAGCCATGCCGGCCAGCAGGCCAGAGAAGATATCAACTACCATTGAAAGACCGTAGCCTTTGGGGCCGCCGAATGGCACCAGTGCAGAAACTTTTCCTGGATCTGTAGTAGGTGCGCCCGCTTCATCGACTCCCCATCCTTCGGGAATAGCGTTTCCTTCTTCTTTCCGCTGCAGGATTTTCCCCAATGCAACATTTGAAGTCGCCATGTCGAGAATAAACGGCTTCTCCGATTTTGCTGGCACGCCATAAGCAATCGGATTAGTTCCGAGAAATGCTTCCTTGCCGCCGAAAGGAACGACAATTTTATCCGTATGGGTCATCGCTACGCCAATAAGGCCATGCTTCGTTGCTTCTTCTACAAAATAGCTGAGCGCGCCGCAATGACTGCTGTTCATTGCCGTGACCATTCCAACTCCGTTGGCTTTCGCCATGTCGATGGCATGTGATAAAGCAACATCAGCGACCACATGCCCGAAGCCATCGTCTCCATCCACAGTTCCCGTAACAGGGCCCGTCGCATGAAAAGCAATTTCAGGATCGGTATTGATTCCGCCAGCCTGGATTCTGCTGATGTAGTGCTCGGTCCTTAATGCTCCATGTGAACTGACACCGCGCAAATCAGCATGGATGAGTACATCTGCGACTTTCCTTGCATGGTCTTCACGCAAGCCGGCTTTGATGAGTTTCTTCTGGATTAGAATTTTCACTTCTTCGAAAGCTACTGTAACTGTTGCCATAGTTTTTCTCCTATTCGAGATTAGTATGCCGCTTCGTTAAACTTCCCATTGAATCTTCACTATAAGGCCCATCAATGATGGCCGCGTCTAATAATAAATGTGCTGCTTGATCGAATTGGTTGCCTAGCGGCTGAATCGTAGCAGGTTCCCATTCGCGTCTTTTTTTCGTAGCTGCAGGGATGGCAAAGCCATATTTGCAGCGGTGCTCTTGCAGTTTGGAAGCATCTGCGGTAAGCATGGCTACTTCAGCACCAAGTTCATGCGCTATCTTGCAAAGCCCGTCGAGTTGAATCGAACTTCCCGAACCGGAAATGATGAGTAAGATGTCTTCTTGGCCCATCGAAGGTGTTGTCGTTTCGCCAATCACGTAGACCGTTTTACCACAATGCATCAAGCGCATCGCAGCCGCCTTCGCCATCAACCCCGACCTTCCTTCACCGAAGAAAAAGAATCGCCTGTCCTGTTTCAATAAATCCACGAGGTCATCATACTGGGTTTTATCCACCCGTTTAATCAGCTCATTCAGTTCTTGCAATATGATCAACGGTGTTTGCATCAAGTCACTCCCTCCTCAACGCTCGACAACTTTCCTATCTTCCACGAAATCGCTTACATCTTCTAAATAAGGAAGACCTTCATTATCACCGGTTACGGTGGTCACCAAAGCCCCAACCCCATTCGCAAAACGCAGAAGTTCTTCTGGGCTGTAGCCTTTCAGCCATCCATAAACATATCCCGCATCAAAGCCGTCGCCAGCTCCCACTGTATCTATCGGGGTTACGGGAAAACTAGCAGCTTCTGTCCAGCGGTTATCTCTCCATAACCTGGATCCGTTTGCTCCGTCTTTAATGACGAAATCGGCAATATTGAATTGCTGAATATAGGAGAGCACTTCATCCAATGACTCTTTCTGTGAAATCATTTGAATTTCATCAAGGCCAGTTAATAAGATGTCCACATCGGGAAAGATGCTTTCATATACAGTTCGCGCCTCTTCCATGCTCCATAACTTTAAGCGTATGTTCGGGTCAAATGAAACCGGTATGTTCAACTGCTTGGCGTATTGGATGATGGTGTGGGCCACCTCCCTATGCTTTTCCGCTATCGCTAAGTAAACACCGGTTAAATGAACCAATTGGATATTCGCAAATAATTCCTCCGTGATATCTTCTGGCGCCAAATCCGCCATTGGAGAAGGGTTCCGGTAGTAATACGTTTTACCGGCTCCGCTTTCATGGATTTCCTTAAAGTTGAGGGACGTTGGAATCCCTTCTACAAAGCGCACCGCTGAGACATCTATGCCTTCACCGCGTGCAAAATTGTAAATCACTTTACCGAAATCATCATGCCCTAAGCGGCTGATCCATTTGCTGCCCAAGCCTAAGCGTGCACAGCCGATCGCAAAATTCATTTCTGCACCGCCGACTTTCCGGTCAAACTGTGTGACATAACGCAACGGCCCTGTGGTGACCGGATTCATCGTGATCATAGCGTCACCGATTGTTAACACATTGAATTCATTCGACAATTAGGCCCCTCCTCGCTCACTCTTTTTAAGTAGATTCTCTTGCCACCAGTTCTGGGGCATATCGTTTTGCTTCATATGCTGCATCCAAGCTTGAGCTGCTGATCAACGACTGCAAAGTTTGGGCTGCATCTTTTCCGATTGAAAAGGTTGGCTGCTTAATGACGCTGATCGGAGTCGTCGCAATTTCTAAAAATGGCGAGTCATCAATGGCAATCACTCCGATGTCTTCGGGGATCGACAGCTTGTTTTTGCGGATAAATTTCAATAACTCAATCAGCGCCAAATCATTTGTTGCAAAAAACGCATCGGGGCGATTATGGGAATCCCATAATTGCTGCAATCGCTCTGTCAGCAATTCCCGCTCATCCGCTACAACCCATTCAGGGTCGACAGTCAATGATTTTTCTGCCATGGCTTTTTTGAAACCACTTATCCGCTCAAGACGTGGGGTTACTTTTTTCGCAATCGATGTGGATACCAAGCCGATTTTTTTATGACCTTTTTTGCTTAGCTCTTCGACCGCTATACGTGAAGCGCTTTCATTGTCGAGCAACAGCGTGGGGTATAAAGGCTGGTCGATCAAGCGGTCGACAAAGACGATAGGAAACTGCGCATTTTTCAGTTGTTTATAATACTCCTGATTCCCATTGGTCGGAAAGATGATCAAGCCATCTACTTGCTTGGCAATCAACATGTCGATATAGGCCCGTTCTTTTTCGGGTTGATCATCCGCGTTGCAGACGAACAAATGAAATCCATTGCACTCACATTCATCTTCGATTGCCCTGATTATTTCCGTCGAGAAGACGTGAAGGATATTAGCAACGATGACACCGATCGTGCCGGTTTTCTTTTGCTTCAAACTTTTAGCAACATAGTTGGGGATGTAACCCAATTCTTTTATTGCCTCTTCAATCCTCGTTTTGGTAGCTGGCGCCATATACTCAAAACGATTGTTTATATACTGGGAAACTGTGCTCTTGGAGACTCCAGATTTTTCCGCGACATCTTGCATAGTTACTTTTTTCATTACATAATCCCTCTCTACTAAACCGGTTTAGTAAATCGATTTAGTCAAAGTATATTTGAAAGCCCTTTCAAAATCAATAGGAATTTTTAGAAAAATCAATTTTAATTCTTTTGGCCTAAGCACTAGTATTTTGTGAAGCTTATTGAATAAAGAAATAGCATATAAGTGCATCAAAGACAAAAAAGACCCTCCCCAAATTCCAATAGGAATCGGTGGGAGGGCCTTGGCTACTTTTCGTATATCTCCGCATTGTGGCACTCAATCCTTCTTTTCACTTCACTTGATCGCTCTCGCTCAATCCGCTTTCCCCGAAAGCTTCATCCCGTTCATCAAAGCGCCCAATGCGATGGATTTTCTTATCGTCCATCTCAAAATAATGAAAGATGTGGGATTCTCCCGGCTCGCCTTGTTTTTTGGCGAGCTGTTCGAAGATGACCCGATTGCCTTTGGCGAATTTGTTGAGCGTCTCCAATTGCATGCCAGACCCTTTCACCCATTCGGCAAGCATTTCGTGACCTGCAGCTGATTTTCCGGGACTGATCAATTCAACATTATGGTCCGTGACGGAAAGAACCCCGTCGACATTCTGTTCATTGACGTAATCGGTAAAGCGTTCAGCGAGCTTGATCGGTTTAATCATCATGTGTGCTCCCTTCCGGTAATTTTTCAAGTATCACCAGTGCTAATGTTGCAATGGGGCCCAAAAGAAGCGACGCCAGAAACCACATGAGGCCGCTCCGGTTTTTGCCTTGGGCCAGACCTGCATTGATCAGCGCAAGCGTTCCCCATCCAACTGCGTATTCGTTTCCCATATCCATTCCCCCTTTTCTCCCATTCTACTCGAAAAAAAGAAGCCAGAAATTCCGGCTTCTCAATAATTGGCGTTTTTCAGTTTTTTGAAAGTCTTGACGAAACGGTCGGGGTCTCTTGGCACTTTATAAGTCAAGACGCCGCGGTGCGTGTGTAAATACAATAAATTGGCATCGTCGGAGAAGGTCTTGTAAGAAATATCCCAGACATGCATCAAATTAAACTCTTTGGTTGAGGCAATCAATTTATCTTCATATAAATGAATTTCGTATTCGGTGTGGATGATTTTCATCTGGCCGGCTACGATCGAGCGTTCCGTGTCGACATACGTAATGGAAGACAGCAAACTTTTCGGATCCATTCGGTTCGCCTCCCGGCTGTTTTCCTAAAGTCTACTGCACCTGCGCGCGACTATGCAACTGATACGGCGCCTACATTTCATCGAAATATTCGTTTATCAAATCCCCGCATACCCCGATGGCTGCGGCACTGCCTTCGCCCGCTGCGATGACGAGCTGCGACGGAACGATCAGTGAAGCGTCTCCTGCCGCGTAAACATTCCACACATTCGTGCGCCCGTAATCATCCGTCAAGATCCCGCCGTGCTCGTTTTGCTTGCAGCCGAGCTCTTTGGCGAAATTGGTGGCATGGCTCCATAAAGGCGTAACGAATCCGGCACTGCGGTCGATCAAGGTCCCATCTTCCAACCGGACGCTTTTCAGCTTGCCGTCCTCCCCTTCCAGGCCGGAAATCGTATCTTCATAAACTTTGATTCCCTTGGCAAGCAATTTCTGCTTTTCCTCTTCTTCCAGACGCCCTTCACCGTTCGTGAAGACCGCCAAGTCCCGGCTCCAAGTGTAGACTTCCTTCGCTAAAGTAAATACTTTTTTATCGGCAATGACCGCAAGCGGCTGGTCGCGCATTTCCCATCCATCACAATAGGGGCAACTGAATAGAGTCGTGCCGTAAAACTTCTCGATATCCGGCACATTCGGCAGTTCTTCTTTCAATCCCGCCGCGATGATGATTTTGATGCTATGAAAAACCTTTCCGCTTTTGGTCGTCAATTCGTAATGCGTCTCGGAAATACGGTCGATGTTGACGACGCGTTCGTTTTCCGTTTTGACGCTCCCGTATTTGCGGATCTCCTCATGCCCGAGCCGCTTGAGTTCTTCTGGGCAAATGCCGTCTCTTGTAATGAACCCATGCGCTTCGCGGGTCACCAGATTGCGTCCATTGTCATCATCAAACAACACAGTATTCTTTCTCGAACGGCCAAGCACCAGCGCAGCATTTAAACCCGCTGGCCCTCCACCGATAATGGCACAATCGTATAGCATAGCGTTCATCCTTTTCTACTTTCGTTTTCCTCCCCTCTTCCCCCTTCGCCTCTGCATTAAACAGGGGATAATCTAAAAAACCGATTGCCCAGGGTCTCCCGGACAATCGGCTTTTAAACGCAGGCTTCATGCCGCACGCTTTATTTTTGGATCAATTCACGCAATGCTTGGACGAAGAATTCGTTTTCTTCTTCTGTGCCGACTGAAACCCTGACGTATTCCGGAAGGCCCCAGCCTTTTCCATAGCGCACGATAACGCCTTTTTTCATCAGATCCTGATAAAGCGCTTCTCCTTCGTCGCCCAATTTGACCAAGACGAAGTTCGCCATGCTCTTTGTATATGGGAGGCCCAGTTCTTCGAATGCTTCATAAAGGAACTCGCGCCCATCGTTATTCGCCTCGCGGGATTGTGTCACGTGTTCGTGGTCTGTCACTGCCGCCGTCGCAGCGAGCTGTGCCAGCGTATTGACGTTGAAGGGTTCTTTCACTTTCAGGATTGATGTGATAATCGAATCAGCCGCAATGCCGAAACCGACGCGCACTCCCGCGATGCCATAGATTTTCGAGAAAGTTTTCAAGGTCAATAACGGATAGCCTTGTTGGATGAATTCAGTGCCGTCCGTATAATCGTCTGCATCCGCGTAATGGCTATATGCCGCGTCAAAGACCACCAATATGTCTCCTACAGCGTCCAATAATTTCTGGACATCCTGTTTCTTCATATAAGTGCCGGTCGGATTGTTTGGCGAGCAGATGTAAATAATTTTCGTCTTATCGGTCACTGCCGCGATCATGGCATCGACATCAAATGCGAAGCCTTGTGCAAACGGCACTTTTACGACTTTCGCGCCCATGATGTGCGCGCCAAAATCGTATTCGCTGAATGATGGATCCGGTACGATGATTTCATCGCCTTGTTCCAGAAACGCTTCTGAGATGAGCGTGATCAACTCGTCCGCACCGTTTGTCGGAATGACTTGGTTTTTTTCGACGCCATGTTCTTTGGCGATTGCCATTTTCAGATCACTCGCATCTGCATCCGGGTAGCGGTTCAAGCCAAGAACGCCTTGTTCGATGGCCGCAACAGCTTTTTTCGACGGGCCAAGCGGGTTTTCATTGGACGCCAATTTAATGACGCGCTCCAAGCCCAGTTCTTCCTGCACTTCCCAAATCGGCTTGCCTGGTGAGTAAGGCTGGATTTGATCCAAGGTTTTGCGTGCTTTGATATTCTCCAAATTCGCCATTATGTACGCCTCCGTCATCTATTTTTAATAGTATTGAATGAATATGTACTGCCATCAATAATGATACCATTAAAGCTGGATTTCCTGCATATCTACTATAGTTAAAGCAAAATAATAGTCTCTATTATTGCAGAAAAATCGGTTTCCTGAAAGGGGCACGGCCTACAATTTGAAACCCTCACCTAAATGTGGTTTACTTTAACGAGACTGACGAAAGAGGAGTTTTCACATGATTAAAAAAATGACATTTGTTTTTGCCCCATTCGCCCTCGCTTTAGTGCTCGGCGCATGTTCTGATAATGAAGAATCTACCGCAAACGAAGAAGCTGCGGCTCCTGAGACCGAACAGGCTGAAGGCACTGAGGAAGCGGCGGGAACCGAAGAAGCAGCACCTGCTGAATCGGCACTTGACCTTCCTGAAGAAGACGCCGTCGTAGCAGTTGTCAACGGCGAAGAAATCCAAGGCAAAGTGTACAATAGCGTCGCCCGCCAGTTCGAATCGACATTGGCTTCACAAGGACAGGATCCGTCAACTGAAGAGAACCTTCAATTGATCGAAGACGAAGCGATGTCTGTCGTCATTGGAAACGCTGTCCTATTGCAGGACGCCAAGGAAAAAGGCCACGAAGCGGATGATGCCGTCGTAGAAGAGCGCATGGAAGAATTGAAAGCCAACTTCGAGGATGAAGAAGCCATGAACGAAGCACTCGCTGAAACAGGCTTTACTCTTGAAGAAATGGAAGAGCAATTGCGTGAACAGCTTGTCTACGAAAGCTATATGGAAGAAGAAATTGATTCACCTGAAGTGACGGATGAAGAAGTCCAGGCGGCTTATGACCAATTCGTTGAAAGCTCGGAAGAAGAGGCACCGGCTTTTGAAGAGATGGAACCGACCATCCGCCAATCATTGCAAGAGCAAAAAGATCAGGAAGCTACTTTCGCGCGTGTAGAGGAATTGCGTGAAGAAGCTGAAGTCGAAGTAAAACTTTAATGTTCAAAAACCCCTACCGTAATCGGTAGGGGTTTTTTGGTCTTACGGCCATTATCTATTCAGCGAGACGCTCTTTGCAAAAAGCCAAAATTTCCTGCTCTTCCTCTTCGTCCAACGCAAAATCGAGCGGCTTCTCACTGCCATTGTCGATAAAATGATAATCGGCGATGCGCGCATTGCCGTCTTCTACCGCCAGGATCAGGCGCAAATCAAGTCCGCCCGGGCGATATAGTTCGTCTTCTTCGTCCACTTTGATCGCCATCGTGTACTCATAACGTTCACCTGTTAGGATGCCGGTCGGGTCTTGCAATTTTTCTACTTCGTAATTAATGATTTCCATTATTGCACCTCCATTGCTCTATTTTAGCTTTCATCTGGCCATTTGAATAGCTTGGCGGGAAGCTTTGGCGTTTAAGTGCACTAGATACGGGAAAACACGGAACAGACATAAAAAATTAGGAGTGGATTTTGATGAACGTATTAGTTATCGGAGCAAATGGCCAAGTGGGCCGCAATATTGTAGAAGAACTAACTCAAAAAGGCCATGACGCGGTCGCGATGATCCGCAAAGAAGAGCAGCGCGAAGAAATGGAAAAACGCGGCGCGAAGAAAATCGTCCTTGGTGACTTGGAAAAAGACTTCAGCCATGCATTCGACGATGTCGACGCGGTCATTTTCGCAGCAGGCTCAGGCCCGAAAACAGGTGCTGACAAAACCTTGACTATCGATCTATGGGGCTCTGTCAAAGCAGCTGACTATGCGAAGCAAAAAGGCGTCAAACGCTTCATTCAGCTCGGCTCAGTCGGATCTGATGACCCGGATGCCGGCGGCGAGGAAATGAAACCTTACCTGGTAGCTAAGCGCACAGCGGACGACCTTCTTGAACAGAGCGGTCTTGACTATACGATTGTTCGTCCCGGCCCATTATCGGATGATGAGAAAACTGGTCATATCGAAGCAGCCTCACACTTTGAGTCTTTCGAAAACCGTTCGATTCCACGCGCAGATGTAGCACGTACACTTGCTGAAGTGGTTGATCGTAAAAATACCTATGGAAAAGTCTTTGAGATCCTTCAAGGCGAAGCTGAAATCGCCCAGGAACTCGACCGCCTGTAAGCCTTAGTCAGATGGCGTTCACGGCATTTCTATGGTAGACTAGCTTTACGATAATAGAGGACGTGATAACATGATTAATATTCAAGCACCGAAAGCTGACATTACCATCACTCAGCGCAAACAAGAGATTCAAGGCGATGAAGCAGTCATTAAACCGCTATACGGGTTTATCGACTTGCATGAAATCCCACGCGACAAAGGCGGCATTATCCAATTCTTCAACCACAGCGGCGAGCTGCTGTTTGTCGGCAAAGCCCGCAAATTGCGCCAGCGCGTGAAAAAGCATTTTGAAGATAATGTCTCGCCATTGAAAAACCATCGCGATGAAGTCCATCGCATTGCGGTTTCCATCGTGGAAGACCCGATGGAACGCGAAATTTATGAGACTTACCTGATCAATACAGGAAAAGCGAAATACAACGTCGATAAAGTATTTTATCGCGACTAAGACTAACGGGCGCTCCGAATAGAGCGCCCGTTTTTTATTGGGGATCTTTCCGTTTTAAAAACAGCACTTTCCTGAGAACTGGCTGCAGTGACATTCAAATAAATTATTTTCCAGGTTTTATGAGAGTTTGAAAAAGGAATAGTACTGTAAAATCACGTTCTTTGGAGGAACTCACTATGTCTACACATGCCAAGCCAGTCCCAGCGGCCAATTGCCGCAGCGAATACGACACATTGCGCCACGTGCTCCTATGCCCACCACGTTTCATGGAAATTCGCGATGTTATTAATGATGTGCAAAAACGATACAAAGATGAAAACATTGACGTAACGGAAGCTTTGCGACAGCATACTGCCTTTGTCGACGCACTAGCTGCAGAAGGCGTCGACACTGCTTTTTTGGAAGCCTCTGAAGAATATCCGGAGCAGGTATTTACACGTGACATTGGCTTTACGATCGGCGACACGGTCTTCATCAGCGAGATGGCCGCGAATGTCCGCCAAGGAGAAGAACAGGTGTTGCAGAACTGGCTCGCTGAAAAAGGAGTCCGCTTCAAGCATTTGCCGGGCCACCGCATCGAAGGCGGGGATGTCATGGTCGATCAGGATACAGTATTTATCGGCATCAGCAGCCGCACTTCCGAACAAGCGATTGAAGAATTGCAGCAGCATATGCCCGATTTCCGCATCGTCCCTATCCAACTCAACGAAAAATACTTGCACCTGGATTGCGTTTTCAATATTTTATCGCCGACCGAAGCGCTTATTTATCCGGAAGCGTTGGAGCAAGCATCCATTGACATGCTGAGTGAACGCTATACGCTGATTGCTGTCGAAACCGACGAACAATTCAAACTCGGCACGAATGTGCTGTCAATCGGCGACCGCCGCGTCTTCAGCCAGCCGCAAAACACCAAGGTCAATCGGCAGCTGCGCGACCACGGCTTCCGCGTGATCGAAAGCGATTTTTCGGAAATCATCAAATCCGGCGGCGCTTTCCGCTGCTGCACGATGCCCGTTGCCAGAGGCTAAACAGAAACAGCTGCCCGCATTAGCGGGCAGCTGTTGTTATGTCTATCTGTTTAATCACGATCGGCTTGTTGTGTGTGCAGCCGGCTTTCGCGTGCAAGTTCCACGAACCTCGCCATCATATCGGTGCCTTCCGGCGTCCCGATCGATTCCGGATGGAACTGCAGCCCGTAGACCGGATACTCTTTAAGTTTGATTGCCATGACAGTGCCGTCATCCAGCGCTTCCGCCTGCACGTCAAAACAATCCGGCATGGATGCTTTTTCGATGGCCAGCGAATGATAGCGCATGACCGGGACGCGCTCTTTCATGCCGTCGAACAAATCCGTTCCGCTATGGGACAGCTCGGAAACTTTGCCGTGACGAATGACCGGAGCTTCGGTCACGCGCCCCCCGAATGCTTCACCGAGCAATTGCTGGCCGAGGCAGATGCCTAGGATCGGCACATCGCGGTGAAGCGCACGGATCAACTCGATCGATTCAGGTACATCTCTTGGATGGCCGGGCCCTGGGGACAGAACGATTGCTTGCGCTTGTTTGTCGCGAATTTCATCCAGGCTCAACTGACCGTAACGCACGACTTCCACTTCTTCACCGAGACCTGCAATCGCTTGATAAATATTATATGTGAATGAATCGTAATGATCGATTAACAGAATCATCCGAACACCTCCGTCAACGAACGTGCTTTATGGAGCGTTTCCTCGTATTCGGCTTGCGGTTCGGAATCGAAGACGATGCCCGCTCCCGCCTGGACGTGGACAGTGCCGTCTTTGACAACGAATGTCCGGATGGCGAGCGCCACATCGAGATTGCCGTTGAAGCCGAGGTAACCGACAGCGCCGCCGTAAACACCGCGCCGCTCTTCTTCAAACTGTTGGATGAGCTGCAACGCACGCACTTTCGGGGCCCCGGATACTGTGCCAGCCGGCAGGCACGAAACAAGCGCATCCAATGGGTGCATCGCGCCTTCTAGTTCACCGGTCACTTCCGACACGATGTGCATGACGTGCTGGTATTTCTCGATGACCATGTATTTTGGGATCGCGACCGTACCGACTTTTGCGACGCGGCCGACGTCATTGCGGCTGAGGTCAACGAGCATTTGGTGCTCTGCTCGCTCTTTTTCATCCCCCAGCAATTCATTCTCAAGCGCTGTATCTTCCGCTTCGGTCTTGCCGCGTTTTCTTGTGCCGGCGATGGGATTGGTAACCATCTCGCCGCCACGGATCGTCAATAGGCTTTCAGGCGAAGCGCCAACGACGGCATAGTCGCCAAAGTCGATATAAAATTGGTAAGGCGACGGATTTTGCTTGCGCAGTTTTCGATATAGCGTGAAAGCATCGCCCTGGTAATCCGCAGACAAACGCTGCGACAATACCAACTGGAACACTTCCCCTTTACGGATTTCCTGTTTGGCCAGTTCGACTTGTTCGCGGAACCGTTCAGCCGTCGTTGTAGAATGAAAATTTAAGGTTTCTGGCTGGTCGCCCATTTCTTTCTCCGCTGTCCGCTCAAGCTGTTCTGCGATCTCATTTGCACGCCCTTCAAAGGAAATGACCGTCACATCATGGCGGACATGGTCGAACACGACGATTGTTTCATACAACTGCAAATGGATATCCGGCATGTTCAGGCTATCTTTACGGGCGCTCTCAACGGGTTCATACGCCGCGATGGCATCATAGCCGATATAGCCGATTGCTCCACCGGTAAACGGCAAGCCTTCGATATCGCGATCGTCTTTCGGCATCAATTCCTTGATCCGCTCGAGCGGGCGCCCTTGTTCTGTTGAACGCTCGCCGCTGCGGTAATCGATCACTTCCAACTGGTCCTTCAATCCGATAAATGCTTTTGACGGATCCGCCGCAATAAATGAATAGCGGCCGCTTGCGCTTGTTTTCAGCGAGCTTTCCAGCAGGCATTTGTATGGCCCTTGCAAGCGGTTGAACACCATAATCGGCGTCAAGCTGTCTCCTTCTACTTTCTTGATCTGTACATCTCTTCTCATCTCGGCTCAACTCCTCTTTCTTTCGGGCACCGCCGGTTCAATACAAAAAGCCCCCTGCACGAAATAAGATCATTTCGTACAGAGGACGGATCGACCGCGGTGCCACCTCATCTTGAAGCTCTCAGCTTCCACTTGAACCCCAGTAACGCGGGGCAGACGGGCCTTCTTTTCAGATGGCCACTCATAAGTCCATTCACGCATGTGCCCCACCGGTTTCCAGCTGTCCCCGGCTCTCTGTCAGAAGCTATCCATGCGCTACTTTTCTTATTCAACGTTTTGTTATGTGGCGCTTTGTTTCCGCAGTCCTGTAAAGTTGCCGCGCAATTAAAAGCTTGTGACCATCTTATGGAATTCGGAGCCGTCTGTCAACTGAAAGCAAACGCTTAATTTAGATAATTCTGTATTTATAAGAAGATTTGGGTTATAAATATAGTAGAAGAATGTTTTTAAAATCGAAGGGGGTATCAGAAAATGAAAAACAAACTTTGGCTGGCAACAGGAACAGTAGGACTCGGGCTTATACTCGGCGCTTGTGCAGGCGAAAGCGGAGGCGAGGACTCTTCTTCTGAGAGCGGCGACGCGACACAGATCAGCTTTATGCACTGGCGCGGAGAAGACAAAGCCGTGCTCGATGAAATCATTGCCGATTTCGAAGAAGCGAACCCTGATATTCGCGTAGAGCAGAACATCTATCCGTCCGACCAATACCAGGCAACGGCACAGCGCATGCTGCAGGAAGGTTCGACAGGAGACGTTTTCACTTCTTTCCCAGGCGCACAATTTGAATCGATCCAAAGCGCCGGCTTTTTTGAAGACTTGAGCGGAGAAGAATTCGTCTCGAATTTTGACGAAAGCCTGATCGCTGTCGGCCAGAAAGACGACGCGCAGTATGCCTTGCCTTATCAATTGGTCTTCAATATGCCCGTCTATAACAAAGGCATGTTTGACGAACTTGGGCTAGAAGTGCCGAAAAGCTGGACAGAATTCCAGGAAATGGCCGATACCCTACTTGAAAACGACATCACGCCGATCGCTTTCCCAGGCGCTGACATCGGGCCGAACCAATTTATGAACAGCATGATGATGAACAATGCGCCGGATGAAGAGGTTTTCCAAAAACTTCAGAACGGCGAAGAGTCCTTGACGAATGAATGGTGGGTCAAGACGCTGGAAGACTTTAAACTTCTCGCGGACAAAGGCTATATCCAGGACGATGCCCTCGGCACCAACCAGGATTCCGCCATGGCGATGGTAGCAAACGAAGAAGCGGCCATGCTTGCGACCGGTTCTTACCATATGAATTCCCTGCTCGACTTGAATCCAGACCTTGAGCTCGACTTGCTCGCGCCGATTACAGTGGAAGAAAGCGAAGCCACTTACGAAGGCATCAATACGGCTACGTTCATGCTGGCCGTCAACAGCAATTCCGATAAGAAAGACCAGGCAAAAGCGTTCATCGACTATTTGAGCCAGCCGGAAGTGGCTTCCAAATACGCCAATGAAACGGGGCAGCATTTGACTGTCAACGACGTCGAATACGAGTCCGAAGCCTTACAGAACACCTCGTATTGGATCGACGAACGCAATACGCGCTTCCAGCCGCGCTTTTTGATCACTAACGCCCAAATTGAAGATGCAGTCCTCAGTTCAATTGAAAATGTTCTTGGGGGCGAAGATCCAATGGCGGCAGCTGAAGCAGCCCAGCAAATTGTAGAAGAAAACAGGGAATAACCAGTCCATGAGAATCTCCAAATCAATCTACCTGTTCTTTCTTCCGGGGCTTGTCCTTTACAGCTTGTTCTTTTTGTATCCAACCATCAGCGCCCTGTTTTATTCCTTTACCGACTGGGATGGCTTAAGTACCGCCTTCCAGTTTGTCGGCATCGACAATTACACCCGCGCATTTACGGGCGATTCGATTTTCCAGAAAACGATCGGCAATAACTTGAAGTTCATGCTGACGGTCGTCGTGTTCCAGACGCTTGTCGCGCTTGCTTTTGCGCTAATCGTCATCAAGAATACGAAAACGAACGTATTTCTCCGTGCGCTTTACTTTTTCCCGACCATCCTTTCTTCGGTATCGGTCGCGTTCATCTGGGCGTTCATCTACGATCCGTCGATGGGCATCCTGAATCAAATGCTCGAGCTCATCGGCCTTGATTTCCTTGCACAAAACTGGCTCGGCAATTCCAATATCGCGATTTACTCGCTGGCCATCACGCAAGTGTGGTTCCATGCGGGACAGATGCTGATCATCTTTGTCGCGGGGCTTCAAGCCATTCCAGAGGAACTGTATGAAGTGGCAAAAATCGAAGGCGCCAGCAAGTGGCAGACATTCAAAAGCGTCACTTGGCCGCTGCTTGCACCGTCCGCCACCATCGTCGTCGCCTACACGACCATCCAATCGTTTAAAGCATTCGATTTGGTGTTCGCCATGACCGGCGGCGGGCCGAACAACTCTACTGAAATCATCGCGACTTATATTTACGACGTTGCGTTCAAGAGCTATCAATTCGGCTACGCTTCTGCGATTTCCATCATTTTCATGGTCATCATTGCGTTAATTACGTATCTACAGTTCAAAGCCTTGCGCTCAGACCGCGTATCTTACTAGAAAGGGGGCGGCAACTTTGCTGTTCAGGAAATTTTCACTGCTCATCTATGCGCTGCTGATCCTGATTCCGTTAGTGGTCGTCCTGTTGACGTCCGTTAAAACACTTCAGGAAACATTCCGCGACCCGCTCGGCTTGCCGGACGGCGGCTTTAAGTTCGATAATTATGTCGCGATTTTCCAGGAACAAACGATGGCGGGCTATTTTCTCAATAGCACCATCGTTACCTTGTTCTCGGTGTCGTTCACTCTGCTGCTCGCCGCGATGGTCGCATTCGGCATTACGCGCATGAATAATTGGATCGGCAATGTGCTGTTCGCTGTGTTCACGCTCGGCATGATGGTACCGGCACAAGTCATCATGGTGCCGCTGTATTCGCTCATGCTGGATTTGGGGCTGACGAATAGCCTCATTGGGCTGATTCTCGTCAACATCTCCTCGACTTTGCCGATAGCCGTTTTCATCTTGACCGGCTTTATGAAAACATTACCGAAAGAATTGTTCGAAGCGTCCACCATCGACGGGGCGGGCAATTGGAAGATGTTCACGAAAGTGGCGATTCCGTTATCCTTGCCTTCCATCTCGGCTACAGCCATTTTCCTGTTCGTCATGCACTGGAACGACCTTTTGTACCCGCTCCTGTTCATCACGGACAACGCCTACAAAACCTTGCCGCTCGCACTACTTGAGTTTCAAGGGCAATATTCCACCAATTATCCGATGCTGTTCACAGGCGTTATCATCGCCTCAGCACCGATGGTCATCGCCTATGTCTTCCTGCAGCGCTACTTCGTTGCAGGCATCACAGCCGGCGCCGTCAAAGGATAATAAAAAGCCTCCGGAATTTTTCCGGAGGCTTTTCTTGTTATCTGGCAAAGACGTGCTTGCCGATTTTCTTGATGGTCGAACGAGTGAAGATCCACTGGTCAGTGGCCGTGACCGGGTTGTAATAGTATGTCGCGCCGGAAGATGGATCCCAGCCTTTCGCCGCTTCCCGTACAGCACGGTAAGCGGAAGCGTTTGGCGTCAGCCAATACTGCCCATCATTCACTGCCGTAAAAGCGTTGCGCTGGAAAATGACGCCATATGTGCTGCTCGGGAAGGCGCCGGATTGCACACGGTTCATAATGACTGCCGCTACCGCGACTTTTCCTTCAAAGATTTCACCGCGGGCTTCGCCGTGGACAGTGCGCGCCATCATGTCGACTTGCTTCATCTTTTCGCGTGTCATCGGTCCGGTAAAGCCGGTTGCTGTCACGCCGAAATCGCGTTGGAATTGGACTACGGCATCTTTCGTGATCGATCCGTAATACCCAGTCGGCGCAACGTGAAAATAGCCGAGTTTTTGAAGTTTGGCTTGGAGCTCTGTAACTTCGCTTCCGGAAACGCCTTCGTGTAAATCGGGCGCATGAGCGGAAACTGCAGAATGTGAAAATGTTAGAAAGAAAATTGCTGCTAAACTGAATAAGAGCACTTTAAGTGTTTTCATGCTTCCTCTCCTTTTCCTATTTGACAAGAATCGACAATTGATTCCTTTTAAAGTATATCTTTGGCAAATATCAAACACAATATGACGGAGTTACTTTGTTTTCAAATTTTTCTATCTACTCGTAGGCCTTTCTATGTTCAGTGGATTCTTTAGACCTACAAAACTTCGCTTCCACCAGCGCAGAACCGAAAAAAAGACGAGCTATGCGCCCGCCTTCTTTCAAAATATATCGATTCAATTTCTTCGTCTTGTGTAATGCAATTGTGCGATTTGGCCATCTTGTTCTACGCTTTTCAATGTGAATTCAAATTGCCGCTGCGCTTTTTGAAATAATGGGATGCCGTTCCCGAGCGTTACCGGCGCGATGGAAATGATAAATTCATCGACCAGGTCTTCTTTCAATAAACTCTCCAGCAATAAGCTGCCGCCGACCGGCCAGATGGTGCCCCCGGGTTGCTGCTTCAACTTTCTCACGATGCTAGCGGGCTCTTCCGATGTAAAGCTAATCTGGCCTTCGTCCTCTTTCGGATGGCTTGTGAATACGTAGGAGCGCTGATCGACATAAGGAAATTCTCCGCTTTCCTGGGAGACCACCCATTCATAGGTGCGTCTGCCGAGCAAAATGGTATCGACCGTTTCGATGAATTGCTGATACCCCGCATCTCCATCCATCTCCACATCCAATAGCCAGTCCAGTGTTTCTTCGGGATCGGCGATATAACCGTCCAAACTTTGTGCGATATAACATATGACTTTCCGTTCAGCCATCGCATTTGCCTCCTTCAGCCCTTGGTTATTGCCGCTTTCTTCGTCGTTCATCCAATCAGGATTCCAGTTCTTCCAATTGCTTCTTTGTTTGCGGGAAGGCATTCGCTTGCCATTCCGAACGATAAGCCGAGTCCAATTGGGTCAATCCTTCTTCTGCAGAGTCATAAGGAGCGTTAACACTTTCCTCATGATCGATTTCGTAACTATTGTGCATATCGCTGTCTTCGTATACCCACACATTGCGCTTTTTTCCATTATAAGCCTTTAACAAGACCAATCCTGCGCCGAGTGCCGCGCCTGATGCGATGAATTTTTTCATGTCGATGCCCATAACGATCCCTCCAACTTGTTCTTTCTACCTTGTCTTCCCCTTTTTCAATTGCCTTAACCTCTGCCACTTTTAGACGTATGCCCCAGAGTTTGGTAAAGTGAAACAAAATGATTCTGGAGGCGATTTGATGAAAAAAATAGTCATCGTATCTGATACGCATATTCCAAACCGCGGAAAAAAACTCCCTCAGCCGCTTGTCGACGCCTGTGATGGAGCCGACTTCATCATCCATGCCGGCGACTGGCAAGTACTCGATGTCTACCATGAATTATCAGCTTATGCTGAAACGGATGGCGTGGCAGGCAATGTCGACCCTTGGGACATCGTAGACCGTTTCGGGCGCAAAAAGATTTTCACATTCGGCGACTTGAAAATTGGCGTTGTCCATGGAGACGGCATACGCAAAACGACCGAACAGAGAGCTCTGGATAGTTTTGAAGGTGAAAACGTCGACATCATTGTTTTTGGTCATTCCCACCAGCCGCTCATGCGTGAAACGGACGGCCTGACTTTATTCAATCCCGGTTCGCCGACCGATAAACGCCGCGAACCGCAATACTCATTCGGGCTGCTTGAAATTAATGATAGTTGGGAGCTCAAACACATTTTTTTCGATAAAGAAGATTAACAAAAGGCCATTTCCTATTTTAAAGGAAATGGCCTTTTGAACAGACCAAAGATAAGCTGCATCGGCAAAATCGACGTGTTTTAATCTAGTTGAAAGCTGAAACCGAGTCGCTTGAGCGCTGTCTCGAGATTCGCCTCGATTATCGTCCCTTTTAATGCCTCGGCGAAATGAGGGACTTTCATCGCCATATAAGGCTGAATGCCTGTCACTACTGGTCGGACGCCGATCAACCTTAAAACCTTCACAAGTTTCAATAAATATTCACCGACCTGTGAATTGATCTGTGATACACCGGAGACATCGATCACCAGCACTTCGATGCCTTTTTCTGCACAACTATGCATGACATGGTCGATGATGGCCTGTGCCCTCATTGCCCTGATTTCGCCGATGATCGGCAAAATCGCTACTTTCCCGACAATGGGAACCAGCGGCGCAGCCAGCGATTCAATTTCCCCGTATGCCCGTTCGAGCTCTAAGACATACGTCAATAAAGTGGCGAGCGTTTCAAAGATGAACGGCAAATCCGCCGGCAGCTCGCATGGACCATCGTCAAGGCCGCAGACGGTGCCATAGCTTGAACCGTCTTCATAAAAAATCGGCACACCGATAAAACAGCCTGTTTTGAATCCATCCGCAATTCCCAGAGAACGTGTCAATTCATGTTCTCCAATGTGTTCGATAATCAATGCCTGCGCCCCATGCTCGACGCTCAAAGCCGACAACATGCTTGCAGGGGGGATGCTGCTCCCTCTTCAATTAAATGATGTTTCGTGTTATGTACCTTGATGATTTTTGAAACGCCAGCCTCTTGCTTTGCGATATAGAAGCTATTCATGCCTGCTTGTTTGCTGAGAATTTGGAGAATATACGAAGCCGCTTCGTCGAAATTACTGAAATCCCTTATTTTTTCCAGATTCACCCTCACCATTCAGCCATCTCCCCTCTCCAACAACTTGTCTTAAACCGAAACTCCGCTAGCTCTTTCATCTACCTTCATTATAACGCTCTTTATTATCTGAAATGTTTAAATTGTGTAACAAAATGAGTTTTTTTGACATGTTCATCATTTCCAAATAACGGGTATACCTTATCACAAGCGAAAAGGAGGCTCATCAATGAACAAAGAATGGGACATCGAATTATTGGAACAAACCGATAGCATGATTGCTTTTTCCTGGACCCCGACGGATGAAGTTTCACAGATCAAAAAAGACGGAGAAATCGTCTATACAGGCACACAATCATCATTTCGCGATGAAGGTTTGAGTGCCGGCGAATTGTTCTGTTACACGATAGAACGCCAAACCGCACAAGGCAGTTGGGTCACAGCCTTGAAACTTTTGACCGGCACCGAAAAGCGCGATCCCGATTGCATCAATCAATTGGAACAGATCGTCTTATCGACCATCGTTTCACGCGAGCGGATCTCACTCGCTTGGGGCGCAATCGACGGTATCGACGAATACGAAATTTATCGCGACGGCGAGCAAGTAGCGAAAATCGACAAGACCCAATTCACCGACCGGAATGTGCCGGAAGATCGTGAAGTGATATATTGGGTGCGCGCAAGGCGCCCAGTCGAACGGGCCGAAAGCCCATTACGCAAAATCAAATCGCTCGCCGCTAATATATTCGGGGCATTGAACCTGGGTTCGTCGCAAGAACAGGCGGCCGTAGAAAAATTCTGGCTGTCGAAAAAAATCGCCCCGCTCAATCAATTGCTCAAGGAGGGCCAAGGCAAGCCTCCCGAGCTAAAATGGCATTTGCGTTATCTAACCTTTTTGCCCGATGATGTTTTGAAAAATCCCAACCTGACATCACCGAACCCTTATTTCCAGGGCGATAATCGCACATTCGACCCTGAATCCAAACATTATCGCTCACTCACCAATTCCATCGTCAACCTGGCACAACAACACAGCACATTCGATTTCGACAAAGATATCGGTACCAGCATCGCTTATAATTGGCGCCAGAAATTCCGTAAAGCGGATGTCGCTTCGAGTGAAGGCGTCGATGCAAAAATATCGGAAGAAACACCCCTGAAAACCGAAATCTTAATCACCCACAGCGTCGGAAATCCGCTGACGACATCGCCGAATATCGATTATGAACTATCTGCGACGTTTTACCGGAACGGCGTGTATGATTTCATCGGGGTCCATGACCAGTCGCCGAACCATGAGATTTACTTGAAGCTCGGAGACGATGGGACATGGCAGCCGCTTCACCAGACCGAAAGCGAAGGGCTTGCCTGGATGGCCGATCCAATCGCGGCCCATTATTGGCGCTTTTCGAATTTCCTGTAATGAACAATTATAAGACAGTTCCATATAAAAAAGGGCGGTTCCAGAAAAACTGGAACCGCCCTTTCCGTATTTAAAATTGATCCAAAAAACGCTTGCGGATATGCGGAGGCGGCAGCATGCAGCTGTCGAGCTTGCCGAATACTTTATAGCGGTTTTTTGCGATGACGTCGTATGCGCCGTCGCGAAGTACGCGCGGGAATGGCTGAAGATGATATGCCAGTTTCCAAAGGCCCGTCAAATGGTGTGAAATCATGAGTGCGCCTTCTGACTTCACGTATGCTTCGCCGCCTTCAATCAATACAAGGCTGTCAACGTCGTCCGGGACATTGTGCTTTTTGGAAAGCTCTTGCCCGATTTCGCTTTGCAGGGAAGCGAATTGAAAATAACCTGCCGGGTCATGATTGATGATGAACTGCACACTGGAATCGCAGAAATTGCAATCTCCATCGAATAACACAATCGCATGCTCCATAGATGATCCTCCTTTAACTAATACCTGTCCCTTATCTTCCCTATTCCCATCTCTTGAAACCATCTGTCTTCGTTCCTTGGTGAAAGAAAAGCTTCCAGCCGTCCTGTCGTTTTTTCCATACTGAACTGCGATGGCTCCATACCCCCGTCGTCCGGTTCTCCAAGACATATATCGTCAGAACCGACTCCAGCCCAAGAGATTTTGCTTCAAAGCGGGAAATGCGATAGTCATCTTTTTGCAAATCATAGTCCCCATTAAAGTCGGAACGCTGGCAAGTTCCTCCCGAAATGCCGAATTCGAAAAACTCATCATCCAGGATGTTGGCCATGTTCCGGTTCGATCCTCTGGCCACCGGCGCCAGATGGCTGTTCTCCAACGCCAAGAATTGTTTCTGCAAGTGTTCCATCCAGACGCCCCTTTCCTTCATGTTTTTGGAAGAAAAAAAGCCCCGGCAAGCGCCGGGACTAGCTTATTTAAATTGTTCGCCTTCTTCTGCCTCGTCGTCTTTATAGAAATCTTCCTGGTCTTCACCTGGCTGGTCTTGAGGGCCGTCTGAAGAACCGAAGTTTTCTACGTCTTCAAAGCTGTCTTTGTAATCGCGAATTCTGCCGTCATCCGTTCTTGCTGGGCGGTCAGTCGACGATCCGAGAAGGTCCTCTTCTGGTGGACGGCTTTCGAGGTCTAGATTGTGGTCGGCATGATCGATACAGGTCAGCGCAGTCGGCATGGCTTCGAGACGCTCATACGGAATGTCTTTTCCGCACACGGCGCATTTGCCGTAAGTTCCATCTTCAATGGCTTTAAGCGCAGCCACTACATCATCATGCTCTTCTTCCTTGAACTGCTCCATCGCCATTCCGCGTTCCTGGTCATACAAATCAGTGGCGTTATCGCCTGGGTGATTATCGTAATTGGATAATTCGCTAGTTTCGAATTCCTCTGTGTGTTCCATCCGTTCCTCGAGCGATTTCAATTGCGCTTCGAGTTCTTGCTTCAAGTTCTTTTGCTGTTCGTCCGTCATTATGACTCCTCCTCCAAATACTCGCTTGTGCTATATATATTGCCTTTCTCGGAGAAATCAAACCTCAGGGGCATAGCTTAGAAATCATCGAAGCGGTCCATCAAGCTCATCAAATACTCATCCAAGCGGTAACGGACCAATTCATCGGACAAGCCGGTCAGGCCGAAAGCCTTCCATCCAGGGTAAACTGCCGGGCTGCCGTCCAAGGTATCGATCAAGGACAATAGATCCCAATACGGATCGTAAGCGAATGACTCGCCGGCATGGCGTTCATAAGCGTCCAAAAATTCATTCGCGACGCGTGTGCCGTAAAGCTGCGCCAAGTTGACGCGGCAATGCCCCACATCGACACCTGCTGGCCCGCGGCACGTATTGACCCAATCGACGACGCTGCTGACGCGCCCCTCTTCCCATAGAATATTTCCCGGGTGATAATCACGATGAATCAAGCAATACTCCACCGCCGGCCCGCCCGCGGCTACGATATAAAACGCCCGCATCCAATCACCTTCTACACGCGACCACTTCGGCCGCTCGAGGCGGCGTGCATCATTATAGGCAAAGTATTCATAAGGAAAGCTTTCCGCTTTGTGGCGATGGATTTCAGCAAGCGTTTCAGCAAGCCCATCAAGCCAGGCTGAATCGTAGGCGGGCGGCAAGATGACCGCTCCCGGAACTTTCGTCATCAATACGGCTGGCATGCCGCATGCTTCGCCGCTTTCATCGAACGCTAAAATATGCGGAGCCGGAATGTCCGCTTTTTCTGCAAGCTCCAGGCTCATCGCTTCATGCTTCGCCAAATCAGGTTCCTGGTCGAGCCACTCCCCTTTATGGTGAAGACGCAATACGACGCTTTGCTGTTCTCCATCTTTGCTAGCGCGAATTTCATAAAGCAGTGAAGAAGTCCCACCTTCCAAGGGAACAGCTTCTTCTAGCACTGCTCCCGGCCATTTCGACTCGACCCATTCGAGTGCTTGGCGGGATAAGCCGCCGAATCCATTTGTCATCCTTGCCGCTCCTTTCAGCCTATCTTTTGCTTTAAGTGTACCATGAAAAAACGCCTACTCCAGCTTTTTGATATGCACCATCCGGAAATTCGAGAGGCGTTTACCCAGGCGCCAAAAGGGTATGGTTTCCTACAATGACTATTCAACTTAACAGGTGAATCCCCTGCATTGAACATACTGAAGGAGCTGACGTTAGATGAAAGTGAAGCACCCGATCCCGAAAGCAAAAGAATTGGACAATACCTTATCCCTTCTCGGCGAAGGATTCGATTTCCTGCCCGGCCGCCGCAAAGAACTTGGCTCGGATATTTTCGAAACTCGCTTGATGGGGAAAAAGGTAGTGTGCATGGCCGGCGAAGAAGCGGCTGAACTGTTCTACAATAATGATTATTTCAAACGCAGCGGCGCAGCGCCGCTTCCGCTTGAGCAAACGCTATTCGGACGAGGTGCGATCCACGGCCGCGACGGCGAAGACCATCACCAGCAAAAGCGCATGTTCCTGTCGATGATGACACCTGAGCGTTTGGAAGATGCCAAACGCATGATGATCCAAGAACTCGATGCCAAGGCCGAACAATGGGAGCAGATGGACGAAGTTGTCCTATTGGATGAAATCGAAGAAATCTTCACGCGCTCCATGATCCACTGGGCAGGGCTTCCGATGAAAGAAAGCGAAGTCAAGCAGCGCACATGGGAACTCGTGACGATGGTCGATTCATTCGGCCTCACTGAGGGGCGCTACCTTGAAGGCATGAAAGCGCGCAATGCGCACGAAGACTGGCTGAAAAAAATCATCAAGCAAATCCGTAAAGGCGAATACAATCCGCCGGCCTATACGGCAGCGTATATCGTCGCCCATCACCGAACACCGAACGGCAAGCTGCTCGATCTCGAGACGGCAGCTGTCGACTTGAATAACGCCTACCGACCGATGATCGCTACAGCTTATTTTATCGTCTTCGGCATCATGGCGATGCACGAAAATCCGGTCACGCGCGGTAAACTCCAGGCAGACGAAAACAATTACAGCCACAATTTCGCCCAAGAAGTGCGCCGTTATTACCCGTTCGCACCGGTCATGGCAGCGATCTCCAAAAAAGATTTCAACTGGAACGGCGTCCATTTCAAAAAAGACATGCGCGTCATCCTGGACCTTTACGGCACGAACCATCACCCGGACTCTTGGGACAACGCCGATGAATTCATTCCAGAACGTTTCAGCACATGGAACGGCAGCCCGTTCTCCTTCGTCCCTCAAGGCGGCGGCGACCACCATACCGGACACCGCTGCGCAGGCGAATGGATGACGGTCATGTATATGCAATCAATCTTCAAATATTTCGCGGAGAACTTGAAATACAGCGTGCCTGAACAAGACTTGTCCTACGACATGTCCCGCATGCCAACTATGCCAAAAAGCCGCTTGATTTTAAAAGACGTCCAAAAACTGAAAAACCGCCCGGACAATGTGTTCTATCACGAACAAAAGAACACAACTGTGCAATCAGGTTGCCCATTCCATTGATAATGAAAAGCTAGAGATTCTGTCTCTAGCTTTTTTTATTTGCTGGAAACGAAGATAGTGAGGGTTTGTTTGTGGAATCATTCCTATTCATTAGTTGAGCTTCACTTTGGTAGCCGCCGCCCTGCTTTGGGTTGGCCTTTGGCAGTAAGCCAAGAAGAACACTTGTCTTACTGCGTCGGCTCACCCGTGGCGCCGGGCGGCTTAGAGATTTCAATGTGTCGAGGCATGATTAGATAGATCTGCTTCTATATAAAATTGCCGGCTAGTGGGGAAATCGCTTCCCTGATCGAGCGTATTATAAAGATAGCGAGGGCTTGTTTGTGGAATCATTCCCGTTCATTAGTTGAGCTTTATTTTAGTAGCCGCCGCCCTGCTTTGGGTTGGCCTTTGGCAGTAAGCCAAGAAGAACACTTGTCTTACTGCGTCGGCTCACCCGTGGCGCCGGGCGGCTTAGAGATTTCAAAGTGTGGAGCATGATTAGATAGATCTGCTTCTATAATCAGTTGCCGGCTAGTGGGGGAATCACTTCCTGAGATGCGGCGTCTGACACATTGGCGCTACAGTCTAAAATGTTGTGGGTAGGGTCGCTTCTCGACACTAAAGATGAGTCTAGTTAAAAATATGAAGCATCTCAGCATTTCCTATCGAATGGACAGAAGAAAGTCCCTTCCTTTCTATAACTAGAGACGGAGTGGAAGGGGGGCTGACTCCTGAGGGATCGCGCGGGCTGGCGAGACAAATGTGCGGCGCTCTCTGCCGCACATTGGCTCAACACCCGCCCCTCGGAAAGCAGCCCCCCTGAAACGAAGTCGAGAAGCGGAAGCTTTTCTACTCACTCTTTATCATGCATCAAAATGTATGACCCGCAACTTGAAGATGCTATTCCCTAACAAACCAACAATTGACAGAACCGCCCCTATCTTATACGATAAGGCAGGAAATTAAATAACCCGGCAACGGGAGAGGTTCATAGCATTCCACCCTCTATAAAAAACTATGGATTTTGAAATCAAGCCGAATCCACATGCGATTCGGCTTTTCGTTTGTCCGAATTTTTTATAGCTCTCCCCCCAGCCGGCCGAATATAAGGAGGCCACTCACATGGCAGGAAGAAATGAAGAAACACTCGAGCATTTGTCTTTGCTCGGCAACCAGAACACGCGCTATAAATTTGAATACGACCCAGGCATTTTAGAAGCGATCGACAATCTCCACACGCGCGATTACTTCGTCAAATTCAATTGCCCGGAGTTCACTTCGCTGTGCCCGCAAACCGGCCAGCCGGATTTCGCGACGATTTACTTGAGCTTCATTCCCGACAAGAAACTCGTCGAAAGCAAAGCATTGAAGCTGTATTTGTTCAGCTTCCGCAACCACGGCGATTTCCATGAAGATGTTGTAAACATCATCATGAATGACTTGATCGAACTGCTCGACCCGCGCTATATCGAAGTATGGGGCAAATTCACTCCGCGCGGTGGCTTGTCGATCGACCCGTACACGAACTATGGCAAGCCTGGCACGAAATACGAAGAAATGGCGACGTACCGGATGATGAACCACGACATGAATCCGGAAACGATCACCAACCGATAAGGAGAGCCGTCCATGCTACTTTATTTAAACGGCGCTTTTGTCGGTTTGCTCATCCTGTCGAATATCTTGGCCGTAAAATTATTTTCCATCAGTGAGTGGGCGGTGCTGCCGGCTGCAGTCATCGTCTATGTCTTCACGTTCCCCATCACTGACACGATTGCGGAAGTATACGGCAAAGAAGCCGCGCGCCAGACAGTCATGGCCGGTTTTATCACGCAACTCGCGGCCCTGGCGTTCATCTTTGCGGCCATCCATTTGCCATCTGCCCCGTTTTTCGCGGACCAGGCAGCGTTCGAGTCGATTTTTTCGGCCGGCTTCCGGGTGACGCTCGCAAGCTTGGTGTCTTATTTCATCAGCCAAAATTTGGACGTCACGATTTTTCATAAATTAAAAGCACGTAACGGCGAATCGAAATTGTGGCTGCGCAATAATGCCTCGACGATGGTCAGCCAATTGGTGGATACGACGATTTTCATCACGATCGCTTTTTATGGGACGATGCCGCTATCGGCGTTGGCTGCCATAATTTTGACGCAGTATTTGTTCAAATGGGTCGTCGCAGCAGCGGACACACCGCTTGTCTACCTGCTCGTCAAACTCGCGCGCCGCTCCAAGACCACCACTCAAAAAAGCTTCGCTTGAGCGATCCATGCATAAAAAAACCGCCGGCAAAATTGCCGGCGGTTTTTGGTATTTAAATTTTTTGTTTGGCTGGTTGGGCTGCAGGCACAATGATCGCAGCCGCGTCATGTTGCTGTGTCCAGACGAGCTCTGCCGTGATCGGCAAATGATCCGATACAGCTGTTTCGATTTTTTCTGCATCCCGCACGTCAAAGCCGTGGTCTGCGAAAATATAATCGATGCGCGTCATTGGTTTAAACGATTCGCCGGTTTCGTGATTTTCATAAGGAGACGGATACGTATAGGCGTCGCCTCGCTTCGTTTTCAGGAAGACATCTGTCATGGTCCGGTGAATATGGGCCAAATGGCGATGTGTCGGCGGTGCATTGAAATCACCCGCAATGATTTTCGGAAAATGGCTTTTGCCTGCAATCTCCAATATTTCCGCAATGCTCATTTCGAGCTCTTCATCTTTCAACGCTAAATGGGCATTCAATACTTTGAGGTATGTGCCCCCGACTTCAATTACTGTTTCGAGAACGCCTCGCTGCTCATTATTGTAAATATCGGTAACGACTTGCGTCAAAAAATGGTTTTCTGCGTACTTGATTGGATAAAGGCTTAACGTCGCATTGCCGTACTGGCGGTTCGGGCGTTCCGGATCATCCGGTGCCTGGTTCAGGTTGGCGCCATAAGCGGCGTACATTCCGAGCCGTTCGGATAGCCATTCGACCTGGTCCATATAAAAACTGCGGTCTGAAAAATAACGATCGACTTCCTGGAGCGCTACAACGGTGGCTCCCGACGCTTCGATCACTTGTGCGGTTCTTTCTAAATCCACTTGGCCGTCCATTCCCATTCCATGAGCAATATTGAACGACATCACTTTCACTGTTGGTGTCCTGCTGGCATCGCCGTGCATGAGACCCTCTCCTTTTCACGTTGAAACGAATCAGTGGCAGCTGCAATTGTCCCCTTAATTATAGCAAGAATGGCGCTTTTGTAAGTTAAAAATGGGTTAAAAATTGTTATAGTTTTGTAAATTTCTGATTTTTGCCACAATTGGAACATGATCTGATGCGTCAGTATCGATGGTCCACGCCTCTAATGCCTGAAAATGGGCATCGTGAAAAATATAATCGATTTTTTGGCCGTGGTCGCCTTGTTTCTTATACGTATCCGGATAAGGTCCCGAACCGAACGCGTTGTAAAAATGCTTGGAAAATCGCTTGATGTGCTTGGTAGAAGGCGCAGCATTAAAATCCCCCACCAGCACTTGGGGCAGCGGGTTATCGGTTATGATAGTCAGGATTTCCGTCAAGCTGCGGTCCACTTCCTCATCAATCAGTGATAGATGCGTATTATAGAAAGAAAAACGGAACCCCTCCATCTCAATGACCGCTTCGAGCATTCCGCGCGGCTCGAATTCTTCGGGATGGACTTCGACTGCGCTCAAATCGTGGTTGCGGAATGAAACAATCGGATGGCGGCTCAATATGGCATTGCCGTATTCACGCTTCGGCCGTGCACCTCCAGCTCCCCTGTCGACTAAATTCGGCCCGTATGCCATTTCCATGCCAAGCCGCTTGGACAACCATTTGGCCTGGTCCCAAAAACGGCTGCGGGAGGAAAAATTCCGGTCCACTTCCTGCAGTCCTGCAACATCCACTCTTCCTTGCTCAATTGCCTGGGCCGTGAGTTCAAGGTCCAGCTTTCCGTCGATTCGCTTTCCTGATGCAATATTAAAGCTCATCACTGTCAGCATCTTTCCCACCCCCGTCTTCTCTTATTATTGTTTACTCCATTCCCGTGCCTTGCCGATTGAAACCAAAAAAAGCCCGCTAGCAGGCGGGCCCATTTTTATTTACTTTGCTGATCTGTATAGGCGATGATCGCATCCCGCAAATATTGCGCTGCCCCTTCACCGGCTTTTTCATAATAGGCCGCGAAGCGTTCATCTGCCACGTACATCTCCGCCAGTCCGGCATGCGCGTTCGGTTCGTAGCTGCCCCATGTAAACCCAAGCCACTGCCGGTGTAAATCAGCTATTTCCTGTCCCGCGATTCCCGCTGGTTCGCCTTCTTTCAGCGCATGCTCCAGCTTTTCCAGGATCTCCTGCTCGAGGCGCTTGAATGCTTCATACTGTTCCGGGTCCATACCGAGCATTTTGGCGTTGGAACGGTCAACCTCGGCATCGCCGTATTTCTCGCGGATTTCTGTTCCAAAAGCCGTTTCATTGTCCTCGACCAGCTGCTTCTTGAATCCTTCGAACTTTTCGTGATCTGCCATTCGACTCTCCCCTTGTTTTGTGGAAATCGTTTTTTCCACATTTGTAATCAAAAGGTCCAGGCGGCTGCGTTCCCGCATCAATTGTTCCCGCTGCCCGATCAATGCTTCAATTTCATCAAAATCCGGCTCATCCAAAAGCTTTGCGATGTCGTGAAGCCCAAAGCCGAGCTCCCGGTAAAATAAGATGAGCTGGAGACGGTCAATTTCTGCGCTCCCGTATACCCGATAGCCGGATTCATTTTTCTGCGGCGTCAGTAAGCCGATCGAATCGTAATAACGCAAAGTGCGCGCACTCACGCCGGCAAGCGTTGCCAATTTCTGTACTGTATTCATACCGCCACCTCCTGATGACTTCACTTTAAACCTTTACGTTGCGTCAAGGTCAAGAAAAAGATTAAGTCAATTGCTGCTCGGCGAATTCGCGGTATAGCGCATGCTTCCCAGTCAACTCCCGGTGGTTCCCGATGCCGGTGACCCGTCCGCCTTCGATAAAGACAATCTGATCGGCATCGACGATTGTCGACAAGCGGTGGGCAATGACCAATGTCGTACGCCCTTCCATCAAGCGGCCCAGCGCCTGCCCGACGATGCCTTCCGATTGGCTGTCGAGGCTCGCTGTCGCTTCGTCCATCATTAATAATTTTGGATCGCGCAAAAATGCGCGGGCGATGGCAATGCGCTGCCTCTGCCCACCGGACAATTTGACGCCGCGCTCCCCGACTTGCGTATCCAATCCGTCCGGAAACGAAGCGATGAATTCCTCGGCGTACGCCATGCGGGAGACGCGCCACAATTCTTCATCTTGATAATTGTCGGCATCCGGCAAGCCATAAGTCAGATTCGCCCGGATCGTTCCGCCCATCATGGCGCTTTCCTGTGATACATAGCCGATCTGGTCGCGCCAAGAAGCGATCGCTACATCATTTATCGGCACATCACCGATTGTAATGGTCCCAGCGGTCGGTTCGTAAAAGCGCTCAATCAACCCGAAAATGGTCGTCTTGCCTCCACCGCTTGGGCCGGCAAACGCAATCTTCTGGCCAGGTCGCGCTTCAAACGACACGCCTTGCAGCACCGGCTCACTGTTTTCGTAGGCAAAGCTGACGTCTTCAAGGCGCAGCGTTTTGCCGGTGATGTCCAGTTCGATGCCGCGCTGTTGTTCTTCAACCGGTAATTCCAAAATATCGATAATGCGTTCTGTCGCCCCTCTCGCTTTTTGCAATTCTGTAAAGAACCGCGCAAATGTAGCGAGCGGCACAACAATCTGGAACAAATAGAGAAGAAAAGCGACTAAGGATCCGGTCGACATCGATCCTTCCGATACGCGGATGCCGCCGTAGCCAATGATCATCACGATGACGACCATGACGACCAAATACATAAGCGGGCCGATCAAGGCATAGACTTTCGCTTCTCTCATGCCGAGCCCGTATAATTTCTGGACGCCCGAAAGCCCACGCTGCTCTTCCACTCGTTCCGCTGTCGACGATTTCATCAAGCGGATTTCCCCGAGCGTCTGCTGGACGTCACCCGTGAATACAGCGGTCTCGTCCTGCAAGCTGCGAGAAATCTTCGCCATCTTGCGCCCTAACGGAATCATGATGGCAATCGTCAGCGGCACTGCGAGCATCATGATCAAGGTCATTTTCCAGTCAAGCACCAACAGGATCGCGACCGCCCCGATAATGGTAATGATACCGGTCACGAAATTCGGGAAATGATCCGTGATGAGATTCCTGACGATGCCGGTATCATTGACGACACGGCTCACCGTCTGCCCGCTTGCGTGCTGGTCGAAATAACCGACACGCAAACGCAGCAAATGAAGCCACATGCGCTCGCGCAGCCCAGCCACGATCCGCTGCCCAACCATGCTCAATAAATAAATCGATACGCCGTTGATGACTGCCTGCACGATAAAAGCGGCGGCAAGCGCGGCAATCAACCCTGCGCTCAATGCCTCCACTGAAAACCCGTCCACCAATTCTCTCGTCAGCAACGGGACGAGCAAGCCGACGATGGTCGTGACCAAACTGGTCGCTAGCCCGAAAATCAAGGCCCATTTCGGGATTTTAATCGACGTTAAAAGTGTAAAAAACGGCTTGATGCTTTGTTTTTTCTGAATTGATTCCAATTACTCCATCTCCTATCTATCCGGCCAAACCATTTACGCAGCAGCAATTTTCCGGTCTTTCGGCAAAGCGAGGCCAACCAGCCCGAGGATCGGCAGCACGGAAATAATGATCATCGTTTCATAAACGCCGATCGAATCCATCAACACCCCAATCGCGACGGCTCCAATAGCCCCCATGCCAAACGCCAAACCGACTGTCAGCCCGGACATTGTGCCGATTCTGCTCGGGACGAGTTCCTGGGCGTAGACGACCATGACGGAAAAGCTCAACATGAGGAAAAAGCCCAATATGGAAAGAATGACAGCAACGACCGGCAATGCCACATACGGCAGCGCAAGCGCCAGCGGAATCGGTACGATCAACGACAGCACAATGACGCGCTTGCGGCCGATACGGTCTGCAAGTGGGCCGCCGAAAAAGGTCCCGAATGCCCCGATTCCAAGAAATAGGAAAATGAACATTTGCCCTTGTTGGATTGTCACACCATAATTATCCATTAAATGGAATATATAAAAACTCGTAATGGTCGTTATGTAAAAAGTGCGCGCGAAAATAATCAACAATAGCAATGTCAAAGCAGTACCCACTTGCTTTTTCGTTAAAGGCGGCAAGGAAGACAGCACAGCCTTTTTCACTTTTTCCAATTTGTCGCGCTCTAATTGCGCCTTATACCAGGCGGAAATTTTGGATAACGCGAAAATACCGAGTGCTGCGACGAAGAGAAACAACGCTGCGCCCCGTTGGCCGAGCGGCACGAGGATAAAGGCACTGATCAAAGGCGCCAGCGCTTGCCCGGAATTGCCACCGACTTGATAAATCGATTGCGACAAGCCGCGCCTCGAGCCCGCTGCCATATACGACACGCGTGAGCCTTCCGGGTGAAATACCGCAGAACCGAAGCCAAGGAAGATCACCGACAGCAAGATGAGCCAATACTCCGGCGCAAACGCCAAGCCCGCGATCCCGATAAACGAGAACACCATACCGAGCGGCAATGCGTAAGGCATCGGCTTTTTATCGCTCGCAAATCCGATGACCGGCTGCAAGACAGAGGCCACCATATTGAGCGCAAAAGCGATCAGCCCGAGCTGGGTGAAGGACAAGCCCAAATCCTTCTCTAAAATCGGGAACATTGCCGGAATCACTGCCTGCAAGGAATCGTTCAATAAATGAACACCGCCGATCGCGAACATTACCGGATAAACCGGATTCCCCGCGAGCGATGATGAGGAAATTGCTTTTGCCATAGTGCCGCCTCCAAATTAGGTAACCATATTCTTTTTCCATTATAAACCAATCCAACCGAGCAGCAAAACGCACAAAAAACGCAGTTGCACATTCGCCTTTGAATGCCCATCTGCGCTCTTTGTTTCTGCTTATGAGCCTATCTTACAGTAAACGGAGGAATAGCACTTTCAAATAATCGCCTTCTGGAAATCTCCGATCGACATGGAAATCCACTGGCAGGCTATAAGTCTCCACCACTTTGTACTTCTGGTTTTTATCTTTGAATGCTTTATCGATCATTTGGCTGAATTTCTTCATATTGAATGAAGCGCTATTAGTCGAAGCGACAATCAAGCCTTCCGGTGCTGTAATATCGATCGTTTCTTTCATCAAGTTGGTATAGTCTTTCGCCGCACTGAAGACATGCTTTTTCGAGCGCGCAAAGCTTGGGGGATCGAGGACGACCACATCAAAGCTAAGGTTTTTGCGCTTCGCGTATTTGAAATAATTGAAGACATCCATCACCAGAATGTCCTGCTCGTCAAAATCAATGCCGTTGATGCTGAACTGCTCGATGGTTTTGGCTGAGCTGCGTTTCGCGAGATCCACACTCGTCGTCTTGTCCGCACCGCCAAGCGCTGCTGCTACAGAAAAGGCCCCTGTGTAGGAAAAGGTATTGAGCACGGTTTTGCCGTCTGCATATTTCGTGCGGATCGCCTGGCGCACATCGCGCTGGTCGAGGAAAATGCCGGTCATCGCGCCGTCGTTCAAATACACCGCGAAGTTCATGCCGTTTTCTCTAACGATCAACGGGAATTCCCCGCGCTCTCCCGATACGAAATCATCGTCTTCGATATACTGGCCTTTCGTATCGAACCGTTTTTTCTCATAGATTCCGATGCACTCTACTACATTCTGAAGCGCCGCCACGACGTCTTCGCGGAACGAGTAGACGCCTGCGCTATACCAGGACAGCAAGTAGAATCCTGCGTAGTAATCGATCGTCAACCCACCGAAACCATCGCCTTCACCGTTGAAGACACGGAAAGCGGTCGTCTCTGGGTTGTTGAAGAATTTCTCGCGGCGGCTGAATGCCAATTCCAATTTGCGTTCGATAAAGGCTTGGCCGACTGCTTCGTCCTGGTTTCTCGTCAGGACCCAGCCGGCGCCTTTGTTCTGCTCGCCATAATAGCCGGTACCTAAATATTCCCCGTCCTTGTCAACAAGGCGCAGTAAAGTTCCTTCCGGCGCATCGATTTCACTCATCAATCCGTCTTTTGTGATGAGCGGAGACCCTTTCGCCAATTCATTTCTCAAAACATCTTTCACTGTTGCCGTCATTTCGTTTCTCACAATTCCTCATCCTATCTATGCCGTTGCGTTTTGCATTATAATCAGTGTAAAGGAAATCCGTCGCCCTGCCCACTTTCAAATGCCCTTTTCAATGAATTGGATCAGGAAAGGAGGAGCCGTCGTGAAAAAGAAATTCTACGTCTACAACATCTTGCTGACCAATGGGGACATGCTGGAAGGCATCCGCATTGAAGGCGCGCTTGAAGACCATTTCATCGGCATTGCCGTCAGCTTGCTTCCGGTTGAAGATGCAGCGGGCAAGACGATTGTCTTGAACCTCTTCCACATCGTGCGCGCTGAACTTGAGCGCATTGAAGAAGCTTAGTGGAGATAGTGAGGGTTAGTTTGTGGAAATGCTAGGATGTTTCGAATGTCGCTTCATCGAGATATTCGCCGCCGTGCTTTGGGTTGGCCTTTGGCAGCAAGCCAAGAAGGACACTTGTCTTACTGCGTCGGCTCACCCTTGTCGCTCGGCGGCTGAGTGATTTCATTGCCTAAGGTGCGTTCAACTAGGTCTGCTTCTTTAGTCAGTTGCCGGCTAGTTGGGGAATCGCTTCCCGAGATGTAGAGTCTGGCACATTGGTGCTTTAGTCGAAAATGTTGGTGGCAGTGTCAGGACTAGCTCGCTTCTCTACACCAAAGTTGACTTGAGCTACAAAACAGGAAGCATTTCCACTTTTCTATCGAGTGAACAAAAGAAATTTTCTTCCCTTCTAAAATTAGAGACGGAGTTGAAGAGGGCGACTCCGGGAGGAATAGCGAGACAATTGAGACCCTGCAAGCGAATACGTGAAAGCATTAAGCGTATTCGTTTGCGAAGCTCGAACATCGTGAGAGTTGAGCAGGCGTGGTTTTGCGTAGCGACGAAGCGGCTCAATGCGAGCCCTCCGGAAAGCGTCCCTCTGCAACGCAGTCTCATAGCGCAAGCTATTGTAATTACTAAGTTTCAACTTCTATCTTTATATCTGCATAATCCTCTCAACAGAAAAAAGCGCTCCGCAGCAATGCGGAACGCTTTGTATTCATTGGTTATTCTTGCATCCATTCCCATGCGTCGTTCATTTCGTCGAGCTTGAAATGGCGTGTTTCCAGGCCGTCCGCGAAGCCTTGCCAGCCGCTCGCTGCCGAGGTCCAGTCTCTTTCACTGATAACCGCGAACTTGCGCGCTTGGCTCCAGCTATGCCGATCGATTTCTGCACTGTCTGCTGCATCGAACAAAGTCGAATCTTCTACTTTATAGATGATCGCATACATATTGAAATGGCCTTTCTCGCTCACTTTGTCACGGATAACATGGTCCAATTTCTCGATGTCGGCTTTGCTGGCACGCCCTTCCACTTCGATTGCGATCGTTTCTATGTCTTTACTTGGCACGATTGACAACATATCTCTTCACTTCTCCTTTATCCAATCCCAGGCTGCTTCCATCTGGTCGATTGGGAAATGTTCGGCTTGCACGCCAGGCAGTTTGTCGAGAGCACCTGATACTTTATCGAGCCAATTCTTTTCACTGACGACCGCAAGTTTATTGTACTGGCTCCAACGTTTAGCATCGACGGCCAACTCCTCAAACATTGCGCCTGCTGTAGGGGCATCGATATCGTTGATCACGGCATAAACATTGAATTTCTCATCGTTGCGGAATTTTTCGAACACGACATTGTCAAATTTCTTTAAATCGTCTTTGGTCACTTTTCCTTCGACTTCAATGGCAAGGGTTTGTTCGTCTTTACTGGTAACGAATGATAACATGGCGGCTCCTCCTTAAAGTTTCCTGATAATGTTGTTATTCCCTTTACTGAGGGCATCAAACTGACCTTGAGAAATCACTGTTTCAGATATATCGCATTCTGCATTTTACTGTTTTGTAAATTAGTGTATAATGGAGTCAGATAATTTCGAAAGGAGATTTACTATGCCGATTCCTGTAGACCATACAAGGCCGGTACGCGTTTCCGCCAAAGAAAGTGCCCATTTGCAATTGCAGCAGTGGATCATCGATGGCACCTTGCAGCCTGGCGAGAAACTGGTCGACACCGAACTCGCTGAAGCGCTCAATTTAAGCCGGACACCGATCCGAGAAGCCCTGCAGCTTCTTGAAGTGCAAGGATTCATTGAAATGTTTCCCGGCAAAGCGACACGCGTGACGGATATCCATATCGAAGACATCAAACACCTCCTGCCTCCCCTTGCTGTACTGCAAGCACTTGCCGGTGAATTGGCCATTCCAAATTTGACTCCTGAGATTTTCGGGCTTTTGGAAGAAACCAACCGGAAATTTGCGCGCGCTATCCGTAACAGCGATTCCTTTTCTGCATTGAAAATCGATGAAGAGTTCCATCAAATTATCGTGGATGCAGCCGGCAATCCATATATAGATTCCATTCTCGGCCAGCTTCAATCACATGTCCGCAGACAGTTTTTCCATCATTCGCTCGTCTTGACGATGCGCTCCCATGACGAGCATATCGAAATCATTGAAACCCTCAAAGCCGGAGACGCAGAGAAGATTTCACACTTGATGAAATCCAACTGGGTCCGTACCATTGAAGAATTGACTGCTTCCAAAGGTATTTAAAAAGCTGTTTCCAACGTGTTGGACACGTTGGAAACAGCTTTTTTCTAGCGATTGGTAAATGCGGGCGATTCCGATTCCCTGCGGTTTCTTAAACGGGCGACAATGCCTGAAATGAGAATGGCAGCCAAAGCTGGCACGAACCAGCCGAGCCCATCGCCATAAAGCGGCAGGACTTCTGCATAAAAGTCGATGACGCTTTGGAGCCATGTTGGATTTTCTATGCCGAGCGAACTCGTCAAAGTTTTCAATCCGTCGATGATCGCGATGAAGAAGGTCACGCCGATAGCTGATACATAGACGATGCGGCTGTGATTGAAAAGCGGCGACATGAACGCCAGCATGATCAGGACGATTGCGAGCGGATACAAGAACATCAATACCGGAATTGAATACGTGATGATGTTCGAAAGTCCAGCATTCGTTACCACTAACGAAAAGATGGTGAAGATGAAGACATATGTGCGGTAGCTGATGCCAGGCGTCAGCTTATGGAAAAATTCTGAAGTGGCGACAGTTAAGCCAACTGCTGTCGTAAGACATGCCAATGTGATGATCACTGCCAACAGCATAGCGCCTAATGTGCCGAAATAATGTTCAGAAGCCCCGCTCAGAACCGGCCCTCCTGTTTCCAAAAGGCCCAGCTGCGAAGTGCTGGTTGCGCCAAGAAACGCGATTCCCGTGTACACGACTGCCAATAATCCTGCTGCCACGGCACCGCTGCGAAGTGTCGCCTTCAGCAAACCTTTCGATGAAGTGACGCCCATTTTCTGGACGGCTGAAATGACGATAATCCCGAACACCAGTGAAGCGAGCGCGTCCATCGTGTTATACCCTTCCGTAAATCCAGTCAAAAAGGCGCCGCTTGCGTACCCCTCTTGTGCAGGGCCAGCCTCTCCCATCGGAGACACAAACGCCGCGACCAGCAAGATACCGAGGACGATCAAGATGGCCGGAGCCAAAAATTTGCCGATGCTGTCGACCATTTGCGTTGGATTCAACGACAACAATAAAGAAACCACATAAAAAATGAGCGAGAAGACGATCAAGCCGATCGCGACTGATCCTTCCCCGATGAACGGCACGATGCCTACTTCATAAGAAACGGCTGCCGTCCGTGGCAATGCGAAAAACGGCCCGATCGTCAAATACAGTGCGGCGGTGAACAATAAACCGTATACCGGATGCACACGGCTCGAAAGATCCTGCAAGTCCCGGCTTTTCGAAAAGCCGATCGCCAAGATACCGAGAAGCGGCAAGCCGACCCCGGTTGTCAAGAAACCGGCCATCGCCAACCAAACATTCTCGCCTGCGTATTGGCCAAGTTGTGCCGGGAAGATTAAGTTCCCTGCCCCGAAAAACAATGCGAAAAGCATTGTCCCAATGATAAGATAAGCCTTCATCGATAATTTGCTGTCCATACTTACTAACTCCTTCGTTTTTTGAATATTCATTCTTTTATATCCCGAAATACTATCAATAAATAATTGTATGCGATATATTGCATAAGGTAATACTACAACATCCCCTACAAAATGCAAGTCCTAACTTCTTGTTTTCGGAAAATTTCATTATTCGAGTGAAAGCTTGCTACACAGAGCTTTTTCGCTATAACATTTTCTTCCTTTCCTTGCTGTTACTTCGCCTCACTCACCGAAACTGTTGACTCGCATTTCCAGTCCATTGCTGTAAAATATCTACATGTATGAAGACGTCCATCGTTTTCCAAAACTGCCGGGAAGGCGGAGGTGCCCCATGAAAATCGTACGCATCATTTTGCAATTGCTTGTCCTGTATGGATTTTTGCTGATTGGCGAAGCCATTCAAGCTTTGCTCCAGTTGCCGATGCCTGGAAGCATCATCGGCTTTTTGCTATTGTTCAGCGCTTTATTGCTGAAGATCTACCCACTTGAATGGATAGACGCAGGCGCTACTTTTTTATTAAGCTTTCTTTCCTTATATTTTATTCCGGCCACGGTCGGTGTGGTTGACTACGGCCCGTTGTTTTCCGGAAAAGGCGTCTTATTGCTGCCGATCGTAGCCATCAGCACGCTCATCACGATGGCAGCGGCCGGATTTGCCAGCCAGTACATTGCAAATCGCAGCGCCACGCAAAAGGAGGAATCGTAATCATGGCATTCACTCCCGCAGCCATTGCGTTCTCTGTCCTGACCGTAACGACTTACGCCGTCGCTAATTTCCTCTACCTGCGGGTTCGCAAAACGCCTTTAAATCCCGTTATTACTTCGACGGTAGCACTCGTGGCCATTTTGGTCCTGTTTGATATCCCTTATGAAACCTATATGGAAGGGGGCGATTGGGTGGCCGCCTTTCTCGGTCCAGCTGTTGTCGCACTTGCTGTCCCACTCTATAAGCATCGTGAATTGCTCCAGAAAAACCTGGTGCCGATTGCTGCTGGAATAGCCGCTGGCGTTATCGCAGGGCTCGTCAGCGGAACCTTGTTCACGCGCTGGCTCGGCTTTACAGAAGAACTGATCCTGACGGTTTTGCCGAAATCATTGACCACCCCTGTCGCCATGCAAGTCGCGACGACGATTGGCGGCATTCCGTCGCTGGCCGCCGTTTTCGTAATGGTTGCCGGCTTCACGGGCATCTTGCTCGGGCCGTATTTGCTGCATCTTTTGAACATCGATTCCCCAATTGGGCGCGGTATCGGCCTTGGGGCTTCTGCGCACGGTCTTGGCACAGCGAGAGCGTTTGAATACGGCCCGGAAGACGCCTCGATGAGCTCCGTGGCGATGACCTTGGCCGCCGTTCTTGGCGCCCTTCTCAGCCCGCTCGCTGCCTGGCTGCTGCTTTAACCTATTTTAAAACGAGGAATCATATCTCCTTACCATCATCGCAATTCAATAGCTACACAAAAAAATCCCCGGTGCATCGGTGCACCGGGGATTTTCTAGTTGATCGTCACTTGCCAGGATACGCCGAAGCGGTCATTGCACCAGCCGAATTTCGGGCTGAAGCCGTAATCGCCAGGTTCCATTAGTACTTTTCCACCTTCGCTTAAAGCACTATAGACTCTGTCGAATTGCGCTTCATCATCCACTTGGACAAATAGCGACACAGCAGGCGTAAAAGTGAACTCATGCGGAATCGGGCTATCAATGCACATGTATTCAGTGCCTGCTAACGTAAAGCTTGCCTGCTCTACTTTACCATCCTCCCGATGCTTCACTGAATCGATATGGGAATTTTTGAAAATGGAAGTATACAGTTTCATCGCCTCTTCTGCTTGCCCTTGAAACAGTAAAAATGTCGTAATCGTTTGAGTCATGTGATCAACCTCCTTAAGTTTTCAAATCACGCCGGCGGAAACCATAGGCCCCCACAATAGACAGGAGAACAGCGATTACAATCATCAAAGCCAGCACGCTGGAATTGACTTCATCCAGTGGAATGCCTGGAATATGGCCGTAAGGTGTCAGCTTCTCCACCCAATCTGGAAGCTGCAGCAGCTCGCCCAGATAGACAACGAAAAACGATAGACCTAAGTAGAGCCAGATGACACTCGCAAAACTCGGCAAAAAGCCGATGAACACGAGCGCCAAACCGATCATGATCAACACTGCCGGCAAATATACGAACGAAGCACCGATATACGTGCCTAGCGGCAAATCTTCAGCAAGCACGGCATTGCCTGCGAGGCCGAGCCCGATACCAGTCAAGAACAGCATCGTGGCCGCTGTCAAAGCGGCAAGCAGCCAATAGCTGAACGCCAGACGCCAGCGGGAAATCGAGCGGCTGATGACGTGTTCCATGCGCCCGTTCTTTTCTTCCGTCTTCACTTTCAGCATTACCATAATCGCTGGAATCGAGGCGAGAATAGCCATGACTGAAGACAGCACCGGGATGAACAGCTCGATTAAGCTAAAGCCTTCCTGCTCGACGATCAATTGCTGGAACAAATCGATGCCTTCAAAAAAGCGTTCGATTTCACCAAGCACCGAACCATACGAGATGCCCAGGATGAACAAAGCGACCGCCCAGGCAATCAACCCAGTGCGCTGAAGCCGCCACGCCAAGCCAAACGGTCCGCGAAGCGTCGCCGGGGCTTGTGTCCGGCCCGCGCGCGTCGGCAAAAACCCTGAGTCGTGATCACGGATGCTGTTTAAATACAACGCCAAGATGGACAGAGCCAACGCCAAACCGACCGATAACATGACCGGCCACCATAAGTTTTCGACAAACGGCTTGGCGCGCAGGATCCAACCAAGCGGCGAAGTGAGCGACAACGCCTCGCTCATGACGTCGCCAATCGCACGGATCATATAAAACACCAGCAAAGCGGCGATCGACAAACCGGTCGTTGCACGGGCATTTTGCGTAAGTTGTGCAAACACGGCCGTTAGCGCAGCGAAGAACAAACCGGTCGCACCGAGCGCTGCACCGAACAATAACGAACCGTGAAGGTCGACGCTCTCGACTTGCAGCGCTGCCATCGAAACACCGGTCAATACCGCAAGCAGTGTATTGACAGCAGTGAGCACCAGCAGCACCGCCGTTAAACTGGACAACTGCCCGACCGGCAGCGCACGGACGAGTTCAAGCCGCCCTTCCTCCTCATCCCCGCGTGTATGGCGGCTGACCAGCAGGATGTCCATCAAAGCGACAATCGCCGCGGTCATGACCAGCATTTCATGTGCCGTCATGGCGCCGGTCGTATAATCGGCCCCGCCGTAATTGGGCCCGACCATTGCGACCATAGCCGGATTTTCCATCGTTTCCGCAATGGCCTGGCGTTCGATATCATCCCCGTATAAATTGTCGAAGACGAGGACGATCCCTGCCGATACAAAAACGAATGATAAAATCCAGATCGGCAACCGGACGCGGTCGCGCCGCAGGATAAAACGCATCAAACTCCATGTATGGTCAAAAAGCTGGCTCATCACACGCCACCTCCTGCTCCTGTCTCCGTTTCCTCGTAATGGCGGATAAACAAATCTTCCAGCGTCGGCGGCCGGCTTTCCATCCGCTTGATGCCAAATGCACTCAAATGACGAACGACTGCATCAAGTTCATCGGCGTCCACTTGGAACGACCAGCCCCCGTCGAACGCCTGCACACGGTGTACGCCCCGAAGCTCGGCCAAATCCGGTATCGGCTTATCGGTTTCGATGAACATCAAGGACCCGGTCAAATGGCGCATTTCCTTGAGTGTCCCGGTTTCGATGATGCGCCCTTTGCGGATGATCGCTACCCGGTCGCACAGTTTTTCCACTTCCGACAGAATATGGCTCGACAATAAGATGCTCTTGCCTTGTGTTTTCGCTTCCTGGACATATTCCGAAAACACGCGCTCCATGAGCGGGTCGAGGCCTGAAGTCGGCTCATCGAAGATATAGAGATCCGCATCTGCGGAAAATGCGGCGATGAGCGCCACTTTCTGGCGGTTCCCTTTTGAATAGGTACGGCATTTCTTGCCCGGGTCGAGCCCGAAACGGCTGATCAATTCATCGCGCCGGGCTTTATCATAGCCGCCGCGCAATCTTCCGAACAAATCGATTACTTCGCCGCCGGTCAGGTTCGGCCATAAATTGACGTCACCCGGCACATATGCCACCCGTTTATGGATATCGACCGCATCTTTCCAAACATCTTTTCCGAAAATCTCAGCGCTGCCCTCGGATGCTTTCAAAATGCCGAGCAGGACGCGCAAGGTCGTGGACTTCCCTGCCCCGTTCGGCCCGATAAAGCCGAACACTTCCCCTTCTTTCACTTCGATGTCGACACCATCCAGCGCTTTGAAATCCCCGAAGGTTTTACTGAGCCCTTGTGTTTTGACGACAGTCATCGCGATTCCTCCTCCGTTTCGTAAAAGCTCTTCTTCAAAATGGCCAAATAAGCATAGAATTCTTCCCAATACGGCGCAAAATCAATATCGGCAAGTTTTTGCCCTGTCAATTTGGCCAGCAGCTCCTGCTGATAGCCATCGATCGACCAACGGATCAAATGGAACACTTTATCGGGGTCCGCGTCTTTTCGGAAACGGCTATAGTCGATGCCTTCATACATCAGCCGATAGCCGGATTGTTTCAATTCCTCTATTTTCGCTGCCAGCCCTTTCGGCAAATACGCTTCGCCTTCTTGCAAAAACACCGCCGAGAACTTGAACACTTCTTCATTTTCCGCTTGGGCTTCCAGTTTCACGCGGGCCAGCTGCGTGAGCCGTTCGATCAAGTCCGGTTCCCCTGCATCCACTCGATCCAAATAGCGGCTCTGGATGAATTCAAGGCTATACTTCACCAAATACTCATAGAGCTCCTGCTTGCTCGTGAAATAATAAAACAACATTCCTTTGCCGATCCCTGCCGCTTTAACGATGCGGTTGGTCGACGCCTTCTCGTAGCCGTGTTGCGCAAACTCCTCGAGCGCTGCCTGGCGGATGGTGTATTGCTTGCTTTCTTCTAAACTTTCAAACCGTGCAATGATAATGCCCACCTCCTCTTTCCACACGCAATTAGACCACCCTGGTCGAGTTAAATATACAACATTCGACCACTCTGGTCAAATTAAAAAATCAGATAATTAAAACTTTCTTCCCAAGAGCATTTCCGCTTTCCTGAAAGCGCTTATCGTGCTATGTTTTACATAAGTATGACAAGACAGGAGGAGCTTCTTTTGAATAAAATCATGACCCCTAAGTTTTCTGTCGCCGCACTCACTGCAGCCGCAGCACTCACCTTGTCCGCATGCGGCAGCGATAGCGAAGAAACCGCTGACACTGCAAGCGCGTGGGACGAGATCCAAGAACAAGGCACATTGACCGTCGCGACATCCGGCACCCTTTACCCGACTTCGTACCGTGAGGAAGGCACCGATGAATTGACCGGCTTTGAAGTCGAAGTAGTCCGCGAAATGGCCGAGCGCCTCGAACTTGAAGTCGAATTTTCTGAAATGGGCTTTGACGAGATGATGACCTCTGTCCAGACCGGCCAAGTCGATATCGCGGCCAATGATATTGAGATCAACGAAGACCGCAAGGAGAAATTCATGTTCTCCACGCCGTTCAAATATTCATACGGCACCGCCATTGTCCGAGAAGGCGACCTTTCTGGCATCGAAACGCTCGAAGACCTCGAAGGCAAGAAAGCCGCTGGCGCTTCGACATCCGTTTATATGGAAACTGCCCGTTCTTACGGCGCTGAAGAAGTGACGTATGACAACGCGACGAATGAAACCTATTTGCGCGACGTGGCAATCGGCCGCACCGATGTCATCCTCAACGATTATTATTTGCAGACGCTTGCGATCGAAGCGTTCCCGGAACTTGAAATCGTCATCCACCCGACGATCAAATACCGCCCTTCTGAAGGCGGCATGGTCATGAACAAAGACAATGACGAACTAGCCGAAAACGTCAACACCACAATCGATGAAATGCTTGAAGACGGCACCATCGCTGAACTTTCCGCTGAATTCTTTGACGGAGCCGATGTGACCCAGCCGATCGAAATTGAAGAATAAGCTCCACTGACCCGATGCCCGCTTCTGCGGCCATCGGGTTTTTTACGAAATGCTATTACATCGATAACATTTTTACTTCCTTTTTAGAAAGCGCTTCCTTTACCATTCCCATAATCCTCCTGTTCATTAGGTAAAATTGTTGACCTATTTCGATATTTTCGGCGATTCGCCAGTAGTCACGCTCCTTAAATTCCAACTTTTCTCCACTTTCATTCACTAGTGAAAAGCATTATACTGTTAAAGTATTTAGAATAATCTGCAGATGAGGTGAACTTTTTGGAATTGACATTTTCCCCGCTCAGCGAACAGGCGCTGGTCATCGAAACCGGCACCGTCATCAATAAAGAGTCGGAACAAGCCGTGCGCAAACTATCCTCGCTTCTGGAAAAGCAAGCACCGGATTGGCTGGTTGAATTCATCCCGGCGTTCACGACCGTGACCGTTTTTTACGACCCCTGCCAGTTCAGGCAAGCGGAAGTTGAACAGGAATTGCGGCTCCTGATCGCGCATTTAGATGAGGTCGAAGCCCCCACTCCGCGTCAAATCGAAATCCCGGTCTGCTATGGCGGCGATTTCGGCCCTGATCTCAGCTTTGTCGCAGAGCATAATGGCCTTACTGAAGAAGAAGTCATCAAAATCCATACGTCGGGCATCTACAGCGTGCACATGATCGGCTTCGCCCCAGGATTCCCGTTCATCGGCGGCATGTCCGAAAAAATTGCCGCCCCGCGCAGAAAGTCGCCGCGTTTGCGCATTCCGGAACGCACCGTTGGGATCGCCGGCATGCAAACCGGTGTCTACCCGATCGAAACGCCAGGCGGCTGGCAATTGATTGGCCGGACGCCGCTGCGCCTGTTCGTTCCGGAACAGGACATTCCGAGCTTGCTGCGCGCAGGAGATGAAATTCGCTTCACGCAAATCGACGAAGCCGAATACCGTGAACAGGAGGCGAAGTTAGATGCTAAGCATTCGTAAAAGCGGGCTGCAGACAGCCGTCCAGGACCTTGGCCGAACCGGTTTCCAGCGCTACGGCGTCATCGCAAGCGGCGTTATGGACCCGTTCGCACACCGCATCGCCAATCTACTCGTGGGCAACGCGGAAACGTCCCCGACTTTGGAGATTGCCTTGTCCGGGCCGGTTATCGAGTTCGAAGCCAATCATTTCATCGCCATTTGCGGAGGCGACCTGTCCCCATCACTCGACGGGGAACCGCTGGCCATGTGGCGCGGCCATTTCGTCCGAAAAGGCAGCATCTTGTCGTTCGGCGAACCGAAGCGCGGCGCACGCAGTTATTTGGCGGTGGCGGGCAGCTTTGATGTTGCCCCGGTTATGGACAGCTACTCCACGTATTTAAGGGCAGGCATCGGCGGCTTCCAGGGGCGTGCGTTGAAAAATGGCGACAGCCTCAAGACGCTTCCTGTTTCGCCAGAACTCATGGAAGCCTTAAAAAACCAAAATGCCCAAACGCCTGATTGGCTCATTCCGCCTGCACGCTACCACGAGCAGCCGATCGTCCGGATGATGCCAGGCCGGCAGTACGCGCTCTTTAATGAAGCGAGCCGCACGCGCATATTCGAGGAAACCTTCACCGTGTCTGCCAATTCGGACCGCATGGGCTACCGCCTGGAAGGGCCTGAACTAGCGCTCGAGAAGCAGGAAGAATTGATTTCGGAAGCGGTCGCGTTCGGTTCTGTGCAAGTGCCGGCAGATGGCAACCCGATCGTTCTTTTAGCCGACCGCCAAACGACCGGCGGCTATCCGAAAATCGGCCAAGTCGCATCGGTCGACTTGCCGCTGATCAGCCAATTGAAACCCGGCGAATCGCTGAAGTTCCGCAACATATCCGCGGGTGATGCACAACAGCTTTATATCGAGCAAGAACAGCAGATTCGCCAATTGAAAATCGCCATTCAAATGAAACGGGAGGAATGAACATGAACCATCAAGTAGATTTGAACTGTGACATGGGCGAAAGCTTTGGCACATATACGCTCGGCAATGACCGGGTGATCCTCGATTACGTCACTTCCGCCAATATCGCTTGCGGCTTTCACGCAGGCGACCCGGCGACGATGCGTAAAACCGTCAAGCTAGCCCTCGAGAAAAATGTCGGCATCGGTGCCCACCCTGGCCTTCAGGACCTTGCCGGCTTCGGGCGACGCCAAATGGCCGTAACGCCCCAGGAAGTATACGACCTTGTCGTCTACCAGATTGGCGCGCTCTACGGCTTCGTCAAAGCAGAAGGCGGGCGCTTGCAGCACGTTAAAGCACATGGCGCTATGTACAATATGGCTGCAGGCGATGCCAAGCTGTCGGAAGCGATTGCAGAAGCGGTCTACAAAGTCGATCCGGAACTGGTGTTGTTCGGCTTGTCGGGCAGTGAAATTATCAAAGCCGGCGATCAGATCGGCTTGCGCACCGCCAATGAAGTATTCTCCGACCGGACATATCAGCCGGATGGGACGCTCACGCCGCGCAGCCAAGCCAATGCGCTCATCACTGACCCGGACGCTGCGATCGAGCAAGTCATCCGCATGGTCAAAGAAAACAAAGTCATCAACACAGAAGGCACCGAAACTTCTTTGAAAGCAGAAACGATCTGCATCCATGGCGACGGCAAAACCGCGAAAGAATTCGCCATGCAGATTTCCAGCTCCTTGAAAGAGGCGGGAATCGATATCCAACATATTCAAAAAATCGTTTAACACTGCCTAAGGGGGTACTTCCATGAACAATGTCAAAAAGATGAAAAACACCAATCGCAGCGTGTTGCTCGGCGCTGCCTTCCTGATGGCGACTTCCGCTATCGGTCCGGGGTTCTTGACCCAAACGACCGTTTTCACTGAAACTTTATTGGCTTCATTCGGTTTTGTCATCCTCATTTCCATCATCATCGATATCGGTGCGCAGACGAACATCTGGCGCATTATCGCTATTTCCGGCAAGCGCGCACAAGACATCGCGAATGATGTGCTGCCTGGCCTAGGCTACGTGCTGGCGTTTCTTGTCGTCATCGGCGGCCTCGCCTTTAATATCGGGAACATCGCCGGTGCCGGACTCGGTACAAATGTGTTGTTCGGCATTTCCCCGGAACTCGGCGCCGGGCTCAGCGGACTGCTTGCGGTCGGAATCTTCATGGTCAAAGAAGCAGGCCGCGCCATGGACCGCTTCGCCCAGATTCTTGGCTTTGTCATGATCGCTTTGACAATTTACGTCATGATCACGGCCCAGCCGCCCCTCGGTGAAGCCGTTGCGAAAACCTTTGTCCCTGATACGATTGATATTTTCGCCATCGTCACGCTGGTCGGCGGAACGGTCGGCGGTTATATTACATTTGCCGGCGGCCACCGCTTGATCGATGCCGGCATGACCGGCAAACGGCATTTGCCGCAAGTGACGCGAAGCTCCATCTATGCAATCGGTGTTGCTTCGATCATGCGCGTCATCCTGTTCCTCGCCGTACTCGGTGTCGTTTCGCAAGGACTTGCGCTCGATCCGGACAACCCGCCGGCGTCAGTGTTCCAGCTCGCCGCCGGCAATATCGGCTATAAAATCTTCGGTGTCGTCATGTGGGCAGCCGCTGTCACTTCGGTCGTCGGCGCTGCTTACACGTCCGTTTCATTCATCCGTTCGTTCAGCCCGGTACTCGAAAAATATCACCGCTACCTGACCATCGGGTTTATCGTTATTTCGACCATCGTTTTCATTTCCATCGGGCGCCCGGTCTTGATCCTCGTGCTTGTTGGCTCGCTGAACGGCTTGATCTTGCCGATCGCGCTCGGCGTCATGCTCATTGCTGCACACAAAAAGAAAATCGTCGGCGACTACAAACATCCGCTGTGGATGACAATCTTCGGTGTCGTCATCGTTATCGCCATGTCCTGGATGGGCGGCTATACACTGATGAACGGCATCCCGCAATTATTTAAATAAGGAGTGATTGAATCATGCAATTCACATCTCCAGAAGAGCTGCGCAGCGCCATCCGAAAAGGTGAATTCCAAGCACCGACTTCTGGCTTTGCCCCAGGATTCATCCAAACGAATCTGGCCATTTTGCCAAAAGACATGGCGTTCGAATTTCTGCTATTCTGCCAGCGCAACCCGAAATCCTGCCCGGTCATCGATGTCACGGAACCCGGTTCGTTCGTGCCGGCCCTGTCAGCACCGACTGCAGACTTGCGCACTGACATTCCCAAATACCGTGTCTACCGGGATGGCATATTGGTGGAAGAGACTGCAGACATCCGGTCATTATGGACCGATGACATGGTCGCCTTCCTGCTTGGCTGCAGCTTTACATTCGAAGAAGCGCTGACGCAAAACGGCATCCCGATGCGCCATCAGCAACAAGGCTGCAACGTGCCGATGTACAAGACATCGATTCCCGCCGTCCCAGCCGGCCGCTTCCAAGGGCCGACCGTCGTCAGCATGCGCCCGATCAAAGAACAAGACATCGTGCGCGCGGTCCAAGTGACGAGCCGCTTCCCGAACGTCCACGGCGCTCCCGTCCATATCGGAAATCCCGAATCGATCGGCATCCAAGACATCACAAAGCCCGATTTCGGCGACGCGGTGGAAATCAAGCCTGGCGAAGTGCCGGTCTTCTGGGCTTGCGGCGTGACGCCCCAAGCTGTCGCCATGGAAAGCAAACCTTCCTTGATGATCACCCATGCACCGGGCCATATGTTCATCACTGACTTGAAATCAGAAGACTTCAGCGTGTTTTGACAAACTAAAAAAGCGCTTGTATGGAAAATTTCCATACAAGCGCTTTTTGTTTTTCTGCTTAACTATCCATCAATTGATGGCGGATACGGATCGCCACTTGCTTCCAATATGAAGATTGATGCGGCACGAAATCGGACAAGCCGAGTTTTCGCTTCAATGGCTGCCTGCCTTCATGTGTTTCAATAAACCCAAGAGCGTCGATGGTCTCCGTTTGCTTCATGCACAATTCAAAGAATGCCTGGAAATCGACAGCCGCCATGCCCGCTACTTCCTCCGGCTGCAGGCGATAATCCGCCAAATCGATTTGCATGCCTTCGTATAAATGAATGTAAGCCCGCTCGCGATCGGTGAATCCAGGTAGCGAAATCTCATCTTTTACCACACCAAGCGGCGTCAATTGCTCAAACGCAAGCGCCAAGCCAAGCTCTTCCTCGATTTCCCGCACGCCGTCTTTCATCGATTCGTGCGCTGCGATATGGCCCGCCGCCGTAATGTCGAAAAGCCCTGGGAAATCCGCCTTATCCTGGCTTCTCAGCTGCAGGTGGAGTAGGGTGCGGCCCAATTCACGCGACACGATCCAGCAATGAAAGGTCTCGTGCCACAAGCCTTGCCGATGGACTTCATCACGGGTTGCGACACCTGTCAGCGCGCCATCCTGTGTGACGCAAGCAATTTTTTCAATAGCCATCGCGCAGCCTCCAAAACACCAATTCTTTCGACTGGGCGGTGCGTTCAAACCCCAGCTTTTCGAGCACGCGGATTGAAGCCGCATTGTCTTCATAGCATTCCGCCGTCACTTCCCGCACCTCCGGAAATGAAAAGGCCCAATCGATCAAGCCTTGCACGCCTTCTGTTGCATAGCCATTGCCTTGATAAGACTCTTTTACGCCATAGCCGATCTCCACTTTTCCGGCTTTATCCGGACGCCCTTTAAACCCCATATCGCCAACCGGCGCGCCGGATTTATCGAAAGCGATCCATGCGCCCCAGCCGTGAAGCCGCTGATCTTGTTTCAAATCATCCAAATGCAGGCTGATATGCGCGCCCATTTCGTAGCTGCCGTATAAATTGCGGTACAATTCTTCCGTGATCGGCACCAGCTTCAGCCGCTCCGTCTGAATTTCTTTTGGTAATGAATTGATGTTCATGCGTTTTACCTCCTTGCCTTGCTTTGCTCAGTCCATGCTTTTGTAAAATGCGAGTGCTGCTTCTATTATATCGCGGTCATACCCTGACCGCTCATGAATGCGCTCCACCCAGGCGTCAAAGGAAGGGGCAGGCTCTTCTTCGAACAAGCCCTTGCTCGTGCTGAGCTCGCTTTGCCAATCCCCGAATTCCCAATGCGCCACTTCGCCTTCGAACGGGACACGGACTTCGATGAGCGGCGTTTTGCCAAGTTGATGCTGAGAATACTCCGCTGCCTGCCAAAATGCTTCTTCGCCGACTGGATCCAGTGAATACTTCTGTACCGATAATTTGCCGCCCGGTCGTTGGTAGATAATCGTCATGCCATCAGGCTCAGCTGATAACTGCACGTCCGCTCCCGGAAAAAAGCCGGCTTGCGGGGAATCCGAGAAAGCTGGATCTTGTGAGTCCACTAAAATCGGCTGTATCCACTGGTCCCCCAAATCGCATAGAAAACGCCTGCCTTTTTCATCGAGCGCCAATACCGCGGCATGTGCCCCTTCTGTGCTAAGTCCTGAACCGACCGCATATGCCTCGATTCCCGCCTCGCGAAATTCCGCCATCAGCCAAAGCGCCAAATCGAAGCAATTCCCCCCAAGCCCGTACGCCTCACGATGCTCCCGCATTTGCTCGACGCTGCGCTGCTTTTTCAATCCAGCCCGTTCATAATTCCAGGCTTTCACTAAATTATCCATCGGCAACCCGTCAAAGCGCCGCCATACATTCAGAAGATGTTCACCTGCTTGCATTGCCCAATCCCCTCTCCTCGTCCATCTTCCCTTACTTTCGATTCGAGACATCTATATTCCTGCATGAAAAAAAGAAGGCCGGAGCCTTCCTTTAATCATTCAATACGCTTTTTCTTTTGCGGATTTGATATGTATTCAATTGCTGGAATAATTTTGATACAGAACGCTGGCCGGCATTGAACTGCACAGCATACTCGAAATGATGTTCTTTAATCACTTTGCGGATAATTTTCCCTTCAAGTTGGAACGGCTCATCTAGCAATTCGAAGCTGCAGATTACTTGCTCATGCAGCGCGAAGTCAATATAGGCTTCAAAAACAAGCCCACCGGCACTCAGGCTGGAAATGTCTACAAGAACTTCTTCTTTTTCGGAAAGACCTACCTTCCCAGTGATTGCGCGGACGAAAGACACCCGAAAAAATTCCCTGCGGTTATCGCTCACATTGTTTCTCCCTTTCCCCCAGGCCTGTTACATATACAGATTGAGCAGCAAGCCCTTTATTTCTCCTACCGTTTCCAGTATGCCAATATATTCCACTTCATTATCCAGTAATTGATCCTGAAGTGCAATCACTTTTTCGTCGATGACCTTTACGATTTGTTGAGGCGGCGCCCCTTCTCCGAAACTGGAGCCTGCTTGGTCGCTCAGCTGGATTCCATGACGAAGCGATTCCCCAAGAAACTGCTTAATGGATTGTTTATACGCAACCAAATTCTGCAGAGTCCGGTGTTCTGCGAGGCGTTTTCCGCTCTGTTCGACATTCGCGAGTAACGGTGTGAGTGCATCCCGCCTCAGCTCTGTCCGCGACTGTTTCATGACCCCGGCAAATGCTCCGCCTTGCGGTTTAGCAGTTGCTGTATTGGGTTGTTCTGAAGGCCTTGGCCTTGCTGCATCAATGCGCATCTCCATGTCCCACCTATCGAATCTGTCTTTTCTTCTCTAATTGGACGGCAACTTCCGCTTCGCCAATCGGCAATTCCAGCAGCTTCGCGATATGGGCAGCCGAAAAACCTTGTTTCGTGAGCTGTCGCACTTTTTCGCGCCGGCTTGTTTCCACTGGAGGCTGATCGGTGGAGAAATCTGCGCTTTTTGGCTCTTCTGCTTTATGATCCGCCTTTTCCCACTGCGCCATTCTCGCTTCCGTTTGCTCCAGCCGGTCTGTCAATTTATCGTATAAGGCATCATTTTCCTGTTCAACGGCTGTGATGAATTCCGCCATGGCCGCTTCGAGCCGTTCGGATTCCTGTTCGACCATCAGCTTTCTCGACATCATCAGTTTGACGTTCAGCAACAACAATAAAGTGCTGACCACTATCAACAGTCCTACCATCTGCTCCCTGCTTTCCCTCGATTAATAATGTTCATGGACCGATAGCATCGCTGCGTGAAGCCGAAGCATCGCTTTCGAATGCAATTGCGACACCCTGGAAACGCTGAGCCCGAGAATCTCTGCGATTTCGGTCAGCTTCATTTCTTCAAAATAACATAACGAAACCGTCAATTTCTCTTTTTCCGGCAATGTGGCAATGGCTTTCGCTAAGGCCTCTTTAGTCATCTGCCCAGACAGCTCGCGTTCCGGCGAACCGATACTCGCGCGCGGCATGCGCTCTTCCAAATTCGACTGGTCGTCATCCATCGACAGCATTGCCGATAAGGCAGCTTCCGAGACGGCGCGGTTCAATTCGGCCGGGGTCATCCCCAAGTATTCGCTCACTTCCTGGTCACTGGCACTTTCGCCTTTTTGCTGTTCCAGTTCAGCGTACGCTTTTTCGATTTTCTTCACTTTGTCCCGCAACGAACGCGGCAGCCAGTCGCTTTTCCGGAGGCCGTCGATGATTGCCCCCTTGATTCGCCAGGCGGCGTAGGTTTCGAATTTCCAGTCTTTCTCCGGCTTGAATTTATCGAGTGCGTCCAGCAAGCCTTCATAGGCGTAGCTTCGGACTTCATCTTTATCGATGGTTTTCGGCAGGCTGATAAGAAAGCGTTGAATCACATAATCCACCAAAGGCAAATACTTCGCGACTAAATAATCGCCGGCATCCTGGTCCCTGTGCTGCTGCCAGTTGCCCCATTGCGCTAGTTCTGCATTCGACAATTTCTGATTTACCAAGCTGTCCACCCCACTTCCGCTATGCCTTTATTTGAAGAATAATTTCATGACGAATCCCCGAAGCCCAATCTTGAATGGCGACGGCAACTCCAGATACTGTGCTGCGAGCGTGCGCATCGCTTTGCTCGCCGAACTGCTCGGATGCGCCAACAAGAACGGCTCCTGCTTTTTCACCGCTTGCGGCACATGGAGATCTGATGGCAAGATGCCGAGCGTCCGGATGTCTTTATCCAGGAAGCGCTGTGCGACCTCCGAAAAGTTTTCGGCTGTCTGCCGCCCTTCTTTGCCGTCGGTGCATTGATTGACGACGAGCCGGATGGCCAGGTCCGAATCTTTCGCGTGCATCATCTTGACGACTGAATAGGCATCGGTGACCGACGTCGGTTCAGGCGTCGTGACCAACAGCACTTCATCCGCTGCGAGCAGAAAACGCATATTGTTCTCCGACAATCCCGCTCCCGTATCGAGCAGCACGAAGTCCACTTTTCCTTGCAGACTGCCGAGCTGTTCCATAAAACGTTTCATCTTTTCGGCATCGAGTTCAAACAATCCTGAAAACCCTTGCCCTCCGGCAATCAACTGCAAGCCGAGCGGGCCGCGCTCAATCACGTCTTCGATCGCCAATTGCTTGTCGAGCATGCCCGCAATCGTTTCGCGCGGCGCATGGCCGAACAAGATATCAATATTGGCAAATCCCAAATCGACGTCGATGATCAACACCGATTTCCCTTGTTCGATCAATGCGAGCGCGAAATTCAAGGTGAAATTCGATTTGCCGACGCCGCCTTTTCCGCTTGTCACAGCCAGCACACGCGTATTGCGTATACTTGGCTTCGTTTTTTTGCGGGACATCTTTTCCCTTAACTGAACGGCCTGGTCACGCATGGCGCAGCTCCCCTGCAATGTAATCAGCGATGCGCCCAGGCGTTGCCGCAACCAAATCATCCGGTACGTTTTGCCCTGTCGCGATGCGGCGAAGCGGAATCCGGTAGCGGTGCAATAAATTAAGGATGACCCCGGCAGAAGCCGTTTCATCTTTTTTCGTCAGCAGCAATTCATCGATCGACAGCGCTTCGAAGTTGCCGATGATCTGAACCATGTCTTCGTATTTCGCCGTCATGCTCAATACTAGAGTCGTATGGATATGCTGCGTTTCCGGCAGCAGCTTCTGTAAATCTTCAATGTATTCGGCCTGCTGGTAATTGCGCCCTGCCGTATCGATCAAAATGACGTCGCAGGCTTTCAAGGCATCCAGTGCCCCGGCCAATTGTTCACGCGATTCGACTACCTCGACCGGCACATCCAGGATTTCGCCGTAAGTTTTCAATTGCGCCACGGCTGCAATACGATACGTATCGGCTGTGATTAAACCGACGGTGCGTTTATGTTCCAGCAATTGCTCAGCTGCCACTTTCGCGATGGTCGTCGTTTTGCCGACGCCTGTTGGACCGATAAAGCAGGCGATCGACGGCGAGTCATTCTTGACGGCCTGTTGATGCTGCTCAATAAAGCGGACAAGCTCCGCATGGAACGCCTCTTGCACCGGCTCTTCGTTTTCTGATGCCTGCAGCAATTTGGAGAGAAGTTCTGTCTGTACCGCTTGTTCCACGCCTTGCTTTTCCAGCAAGCTTCGCAGTGGCCGCAATGATTCGGGCAACCGGTCTTCCGGCCCTTCGTGCATCATAAGGCGCTTCAAACTTTGCAGTTCGTCCATCAGCGCATCGTTTTCCTGGCTCTTTTTAACTGGCGCTTCAGCCGGCATCGCTTGCGCGTTGACTGGCGAAATGGATTTTGGCGCCGGTTCTTCCATGGTTTCAACCGCCGCGGTCACTTCGAGACAGTCTTTTCGGAACAAGCCGAACAAGCCGCCGGTTTTCACTTTTTTCGTATTGAGGATGAGGGCATCATCGCCCAAATCTCTTTTGATGAGCACCATGGCTTCAGGCATTGTAGTAACTCGGTAGGTTTTTAATCTCATGGGATATTCACGACTCCAACACTTTGGATTTCAATTTCAGGCTCCAATTCGTTATAGGACAACACCGGTAGATCCGGCGCAAAGCGTTCCACGAACTGACGCATATAGATGCGGATAGCAGGCGAAGTGAGCAGGATCGGCTGGACGCCGTTTTGCTGCAGCTGCCCTGCCTGCTCGGAGATCTTCTGGAAAATCGTCTGGGACGATTCCGGGTCAATCGATAGATAATTGCCTTGTTCGGTGCGGTGGACCGAATCGGCGAATTTCTTCTCTAAGCTTGCTCCTGCCGTGATGACTTTCAATGCTTCATTGTCCGGCGCATACTGGCGGGTGATTTGTCTGGCGAGTGCCTGGCGCACGTATTCCGTCAGCAAATCGATATCTTTCGTCTGCGGCGCGTAATCGGCTAAAGTTTCCAAGACGACCAGCAAATTGCGGATCGATACTTTTTCCTTCAATAATTTCATGAGCACTTTCTGCACTTCGCCGATGCTCATCAAATTGGGAATCAATTCTTCGACGACGGCTGGAGAGGAATCACGGATGTTTTCAATCAGTGACTTCACTTCCTGGCGGCCGACGAGTTCATGCGCATGGCGTTTGATGACTTCCGTCAAATGCGTCGATACAACGGATGGCGGATCGACGATGGCGTAGCCCGCCATCTCAGCTTCTTCTTTCATGTCTTCATCGACCCACAGTGCCGGCATGCCGAACGCAGGCTCGACCGTTTCGATACCGATGACATTTTCATCATCGACACCTGGGCTCATCGCGAGATAATGGTCGAGCATGATGTCGTCGCGCGCCACCCGGTTGCCTTTGATCTTGATGACGTACTCATTCGGCTGCAGTTGGATATTGTCGCGGATGCGAATGACCGGAACGACAATGCCGAGCTCCATTGCGCATTGCCGGCGGATCATGATGACACGGTCCAATAGATCCCCGCCTTGGTTCTTATCGGCGATTGGAATCAAGCCGTAGCCGAACTCGAATTCGATTGCGTCGACATGAAGCAGGTCCGTGACGCTTTCCGGGCTTTTCAGATCAGCCGCTTCTTTTTCGCCCGGGTCGCTGTCTTTTTCGACCGCTTCCTCGGCGTTGAGCGTTTTTTGCATCTTAAAGGCGCTAAAGGCAATGACGCCAGCAACTGGCATAATCAACAGCGGACTAATAGGTGTAAAAACTGCAAGCATCATCAGCGTTCCAGCGACGACGTACAGCATTTTCGGGAAAGCGAACAATTGACGGGTAATATCGGATCCGAGGTTGCCATCCGACACGGCACGGGTGACGACAATCCCCATTGCCGTCGAAATCAACAGCGCCGGAATTTGGCTGACCAGTCCATCGCCGATTGATAGCAAAGTGAACAATTGCGCCGCTTCACCGATCGGCAAGCCGTGGACGACGACGCCGATCATCAAACCGCCGATGATATTGATGATGGTAATAATGATGCCGGCGATGGCATCGCCTTTAACAAATTTACTGGCACCATCCATCGCGCCGTAGAAATCGGCTTCCTGGCCGACTTTTTCGCGGCGTGTTTTCGCTTCGCGGTCAGAAATCATTCCTGCGCCCAGATCAGCATCGATGCTCATCTGTTTACCGGGCATCGAATCGAGCGTGAAACGGGCCGCAACTTCTGCTACCCGTTCCGAACCTTTGGTGATGACGAGGAATTGGATAATGACCAAAATCAAGAACACTAAGATCCCGATGATGGCACTGCCCCCGACCACGAACGAGCCGAATGTTTCGATGACTTGCCCGCCGGTTTGATTGGTCAAGATCGAGCGCGTCGTCGAGACGTTCAAGCCGAGACGGAACAAAGTCGTCAGCAGGAGGAGCGTCGGAAAGATCGAGAACTGCAACGGTTCTTGCGTGTTCATCGCCACCAGGATGATGGTCAGCGCCAAGCTGATATTGATCATGATTAAAATATCCAATAACAGCGGTGGCAGCGGGATAACCATCATGATGACAATCATGATCACCGATACCAATATCGCATAATCTCTGAATTTCAAACTGCTTCCTCCTCTTTCGTGTTGCTGTTTGCTATGTATGTTGAAGATAATTCCGGATATTCCTGGGAAAGCGTGTTTTCCGAAGCTTACCGCTCGCTTTCCGTGGGGCGGGAATCGAGCCTCCTCGTCACTAAAACCGTTGCTCCCACATCTGCAAGCAGATGCGTCGCAAATGAATGTGCTCAGCTAAGCTTCGCTCATTCATTGCCTGCGGGGTCTCTCAAACCCGCTAATCCACAGGAAAGATAAAGTCGAACTACGTGAGACCTTATCTTTGCGAAGTAATGCGCAGCATTATTGAGCAGAAGGTTTTACGAGCGGACGCTTCTCCAAACACTTAGAGATCTCACTTATATTCAATACTCTGAAGAAGTCTAATTCTTATAACTATAGAAAATCATGGAATTGTTCTTACTTCATTCAGTTCAGTTTATATACAAGTTATGAAAGCTTGCCCTTCAATGCATAGATATAAGCCAGGACTTCGGCGACGGCTAGGAATAATTCTTCCGGCACGAAATCGCCGATCGATACTTGCGCATAAAGCGAGCGGGCGAGCGGCTTGTTTTCCATCGTCACAATGCCAAGCTCTTTCGCTTTTTCTTTGATCTTGAGCGCCGTGAAATCTTTTCCCATCGCAATGATTTTCGGCGCTTCCATCGTTTCGGCGTCGTATTGGATCGCGATCGCGTAATGCGTCGGGTTGGTGATGACGACGTCAGCGTTCGGCAAATCCTGGATCATTCGGTTCATGCTCATTTGGCGTTGCTTTTCCTTGATCTTTTGTTTGATCAAAGGATCGCCTTCCGCCTTTTTATATTCGTCTTTAATGTCTTGCTTGGACATCCGGATGCCCTTTTCGAACTCGTATTTTTGGTACATATAGTCAAGCGTTGATAAAGACAGCAAAATCAGTGCCGCAACCATGCCCATCTGAATGACGAGTCCGCCAACAAGGCTCAGGGAATCGCGCAGGCTTTGCCGCGACAGCGAGAAAATCTCTTCTTGGCCGAACCACAAGACGCCAAAAGCCGCGCCGCCGACAATCGCAATCTTCATCAAGGATTTGGCCAGTTCCACCAGCGCGCGTACCGAGAAAATCCGTTTTGCGCCTTTGATCGGATCAAGACGTTCGAGCTTCGCTTTTAACGGTTCTGCCGTAAAAAGCGGTCCCACCTGCATGTAATTTCCGAGAAATCCGAAGACCACGCCGACCAACATGATCGGCACAATCACCAAGAACGCATCCATGGCCAATTGTTCGAACATGAGCCGGATCGTGTCCGGTGTGATGTCCCAGCTGATGTATTGGATGTAATTGATGCGGTAAATGGCCAGCAATTGATCAAGCATCCAATCCCCTAGAAAACTCAGGACCAGGATGCCGCCGAGCATGATGAGTGCGGCCGCGACTTCCTGGCTTTTGGCGACTTGGCCTTTCTTGCGTGATTCCTGGCGCTTTTGCGGCGTTGCCTTTTCGGTCTTTTCGCCGGCAAAAAACTGCAGGTCCAGGTTCAATGGATAGCGTTTCATCCTATCCGCCTCCCAATAAGCTGATTAATTCACCCATGCTGACCATCATTTTTTCAAAGAGGACCTGCAATAAATAAAAGAACACGGTCATCGTCAAAAGCAACAATACAAAGCCAACGAAAATTTTTAACGGCAAGCCGACTGCAAAAATGTTCAATTGTGGAACGGCTTTCGTCAGGATTCCAAGTGCCACGTCGATCAAAAACAACGACGCGACGATTGGCAAGGAAATTTGGAAGGCAATAATGAACATCTCTATAAACAGATCAGTCATAAAACGCGCGATGGATTCCGCGCCGACCGACAAGAACTCTTCCGCCGGCAGGACGCGCAAGCTCTGCATCACGCCGTCAAGCATCATATGATGGCCGTTGACAGTCAATAGGAACAACAGCGCGAGCGTATATTTAAACTGCCCGATGATCGGCACTTGAGCGCCCGTCTGCGGATCCAAGACATTGGCGATGGCAAAGCCCATCTGGAAATCGATGAACGCTCCGGCGATTTGCACCGCATAAAGCAACAGCGCAGCCGTAAAGCCAAGCGCCAAACCGACCGCCAATTCCTTGAAGATCAACAGCGTGTAGCTGCCATCGAGCACCACTGCGGTTTCCGGAGCCCACGCAGTGGTCGCCGTAAGCGCGAGAAAAGCAGCGATGCCGATTTTGAATTGATTGGGCACGCCCCTCATCGCAAACAGCGGCGCAATCAGGAAAAAAGCGGTAAGGCGGATGAGCACGAGCAAGAAGAACGGCAGCAGATTAAGAACATCATTCATCGGCGCTTATCCGATAAACCGTGGAAGCTGCTCGAACAAATCGCGCGTATAATCCAGGAGCATCGTCAGCATCCAGGGGCCGAAAATGACCAGCGACAGGAATACCGCCAGTATTTTCGGGATGAATGCCAGAGTTTGCTCCTGGATTTGGGTCATGGCCTGGAATACACTGACCAATAGCCCCACTCCCAGTGCGATGAGCAATAGCGGAGCTGATATGAGAATGATGAGGTAAATGGATTGTTCTGCTAGTTTGATGACCATATCCGGCGTCAAATAAATTCTTCCTCTCGCTAAAAGCTGACAAGCAGCGATTCGATGATTAAGTACCATCCATCCACCAGGACGAACAATAAGATTTTAAAAGGCAGTGAGATCATGACCGGCGGCAGCATCATCATCCCCATCGCCATCAAGGTCGATGCGACGACCATATCAATGATCAAAAACGGGATGAAAATGACGAAGCCGATCTGGAAAGCGGTCTTTAATTCGCTAAGTGCGAATGCCGGGACCAGCGAAGTCAATGGAATGCCTTCGATGCCGTCCGGCTTTTCAAGTTCGGCGTATTTAAAGAACAACGCCAAGTCTTTTTCGCGCGTATGCTGTGCCATAAATTCCTTGATTGGCAACATAGCGGCATCGAGCGCTTCTTCTTGCGTCAGTTCTTCGTCCAAATACGGCTGGAGCGCGGTATCGTTCATTTCCGTTGCAACCGGCGCCATGATGAAAAAGGTTAAAAATAATGCCAATCCGACCAGTACTTGGTTCGGGGGCATCGATTGCGTCCCGAGCCCTGTCCGCACGAAGCTCAAGACGATGATGATGCGCGTGAAACTCGTCATCATGATCAGGATGCCCGGTGCGAGCGACAACACGGTTAGCATCAATAATATTTGCAAAGTCGTCGAAACATCTCCGGGATCGGTATTATCGAGCGAGATGCCGGGAATGGCCAATAATAATTCTGGAATCATCGCTGGTCCTCCCCGTCATCTGTGCGCTTTTCGCCAAAAGACAAGCGCCGTTCTTTTTGCTTATCCAAACTGCGGGCGAAGTATTGCTCGAAATTCGTGAACGGCGCTTTCGCTTTGCCGCTATTTCCAAACAACGCGGATGTAGCTGGACGCTGTTGTTCCAAGTCTTGTTCCAAAGCGGCAATCTCGTCTTCTCCCGAAAACTCCTTGATGAGTGTCACTTCGTTGCCCACGCCAATCAAGTAAAATTGGCCGCCGACTTTGACCAGCTGCAGCGATTTGTTCTGGCCGAGCGGCGAGCCGCCCATCAGCTGGACCGCACGCTGCGACTGCACGCCTTTTTGGCGCATGGCCAAAAATTTGATGAGCCCGTAAATCAATCCGGCGATCAGCAAGGTATAGAAAATCAATTGCCCGATGAGCCCAGCGAAACTTTTCTCTTCGATCTCCGGCACCGCTTCCGCTTCTGCCGGTTCCGTTTCGCTTGCCGGGTCTTCTTTCAGCCAATCGGCTACATTTCCCGTATCCGCAGACGCCATTGCCGGTGCAGCAAACCAAAGGGCAGCGAGCGCTATGAGTAGTAAAATCCATTGTCTGTAATTCACACTTGCCGTACTCCTTCGCCTTGCATCAACGCAATTTGGAAATGCGCTCTGCCGTACTTAAAATATCTGTTACCCGCACGCCAAAGTTTTCGTCGATGACGACCACTTCTCCGACTGCGATCAGTTTGTTGTTGATGAGAATGTCCACCGGCTCTCCCGCCAGTTTGTCGAGTTCGACGATCGATCCTTGCGACATCTCGAGGATTTCCTTGACCATCCGTTTTGTCCGGCCAAGTTCCACTGTCACTTGCAGCGGAATGTCCAAGAGCATGTCAAGGTTGTTCGGCGCCGATTGTTCAGCGGCGATTTCATCAAAGCTCGAGAATTGGACGGACTGGACGTTCGGCCCGTTAGCATCCGCCGGCTGTGAAGTTTTTTCTGGTTGTTGCTGTTCGTTTGATGACATATCCTGTGTCTCCTTCGCTTCTTCCGCATGCTCGCAGCCTGCCAGCTCTTCGGCCAACTCTCGGCACGGGCCAGCCGGCAAATACATGCGGAACGCTACATTTTGGCGGTCGCCGACAGTCAGCGTAAACAGCGCTTCAGCAAACCATTGCTCTTTCGTGAAATGAGTGAACGGAAATTTCTGTCCCGCCTCCAGAATGTCCATACCCGATAAGGAATAGCCGACTTCTTGGCCGCTCACCATCGACAAAGCGGTCGCCGATGACCCGAACAGGCGCACGAGCATATCCTGAACTGCCGCGAACAGCTCATCGCTGTCTGCTTCACCTGACAACTCTGAAGCCATGGCATCCGCCTCTGCTTGGTCGAGCGTGACGATTTGCGGCATTTTCAACAAGCCGCTGTATTCGCCGAGCGCGACATAAACCGGCGTCTCGGCTTCAGCAAACAGCTCGTCCTTGCTCTTTACGCTCCAAATCGGCCCTTTGATAGCTGCCGTTTCCGGAAATAGCGGGTCGCGCAGTGCAGCGGTGCCGCCGAACGCTGTACAGAACAATTCTTTCAATACGCCCAGTTCATGGCTGCCTAAAGCTTCCTGCGGAACGGTGCTGTCCGCCTTATTCAACAACCCTTTCATCTCTTCAGGCGATAGGCGCTCATCCTTCATCGCAAACTTCCCCTTCCCCGCACAAGCCGGTAATTTGTACCGCCAGGCGGCCTTTAGAAATTCCTGGTTGGGCTAGGAATTTCTGTTTCTGGTCAATATACAGTTTGACCGGCGCATCGATTGCTTCATCCAAGCGAAGAATATCGCCTTTTTTCAGGTCCAGAAAATCCTTGATATCGACAGCCACTTCACCCAGCACTGCCGCTACATCCATCTTCGTTGCGTGAAGGCGTCTTTCAAGCACTTCCACTTCTTGATGCTCTACAGCTTTTTTCTGGCTTGCCAGCCAATGGCGTGCGGATAATTTCGGCAAAACCTGTTCTAGCACCAAATGCGGAAGACATAACTGAATCTCGCCTTCCGTCTCGCCAATCTTCGCCTGCAATTTAACGATGATGACGGTTTCGTTCGGCGAAGCCATTGGCAAAAATTGTGGATTCACTTCAACTTCCTTCAATTCTGGCGATAAATCAATGACTGATGTCCACGCTTCCTGAAAGCAACTTAGAGACTGCGCAAAGATCCGGTTGATGACACTGATTTCAATCTCAGTCAAATCACTCGGCCTTTGCACGATATTTCCTTGCCCGCCGAGTAAGCGGTCGAACATGACGTATGCCACTTCCGGCGAGAATTTCATCACCATGCTGCCATTAAGCGGAGGGGCTTCAAATACGCCGAGAATCGATTTCTTCTCAATATTCTCTAGAAAATCTGTATAGGATACTTGCTCTACCTTTTCAGCAGTAATCTGTACATAGGTGCGCAATTGCGTCGAAAAATAGGAAGTCAAAAGACGCGCAAAGTTCTCATGGATGCGGGATAGCGTCCGAATCTGATCTTGTGAAAACCGCAAGGCCTTCTTGAAATCATAGGTATGAATTTTCTTGCTGTTCAAGGTTTCTGTGTTGGTGCCTGAAAAATTTGTTTCCATACTGACTCTCCTTACTCTTCCATGGGTGCATCGTGCAATTTCGGCAGAATGTTGATATCCCGGTAATAAGCCGTCACTAGTTCAATCACTGTCCGGACTGGCTCCAACACATGCACTTTTCTTCCGGTAGTAAGCGTGACAACCGTATCCGGCATAGCTTCAATGCGCTCAATATAGACCGCATTCAAGACGATTTCAGAACGGTTCAGCCTCGTTAAGCGAATCATTGTGTTCCACTCCATTCAGCCGGTTTTATCATCGTTTCAAGTTCACAACTTCCTGAAGCAGTTCATCGGAAGTCGTGATGGTCCGTGAATTCGCTTGGAAGCCGCGCTGTGCGATAATCATTTCCGTGAACTCTTCCGTAAGGTCAACGTTGGACATCTCCAGCATCCCGGAACCGATTTCCGTTCCCGCTTCTGCAGCATTTTCAATCACCAGGCCAGCAGGGCTTGCGATGTTAGTCATTTCATACAGGGAGCCGCCAAACTTACGCAGGCCAGCTGGGTTTTCAGGAGTGGCAATCCCAATATTTGCTGCTACCACTTCTGTGCCGTCCGCTTGCTTTCCAATTACTTCGCCAAGACGATTGATTGTGTAAGAATCGTAACCGCTGATATTGATCGGCTGTCCATTCTCGTTTAATACGTTATAACCTTGAGCCGTGACCAAATTCCCTTCAGCTGTGACCGTGAAATTACCCGCACGTGTTAAATATTGGCCATCAGCGCCAGGTGCTTCTGGATCTTGTACGACGAAGAACCCATCACCCATAATCGTTAAATCGGTTCCGACGCCTGTTGACATGGCGGATCCCGCATTATGGTTAACATTTAAGGATGCACTGGTCGAGCCAAGGCCGACTTGCATCGGGTTGGCACCGCTGTTGGACATGTTCTGGCTTAATAGATCTTGGAACGTGATGGTGCTTTTCTTGAATCCGACGGTATTGACGTTGGAAATATTATTACCGATAACATCCAATTTCACCTGGAAGTTTTTCATGCCGGAAATCCCGGAGTACATAGAACGCAACATTTTTCATTTCCCCTTTCAGCTGGCTGCAAGTTTAAGCTTGCTCGGCCGCCTGTTCGTTTTTGGTTTCGCCTTGCTGTTCGATCCGTTCAATGGCCGATAATGGGATTTTCGTTTCTTCGCCTTCCAGCTCGACCATGATCTCGCCGTTCTTCATCGTGACTGCTTTGACAATGCCGGTGCCAGCTTGCTCATTGGCCGTCCAGCTAATTTCTGTCCCGAGCAAATGGGCAGAACCTGCAAGAGATGCGCTGCCGCCTTCTCCGGCGTAGCCCGTCATCGTCTTGTTCAATTGAGTCAGTTGCTCGAGGCTACTGAACTGCGCCATCTGCCCGATAAATTCCGCATCTTTTTGCGGTTCCATCGGATCTTGGTATTTCAGCTGGGCGATCAGGATTTTTAGGAAAGCATCTTGCCCAAGTGCATCCGGCTTTGTTTTTTCTGTAGCTGCCGCCGGCTGATTCGCCGCTGTTGTTGCTGTGGTGATATTCATCCAATCAGTCCCCTTTGTTAAACGCTGTAATCCACTTGGCCATTCATTGAAACAGCTTCACGCTGGCGCTTCGGCGCTATCTCGGCATCATCCGAAATGGATTCTCCGCCGCTTCCGCCACGCCGGCTAGCGCTATTTCCAGACGCATCTGCGAAAGGCGTTTCCCGCTGCCGTTCGTGCTGTTGGAATTCGGATGAACTGCGCTCTTCCCGCACTTCCAAGCGATCGATCTCCACACCTTGCTGAGACAGTGATATGCGCAATTGATTTAATTGAAACTCGACTGCTTCTTTTGCTGCGCCGTGGCTCGCGATGATTTGCGCGCTGACTTTGCCGCCTGCCGTACTCACCAAAATCTCCAGATGGCCGAGGTGTTCAGGAAAAATATTGATACGCAAGCGCGTTTCATTTCCACCGGCGCTCAAGCGGGCCGGTGAACTGATCCATTCTGCGAGTGTTTCTGAAAGCTTCTGCACCGGCACTTGTCGAACCGGGGCATCCACTGGCTTTTGATCAGCAATTGCTGCCGGAAGCACGGCGGTCTGCGTCTGCCCTTCAGTTTTCACAGGAGCTGCAGCTTGAACCGCTTCCGCTTTTGGAATCACTTCGCCTTCTGCAGGCACCGCTTTCGCAGCTTGCGTGTCAGGCGCTTGCTGCTCAACCGCACTGTTAGCTTGAGTGCTGTCCTTCGACAGCGCGTGGAGCCATGCGGCAGGCGTTTGCGCAAATGGCAAGCGCGCTTCCGCTTTGATAGGTGCGAGCTCTTTCAATAACAGCAATTTTTCTGAAGGAAGCGTTTCTTCTTTCAGCTGCGCAGCCAGCTCGATAAGCGGGCGCAGCGCTTCTTCTGGTGCCGCTTCGGCTGAGGCAATTTCTTTTTCCGCGACCCCCGAAAATCCAGCGGGTTGTGCGAATTCTTTAGCAGTCAGTAATAAGGATTTTATTTGTTTTACTAATGCAGTCAATTCACCTTGCACTTCTTCGTCCGAACTAAAGGCTTCGATGGCTTGCTGCAGCTGCTCCCCGTTGACGTCTGCGAGCAATTGGAAGACTGCGTATTGCAAAGCTTGCTGCTCTTCGGTCAATTGTTCTACGGGCATGCCCGATAATTGCTCGAGGAGCGCAGTGAGTTCTTTCAACGGCAATTCTTCTAAGGCAGCTTCTGGCTCCGCTTGCGGCTGTGTCGAATCCGCCGATAGCGCCATAAGCAATTGCCCAAATTGTCCCGCGGGCTCATTGCTTGCCGGCGTTTTCACTGCAGCTGCGGGTGCAGCAGGCCGACCGGTCAATGCGGACACTAGCGCGTTCACTGTGCATCACCGGTTCTGCCGAGGCGATAATAGCGGCTGCCGGCCAGGTCATCAAAAAAGTTTTGCTCTGCCGCTTGGTGTTCTTTTTGGTGGGCGGCATAGTTTTGCTCTTTTAAATTGCCCCAGGTTTTTTCTTCGCGCGCTTTTTCTTTCAATGCATCTTGGCTTCTCGAGACATTGCGTTCGTGGGTTGCAACTTCGCGTTTCGCCATGAACGACTGCTCATAGAGCTGATGGATGTATTCTTCTAGCATACGCAGCTCGGAGATAGGAATGCCTTTTTGCTCTTTTGCTTTTTTCATTTCTTCCGCCTGGGTAATCTTGCTATGCAAGACTTCACTTTGCTCGCGGACGGCTTGCTCTTTTTTCAGCGCTTCGGCCATCTCCACTTGTGCCAGCTGGGTTTCGTTTTCTTTCAATTCGAGAATTTTCTGGAATCGGAAATTGAATCGTGTCACGTTTCAGCACCTCCAAATTGTCGTGCGAGCCGTTCGACGCTCTCCGTCAATTCGGCTTTCTCGTAAATATCTTGCTGTAAATAATCGCGGATCAATGGATACGCGCGGATCGCTTCATCGATTTCTTTATTGGCGCCGCTTTTATAGGCTCCGATATTGATCAAGTCTTCCGCTGAATCATGGGCTGCGAGCAATCGCTTCAATTCGGTCGCGGCTCTTTGGTGGTCGCGCGTCGTCACTTCATTCATGACGCGGCTCACGCTTGCCATGATATTAATTGCTGGGAACTGTCCCTTTTGAGCCAATTTGCGGTCCAAAACGATGTGGCCGTCCAAGATGCCGCGCACCGCATCAGCGATCGGTTCGTTCATATCATCGCCATCGACCAGCACGGTGTAGAATGCCGTAATCGATCCTTTCGACGAAGTGCCGGAGCGCTCCAATAAGCGCGGCAATAAAGCGAAGACGCTTGGCGTATACCCTTTACTCGTTGGCGGTTCACCGACTGCAAGACCCACTTCGCGCTGTGCCATGGCAAAACGGGTGACGGAATCCATCATCAACATGACGTTTTTCCCTTGGTCGCGGAAATACTCCGCAATCGCCGTAGCCGTCAGCGCGCCTTTAATGCGCTGCATCGGCGTCTGGTCGGAGGTTGCAGCAACGACGACCGAGTTTTTCAATCCTTCCGGCCCGAGATCGCGCTCGATGAAATCGCGCACTTCCCGGCCGCGCTCGCCGATCAGCGCGATGACGTTGACATCGGCTTCGGTGTTGCGGGCGATCATGCCCATGAGCGTGCTTTTTCCGACGCCGCTTCCGGCGAATACGCCAATGCGCTGTCCCTGCCCGACCGTCAGCAAACCGTCGATCGCACGCACCCCCACTTCCAAGGGTTTGTCGATGCGCGGCCGTTTCAGCGGGTTCGGCGGCGTGTTGGTCGTAGAATATTTCTTCAAGCCTTTCGGCAATTTATTATCATCCAAAGGCTTGCCGGTGCCATCGAGGATTTTTCCAAGAATGGCTGGGCCGACACGGATCTGCAATGGTACGCCTGTTGCCACGACGAGGCAGCCTGGCCCGACTTGCGCCAAATCGCGCAGTGGCATGAGCATGATTTTGTTTTCCTTGAAGCCGACCACTTCCGCTTCGATCGGCGGGTCAAAACGGCTCGGGTACAATAAGCACAACTCGCCGAGCTTGGCGTTTGGGCCTTGCGCTTCGATGGTCAAGCCGATCACTTGGACGACTTTCCCGTGTTTTCTGACCGGCTCGATTTCTTCCAGCAGCGTCAGATACTCGCTATCTATCAGTTTCATCATTGGATTTCTCCTCACAATAAACGAGCAATTGCTTTTTAATTTCATTCAGCTGGCTATCGAGTGTTGCGTCAAACGAGCCGTTTTTTGTATGAATGGTGCAGCCGGAAGGCGATTGCCCTGCGACCGGCATCAGTTTGAGTTCTGCGCCTGCCCGAATATAGCTTTTCAGCTCGTCTTCAAAAGGCAGCATCGCCGGATAGTCTTCGAGTGCCACATGGATGGCGACTTCTTCCGTATCGTCCGCTTGCCGAAGCGCGTGGCGGATGATCGACAAGAGTTGCACATCGTCTTGCATCAATTCATTGCGGATGATTTTCCGCGCGATTTCGGTGCTGAGCGACAGCAAGAACGGTTCCGATTCCCGGATGATGCGGCGCTGTTCTTCGTAGGCGGCGGCGATCAAGCTTTCCATCAGCTCGCGCTTTTGGAGAAAATCCGCCTCAGCTTGGGCGAACCCTTGTGTGAAGCCTTCTTGAAATCCTGCTTCCGCAGCAGCTTGCGCCTGTCGTTCCGCTTCTTCTAATGCTTGTTGCTGTTGGGTTTCACGCCATTCGGCCATTTCTGCTTGTGCTTGCTGCTGTTCTTCGGCCAATTGTTTTCTCAGCGCGTCCAATTGCTGCTCCAGACCGCTGACTTCGCTTTTCAAACGCTCGCCGTATTGTTCGATGTCTGAATCCGCTTGTGCTTCGAACGGCCGGCGGGTTTCCACTTTGCGCAATCCGATGATTTTCGTGCCGCTTTGTTCGGTGCTGCGGATGATGTTAGACAATCAGTTCATCTCCCTCTTCCCGGGAAACGGTGATTTCGCCCTCTTCTTCAAGTTTGCGGATCAGCGCTACGATTTCTGTCTGCGCATTTTCCACATCCTTCAATTTCACAGGCCCCATTACTTCTATCTCTTCTCGAATCAGTTCGGAACGCCTTGAGGACATGTTTCTGAATATACTTTCCTTGACTTCGTCACTGGCTGCCTTCAATGCCAGGCTCAATTCCACATCGCTGACTTCGCGAATAACCCGCTGTATCGAACGCACGTCCAACTTAACAAGATCTTCAAAGACAAACATAAGTTTTTTGATTTCTGCAACGAGGTCCGGGCTGCCGCTTTCAAGTTCAGATAAGATAGCCTTTTCTGTGCTTCGATCGACTTGGTTGAGGACGCGGACAATCGCTTCCACCCCACCGGTCACTGCGTAATCCTGGACACCGTTCACAGAAGATAATTTCCGTTCCAAAATTTGTTCGACTTGCTGAATGACATCGGGTGACGTACTTTCCATTAATGCAATGCGCTTTGCCACTTCTGCCCGCTGTTCTGACGGCAGCTGGGACAGAATTTGCGAAGACTGCTTGGGATCTAGGTAAGACAGCACCAAGGCGATAGTCTGCGCTTGTTCGTGCTGAAGCACCGTGACAAGGCGCGCCGGATCCAAGCGCCTGGCAAAATTGAACGGCTTGACTTGAAGGCGGTTCGACAACCGGCCAATTGTGTCGATGGCTTTTTCTTTGCCGAGCGCTTTTTCGAGAACTTCACGTGCATAGCTGAGCCCGCCCTCATTCATATAATCTTGTGCCAATACCATTTCGTAAAATTCATTGATCACTTTTTCTGTCTGGCTATTCTTCAATTGACGGACATTGGAGATTTCCATCGTTAATTGGTCAATTTCTCTCTCAGACAAGCGCTTGAATACTTCAACGGAAACGTCAGGGCCCATGCCTACAAGCAACACGGCGACTTTTTGGATTCCTGTCAATTCTTTAATGCGTTCTACCATTCAATTCTCCCCTAATCATCCGCCATCCATGAGCGCAGTAGATTTGTAAAATCATCAGGACGCCCTTTCGCAAGCTTCTCGATGGTTTTGCGCTTCGGATTGGTACGATTATTAAATTCCGACAAATCGACTCCACCGTCTTGTTCGGTTGCTGCCGGTTGCATTTTCGCAGCCGCTCGCTCGAAATAATCCATCTCAAGCTCTGCCGCCAATTCTTCCTGCTGCTTTTTGCGTCTCTTGGCCATAAGGAGAATGATGCCTGCCAACAGGATAATGGCCACTCCGGCCACTACGTACCAAAGAAGCGGAACGCCTGTCCAGAAAGTCGTGACTGGCTCTTCTTCGGCCAGTTCCGGACGCCCTTGGAATTCTGTCGCAAAAATTGAAATGCGGTCATCGAGTTCGGCCGGCGTCGGCTGGAACTCGTTCATGCTGAGCGATGCGCTGACCGTATTCCCCAATAAATTGCGGATATCCGTCATGTTCTGCTCAGTCAAACTTGCCGGATTGTCCGGCACTGGCGGTTCTACGCCGACATTGATCGTAATATCGTCGATGACATAAGGGCTCATCTCGATTTGGCGGCTAATGCGGTTGACTTCCCGGTTGATGCGCTCTTCAGTCCGTTCGGATTCACTCGTCCCAGATCCATCTGCTGCGGGGTAATTGGCAATATCCGTTTCCCCGGTTCCGGCATCATCTGCCAAGGCGGCGCCTTCACTTGCGTAAGTTTCAACAATCCGCTCAACGCTGATGTCGATGCCTTCGCCCGTTTCGAGATCCACTGGCTCCACCAATTGTTCTTCGCGTTTTTCTTTCGTGAAATCGATATTCGCCATCACAGACACAACGACTTTGTCCTGCCCGAGCAAGAGCCCAAGCATCTGCTGCAATTCGCGCTGTATGTCTTGTTCGATGCCTTGCTGGATTTCGCGGTTTTGCTGATACACCGTCAAATTGGTGTCCGGTGCTCCTGTATCTTGCAATTCGAATACTTGTCCGTTTTGGTCCATGATGACGATTTGCTCCATCGGCAGATTCGGCACTGATTTGCTGACCAAATGATACAAACCGTTGATTTGTTTCTGGTCCAAATTCAAGGTGCCATCGCCTTGGATGACAATTGATGCGGTCGATACTTGTTCTTCATCGGTCAACCAAACGTTTTCTTTCGGCAAGGTGATCATGACGTTCGCATCAGTCACGCCGGCGATTTGTTTTACCAAATACGCAAGTTCGTTTTGCATTGCATCACGTTCGACAACGTCAAAATGGCGGTCGGTCATGCCGAGCCCCATATTTTCACTGAATATGCCGTACGTGACATTGCCGTTTTTCGGCAAACCTTCTGCCGCTAAGCTTACTTTCAAGCTGGCAACTTGCTCGTCCGGGACGGAGATGGTCGAACCGTCCGTTGACACTTCGACTGGAATTCCTTGGGTTTCAATCGCCGCCTTGATTTCGCCTGCTTCCGCAGGATCCAGATTGGAGTACAAAGGCGACATATTCGTTTGGCTATTGAAGAAAACAAAAAGCCCTAGGGCAAGTAATGTGATGAAAAAGGACGCGGCCATCAGCCATTTGGTCGCTTTCGATAAACTGCCCCAGGAGTCTTTTGTTTTGGTTTTATAAGTTTCGAACTTCTCTTTCATTGAACGCACACCTTAATCGTTTTCATACCTGCATTCTCATCACTTCTTGGTACGCTTCCACTACTTTGTTGCGCACTTGCATCGTCATTTGCAGCGACAAGCTCGCTTTTTGCGAAGCGATCATCACTTCATGGACATCTTTCACTTCGCCCGTCAACAATTGATCCGTCTTTTTATCGGATACATTTTGCGCCGTGCTGACTTCTTTCAATGCATTTTTGAAGACGTCTCCGAACCCTGTCGCTTGCGGCTCCGGCTGCATTTTTTCCAAGAATTGATTTTGCAGAAACGGCGTCTGCAACTGTGCAATTTTATCCATGCTGCCCCTCCTAAACTAAACTTCATTATTTTCCGATTTCAAGTGCTTTCATGAACATGCTTTTTGAAGCGTTCATCGCGGTGACGTTTGCTTCATAGGAACGCGTCGCCGACATCAAATCGACCATTTCCTTAATCGGATCCACATTCGATGTGCGTACGTACCCTTCTGCATCGGCATCCGGATGCTCGGGATCGTAGGTAACCGGAAATGGCGTCGCATCTTCGCGAATCGCGCTCGCTTTCACACCGGCTCCGGCTCCTTTATTTTCCATGGCGGCCGTCAGCTGTTTGGCAAACGGCGATGTGCCGGCTGTCGATAATTCCACGGTCTTGCGGCGGTACGGTACCCATTCCCCGTCGACCAATTCCGCACGGTTCGTATTGGCATTGGCAATATTCGAAGACACGACATCCATCCGCAAACGATTGGCGGTGAGGCCGGATGCGCTAATGTTCAGACCATTAAATAAAGACATATACTTTATCTCCCTCCATTGATAACTGAACTCAAACTGGACAACTTGCCGTTGACCCGTTCGGTAACGGCGTTATACCATAATTGGTTTTTCGCAAGCTCCGCCATTTCAAAATCCATATCGACATTATTGCCGTTCGGCGTCATTTTTGTATTGTGGTTGACTGTCACCGGCGTGGCCCCTTGCCCGCTCTGAAACTCCAGGTGGCGTGCATCGGTACGGTAGCTCTTCATCTGTGAAGCACTTGCCTGTTCCATCGCCTGCTGGAAATTCACTTGCTTGCTTTTGTAGTTGGCCGTGTCGACATTGGCGATATTTCCTGCATGGACACGTTGTTTGAGTGTTGAAGTCGACAACGCCTGCTCCATTTTTTGAATGCTTGATGGAAAGATATTCATCTTTTTTCTCCCCCGTTTCTAAAATTTGCCCAAATAAAAAACCCACTTTGAAAAAGGCGGATTTGAGTCAAATCTACCATCTTTCGGTAGCCCGGCGATCCTGTGTCTTAGACAGTTAGACCCGTAGCTTTGCGTCCTTAACTTTCGTATAAGTTTGCTATTTTCGTCATGATATGGGTATATTTTTCTTTAAACTCGTCTTTTAGAATCATTTTGAGTCATCACTACCTCGGTATAGTATCATGCTTTTTTTAATTTGGCTATTTTATTTTATAAAAAAATTCTACTATTTTTTCCATTTAATCTACGGTTTTCTGTTAAAATGAGAATATCACATTGAACTAATAGTTCTAAAGACTAAAAAAGAGAGGGTGAATAGGCAAAATGTTTCGAGGATTATACACAGCGACTTCAGGAATGATGTCTCAAAATAGAAATCAACAAATATTGACAAATAATCTATCGAATTCCAATACTCCGGGATTCAAGACAGACGAATCGGCAATTCGCTCATTTCCACAGCAATTGATTAAGGCACAAAACGCCAATCAGCCTGCGCCGATTGGCAGGCTCTCCACTGGCGTCTACGTACAAGAAGCCATTCCTTCATTTTTGCAGGGGCCGATACGCGAAACCGGTAACGCCACCGATTTGGCTTTGGTCGACGATAATTTATTGCCGGATGCCGAAACCGGCGAGCGCGGCACTTTATTGTTTGCGGTTGAAACCGAAGAAGGCGACGTTCGCTATACGCGCAATGGACAGTTTACGGTCGATGCGGAAGGATTTCTTGCCACCAGCTTCGGCCAGCGAGTGCTTGGCGATAACCTTCAGCCGCTGCAAGTCGGCGATAGCGGCTTTGCTGTTCAAAATAATGGCGGCCTTACCCTAGCGGATGGAACCAATGCCGGAAGCTTATGGATCGGAACTGCAGATGAGCCAGAACAATTGATCAAGCAAGGCCATAACTTACTTGCTTGGGCAGGAGACGCTGCGGACGCACCGGCACTCGCCGAAGATGCTGAACGATTCGTCAAGCAAGGCTTCATCGAACAGTCGAATGTCGATTTGACCCGAACGATGACCGATATGATGACCGCTTATCGTGGATTTGAATCCAACCAAAAAGTAATCCAGGCCTATGACCGCAGCATGGAAAAAGCGGTCAATGAAATCGGGCGGGTTTAATAAGGAGCCAAACAGATGAACATCCAAATGAATGCAGCGAGCAGCTCAATGCGCGAACTGCAGAAGAAAATCGATATGATCGCCAATAACGTCGCCAATGTCAATACGACCGGTTATAAAAAACAAGAAGCTAATTTTGCAGACGCGCTGCTTCACAGCGTCAACAAGCAAGCCGGCCCTGCCAATGAAATCGGCCGAAGCACGCCAAACGGTCTGCGCATTGGCGGCGGGACGCTGTTATCCGACGGCGTCACCCGGCATTCGCTCGGCCAAATGCAGCAAACCGGCCGTGAACTGGATTTTGCCATCGATTCCCCGAATAGCTATTTCCGGGTCTCGAATGAAGAGGGCATTTATTACACTAGAAACGGATCGTTCCAAGCCGAGCCGATTGCAGGCAGCGACCGATTGGCGCTTGTCACCGCTTCGGGCGATTCAGTGCTGGACGCTGACGGAACGCCGATCACGCTTGCAGCGGGATATGAAGAATTGAACATCGAGGCAAACGGCGTCGTGACGGCAACTTATGCCGGCCAAGCGGCTGAAACTTTCCAATTCGGGACCGCTCAAATTAACCGGACTGCCCTGCTGGAAAAAACAGGCGATAACCGCTACCGCTTGCCAGGGACTGAAGCCGAGCAAATTGCAGCCGGCGCCTTGGAACTCGGGGGTTCTCCTATTTCCCAAGCGGTGCTGGAAACTTCAAACGTTGACATGGCGAGCGAAATGACCGAACTGATCGCCACGCAGCGCCTCTTTCAATCACAAGGCCGCGCGATTTCTTTTGCGGACGATATGATGGGCTTAGTCAATACGATGAAGTCCTAAAATTATCCATTTTATATTTGATTGCTATAGCAACAAAAAAACCGTATTTCCAGATCACTCCTGGAAATACGGGTTTTTTATGTAGTGAAGTGGATAGCAGCCACTCAAGGAATCGTCTTGTTCTCTAAGTTGTTTTATTGTATTCAAAGTTCCCATAGATGGTTTTCTAAAAATAAAAACAGCCGATGCCTGTGTGCATCCGCCGTTTATCGAAGAAAATCCATTAAGTTTGTCTGCATGATCTTGGCAGATGATGACAGGCTCGCTTGGTAAATGCTTTCCTCACTTTTTAACTTTATTAGTATTTCAGCATAATCTACATCTTCTATAGAAGATAACGCAGATCCAAGAGAAAGCTTGGCGTCCAATATGCGGCTTTCGGTCGCTTCGATCCGATTTTGGCGGGCGCCGTTTTCAGCCGCTGCGGTTAATAAACGTTCCATCGCTTCGTCAATGCCATCGAGTCCAACTTGCCCGCCCGCTTGAATGCTGTCAGCAAGTTGGCCGACCACCCGGAACAAATTGCTCGGATCTTCTGCATTGCCGACGAGCGTTTGAGGCAAAATGCCAATTTCAACTTGTAAGCCCGGGCCGATTTTAGCCGTTTTCACCGGGCCGTCAACATCGACTGTTTCAAATGAAGTGGCTGTCGGAAATGGCTTCACCGTACCATCCGTACCCCCAAATAAATATCTTCCATCGACTTCCGAGTTGGCAAATTGGCGTAATTGCTCATTCAGCACACCGACCTCTTTGAAAATCAATTCGCGATCTTCTGGAGATAATGTTCCGCTCCCGCCTTGAACCCCAAGCTCCCGGATGCGCTGGGTGACATCGACCATCGCTTGGATGGAGCGATCATTTTCATCCAGCCATAAGTTGGCATCTCCGATATTGCGTTCAAATTGATCATTTGCCGACATGACAGTTTTCAAGCTCATCGATTTAGCCACCGCTTGCGGATCGTCGGACGGTTTATGGAGCAATTTTCCGCTTGATGCCTGCAAGTTGGTTTTCTCAAAGCGCCCGAGATTTTGCTGCATATGGTTGACGGAATTTTGATGCATCATTTGTTGGGTTACTCTCATTGGATTGTCCTCCGTTTATCAGCTTTAACGTGCAGCCATTCGGTTAATGATTGTATCAAGCATTTCATCGGTAGTTGACACCAATCGCGCTGCTGCATTGTAGGCATGCTGGAATTTCACCAAGTTCGACATTTCCTCATCCAGCGAAACACCCGCGACTGACTGGCGGCGGTTTTCGGTCGACACCATCAATTGCTGTTGCGTCGAAACCGCATAGCCTGCACTCTGTGCTTCCGCACCTAAGCCGCTGACCAGTGCCCGAAAATCGGCTTGCACTTTTTTCACGTCTTCATCAAGGCCGTTCGGCAGTTCGAGCTTGGCCTCTTTTGCTACACGCAATTCGCCTGCTGCCGTATTTTCAAAAACATTGCCGTTCGCTTCAGCGAATTCTGTCACCGCGACGTTAATGTTTTCTCGGTAGCTCGTGACAGTAGCTGCGGCTTCCGCGAGTCCGCCAAGCTTGCCGCCGGCTGTCTCAGGGTCGAGTGCTTCGCCAGCTCTCACCGGCTGATTGTTTGCCGCTAGCGTTAGCGCATAGCTGCCATCTGTTTTTTCTGTGACTTTGATGTCCATCAACTGAGACAATTTGTCGACGGCCGCGTCGCGTTCATCGCGCAAATTGTTTGCCTGCGGGCCTGTCCGCATGATGTTTTTGTTCAATTCTTCAATTCGCGAGATCAAGGTCTGCGCTTCTTTCTCCGCTGCCGTTGTGCGCTCTGTCAACTCCGTGGCCAAATCGCCCATTGACCGGTCAATCGTTTTTGCCACGTCCGCAAATGCTTGTGCCCGCTCTTTTACGACTGCTTGCACGGCAAGGTTCGATGGATCGCTTTCCAAGTCTTGCCAAGCATTCCACAAACGGCCCATCGAGGCATTGAGGCCGTTATCTCCCGGCTCCCCGAGAATCGTTTCGACATTTCCAAGCGCTTCGCTCTTTGCTTGCCATGTTGCAAATTCCGCTGTATGTCCGCGGTACTGCTGATCGAGAAAGCGGTCCCGCACACGCATCACTGAGTCGATGGAAACACCGGTCCCGAGCTGGCCAGCGCCTTGTTTGGTCCAGACGTCGAGAGAAACAGAGGAACTCGTATTCACTTGTTGGCGCGAGTAGCCTTTGGTATTGGCATTCGCGATATTTTGGCCGGTCGTGGAGAGGCTCGCCTGGCTTGCAGACAAGCCGCGGTTGCCGGTTTCCAAAGTGTGAAAAGTTGACACGTGATCCCCTGCTTTCTTCGCTGGACTTTACGCTTTTGTATCGAAAAAGCCCCGATTGGTTGACTGTGTATTTTTGGTGCTGGATTGAGGCTGGTAATTGTATGGCTGTTTAACTGGCGTAGTGATGTGCCCGATCATGCCTGCGATAAAATCTACGGAATCTTGCACCAGTTTTTCGTTCTGGCGGTTTTTCGCTTGCAGTTCCATGAGCAATTGTTTCAAGGTCGTTAATTGTTCCTGCAGCGCCTGTTTGGCCGTTTCATCGGACAATTGCTCCGTGAACTGGCTGAAGCTGAGCCCAGGATGTTCTTCGAGCACTTCAATCACCAGGCGTTCTCGTTCATCTTCCAGTTGCCCAAGCCTGCGGATCAGCCGTGTTTCTTCTTTGACGAGTTCTGTCAGCTCATCGACTTTATGCTCAATCAGCACCGTTTGCTTGCGCTCCGCGTAGCGGATCAACTGCTGCTGTATTACGATCAGCTCATCAAGTGTTGCGGTCATCATTTTCAACACCAGAGTTCCCTCTCTTTCCATCGCTCAACTGTCATTTGTCAAACCAGTACTGATGGATTTTCTCAGCTACCTTGTCTTGGTCGACCTGGTATTCACCAGAGGCAACCTGTGCTTTTAGCAGCTGTATTTTTTCCTGACGGGCGATATCCGCTTCCGTATTCTTCTCGAACATCGCCTTCGCCTCACTTGAAATTTGCAGATGGTCTTCCTTTTGAAGCGGGCGCGCCTTTTGGGCCGGCGTCACCTGCATTTGTTTTTGATAAGATTGTATAAAGGAAGAACTATTCGTTTTATCAATATTCATTCCTTCACCACCTCTTAAGTTTATTTCTTCGATTTATTTTTTTAATTTCCAGTGCGCTTGGTTGCTGTTTGCCCAATCGCCATCTTCAGCCAGGATTTCGTTGGCGCTTCTTAAAAACTCCAGTCGGCAGTCTTCACAGAGCATGTGGCGATGGATGAGCTGTTTGCAATGGGAGCACGGATAACCGAGATTTGGATAATCTCCTGTCAAAATCCGCCCTTCCCGCAGGAATTCAGAAATCTTATGGACAGAGACACCGGTGAATAGATGGACATCTTCGAGAGACGCGTTCCGGTGTTCATGCTCTTGCAAAAACATATAGACTTTTTTGAATGCCGTTTCATTGTCCTGGTGGCATTTCAAGCAGCAAGCGATTTGATCACGCAAGAAGAGCGCTCCGCAGCTGGGGCAATTGTCCAGTTTCGGGGTTGTCAAATGGATCACCTAGTTTCTTATCGCAATCAGTTCTACGTTGTCCGGGACTATTCGATTTACTATCTATACTACTAATATCGGCCATTCTTGAAAAATGTTTAGCCTTTTTTTAAAAAACATTATTGCACTTTGAATTGCGTGACAAGCACGCGTTCCACTTTTCCTTTGCCGACCAGGCTTTCGAGCTGTGCCGTCATTTCATCCTGGAGCAAGGTAATGCCTTCTGTGCCGACCAGCTGTTCTTTTTCCATGCCCGCTACGGTCGCGATTGCCGCAGCCCGAACTTCCGCATGGCGCTTTTCCATCTCTTCTTTTATTTTTTTATCCGCTGATAAGATATTAAACTGAACCACTGCATAAGATGCCGGCGTGGCGAGATTTGTCGTGATTTCTTCCGTGTCGATGCTCAGCTCTACCATTTCATCGGCTGTCAGCGGTGCATCTGCATCTACATCTTTTTGCGTCAGGAGGAAATAAATCGCTCCTCCAGCACCCACAAGCGCCGCAATCAATAAGACCAACAATACTTTTTTCATTATCCACCTCTTACTCTTCGGTTTCGGGCTGATCTTTATAAGGCGAAATCAGCACTTCGACGCGGCGATTTTGCGCACGCCCCTCTTTTGTGTCATTCTTGGCGATTGGCTGGTATTCGCTGTAGCCGGTCGCGCTGAATTTTCTAGGGTCCAAGTCGCCATTCTCCAGCAAAATTTTCATAAAGTTGATGGCACGTGCCGAACTGAGTTCCCAATTTGATTCAAACTCGCCACCAGCTGCCGGCACATTGTCTGTGTGGCCTTCGATGTAGATCATTCGCGGCGGATCGCTGACGAGAAGCTCTGATAATTCACTCGCGATCGTGCGCGCTTGCTCATCAATATTCGCGCTTCCGGATTGATACAAGACCCCTTCATTAATCGTCAGCATGAGCCCTTTATCGGTCAACTCCGTCTGAAGCTTCGGCGATAAGCCCTTTTCATCGATATACGATTCGATTTTCTCCTGGAACTCCCCCAGTTCCTGGCGGTCGCGCACAGCTTCCACTTCTTCCATCATTTCCTCGGTCATGCCTTCTTCAGGAATGATCGCAAATGGTGAAGTGTCCGTGTCCAGTTCCACTGGCGCTGACTGGTCAAGCAGGCCAGTGCCTCCTTGCAATTCCACATTGAACGATTCGGAAATGGCCTTGAATTTCTTCGCATCGACTTCGCTTGCCGCAAACAGCACGATAAACAGTGCCAAGAGCAGCGTCAAGATGTCAGCATATGGAATGAGCCAGGATTCGTCGACATGTTCCTCGTGCTTGTGTTTACGCTTCAACTTCAACACCACTCTTTTGTTCGTCTTCTAGCACACGGTCTTTAGCCGGCAGATACGTCAAAAGTTTCTCTTCTACAGTCCGTGCAGGCAAGCCCTCTTGTACAGCAAGCAAGCCTTCAAGCATAATTTGTTTCACGCGCGCTTCGTGTTCGGATTTGCGCTTTAATTTATTGGCGAATGGGTGCCACAGCACATATCCTGTGAAAATCCCGAACAGCGTCGCAATAAATGCCGCCGAAATCGATTTCCCGAGCAATGCCACATCGTCCAAATGGCCGAGTGCTGCGACGAGACCGATAACGGCACCAAGTACGCCGAGCGTCGGCGCGTATGTACCCGCCTGGGTGAAAATTTTCGCGCCGAGTTCATGGCGGTCTTCCATTGCCGCGATGTCTTCTTCCATCAAGTCACGGATATGCTCGAGCGATTGGCCATCGACGACCATCTTTAAGCCGCGCTGCAAAAATGGGTCTTCTACTTCTTCTGCACGCTCTTCCAAAGCGAGCAAGCCTTCTTTTCTTGCGACCATTGCCCAGCCGGTGAACATTGGGATCATTTCTTTGATCGACAATGTTTTCTGTTCCCCGAACAGGACTTTGAACAGCCCCGGGATGCGCTTTACTTCATCCATCGGAAAGGCGATCAAGATACAGGCAGCGGTGCCCATGAAAATGATGACCAATGCGGCTGGGTTATATAGTGCGGCCGGGCTGGACCCTTTCAAGGCCATGCCGCCGACGAGCACAAGTACGCCCAAGATGATGCCTAACCAAGATGTCTTATCCACGTCCATACCTCATTTCACTTTGGATATTTGTTGAGTTGAATAATTTGGGGAAATATATGGGTAATGAAGTCGCTGCAGGCGGACGCTTTCGGGCCCACAGGATGTGGGTCATGCAGCTGGCGCGACAGGACGTCGCGTTGCCAGCTCCCAGGGCACGGCCTCAGCCGCTTCCCTCGCTCCGCTCAGTCCAGGGTCTTCGGCTCGCGCTATTCCCGCAGGAGTCGCCGCCTTTCGCTCTTTTCAGCGCCGAAAATCCATTATGTTCTACATCTATTGACGGTAAATCAAAAGATGTCTACCTCCACCTTTCAATACTTCAACCCAACTGCTATCCCTTATTGTTTTGCTAATGCCATGGCTTGCTTCCAGGTGTTGCGCAGTTCTGTTACATCTGCGAGTACAGCGTCGAGTGCCGCTGCGTCGTTTTTCATATTCGCTTCCATGAGCGAGTTATTTTGGTATTCATACAGCTGCTCGAGTTCTTTCGACAGCGCGATGTCCGGATTCAAGGTGCTGCGCAGTTCCTGAATGATAGCCTGCGCCTTAAGCAAGTTTTTGTTCTTTTCTTCAAACTGTTTATCTAGCATTGCTTTTTTTGCGAGTTTGATGAATTTCAAGCAGCCGTTATAGAGCATCAAGGTTAACTCTTCGGAAGATGCGGTCATGACGGAATTTTGCTGGTAAGTCTGGTATGGATTGATCGTTGCCATTATAGTGCCCCTCTCTTACTTGCGTTGGTCGATAAATGAACCGCCGCTCGCGGTCTGGCGGTAAGCACCGGCATATTTCCCGGAGACTTTCCTTGTTTGGCCGAGCCGGGTCATCTGTGCCGAAAACTGTTCCTGCACCGTTTGCATGAGCGGCTGCAGCTGAATTTCTGTCTGCTGGATTTTGGCGATGATCGCTTGTTCATCTGCTGACCATTCGCTCGTTCCTTGTGCAGCGAGCGCTTCAATTGTTTCTTGCCGGTTATCGAATAATTCCTGAAGCCGTTCGAGCTGTGCCAGTTCATTTTTATCCATATCTGAATCAATCAATTTCGCTTGTTCGTAAATCGCTTGTGTCTGCGCCAAAAATTCGGTGAGCCCATCGAGCTTGTTCTCCATTACATGCCTCCGAACATATTCTGTTGCATCCAAGCGCTTTGCGAATTCATTTTGCTGAGCGCTTTTTCCATCGCTGTGAATTGGCTCCAGTAACGATCTTCGATACTCGTCAAACGGTCCTGCCAGCGCGTGATTTCTGTTTCCATGCGGCGTAATTTCTTGGACATTGTGCTATTGTCGACGGCGCTTGCCGGGCTGCCCGCCTGCGCGCTCAAGTTCTTGACGATGTCGTTGAGCTTGTCATAGACACGCGCACCGATGCCGTCGCCCGCTTCACTGCGAACCGTGAACAAATTCATCACTTCATCCGGTTTTTCCGAAAGAGCGGTCCTCAATTTATCCTCGTCGATGAACAATTTTCCACCTTCGCGGTAATCGCCTGTATTGATGCCAATCTGTGACAATAAATTAATACTGCCATCCCCGATACCGCCGACTTTATCCATGAATGCACGGCGCAAGTCCTGCAGCGCCGATTTCATTACGGGATCGTTGCGCAACAAGCCGCTGCGCGCTTTTTCTTCCCATAATTCGATTTCCTTATCGCTCATGTCTTTTTTCTGTTCGTCCGAGAGCGGCTGGAAATCAGGGTAGCGTTTTTCAACGATCTGCTTTTGGAGGTCTTCGATCGTTTTGTTGTACGATTCAACAAAATCCTTGAGCATTTGTACCGGTTTTTCTGGATTGGAGCTAACGGTTATGGACGATGAACCACCTGTATCAACTTTGAGCATTTCAATCGTCAGTCCGTTAACCGTTGTTTTATTGCTGGTCAGCCCGGCTACTTCAACGTCATCGATAACGATAGAACCATTTGCCCCGTTGGTTGTTGTAACCGACAAATCGTTCGTTCCGGTAATTTGTTTACTGAGATCTGGATTATCTGTAGCCCCGTCAGCAGTCTTGAAAGATAAGCTAAAGTTTTGAGCCTGGCCTAGTTCTTTCGAGGAAATGAAAAAGCGGGAAGTGGTGTTATCAAAATTGACGCGAAGAGCGGGTACGCTGTCGGCTGTTTTCGACTGCAATAAATCTGCGACCGCTTTATAAGTCATGTCTGCTGTAATATCTACCTCGACATCAGTATCTCCTCCGACGTTTACGAGAATTCTTCCGGCAACACCAATGGCATCGGTCGATTTCGCTGCTGTGCCTGCTGTTTTTTCAATAGCTGTCGCAGAAGTATATTTCGCAGGAGTAGCCAGCGCAGTAACCTGCACATCATACTTCCCGCTCATCGCTGTGGCGCCCGCTGTCACTTTGGCACTGCCTGATCCTGTCGCTTCTGCGCTATAGGCATTGAAGCTCGATTGAAGGCGCAAATTGCTGGCGCTCGTGCGCAAACTCGAGAACGCGAGATTTTGTTCACGTGTCGCTTCTTGCTGCCATTCGGTCCAAACTTTTTGCTGCATCAGTTTATCCAACGGCATTTTCTGTATTTGCATCATTTGTTTTACGATGGAGTCGGTGTCCATCCCGGAAGCTAATCCGCCGATTCGCATTGCGCTCATAGCTCGTTCACTCCTGTCTTATCGTTTTTCATCAATCATCATGCCCGTAATCTCGGCCATCGAGGCGTACATGTCCAAAAACTTCCGGTTCGGGATTTCCCGCAGCACTTCATCGGTTTTGGTATCGATCACTTGCACGTAATACACTTCCAATTGCTCGTGCAGCTGGAATTTAATATTGGTTTCAGTCGGTACTAAAAATTCGTTCATGACGGCGACTTTATCCGCCACCATTTCTTTTGTAATAGGCTGAGCGGGTTCTCGGAATTGGTTTTTCTCAGGAATTCCCGTTTCTTTTGCAACGATAGGTTCTATTTTGCTGGCCTCTTGAAGCTGTGGCATTGCTTGATTAGTGACTTCCATGACGACACTCCCCGTCTTCTCAAATCGATCTAAAAAGCTCTCTATCCTTATTATCGGCACGATTTGCTTTTTTTTTAGTACAGAATCAAAAAAATAAGACAAGCTCGCAAAGAGCCTGCCTTATCTTATGTGAGTTGCGTATAAAATTTACTGACACCCTGTGTCCAATGGTTGTTGAGGCCAGTCGGATCGTTCGCCGCGCCGACCGGAGCATATTTAGCGCCGATTTGCGCGATGCTTTCCTTGCCTTGGTTCAAATAATTCTGCCGCAAATTGCGCGCCATATCGTAAATGCTATCGGCAACCGATTCATAACTGCGGAGGCCGTTTTTGCCCATCATACCGGCGATATTATTTTTCTCATTCGCCGCACGCGATGAGCCGTTGCCGGTTTCATGTACCGCAATCGCAGACAGGAGATTCGGGTCGATATCATATTTCTTGCCGGCTTCAATAAAATGCACAGCGGTGCCGCTCAGTTTACCAGCGAGCTGCCCATCCAATTTCAAAAACTGGACTGGCCGGAACTTCAAATCGCTTTGGTCCGCAGCGCTCGTCGCCACGTCTTTATGCTGCATCGTCAGATTCGCGACAGCCGGATTGTACGAAGAACTTGCCGGTGCCATGAAAGACAAGCTGTTCGCGGCCGGCGCTTGTTGCGTTGGCATTTGCTGTGACTGCATTTGCTGGACATTTTCCATCATCGCCGCCATCAACAACATCATAAACGACCCCGGTCCCGCCATCCCCGGCATTTGGCTATTCGCCGCTCCGCTTCCGTTTGTTGCTGACGACTGCTGAAGCGAACTCATCGCCGACTGAAACAGCCAATTTGAATTGATCGGCCCCATCATACTCTTCCACACCTTCCGTTTCCATTTATTCGTTTAGTTTACAAGAAGATGCAAGAAAAAAGAATAGGCGGATTGGGGGTAGGCTTGATATCAAGTAGCTTTATTTGGAATAAAAGCTATGACTTTTTACTATCTTCTATGTAGAAAAGAAGCCTCAAGATAGAAGCTTCCATTGATATTCCGCAAAACCACTTCGCTTTCCTGCGGGCGAGCGCCAAGCCTCCTCAGAAGCTGCGCTTCTTGCGGGGTCTCGGCTGTCTCGCTATCCCGCGGGAGTCTCCGTGGTTTTGCTTCATATCTTGCAATTAGAGTTAAAATTATCAGTTAACTGATGTTTTTTGCTCAACCTATATAGCTTAGCCTTTCAAGTCAATCGATCCGCCAATATGTGGCTGCACGGATTGCTCAAGCATCTTCACGACACTCGCGCTATTCGTTTCTGCCTGATCCATTGCTTTTTTCGTTACGAGTACGCTTGCTTCTTGCCGGACATTCATCTGGCTGAGTGACATTGATAATGCGGCAATATCCATATGAATTCCTCCTCATGATCTTGCTTATAAAAAAAGGAGCCTAAAATCAGGCTCCTTTTGGTGTTTAAAATTAACGTAGCAATTGAAGAACTTGCTGTGGTGCTTGGTTGGCTTGCTTTGCCGCTATGTCTTTCGATCATAGAATAGACTATATCTTCACCCTCACATTCGAGGGGCTGGGCACTTCGAACAGCGCTTGCCGCCCTACGGATTTCATCGCCATAGCTCACGCCTTAGACGGTCTATCCTAGTCGTTGAACCTTCTCCAGAGTTTCCTCACAGGAGCTTGGCTGCTGATTATCCATTGGTGCATCCCTGTCATTTTCAGACCGTCACGCTTACCGTTTCCAGTTACGTTGTGGTTGATGGGGCTTTAGGAAGTTCCAGCAATTCACCCAGTTATACTCTAACCCGTTACCCGGTTAGACGCCCTAAAATCAATTATCTCAACAGTTGTAAAACTGACTGATTCATTTGATTTGCTTGAGCCAACATTGCTTGTGATGCTTGTGCAAGAATCGAGTTCTTTGTTTGTTCCATCATTTCTTTCGCCATCGTGCGAACATTTACTTTCATAAATGACTAGACTATATCTTCACCCTCTAGTGTTAGTAGGGGCCGGGCACTTCGGATCTGCCAGTGCTGATGGACACTGTGTCACCTACGGATTTCATCACCATAGCTATCGCCTTAGATGGTATATCCTAGTCGTTGAACCTTCTCCACTCTTTCGAGACAGGAGCTTGGCTGCTGATTGCCCAATCTTTTATTTTCTCAAGCCGTCACGTCTGCCGTTTCCAGCTACGTTGTGGCAATAAAAGCTTAAGGGCTTTCCAGCAATTCACCCGGTCGTAATCTCTGATCGTTACCAATCAGGACGACTGTACCTCCACTCGCTTACGCGGCTTCGGCATAATCAACGTCGCGGATACGTGATTCTGCGGACGTTAGGTTTTCAGATGATACATTCAAGTTGTTGATTGTGTGCTCTAGGCGGTTTTGAGTTGCACCAAGCTTAGAACGTTCTCCTGATACTTGTTCAATAGCATTGTTAATTGTAGTAATAGCAGTTTTAGCTCCTGTTTGACTAGTTACATCTACACCACTAACTCCCAGGGCTCCAGCTCTCATGTCTGTAATAGATAGGTTAATTTCTTGGTTCTCATTTGCACCAATTTGGAATTTAAGTGACCCATTACTATCAACGGTAATATTACCTGTTCCAGCTGCACCAGCGCTAACTTCTAATTGAAGCCCTTTAGCATCGCCACCTTCAATAGTAATAGTATTTCCTTGGGCCGAGTAATTTGCACCACTTGTAATCGTAGCATCTGTACCACTACCAGTCGCCATCCCGGCGAAGTTACCTGTTGCTCCTGAGATTTCTAACTTAGAGCTACTTCCTACAGTTCCAGAAGTTAAAACCAATTCATTTGAAACTAACGAAGCTGTGACACCTATTCCAGCATCATTAATGGCTTTGAGCACATTTTCAGTTGTTTCAGCATCTTTAAAAGAAAAAGAAGTACCATTGATTGTCACTGCACTTGCTTGGTCAAGGGCTGTTCCAGTAGTAGGATTCGTTCCCCCTGTTGTCGTTGCAGCCGTTGCCACTGTAACTCCTGTTATAGCAACCGAAGCGCCTACTTTTGTATCCCCAGTCCCACCAACTACTGACAAGCCAGTGATACCAGGATCTACAGTACCAGCTACATTCGCCCCACCATTTAGTAACTTTTTAGTATTAAATTCTGTAGCATTACCAATTCTATCGATTTCTTCAACTAATTGACTGATTTCTTTTTGAATCTCGTTTCTGTCTGTACCAGTGTTGGTATCATTGGAAGCTTGTACTGATAGTTCGCGCATACGTTGAAGAATATCCTGCGTTACACTTAAAGAACCTTCAGCCGTTTGAATCAACGAAATACCATCTTGAGCATTCGTTGAAGCTTGCTCTAACCCTCGAATTTGTCCACGCATTTTTTCAGAAATTGTAAGCCCTGCTGCATCGTCTTTCGCGCTGTTGATACGAAGTCCCGAAGACAATTTCTCCATGCTGTTCATTTGTGCGCTTTGAGCTGAGCCCATTTGGCGGTGCGTGTTAAGTGCTGCGATGTTGTGATTGATAATCATTGTGTATTACCTCCGTGTAATGTTTTTTGTTTTTTTGCAAGCGCCCAAATCCGTTTGGGCTGCCTTACACTCTATTTATCGGTAAGCGTTTTAAAATGTTTAGCCTTTTTCTAAAAATTTCTAAAAACTTTTTGAAGCCGCTTCCGTTCCCTTGCGTATTAGTGGTAAACCACTTGATGGAAGGAGGAACTGCCCGTGACATTCCGCTCCAAGATCGATCGCCCATTTCTGACGCTTTACGGTACGGCGTCGCTCTTGATTGCTGTTTCTTGTTTTTGGCCATTCTTTTTTGATGAGGACATGCCACTGTCCGCTGCTATTATTCTCATTTCAATCTTCGTCGCTACTATTGCCTTCATGTTGCGGCTCATACTAGAGATCTCTTATGTATTCCGTGATGATCATCTATCTGTGAAAGCAGGACCGCTGCGAATAAAAATTTCTTATGAGAACGTTTCGCTCGTCGCACCGACTTCGGACATTCTTACAGGTATGCGGATGCTTTCTTCACGAGATGCACTCGAGATCTTTTATCCTAAATCATTTATGGGCAGCGTCAAAATCTCCTCTGCTGAACAGCAGCGATTTGTCGATAAATTAATGAAACGGGTGCCTCGTGATAAGTTTCATCGCTCTTTGCTGTAAATTAAAAAACCTGAAGCAAGCTCCCTTTCGAGCCCGCTCCAGGTTTTATTTTTTCATTTTCAAAAAGTCACTAATATCAATCACATTCGACACCGCGTTCTTGTTCTCTTCCTGGATCTCCAAGTAAATCTCTTTCCGGTGGATCGGAATTTCCTTTGGTGCGGAAATTCCTAGTTTAATGAGGTCGCCTTCGATGGAAGTGACCGTGATTTCGATGTTATCATCAATGACGATCGATTCGCCGACTTTGCGTCCGAGTACGAGCATCCTCTACACCTGCCTTGCCGCTTGTTGGAACAGCGGATGTTTCACTTGATAGTTCGGGTTATTCAGGACGATCTGTTTGCCGAGCTGTTGTTTATTATTGATGACGACCGGTGCTTTCAAGTTCGCAGTCGCTTCCACGATTTGTTTATTTGGCGTGACCGTCACCAAAACAATCGCATCGGATGGATCTTCCAGTTTCAATTGTCCGGTAAGAGCATCATCTAGCTTCACTTCGTAGTCCGGCAAAAAAACGAACGGGTCCGCCATGAAGAAGCTGATCGCTGCATGTTCCGTCGACTGGAGGAAAAAGAACGGCGAGTCGCCCGATGGGTCTGCCGGCAGCAAGACGAATTTCGTTTCCTCTTCGAATCCCGGGATGCCGCGTTCGAATGTGAGCAAACGATTGTCTTCAAGTTCGAGCTCGCCGAATTGTTCTGTCTGGATTTTCATGGCTGACTTCCTTTCTATATGAAAACTTCTGATTAGCCTGCTTCTATATGAACCATCTTTTGCATGCGCAAACGCACCAAAGCTTGCTCGCCTGTGATGCCTTTCAATTCGGCGGTGAATGGTTCAATCGATAAGCCTTGTGCATCGACTAGGGCCGCAACGTCAGGCTGTTCGAGCAACTCCTGGCTCAGGATCACTTCGCCTGCATCGCCCTGACCTTGCACACGCGCCGCCAAATTGACCGTGCGGCCGAAATAATCGAGCCGGTCGTTCGAGTTGACGGCAATGGCCGGTCCGCTGAACAGGCCGAGCCTTAGTAGCAGTGTATCATTTGTCTGTTCGTTAAAGGCATCCAATTTTTCCTGGATCGCGAGCGCCGCCTTCACGCCGTCTGCGGGTTTCGAGAACACCGCCATGACTGCGTCACCAATCGTCTTGACGACACTGCCGGAATTCTGCTTGATATGTCCGGTCAAAAAATCGAAATGACCGCGCACACGCCCGTAAGCATTGGCATCTCCCGCTTCTTCGTACAGCGCGGTCGAGCCTTTCAGGTCGGTGAACAGAATCGTCACGTGTCCGATGGCGATTTTCTGCCCCGGCGCCAGCACTTCTGACGAAAACAAATCACGGAATTCCTGCATGGCGGTCACTTTCGCCGCCGTCACCGTTTCTTTATTCCAATCAGCGTATTCAAGCGCGACGACGATGGCTTTTGCGCTGTCGTTTACGATGGAAATGTCCGAAGCTTCTCGTGATTGCTCTGTCCAGCCCGATTCTGTATAACGGAACGCGCCGGTCTGGTCGATCCGGATCTGGTCATTCAACTGCAACACGCGCAAGCGCATCGGCGTATTACCGGCTACCGACTTGAAACTCACCGCTTGCCCTGCTCGGACGACGCGCTGTGCGATGACGTGCGGCGTAATCAATGGACTTCCCACGCAATAAACTTCTGCGTAAGCTGTCCGCACATTGGGATGGACTGAAAAATGCAATTCAACGGATTGATCGAAATCCGCGTCATAAGACACTCCGCACAGGTCGCAGTGGAACTGCTGCTCAAGGTCAGATAAAGCACGGAAATCCGCTTTTGATACGCGGCAATTCGGGCAAATGACGTGCCAACTCAATTCCAGCAAGCCGGTTTTCGTCGCATATAGCATGCCCCGCAGCACTTCTTCCATCGGCATCTGCCATAGCTTCGCGAGGTTCTTCGGCACGATTTCCGCGGCATCCTGATCGGTGCTGTTGGTAAGATAATACTTTAAGTGCGCAACAAATTGCGGGTCTACTGGATATTCTTTTAGCTGTTTGCTTAGGCTTTCGAGTTGTTCCGTGTTCACTTTCGGGGCCCGCTTGTTCGCGCGCGGAGCAGTCTCGGCAGTTTCCTGCTCAAAATCGTCCAAAAACGCCATGATCTTTTTTAACGCTGGGACGCCGGTCGCTTGGATCCCGGCGTAGCCGAGCAAATTTTTCGGCGCAAATTCCGCTGTCAGCCGCACTTTAGTGCGCGGCTTTTGTTCATCGCCTACCTCAAAAAACTCCAGCGTCAAAATATAATAATCGAGCGGCCCTGCCAAATACTTGCGCTCGGTCGTATAATATTCCAACTCCTGCCACTCAAACGGCATGGACTTCCATGTCATCGGCACAACGCCCATCACTTTTGCCGCCGCTTCCCGGTAAAACAAGCCGGTCGCTTCTGTCTTACTTGGCTTGAATTTCACGGGGAATAACCCAATCGCATCGTTCAAGCGATTATTATCCGCGAGCAAATCCCAAGCTGTCTGCCTGTCGACAGGGTATTCTTTCTCAATTACATAATGCTTTGTTTTTAATTTCATCATCGTTCACTCCTATGTCAATGCAATCGCCAAAGCCAGAAACAATAGGTGGAAAATCTGGTCCGCCATAATCGTGAGCCACTTGCTTTCAACTCCTGTGGTCATTTGGATGCGCTTAACCCAAAACTGGACAAAGCGCCGCCGGTCGAGCGCAATGTGGCTGAAGAAGACGAGAATAATCGCCGGAAGCGATAAGCCGCCTGCAAATAATCCGAACAACGCGATGACCGCCGTGTAAACCGACACATGCGCCAGCAGCGGTAGCCACTGGGTCGCTTTGTGTTTCGCCATCCACGAAGTCTGCAACAAAAAATCGCCGACCAAGTGGCCCAGCAGTAAATAATCAAACATGCTCATATCCGGTATCTCCGCTCTGTTTTATACGTGCTTAAGTCGTAATCGCATTCTTCTAAGATCGAGATCATCGCATCGACCAGTTGCGCTTCGAACAATTCGCCCCGGCAGCGCAGCAATTCTTCTGCGCTTTCTTGCGGGGTGAACCCTTTGCTGTACGGGCGGACGGTAGTCATTGCATCGAAGGTGTCTGCGACGCCGACAATTCGCGCGAACAGCGGAATCGCATTGCCAGTGAGCCCGTCCGGATAGCCGCTGCCGTTCAAGCGCTCATGGTGGGATTTTGCGGTTTCCACCGATTGTTCCATCGCATGCCTCGGCTCCATGTTCGCTAGAATCCCTGCACCGATCACCGTATGCTGTTGGATCGTGCTGAACTCTTCTGCCGTTAAGCGGCCAGGCTTTTGGAGCAGTTCATCGCGGATGCCGATTTTTCCGATATCGTGCAGTAGCGCGGCCTTGTACAATTCTTCGCATTCGGGCGGCGTCATGCCGATTTTCTGCGCAATCCACAGGGAATAATTCGCGACGCGCCCCGAATGCCCAGCCGTGTAAGGGTCGCGCGCATCGAGCACCGTCGCGAGCGTGCGGATCATGCTGATGAGCATGTGATTGAGTTCATCGTACATTTGGCTATTATGAAGCGCGAGCGCGGCTTGATGCGCCAACGCTTCTGCCAAGCGCAGGTCTGCTTCGGTAAAAAATTCGCCATCGCGCTTGTTGAGCAATTGCAGCGAGCCGAGCAACTGGCTTTTGACAATCAACGGCACTGTCAGGAGAGAACTGGTGATAAATCCGCTCTCCTGGTCGATTTGTTCGTTCCAATCGGCGTGCTCTGTGACGTCTTCGATGCGTTGGGCCTGCCCTGTTTCGAGCACTTTCCATACGACGCCTTGCCCTTTTGGCACTTTCACGTCGAGAATTTCTTCAGCTGCTGCACCGAATGCCGACACGGCCTGTAACTGCTGGCCGCCTGCATCCGCGATCCATAAGGTTCCCGCTTCTGCGCCGATAACTTGCATCATTTGCTGCAAAATATTGTCGAACACTTTATCCTGATCAAGATGGGAATTAAGTTCTTTCGACGCATCCCATAACGCCATCAACTCCTGGATGCGCTGTTCCAATTGTTCGGTTTCGTTCATGAAGAGCCTCCACTAAAAATTTTTACTTCGAATTCGAGATGAATTATTTATTTCAAACGATAGCTTATTATCATGCCATATACAATACATAGTGAAGATTTAAATGAAGAACTTTACATTTTTTCGGCTTTCAACACCTAATCACTTGAATGCTTCTCTTTTATTATCGGCAGTTCCGCTGAAATATTTACTAACTGGCATAAAAAAACCGGGCCTCTAGCTGGCCCGGTTTTCGCATTGTTACGATTCGATTTTCTCTAAACTTTCCAGTGCTTGCTTGACGGTCGCATAGGCATCCGCCGAGGCTAATTGAATTCCTGATTGGACGATGGTCTGCACCAAATCCGGACGCATTCCCGCCACGACGACGTGGATGCCCATCAAACTGAGCGTGCTGCCGATATGGTGGATCGCTTCTGCGGTCTGGTCGTCAATCGTCAAGACGCCCGAGAAATCCGTGATGACATGATACACATCCATCTCCGCGATATGCGGGATGACATTTGTTAAAATGTGGTTGACCCGGTAGCTGTCGAGATAGCCGATCAACGGCAACACGACAACATCATCCGCGACCGGGACGATGGGTGCCGACAATGCAATCATCTCGCTTTGCATTTCCGCTTCGTATTTTTCCTGAAGCCGTTCGAATGCAAAGAAAGTTTCGTTCAAGCTGACATCGAGCAAGGTGTTGATGCGTTTGATAGCCAGCGCGTTCTCTTCCAGGCTGAGCCCTGATTTAACGCTCAGTTCCGTAAACAATTCCGCCATGACGACGCGCGTCGGCGGATAACGCACGACGATCTCTGAAATCTTGCCGCCAGCCGCTATTTGCATCTCTGCATTTTGCTTGCTCCACTCGATGAGTGCATCCGGCACCTCGAGGTCGGCTTCGTTGCCGATGGTCTCGCCAAGATAGCCAAGCAATTCTTCGTACATATCCACCGCGCGCAAGCGTTCCTCTGCCGGGATCTCCTGGTCGATTTTTGCGAGCACCCGCTCCACTACTTGTTCAGCGAGCGTACGCGGGCTCGCTGTGATGTATCCGCAAAACTCCGTAAATGAAGACATTCTGCCTGCCACCTTTTCCAATGAATTGCTTTCAGTATACCATTTTGTATAAGGGCAGGCACGCCGATATGACTACAGAAATGACAATGACATACTCCTGTAATAAAGCCCCGCCTATAGTTTCAGGCGGGGCTTCTATCTACTTATTGGATTTTGATTGTTTTGCGGATGGCGCTCATCGTCCCGAGATGAAGCGCATCGTGTGAAATCATGAACGCCAGCACTTCCCCGAGCGTCTCCATGCCGAGAAACGGCTCGAGCAATTTGCTGTCGAGCTTGCCGGCAGTCACATGCTCGATTTGGTCGGGCTGGTCGCGCAGCGCTTGCTTGAGTTCTTCCAATGACGGCACTTCACCTTCCCAGTTTTGTGGGGACGTGCCGCTGGCGAATAACGCTTTGTAATGTTCCGGCAAAAACGGCTCCGTACCGAGTGACTTCGAGACAAAGCTATCGATGCCCGTTGCCAAATGTCCGGCATTCCAGCGGATTGAATTGCGGAACGGTGCCGGCATTTGGTCGGCCTCTTCTTCACTCATCTTATCCAGCAGCTTGATGATCATGCCGCGCCATGTTTTCCATTGGCGGAATATCATTTCTTCATTCATCTTATCCCCTCCTGAAATATGCATACGCCCATTTTATCGTTTTCACGGGAAGCTAAGCAAAACTTCCGACTCATTGCCATTTATCGCAAGGTCATAAAGCTAACCATTTTTTGGTAAGTAATTTACTTTTTTCACCCTAAATGCCTTCTTTGTAAATTATACTTGTGAATTAAGTCACATCAGATATACTTTAATTACCACATCATAAAGGGGGAGCATGTTTGAATTGTAATAATTGTTCTGTCTCGACGCTGACATTTGATATTCGCCTAAGCGGTGAATTGAATCACTCCATCATCCCAATTGCCATAGACCATCTAGAGCGCCAAGGCCTGGACGTCTCTTTAAAAGACAATCGGCTGCGCATGGGCGAGTTCGGGGCCCGCGAATTTTTAAGCTTTTGCGAAGACCTGCTGGATATCGAATCGGCGGAATTCCGCATCAACCGGGAAAGCTACCAACCGATTACCGATATGCATCAAGTATTCGATATGGAATGGATTGACGAAGTCATCCAAAACGAACGCATCGTCTCCCACTTCCAGCCGATTGTCGACAAAGAGCGCAACGTGTTTGCTTACGAAATGCTCGCGCGTTTCCATGATGCCGACGGCCAGGTCATCTACCCAAATACAATCTTCCCCGCTGCGAAAAGCCGCGGCCGTTTGTATGCGCTTGACCGCGTCTGCCGGATGACTGCTGTTCGCGCGGCCGGCCAATTGTCAGGCGAAAAAGCATTCATCAATTTTATCCCGACTTCGATTTACTCGCCGGAATTTTGCCTGCGTTCGACAATCGACCTGGCTCACCAAACTGGCGTCGATCCGGACCAATTGGTCTTTGAAGTCGTCGAATCCGAAAAAGTCGACGATTTGGAGCACTTAAAGCATATTCTTGGCTATTACAAATCAAGAGGCTTCCAATACGCACTCGACGATGTCGGCGAAGGCTACAGCACCGCTGAGGTTCTTGGCGAACTAAAACCGCATTTCATGAAACTCGATATGAAATACGTTTTTGGTGTTGCCCAAGATGCTGAAAAGCAGACAGTCGCACAAAGCTTCCTTGAAAAAGCCCAAGCAGTCGGTTCAACACCGCTTGCAGAAGGCATCGAAACCGAAGAAGATTTCCTATGGCTAAAAGCACAAGGCTATGAATTGTTCCAAGGTTATTATTTCGGCAAGCCCGCCGCAGCACCACTTGCAGCGAAAACAGCTTCATAATCAAAAAACCCTTCGCGCTCTATTAAAGCGCGAAGGGTTTTCTGTATGAATTCACTTTTTGCTATTGTTCTAATGCGGCTCCACTGTCTACATTCACTTCACGTTCTCCGCCAGTTTCTTCAAAGAAAGGGCCTTCGCTCAAATCGACATCAGTACTGTCAACACTTGCACCGCCGTGCATTTTAAACACTTCCGAGACGACAGCTCCATATAACTTCCCGCTTCCAACCAATTCGACTGTCGCATTCGGTGCATAGACAACAGTCGAATCAGATTTTATACTCGTACCGCCCGATACTTTGACCGATTTCCCTCCAGTTATCAACTGACCAGTGAACCCTGCAGAGCCAACAATTTCAATATTAGCATCGCTCGCATACAAAGAGGCATTAAATTCAGCGTAGCTGGTGCTCACCATAGTTTTAGGATTGGCCGCATCAGGAGATGGTCCCAGATAAACAAATAAGTCCTGCCCACCGCTTTTATTCAGATTGCCTTTGATGTTTATATTATTGCGTACATATATAGTTAAACGGGCGCCATCGGTACTGATGACATCCAAATGGCCTTGACCTGAAATACTGTCGACCACCAATGATACATCTTTATTTCCGATATCGAATGCTAGTTTATAATCACTGGCAAAATTGAGTGCCTTTGCTTGAGTATTCTGATCAAGTTTAATCGTCGCATTCGGAGCGATGTAGCTGGTGATATTAATATTCCCATCTTTGATGAAATCATGTGTGTTTCCATCTTTTGAAAACTCTTGGTCCGCCATCATTGGATAGCTAGGAAACGGCGTTGGAAATGGAGGCAAAATCATCTCTTGAGTATGTCCGCCTTTTTCAACCAGGGGTTTTTTCTGATCGAACCACCATTGCTGATTTTTATCGTATTTAAATACATTCCCGTTGCTGTTAGCCGGCACATAGACTTTCCCGTTAATGGTTGGATTCCCGTCTATCTCCAATACTTGAGGGGCAGGATTGTCCATGATAATGTTGCCATTGACTGTTCCGTTAGTCAGCACCATACGGTCCTTAGCATAGACACCCAAGTTCCCCGGCATGGCAAACCCTCCCCCCCTCTGTATAGTTGAGTGTGACAGGCATGGAAACCGTCCGTTCACGGCCACCAATGATACCCGTAGAGACGATTTGATATTCACGGCTGCCTGTATCGGGATTTACATTCATTAATTCTGTAGTAACTTTCGCTTGAGGCTGTTCGCCTTGCTGCAATTCAAAATTAGTGAAATCCTCAGGAATCAATTGGTTTCCGCTGCTGGCAGATAAAACGGCTTTTTCCAACTCGCGATAGAATAAGACTTGACTTAAAGAGGTATCCTGAGCCAAATCAGTTGCTGCTTTTTCAACTTCTTGCAGTTTTAATGTCGCTCCGCTTTCAGCAATATAATAGGCTGACTGGCTTTTAACCTCACCAGACGATTGTTTCATCGAATTCATCGTGGTTGCAAGCAGCGCCATGCCCAATATAGAAAATAAAAGCAACAGCATGACGACCGTTACCATCGTGTAACCGGACTCTCTTTTACATAATGACAAGGCATCAATTCTCTTTTTCAATTTCGACACCTTCCCGCACATAAATTTGCACATTCACTTCTTGTTTCTTTCCGGTTGTGCCATCCGTCTCCATGGAAATAGCCAATACTCGATCTTTCACCTCAAGCTTCAGTTCACTAATTCGTTTTGCCAGAACTGAATCATCCTGCCACAACTGGCCGTTTCGTAATTCAAAAACAACACGACCACCACTTTGAACTACCAAACCGTCTTCAATGATATTCATTTTTTCAGCACTTCTGACTTCTTTCGTAATGACTTTGATGGCGTAGCGCAGTTCCGTTAGCTGTTCAGCTGAATGCGTTTGCTGGCTATACGTTTTTTGGCCGTTGACCATAACACCTATGACCAAGCTTAAGATAATGGAGCCAATCGCCAGCACCGCTAACAATTCAACGAGGCTAATACCGCGATCATTGAGCACCCCTTTTTTCATGGCGCCTCACCTTCCCATGTCAATATCGTTTCCATCTGCGCTTTAGGATTCGTATTAGGTTCTTCCACTAATTCAACCAACACTCTTGCTAGCCGAGCTTCCGTTTTCTCTAGATAAATATTCATCTTATATTGTTGAAGGTCTTTCGAAAGAACACCCCAATCTACTCCACTTTTCAATAAGCTTGACTGTCTCTCATAACCAAGTTCTTCTTGAATGATGAAAAGACGATTTTCCGGGACTGCTGGACGTGAACTCAATTCAATGATCTTTTCCAACTCATTTTGAACTTCGTAGGTACTATCGAAAATCACTTCTGAAGCTACATTCGTTTTGGCACCCATCACAAACATCATGAGGAATGTTGTCAGAATCAATGTCAACAAAACAATTGATGCCAATACTTCCACTAAGGTAAATCCATCTTTATTGGATAAAAACTTATTCAACATATACAATTCCCGCTTCCAAATAGTTATTAAATACTAATTAAGTGCATTTTATTTCTATTAATTTTTAATCCCTCCTGGATTATACATTATTTAGTACCATTAATATATTTCTGATATCAGTCTATTTTTCCACAAAAAAAGAATGTCGCCGGGACATTCTTTTTCTATTTATGAAATCTATAATTATTTTCGTTTTTATTGGGATAGAGCTTAGAAAGCTTGAGCTTTTTTAAAAATTACTTTCAAGGGGTTACGTTTACCGCCAAAACTTATCATAATCCGCTTTATCTTCCATATTGAATTCAATCAATTTGCCAAGCAATACGTAATCGACGGGCCGGTCCCAGCTCATGCGGATCAATTGCTTTGTGCTCGAATGGCTGCCTGCTTTAATGTCTTGCTCAAAGCGGTCGATTGCTGCTTTTTCAGGTGCCACTGCCATGTGTTTTTTCGCGGTGCTGAACGCGATGATAAAAGTGCCATGATCGGTGAACATCGGCTGATTCCATGCCACACGCGGGACGAGCTGAGGATAGCTTGCCGTGACCCACTTCAAGACTTCTTCCACCCGATCGCAGTGATCCGGGTCATCAATCTTTGCCAAGTACGCTGCAAATTCGTTCATATCATTTGCCCCCTCTTGTATTCATCCATGCATCATGGCTATTTGTTTGCCGCAAAATTTTCAGTCCAGGTTTGGTTCAGGCATGCTTTTAATGTGCAGATCTCGCTGAGGAAATGGAATTTCAATATCGTGTTCCGCAAATAGTCGGTTGATGCGGAAATTCAATGCGCTTTTGGTGACGATGACCTGGTTCGAGTTGTCGATCCATACCATCAACTCGAAATCGAGTGACGACTCGCCGAACGCAGAAAAATTGACGAATGGTGCGGGTTCTGACAAGACGATACCGCCTGCTTGTTCTTCTTCTTTTGCAGCTTGAAGTAATACGCGCTTCACTTTGTCGGCATCCGTCCCGTACGCGACACCGACCGGCACGACAAGCCGCATTCGCGGATCGCCGTAAGAACGGTTGACCACCTGTTCCTCCAGGAAATAGGAATTGGGGACGATAACGTGTTCATTATGAATCGTCTTGATGACGGTCGACCGCATCGAAATTTTATCGACATCGCCGATTAAATCATCGATGATGACCCGGTCACCAACTTTGATCGGCCGCTCGAATAGTAAGATGATACCTGAAATAAAGTTCGAGGCAATGTTCTGCAAGCCAAAACCGATCCCGACGCCAAGCACACCGGCGAACACCGTCAAGGCGCTTAAATCCAAGCCGACTGTCGTCAAGCTGACGACAATGGCGATGGCCATCACGGTATAATGGAACATCCGGTCGAAGGTATAGCTCATGCCACGGTCCAAGTGGTAGCGCTGATAGACATTCGGCAAAATATAGCGCGTGATGATTTTCGACGCCCGATTGGCAAGCGACACGATCAAGACCACAAGAATCAACAGGAACGCCGTGATTTCAACATTGCCGATTTCAAACAGGCGATCGAACATCCAGCCCGAATTGGAAAAATAAAAAATCATAAATAGCAAAATCCCATAGGTTGTGGCCCAGTTCAACAAGCTCCGGAGCACTGGATCGACGTAGCGGAAGACCCGATTGGTGCTTAAGCGACGAGAAATGGCAAGCACAATTGCCCTGACGAGAAAAATACACGCCACGTAAAACAAGAACAGCAATACTTCTGTCCATTCAATTTGTTCGAACACATCATACCAGCGCTCGGTCAGCTCTTCCGGTTGAATCGTCAATAACATATCCACGCCCCCTTTCCTGTTCTATCCACTAAGCTCAATCTTCTTCCGTTTCCACGAAATACTGGTCTTTCCGGTAAGACACACCATCGACCGTTGCGATAATTTCGTCTCCGCGCAGCACATCGGCGCGGTAAAAGCCGACACGAAAATTGCGCTTCGTCTCGATCGCACGCGCCGTCAACAAGTCACCGGGCCTCGCCGCTTGGATAAACTGAGCATTGGTTGACAAACCGACAGACGCTTTGCCGTGTGCATTGCTTACGACTGACAGCACATGGTCGGCGAGCGCAAAAATAACTGCGCCGTGTGCAGTTCCATAGGCATTGACCATATGATCCTGTACGAGTAATTCCGCCTCCGCCAATGTTTCTTCGAATTTCGTCAAACGGATGCCGAGCGACTCGGCATAAGGATCGTTTGTTACTTTGTCGCGGATTTCCGCGTAATATTGTTGATGGAGCGCTTGTTCATCGATTCGTTTTGGCATAATGTCTTCCTTCCTGACCCCTTTATTATTTCCCGGGAAATCCGGAGAACTGCGCTTCAACAGCCTCCGCCAAGTGAGTGCGCGTATCGGCCAGCCGGTTCTTCAACGCTTCGTTGTCCCACTCATCTCCTGTATAAAAACTCGCAAACGGCTGATTTTTCTCTCTTGGCACGACATGCAAATGAAAATGCGTCAATTCGTCGGCCCCGCCGCCGTTTTGTGTCTGTGTAATGCCAAATGGCGCGTAAAGCTCCCGGAGGGCCCGGCTCATTACTTGTGATGCGCTTAAAATGGCTAGTGCCGTCTCACTGTCCATATCATCAATAAAACGGTAATGGGCTTTCGGTAAAATGAGCACATGCCCTTCATTAAACGGATCGTGGTCCAAAAAACACGAAATCCATTCATTTTCATATACCATATGCACCGGCAGCTCACTGTTCGCAAGCCTACATCCTAGGCATTCTTGTTCTTTATGTACGTCAGTCCCACTCATCGCCCGCACTCCTTGTAAACTTGCAGCGAAGTTAGTTGCGCTGCAGTTGTTTTCTTTTCATTATACATCCACGGAAGGAAAATCTAACGCCTTTTCACACTATGTCCTATACTAATAGGCAAGGAGGGGTTTACATGATCCGCATTCTCGCAGTAGACGACGATTTACATATGCTTCAATTTGTCGCCGGTGAGCTCCGGCAAAACGGCTATGAAGTGATAACCGCTGAAAACGGTGAACAGGCACTGGCGCGTCTGGAACAGCAGACGGTAGACCTCGCGATTGTCGATGTCATGATGCCAGGAATCGACGGCTTCGAATTAACCGAACGCATTCGCACAGACTACCATATCCCGGTCATCCTCTTGACAGCGCGCCACCATATCGAAGACAAAGAACGCGGATTTCTCGCTGGATCCGATGATTATTTGGTCAAACCGTTCGAATCCAAGGAGTTGCTGTTCCGCGTCAAAGCGATTTTGCGCCGATACGACCATCCCGAAAACAATACCCTTACGGCAGGGTCTTTAACGATCGACTTGAAAAGCTACGAACTGCGCTCGCCGAACGGCTTGTCATTCATTCCATTGAAAGAATTCGAGCTACTCGCCTTGCTCGCCTCGAAACCGCGCTACGTATTTACGCGAGATGCCATTATCGAAAGCGTATGGGGGCTCGATTTCCAAGGGGATGAGCAGACCATCAATGTCCATATCAAACGGCTGCGCACCAGGCTCGAGCAATTTGCGCCGGATGTCAAGATCGTCACGGTGCGTGGTGTCGGCTATAAACTGGAGGCCGACTCATGAGCTTGTACGTCAAATTCATCTGGTTCACATTCCTGACGATGCTCATCAGCAGCGCCATTTCATTTTTCGCGATGAATACGCTCTATCACCAATTTTTGAAAGAAGACAATAACGACAAAAACCTGGCGATTGCCGAATCCTTTGCCGGCCATTTGAACAGCCTTCCGCCAGACCAAGTGGAAAGTACACTCGAAGTGCTCGGCGACGCCGGCTATCAATTGTATTTGACCGATGGCAGCGATGTTTCGCGCTTCGGCGGTGAATTCCGCGATGAAACGATCGCCCAAGAAGACGTCCAGCACGTGCTCGGCGGCGACATCTTCAACGGCATCCGTGATTTTCCGCGCCAAACTTTCGTCACCGGCTTTTTCGCCAATGAACTAACAAATTCCATCGGCGTCCCGGTGACACTCGGCGGCGAATCCTATGCTTTATTCCTGCGCCCAGACATCGAGCTATTGTTCCAGGAACTCCATCTGTTGTTTGGCGGCTTGGCTGTAGGGATCGTGCTGTTAAGCTTTCTCGGCATGTTGCTCGTCGCGCGTTTATTGATCCAGCCGATCACGAAATTGACCGAAGCGACCGAGAAAATGGCGACGGAAACCTTTGACGTCCCGCTTGCGATCGACCGGAGGGATGAAATCGGCCGCCTCGCCGACCAATTCTTATTGATGCGCTCGCGCATTGAACAGTCGACCGTCAAGCGCAAGGAATTCGTCCATAACGTCTCTCACGATATCCAGTCGCCGCTCCATACGATCCAAAGCTATCTCGGCTTGTTGGAAAAGCCGGGCATCAGTGATTCCGACAAGCAGCACTACGCGGACATCATCCGCGAAGAGACGGCACGCCTGTCTCTTTTGACAACACAACTCTTGACCTTGGCATCGGTCGACAAGGAAACGCCGGAAGCGCTCGAGACCGTCGCACTCCACGAGCAATTGCATGCGACGCTCAGCCATTTGCGCTATGCGTTCGACGACAAAGAACTGGCGCTGTCTGCACAGCTCACCCCAGCCTATGCGCAAGGCAACGCGGTGCTGCTTCAAACCGTCTGGGAAAACCTATTGACCAATGCAGTGAAATACAGCGAACAGGGCGGCTCGGTCGACGTAAGCCTTACGCAAAGTGAGAACCATATCCGTGTCACGGTGCGCGATTACGGCATCGGCATGACAGAAGACGAAACAAAGCATGCGTTCGAGCGCTTTTACCGCGCCGACCAAGCCCGCACCCGCGGCCAAAAAGGCTCCGGGCTCGGCCTATCGATCGCCAAGGAAATCATCGAGCTCCACGGCGGCCGGATCGAACTCGACAGCGCGCCGGGTGCTGGCACCACCGTAACCGTTATTCTTCCCGCCTCATCATCTGTATAGACTCAAAGCCCTCCACAACCGGAGGGCTTTTTTATTCCAAACTGTCAACGCCCGTTCACCTTCCATTCATCTTGCCTCTATAGACTGAAAGTACAACAAAACGGAGGCGAACAACGTGAACTTAGCATGGAAAGAAATGAAGAAAAGCAAAACGAAATTCGTGATTCTCGGATCGATCGTCTTTTTGATCAGCTTATTGACCTTCATCATCTCAGGGCTCGCGAACGGCTTGTCACAAGACAACGCCGCCTTAATCAAAAATTTACCGGATGGAACGATCTATATGGAAACGGCGGCGGAAGAAACCCACGCCTTGTCCGCGATCGACACAGAAACTCAGCAAGCAGCCCTGTCGGAAAACGACGGCGCATTTGTATTCTCCATCCAGATGGGTTTTTTATTGAATGAACAAGACGAACAGCAAAGTGTCGCATTCGTCACATCGACCAGTTCGGCTGAATTTCCTGAGGTTGCAAAAGGCGAGATCATCCTCGACCGCTCGCTCGAAGAAGACGGCATCCAAAAAGGCGACCGCTTCACCAATAGCCAGTTTAATGACGAATTTTTCGTAGCCGGCTTTTCAGACGGCGCAAAATACAGCCATGCCCCTGTCGCCTTTATCCATCCGGACGATTACGCGGAAATGTACCGCACGGAAGACCTGCAAATGCTGTTCCTCCCAGAGATGGCACAACCCGGCGCAATCCCCGGCTTGCAAAGCTTCTCTGCTGGAGAATTCCTCAACACCCTTCCGAGCTATAGCGCCGAGCAATTGTCGCTGTCGATGATCGTTTGGTTTTTAGTGGTCATCAGCGGCATGCTGTTCGCGATTTTCTTCTATATGATGAACATCCAGAAGCTCGGGCTGTACGGCATCTTAAAAGCGATCGGCGTGAAGACCGGCGCCTTGTTCCGCATGATCTGGACACAGATGCTTGTCATTACTGCGATGGCGCTCATCTTATCGATTGCCGTTAGCCAATTGTTCGCGACACTGGCACCAGGCGACATGCCGTTCTATTTGCCGATTGATGCCACGCTGCAATTAACAGCGGTGTTCTTTGTTATCGGTTTTGCCGGGGCCACTTTATCGGGCCTTCAGATCCGCAAAGCCAAGCCGCTTCAAGCCATTCAACAAGGAGAAGGATAAGCATGATTTTCACTACACAAAACATCCGAAAGACTTTCAAAACGGGTGAGGTAGCAGAAGAGATTTTAAAAGGTATCGACTTGTCGCTGACACAAGGCGAAATCACGGCCCTTGTCGGGTCATCCGGCTCCGGCAAAAGCACGCTTCTGACGATCGCGGCGGGGCTTCAGCCCGCTTCCGGCGGCGAGATCCATTTTGACGGCGAGGAATTGACCGCCATGAACCAAGAACAGATTCGCCAAATCCGCGCGGAATCGTTCGGCTTTGTATTTCAATCCTCTCACCTCGTGCCATTTCTCACGGCCGAAGAACAATTGCTGCTCATGCTCGAGACAGCCGGGTCCCCGCTTTCGAAAAAACAACGCCGCGATGAAGCCGACAAAATGCTCCAGTCGGTCGGTATGGGCCACCGGAAAACCGCCTATCCCGCTTCGCTGTCAGGCGGCGAAAAGCAGCGAGTGGCCATCGCTCGGGCCATCGTCCACCAGCCCAAGCTTTTGTTCGCGGATGAACCGACGGCAAGTTTGGACTCCACCAAGTCGCGCGAAGTGATGGAATTGCTGCAGCAACTGACGAAAACACTGAACATCGCCACCTTAATGGTCACCCACGAAGAAGACATGCTCGCCTACGCAGACCGCGTCATCACTATGAAAGACGGCCGCTTGGCATAAAAAAAGAGACGGCCGTGGCCGTCTCTTTAGAATATTGAAGAAGTCTATGGTCTGCTATGAATCGAAAAGCCGATTACTTTTTCTACTATTAAACATCAATGAACTATCTCAGTATTTGGAGAAGCGTTCGCTCGACTCCTGTGGATCAGCGAGACGACCGAGACCCCGCAAGGCGCAAAGCGGCTGAGGAGGCTTGGGCGCGAGCCCACGGAAAGCGAGCGACAAGCTTCGGAAAATACGATTTCTTATCTTTCTCGACAAACTGAAAAAAGAGACGGCCTGAGCCGTCTCTTTTTCCAGGCTGTCGAGAAACCTCGGCAGCTTTTTTGCGTTTCGCTCCAGCCGGACGCTTTCCGCGGGCACGGCCTCAGCCGCTTCGTCGCTGGCGCTCCTGCAGGGTCTTCGGCTCGCGCTGTTCCC